>Ga0307374_10008432_pt1 | contig 15403 bp, 12 predicted proteins | sample OX3MG_FD_202532 | JGI IMG/M metagenome (GOLD analysis project Ga0307374, IMG submission 202532) | Soil microbial communities from Risofladan, Vaasa, Finland - OX-3 | ecosystem: Environmental > Terrestrial > Soil > Coastal area > Acid sulfate soil | place: Finland: Risofladan, Vaasa | collected... | reverse complement strand
TCAATATTGCGTGGCTGCTCCGGCTCATAGTCGAGCATCCATTCCTTGGCGTTCGCTTCGCCGGACTGCATCGCCGTGCGGGCCGGTCGGTAAATGCGGGCGGTCATGAGGCTGATGTTCCGATCATAGTCCCAATAGTGCAGGGAAGTCGGATGGTCGGGGCAGCAGGATTTGAACCTGCGACCTTCTGCTCCCAAAGCAGACGCGCTACCAAGCTACGCTATGCCCCGTCCGGCGCGGCGTTGGATACACTTTTCGGCGCGGTGCGGCAACCCGCGCTCGCCTTACGCCTTCGGCGCCGCGGCGCTGAGCTTGCGGCCCTGCGAAGCGGCGCGCTGACGCAGCAGCGACACAAAACGGTCTTCCGGCATCGGCTGGCCGAGCAAGAATCCTTGTCCGTAGTCGCAGCCCATACTGACCAGCGCGAGCGCTTCTGAGGCTTTTTCGATGCCGACGCCGACGGCGACGCTGCCGAATCCATGGGCCAGGTCGATCACGGTCTTGCACAGCGGGGCATTGACCTTGTCGGTGCCGCAGTCAGCGATAAACGTACGGGCGAGCTTGAGCTCGGCAAACGGCAACTCCTTGACCTGCGCCAGCGAGGAATAGCCGCGGCCGAAATCGTCGACCGCCAGATAAATATCGAGCGGCCGAAGTTTTTTGGCGATTTCGCCGGCAAGCGTAAGTTCGCTGACGACCTGCTCTTCCGGCACGTCGATAATGATGCCCGGCCACTTCTCGTATTGCGGACGATAGCTCTGCACGATGTCGGCGACTGCGATCTTGACCAGCGCGCTGACTGGAATATTCACCGCGAGGCGCAGATGGACGCCGAGCTCCTGAAAAGCGAGATTGGCCTTTAGTCCAGCTTCGAGCGCCAGCTCGGAGAGCTTGATGAGTTCCGGCTCTTTGGCGCCCGGCATGAAAGCGGCGGGCAGGAGCACGCCGTTTTGCGGATGGCGTGCGCGCGCATAAGCCTCGACGCCGACCAGCTGTTTTTTGCGCAAGTCGATCTTCGGCTGATACCAGAACTCGATCCAGTTGTGGCGCAACGCGTCTTGCAGTTCGATGCGGGTGGCCAGGGCAGGCGGGTGGCCGAGCCTCAAATCTTGCAAAATGGTCAGCACGGCGCTGGTCTCGAACGGCTTCTTGAGCGACGCCAGCATCTGCAGCCGTTGCCGCTGGCCGATGCTTTTGACGTGTTCGAGCACGGCCGAACCGCGGCTGCTCATCAGTTGGACGTAGCCGCTGTAGTTCTTCTTGCCGAGCGCCACCACACATTCGATCGCGTCGGTGGATTCCAGTGCGATGTTGAGGAAAACCAGGTCGGGCGTGCGGCGGGCGATTGCGGCGCGGAAGCTCTGATTGTCGGCGCATTCCTCAGTATCTAGCCCGGCCCCATGCAGAACTAGCGACAGGAAATGCCGGATGCTGTCGTCGGCGTCGATGATATAGCAAACCGGCGCACGCGTAGCACCGTCACGCTCGACGGGCTCATGCGTCGTCGTGTCGGGGGCTGCCGTTTCCCGTTGCGCCGTTGCTGTACTCATCGCTGGACCTGACCGACAGGCGATCTTTAAACGAAAGTGTTAATCTGCGGTTTCGACCCCGAATTGCGATGGTCATAGCTGACATGCGGCTGGGTCAATCACCCTTCGGCGTGCAGCGTCCCGCCGTTTACCTTAACCGGCTCTGCATCGATCAGCACGAAGGCCATGATGCAAGGTTGGTTGCCGCGGTTGACCCAGTTATGGATGGTGCCGCGCTGGACCAGCACGTCGCCAGCCTTCAGGTGCACCTCGCGGCCATCGTCCACCTGCATGTCGATCTCGCCTGAGATGACGATCGCGTAGTCGATCGAATCGGTGCGATGCATCCGGGGAGTGGCGCCCGGACTGAATTCGATGACCCGGAATACCGTGCCGTTCGGATGTGCGGTACTGACCGTGCGCGCCGCACCGTCATCCGCGCTCGAATTGTCGGCCGGAAATCCTTCGGTCGTCCAAATCACGCTCGTCGTTATGCCGGGGCGAGACACCCGGACGTTCTTGGTCGTTTCATCGACGGCGATGACCGCGCGCCCGCGCGCGTCATGGCCGGTCACGACACGGCGCACCTGCAAAGTCATATCGAACCTCTTCCTTATGGCGAACGCGGCAGCATCGCACAGGCGGAGCCCCACACGAAGTCGTGAGTGGCGCGTGCCTGGCCGTGCCGACAATTGTGATTGGCGTCCCACGCAGGTCCTGCCTTACACATCGTGCGATCCGACTGTTTCAACTGATGCCTGCGTCCCGGAGAGACCGATGAAAATCTGGCGCACCGTGTTCGCAATCCCGCTTATCGGCTTGGCCGTAACGGCGGCCCGCGCCGCCGAGCCGGCGGTGTCGATTCCCGCGCCGGCCGTCGACGCGTCAGCGCCGGCGGGCACCGGCTCGCAGACAGTGGTTCTGGCGGGCGGCTGCTTCTGGGGTGTACAGGGCGTTTTCGAGCATACCAAGGGCGTGACCCGGGCCGTGTCCGGATATTCCGGCGGCAAGAAAGAAACGGCGCATTACCAGATGGTCGGCAGCGAGACGACCGGCCACGCCGAGTCGGTTGCGGTAACCTTCGACCCGAAACAGATTTCCTACGGCAAGATTTTGCAGATTTATTTTTCTGTTGCGCACAATCCGACCGAACTGAACTTTCAAGGTCCCGATCAGGGGACGTCGTACCGTTCGGCCATCTTTTACGCCAATGACGATCAGAAGCGCATCGCCACGGCCTATATCGCCCAACTCGACAAGGCCCATGTTTTTCCGGGTCCGGTCGTAACCAAGCTTGAGCCGCTCACCGGTTTCTATCCGGCTGAGGAATATCATCAGGACTTTTTAGTGCTGCACCCGTCCTATCCGTACATCGTGTTCAACGACCTGCCCAAGGTGGACAATCTGAAAAAGCTGTTCGCCGATTACTACCGCGACATGCCGGTCACCGTGATGGCCGCGTCGAGCAAGCCAACACAATAATTGGCCGGACTCACGTCAGCCGAACCGTCACGACACTGCGGCCATAGGCTTATAGCCACCGTTGCCACCCTCTTGTATCCTCCGGTGCATAAGACAGATCGTGCCGCGATTCCGTCGGCAAAAGAAGCATCAAGGGGAGATACGCCATGGCTATGGCAACGACAGCCGGGCTGCTACCGCAGGCAGAGCACAGCGCTCAACTGCGCAAAGCGGTCATCGCTTCAACCATCGGCACGGCGATCGAGTGGTATGACTTCTTCGTCTACGGCACCGCGGCGGGGCTGGTGTTCGGCAAGTTGTTCTTCCCTAATCAGGACCCGCTTTCGGCTACACTTTTGGCGTTTGGGACATATTTCGTCGGGTTTGCCGCCCGCCCGGTCGGCGCCGCGATTTTTGGTCACTTTGGCGACCGCATCGGTCGTAAGGCGACGCTGATCGCCACGCTCTTGTGCATGGGTATTGCGACTTTCCTGGTCGCCTTCGTCCCGGCCTACTCCTCGATTGGCATCTGGGGCGCGATCCTCCTGACCGTCTTGCGCGCCCTGCAAGGCATCGGCGTTGGCGGCGAATGGGGCGGATCGGTGCTGCTGGCGATGGAATGGTCGCGGACGCACGGGCAGCGCGGCCTGGTGGCGTCATGGCCTCAATTCGGCGTACCGGCTGGGCTGCTGCTTTCGACCGCCGCCGTTGCCGTATTCGGTGCCTGGTCGGGTGATCAATTTCTGGTTTGGGGCTGGCGCATTCCGTTTGCGCTGTCGATCGTTCTGGTCGGCGTCGGCTTGTGGATACGTCTCGGCATCCTGGAGACCCCGGTATTTCAGAAGCTCCTCGATCAGAACAAGATCGAAAAGGCCCCGATATCCGAAGTCATCAAGAAGCAGCCGCGTGAGATCATTCTCTCCGCTTTGCTACGCATGTCCGAGCAGGCGCCGTTCTATATCTTCACCGCCTGGATATTCTCCTACACCGTCGGCACGCTGAAGATGGAACGCGGCTTCATTCTAAGCGCCGTCATAGTGGCGGCCCTCGTCTCCTTCATCACCATTCCGCTTTCCGGTCATATCTCCGACCGGATCGGACGCCGGAAAATGTATCTCATTGGCGTCGTCCTCATGGGACTGTTCGGGTTTCTCTATTTCGGCATGGTGGACACGGCGATTCCGGCGTTGGTGTTCGTTGCCATCGTGCTGTCGCTGATCCCGCACGATATCCAGTACGGCCCGCAAGCGGCACTGATCGCCGAATCGTTCACGCCGCGGCTGCGCTACAGCGGCGCCTCGCTCGGCTATCAGCTTGCTTCGCTGGTGGCCGGCGGTCCGTCTCCGCTGATCGCGGCTTGGCTGTTTGCGACTTACAAGAACGGCTATGCGATCGCGATCTACATCGCGGCCTGCGCGGTCATAAGCTTGATCGCGTCCGCGCTGATGCCCGACTACACCGGCAAGGATATTTCGGCCGAGTACGACGCCTGACGACCTTAGTTCGTCACCGCGAGGAGTAACGCGACGAAGCAGTCCGGATCTTGTAACGCATCAGCCCGGATTGCTTCGTTGCACCCTTAAATGACGAACCGGAATCGCGAAGGCGTGGACGCCGCCGCCGCCGATAAGCGGCCGTTTTACTTGCAGCTCTGGTTCCTGGTGCTGGTCGCCATGGCGATCGGCATTTCCCTTGGCCAATTCGCCCCGGATATCGGCGTGCGCATGGCGCCGCTCGGCGACGCCTTCATCAAGGCGATCCGCGTCCTGATCGCGCCGATCATTTTCTGCACGGTGGTGCACGGCATCGCTGGCATGGCGAGCATGGCGAAAGTCGGCCGCGTCGCCCTCAAGGCGCTGATCTATTTCGAGGTGCTGACCACGGTCGCGCTGGTTATCGGGCTCGTCGCGGTCAATCTGTTCCGGCCGGGCGCCGGCATGAATGTGGATTTATCGCAAGTCGATGCGTCGAGCGTAGCGGCTTATATCGAACAGACGCATCACCGCACCACGGTGCAATTTCTGCTCGCGATCATCCCCAATACCTTCATCGGCGCGTTCAGCGAAGGCAATGTGCTTCAGGTCCTCTACATCTCGGTGCTGTGCGGCTTCGCATTGAGCGCGCTCGGCCCTGCCGGAAAGCCGCTCACCGACCTGATCGATATCGCCTCGCGGATGTTCTTTCGCATTGTCGCCATCGTCATGTGGGCGGCGCCCATCGGTGTGTTCGGCGCGATTGCGTTCACCGTCGGCAAGTTCGGCACCGGCTCGCTGGTTTCGCTCGGCAAGCTCATCATTACTTTCTACCTCACCTGCCTCGTCTTCATTTTTCTGGTCCTATGGCCGATCGCACATTGGGCCGGCGTGAGCCTGTTCCGTTTCATTCGCTACATCGGCGAGGAACTTTTGATCGTGATCGCGACCACGTCATCGGAAACCGTGTTGCCGCGCATGATCGCCAAGCTCGAAGCCATGGGCTGCGAGGAGAGCGTGGTCGGGCTGGTTATCCCGACCGGCTATTCGTTCAATCTCGACGGCACCTGCCTTTATCTGGCGACCGTGGCGGTGTTCCTGGCGCAGGCGACCAACACGCCGCTTTCGATCGAGCAGCAGATCGGGCTGTTGGCGGTGCTGCTGGTGGCGTCGAAGGGCGCCGCCGGTGTCGCCGGAGCGGCCTTCATCGTGCTGGCGGCGACGCTGGCTGCGGTCGGCACGATCCCGATCGAAAGCGTCGCGCTCATCCTCGGCGTGCATCGCCTGCTGTCGCAGGGGATGACGCCGACCAACCTGATCGGCAATGGCATCGCGACCCTGGTCATCGCCAGGTGGGAGAAGGCGCTCGATGAGCGCCGGATGGAGGAAGCGCTCAGCGGTCGGATGACATAAAAAAATCGGCCGCGCTTTTGACGCGGCCGATTTGTCTACAGTCTGTTGATGCTTCTTAGTCGTAGCTCTTCTTGCAGGGCGGATTGTCGCGTCCCGGCGGAACGAACTTGTCGAACACCGCCTTGGAGAAGCCGAGCCGCTCCGACACGTCGGGTATCGTCTTCACGACTTTGCTGATCAGGTCGCCATTGGGGGCCTTGACGACTTCGGTAACGAAATTGGGCCCGATGGCCTGACGGTTCTCGTCAAGCGTGATCTTTCCGTTCGGCGCGTCGAGCACGATCTTGTTCAGAGCTTCGCGGAACTTCTTGTTGCTGTCGGAAAGATCGCCCTTAACCTGATCGAGCGCCTTAAACATCGCGTCGGCCGAGTTATAGTAGTTGATGGCGAGCAGCGAGGGGCTGGCGAACGCGTTTTTGAAGTAGCCGGTCTTCGCGTGCGCTTGATAGGCCTTCACGAATGCCTGCCATTTCGGGTTCGGGTCGTTGTCGGCCATGCCGCTCGCGGCGATAGTGCCGATCAGCGCTTCCTTGGCCTTGCCTTTTGACGACAGCACGGTCTGGTCGACCATGATTGAGCCGCCGAGCAGATGGGCGTGGCCGCCGGCCTGCTGGTATTGGTTGAGGAAGTTCACGGCGTCGGCGCCGCCAAGGCCGAGATAGATGGCGTCGACGTCGTCGGGCAATGCGGAGATGACCGAAGCGAAGTCCTTGGTGCCGAGCGGCACCCAGAAGCGCTTGGTGATCTGGCCGCCGGCTTTGCAGTATTCCACCGTCAGCCCCATCACTTGGGTGTAGACGAAAGAATAGTCTTCGCCGACCGTCGCGATCTTTTTGTAGTGCTTGACGTTAAAAGCGTAATCGCCGAGCCCCGCTTGCCATTGGGCGCCGTCCAGATTGGTGCGATAGAAAGTCGGCGACGGCTTGACGCCGGCGGACGGATCGCCATAGGTCGTCTCTAGCGCGCCCGACCCCGCATTCATGACCGTGATCTGTGGCTGGGTCTTGGAGTAATCGCGGATCGCGATGCCTTCCGAACCCGAAAGCGGCGCGATCAGCATGTCGACCTTGTCCTGCTCGACCAGTTTCTTGGCGGCGCGGACGGCCGAATCGGGACTGGCGTCCGTCGAGCCGACGATGGTCTCGATTTCCCGGCCGGCGACCTTGCCGCCGTGCGCTTCAACCGCGAGATCGTAGCCGCGCATGCCGTCCTCGCCGAGAACGGTATACGTGCCTTCGAGTGTCGCAGTTACGCCGACTTTGAGTTTGTCGGCGGCGTTGGCCGACCCGGTTGCGGCGAAAGCAGCGAATCCGGCTGCAGTCGCCAATAGCAAGCTTTTACGCATGAGGTTCCCTCCTGATGACGAGCGCCGTGCGACAGCGCGCGTTTTTGAACCGGCCGATTTTGCTTGCGCGTTGTGTCGGGTAATGACCGTCGCCCCGCTTTCGGCCGTGCAGAAATCGTAGCAGCGGCGGGGCCGCGGCGACAAGACGCGCAGCGCCAGAGCCAGCCGCGAAGCCGTGTCTCGCAGTCTGATTCTAGGCTTATTCCCGACCTGCCGCCGGCTGCGCCGAACCGGGCAGGGCGCTTCGCGGGCCGTCAGTCCCACTTGTCAATCCGGGCCGGCCGTCGTTTAATCAGCAAATAAAACAACGATATGCGTTGTGGGAGGGCGGCTCATGAGTACGGCGTTGGCCGTCTGTCATGGCGGGTTTGGCCGGGTGACGGTCTACCGGCTTGATAAGCCCATGCGCACGCATGCCCATCGCGAAGGGCATTTGACCTTCTTATTGAACGGCTCGCCAGCCGTTGTAACGATTGACGAAATTCCGCATCTGGTCGATCTGGGTGCTGGAGTGGCGATTAACCCCTGGCAGCCGCACTCTTTTCAACCGACTTCCACCGATCAGCCGTCGGTCTTTCTGGTCACCTATATTTGCGACCGCTGGCTCGATAGGGATCAGGAGGGTCGGGGCAGTCTCCTCTTCGGCGGCAATGCGATCCAGGTCGGCACCACGCTGCGTTCAATCTGCGCAAGCCTCGCCCATGTGCTGGTGACCAACGCCAGTTACCGGATCGTCAATCGCTATTTAAATCAACTCTTTGACGCCAGTTTTGAGGAATCCTGGCGAAGCACCCGCAAACCCGATGTGCCACGGCGGCGTGAAGCTTCGATCGATTTTCGGGTGCGTAAATCCCTGCGCATCCTGGACGATGGGCTGGCGCAGGGCATCGAACTTGACGCGGTGGCACGCGACGCGGGGCTCTCGCGGCCGCATTTTTTCAAGCTTTTTAGGGAGAACACCGGCGTCACGCCTGCGCTTTATGCTAATACCATGCGGATCGAGCGTGCCCTCGACCGCCTGGTCAGCTCACCGAACTCAATTACCGACATTGGCTACGAGCTCGGCTTCACCTCGCAGAGCCACTTCACGCACTTCTTTTCGTCGCACGTGGGGATAGCGCCCACGCAATACCGCACGATCGCCAGGGTCGTCAGCGAGTAAGCCCACGAAAATCAGACTAGCGAACAAGCCGAGGCGCGTCCGCTCAGGTAGTTCTTCATTCGGAGGAGCAGAGAGTGACGACCGCGTTCGGTAATGAAAGGCCGGCCGATGGCGCCAAGCGCGGCGACGCGCTTGGGCGCTGGATCGGCCGTCATCCGGTGGGCGCACTGGTGCTCGCCGTGGTCGTGATCTTTGCGCTCTGGCTCGTGCTGGCGCCTTGGCCGCCGGGTTTCGAGGCGATTTTTGGAAAGAAGCGCCTCTTCATCAATGCGCTCTTCAACGGCATTACCCTCGGCGGACTTTATTTTCTCGTCGCCACCGGTTTCACGCTGATCTTCGGCTTGATGCGCAACGTCAACTTGGCGCACGGCTCGCTCTACCTGTTCGGCGGCTACATGGGCTACGAGGCCACGCAGTGGACTGGGTCGTGGTTGTTTAGCTACGTGATTGCGTTTATTTCGTGCGCCATCGTCGGTGTCGCGATGCAGTTCCTCATCTTTCGCCGGATGGAAGGGGAAGACCTGCGGCAAACACTGGTGACCCTCGGTCTTTCTATCGTTTTTTCCGACTTGATGGTCTGGGTCTGGGGCGGCAACGCCATCCAAATCGATACGCCCGACTGGCTGTTAGGTCCGGTATCGACTCCCATCGTCGTCGCGGTCAAGTCGAGCGGCGAAGCGGTCTTTCTTCGCTATCCGAGTGTACGGCTTGTCATCTTCGCCGCCGCCCTGGTCATCGGCATCGGTATGTGGCTCGCGCTCCACCGCACGCGCATCGGCGTGATGATCCGCGCCGGCGTCGACGATCGCGACATGCTTTCGGTGCTGGGCTACCGCGTCCAGCTTCTCTTTGTCATCGTTTTCGCCTTCGGCGCCGGCCTCGCAGGAATGGCCGGCATCGTCGGTGGCACGTTTCAATCGATCTCGCTCGGCGAGGACTCGCACTTTCTGCTGGCCTCGCTGCAAGTGGTGATCGTCGGCGGTATGGGATCGATCCCCGGCGCCGCACTTGGCGCCATCATTATCGGCTGCGCCGAGCAGTTCGGCCAAACCTACTTCCAGAACTACGCGACCGTTCTGACTTTCGTGATCATGGTCGTCGTGCTCGCCATTCGTCCGCAAGGGTTGTTGGGGAGACGCTGATGGCGCTGCTGCAAACGACGGATTCGGTCCCGCTCGGCGCGCAAGATGAGCAGCGCAACAGTTCTGCGTTATCGCGTTGGCTCTCGCGGCACGCGGCAATTTTGCTCGTCGGACTTTTCATGTTGATCCTGCCTGCGGTCGCCGGCGACTTTATTCTCGTGCAAGTGTTCGGTTGGGCGATGATCCTCGGCATTATCGCGCTGTCGCTGATGTTTCTCGCCGGCTATGGCGGGATGGTCAGCCTCGCGCAAATGACGGTGGCCGGCGTCTCCGGCTACATGATCACCGTTTTCGGCGCGAGTTCGTTGCCGACGATCAGTCTGTTCTGGCCGTGGTGGGTCGCCGCGCCGATCGCCATCGCAATCGCGGTCGCATTCGGCGCTCTGACCGGCGTGCTCGCGTCGCGTACCGAAGGCATCTACACGCTCATGATCACGCTGGCGATCGCCGCCGCGTTCTTCTACCTGACCTTGCAGAACTGGCCGATCTTCAACGGCTTTGCCGGCTTCACCACCATACCCGCACCGGTTGCTTTCGGCATCAACTGGAAACACCCGCTGCCGCTTTATTATCTCATCCTGTTTTTCGCCGCGCTTAGTTACCTTCTCGTCGTCTACGTCGCGCGCTCGCCGTTCGGGCTCGCGCTGCAAGGCATCCGCGATAATCCGCGCCGCATGGAAGCGATCGGTTACAACGTCACCGCTCATCGTGTTGCAGGCTTCGCCTTCGCGGCGCTGATCGCCTCCATCGGCGGAATCCTGATGGTGTGGCTCAACAACCAGATCTCGCCCGGTTCGACGGGTGTCGAGGCCAGCATCGATCTCTTGATCATCGCCGTCGTTGGCGGTCTCGGCCATCCGATCGGTGCGTTTCTGGGCGCCATCATCTACGTCGTCCTTCGCACCTTTGCGCTCGATTCACTGGTCGCGGTTGGGCTGGACGGTCGCCGTTTCCAGACCCTGATCGGCCTCACCTTTCTCGTCATTGTTTTGTTTTCGCCAGACGGCGTGATCGGGCTTTGGCGGCGCTGGGTGGCGCGCGCCCGCACGACCGGCGGCAGGAGCCGCTCGTGAGTTCGATCGCCGAAAGATTGGCCGCCGCCGGCACCGGAAACGCGATTGAATTGCGCGGGGTGAGCCGACTGTTCGGCGCCCTGAGCGCTCTCATCGACATCACCCTCAACGTGCGGCCGGGCGAGCGCCGCGCCGTGCTCGGATCGAATGGTGCCGGCAAGACGACGCTGCTCAATTGTGTGACCGGCGATTTTCCGCCCACGTCCGGCACGGTGCGTTTCTTCGGCGAGGACGTCACCACGCTGCCGCCGCACGAGCGCATCCGGCGCGGATTGCGGCGGACATACCAGATTTCGCTGCTGTTTCAGCGGCTCACCGTGCGCGATAACGTCTATCTCGCCTGCCGTGGTGTCTCACGCAGCCGCTTCTCGTTCATCCGCACGCGGGCGAGCGACGCGCTCATGCAATCGGTCGACGACCTCGTTTCGCTCGTCCATCTGGAAGACGTGGCCGATCGGCTGGTCGGCGAACTTGCGCACGGTCAGCAGCGTCAGCTTGAAATTGCGCTCGCGCTCGCCGGTGCACCGCGGTTCATTCTGCTCGACGAACCGGCGGCGGGTCTGTCGCCGAACGAGCGGCGCGATCTTGTCGCCATTCTCACCGCGCTGCCCGCCCATATCGGCTACATCATCATCGAGCACGACATGGACGTGGCGCTGCGCGTCGTCGAAAGCGTCACGATGATGCACAACGGCCGCATCTTCAAGGAAGGTTCGCCGGACGAGATCGAGGCCGATCCCGAAGTCCAGCAATTATATTTGGGAGGCGGTCATGGTTGAACGCCGCCCGCCCGATCTGCTCGAGATCAGGGGACTGAACGTCTTCTACGGCCGCAGTCACGCGCTCCAGGGCGTCGATTTGAAGCTCGAACACGGGGTGCTCTCACTGGTCGGGCGCAACGGCATGGGCAAGACCACCTTGTGCAAGGCGATTGTCGGTCTGACGCCGATCGCCAGCGGCTCGATCCGCTTCATGGGCGAGGAACTGGTCGGACGCACGCCGGCCGACATCGCGCGGCTCGGCATCGGTTACGTGCCGCAGGGCCGGCGGCTATGGCCGTCGCTCACGGTCGATGAGCATTTGCAACTCGCATCCGGTGGCAGTCGGGCGAACTGGACCGTTGCGCGCATCTACGAGGCGTTTCCGCGGCTGGCGGAACGGCGGACCAATCGCGGTAATCAACTTTCCGGCGGCGAGCAGCAAATGCTCGCCATCGCGCGGGCATTCCTGCTCAACCCGCGTCTACTCATCATGGATGAGCCGACCGAAGGCCTCGCCCCGGTGATCGTCCAGAGAGTCGAAGAAATTCTGCTCAATCTCGCCGCGGAAGGCGATATCGGCGTCTTCGTCGTCGAACAGAATATCGGGGTCGCCACCGCGGTCGCCGAAAAAGTGGCGATCATGATCAACGGTCGGGTTAACCGGATCATGGAGGCTGCACGCCTCGAAGCCGATCGCGACTTGCAACAGCGCCTCTTGGGCGTTGGCCAGCATGGCGCGGAGGAGCCACTGGAGAATACCGACGAGACGCCGGAGCCGCAGGGCGAGCGGCGCGTCACCAAACCTCGCGGTCCGATCAGGGTCTACAATTCCAATCCGGTATTGCCGACGCGCTGGTCGCAACCCGCGCCCTCGGCCCAGATCGAAACCAGCGCGCGCACGCATACCACAGCGCCAGAGCCGGCGGCGATCGCGTCTGCGCCGGCCGTGGAATTGCGGCCGATCCATCGCGGCGGTGTGGCGCCAGTTATCGTCGCCGGCACGCTCGACACCAAAGGCGACGAGCTTCGCTTCATCCGCGATCAGATTGCCGGCGCCGGCGTGCGCGTTTTGCTGGTCGATCTATCGACGTCCGGTAAGCCGTCGCCCGCGGATGTGCCGCCGCACCATGTTGCCACTTACTTCCGCGGCGGGCCGAATGCCGTCTTCACCGGCGACCGCGGCGGCGCGATCACCGCGATGGCGCAAGCGTTCGAAGCCTGGATCAAGCGGCAGGATCCGGTCGGCGGGCTAATTTCGGCGGGCGGATCGGGCGCAAGCTCGTTGGTCGCTCCCGCCATGCGTGCACTGCCGATCGGCGTGCCGAAAGTGCTGATCTCGTCGGTGGCCTCGGGCAATGTCGCGCCCTACGTCGGGCCTTCGGATATCATGATGCTTTACTCGGTGACTGATGTTGCCGGACTTAATTCCGTGTCGCGGCAGATCCTGGCCAACGGCGCAGCGGCAATCGTCGGCATGGTGAAGGCACGTGGCGCCGCCGGCGCAGAGCGCGAACCGACCCGGCGCGCGAACGGCAAGCCCGCGATCGGTCTGACCATGTTCGGCGTCACGACACCCTGCGTCGACGCCATCGTCCATGCGTTGAAAAACGATTTCGAGTGCCTGGTTTTTCATGCCACCGGCGTCGGCGGGCAATCTATGGAGAAACTCGTCGATTCCGGCGCGCTTTCCGGCGTTATCGACATCACCACAACGGAGGTGTGCGATCTCCTGCTCGGCGGCGTATTGCCGGCGACCGAGGATCGCTTCGGCGCCATCGCGCGCACGCGTATTCCGTATGTTGGCTCGTGCGGTGCGCTCGACATGGTGAACTTCGGGCCGATGGAAACTGTGCCCGAGCGTTACCGCGGTCGCACGCTGCAGGTTCACAATCCGACGGTGACACTGATGCGCACGACTCCGGAGGAGAATACGCGCATCGGGCGCTGGATCGGCGAGCGGCTCAATCTGATGGATGGGCCGGTACGTTTCTTCCTTCCGGAAGGTGGCGTCTCCGCTCTCGACGCTCCGGGGCGGCCGTTCTCCGATCCGAACGCAGACACCGAGTTGTTTCGGGCGCTCGAAGGCACCCTGCGGCAGACCGCCACGCGCAGGCTGGTCCGGATGCCGGAGCACATTAACGACCCGCGTTTTTCCGAGGCGGTCGTCGCCGAATTCCGTCGGTTGTTTGGCGGCCGGCTGACGCGCCGCCGGGCGAGGGGATAACCGATGGCCCGCATCCTGCGCTCGGACATCCTTGCCCGCTTCCGCGCCATGCAAGCGCGCGGCGAACCGATCATCGGCGCTGGCGCCGGCACCGGCATCTCGGCCAAAGGCGAGGAGAAGGGCGGCGCCGACCTGATCGTCATTTACAATTCCGGCCGCTACCGCATGGCTGGACGCGGCTCGCTTGCCGGCATGATGCCGTTCGGCGATGCCAACGGCATTGTTTTGGACATGGCGCGGGAAGTGTTGCCGGTGGTTTCCAGCGCGCCGGTGCTGGCCGGCGTCTGCGGCACCGATCCATTCCGCCAAATGGACGTGTTCCTCGATGAGATCGCGCGGCTTGGCTTTAGCGGCGTCCAGAATTTCCCGACGGTCGGCTTGATCGATGGCCGCTTCCGGGCCGGGCTCGAGGAAACCGGCATGGGCTATGAGCGCGAGGTCGAGATGATCGCCAAGGCGCGCGCCCATGATCTGTTGACCACACCTTACGTGTTCGAGCCGTCGGAAGCCGCTGCCATGGCGCGCGCCGGCGCGGACATTCTGGTTTGCCATTTCGGTCTGACCGTCGGCGGCTCGATCGGGGCTTCGACGGCGCCGCGGCTGGAAGATTGCCCGAAACTCACCGATGCCATGGCGGAAGCTGCGTTTGCGGTGAACCGCGATGTTTTAATTCTGGTGCATGGCGGCCCGATCGCCGAGCCGGCTGACGCCGAATATGTGCTGGCGCACGCCCGCCATTGCCACGGTTTCTATGGTGCCTCGTCGATGGAGCGATTGCCGGTCGAGCGTGCGCTCCATGCTCAGGTTGCAAAATTCAAGGCAATCAAGAAAGTACAGCCAACTAAAGAAACGGCTCGTGTCGGACCGCGAGGTCGGCGAGCAGGGAGGGAGTAAGTAAGATGTCCGTCGCCATCCTCGGCAGCCTGATCATATGGCTGATCGTCGCGGTCATCGTCATCGCGATCGTCGTTTATTTCGTGAACTGGCTCTATCGCCGATCCTCGAAGGAACTGTCCTTCGTCCGTACCGGTCTGTTCGGCGAAAAGGTTATCATCAACCGGGGCGCGTTCGTTCTTCCCTTCGTTCATGAGGTGACCCCGGTCAACATGAACGTCCTGCGCATGCAGGTCGTGCGCAACCGCGACGATGCGGTGATCACCAAGGATCGCATGCGCGTCGATATTGAATCCGAGTTCTACGTCCGCGTGCCGCCGACGCGCGAGGCGGTGACCACCGCCGCCGCCACACTCGGCCGGCGCACCCTCAACATTGCCGAACTCGATGCGCTGCTGTCGGGCAAACTAGTGTCCGCGCTGCGCTCGGTTGCCTCCGAAATGACCATGGAGGAAATGCACGAGCATCGCGGTGACTACGTCAACCGCGTGAAAGAAACCGCGCGCGATGCCCTCGAGCAGAACGGCCTTGAGCTGGAATCGGTGGCCATCACCGATCTCGACCAGACCGACTTGGAATTTTTCAATCCGTCAAACCGCTTTGACGCGGAAGGCTTGACCAAACTCATCGAGGACATCGAGTCGCGGCGCAAGTTGCGCAACGACATCGAACAAGATTCGATGATTCTGATCCGTACCCGCAATTTGGAAGCCGAGAAACAGGCGCTCGATATCGACCGCGAAAGCGAAACCGCCCGCCTCAATCAGGAGCGCGATATCGAAGTGCGTCGCGCGGTGCAGCGCGCCGAGTTGGCGCGCGAGCGTTCGCTGCGCGACACCGAGGCCGAGCAGGCGCAGATCGCCGGCCGCGAAGAGGTTGAAAAGACCCGCATTGCGCATGAAAGGGCGTTGGCCGAGGCACGCATCG
>Ga0307374_10008430_pt1 | contig 15404 bp, 14 predicted proteins | sample OX3MG_FD_202532 | JGI IMG/M metagenome (GOLD analysis project Ga0307374, IMG submission 202532) | Soil microbial communities from Risofladan, Vaasa, Finland - OX-3 | ecosystem: Environmental > Terrestrial > Soil > Coastal area > Acid sulfate soil | place: Finland: Risofladan, Vaasa | collected... | reverse complement strand
CTGACCGTGCGAGGCCCCTACACCCTGCGCGGCTACTACCGAGCCGCCGATTACAACCAGCGGGTCTTCACCCGGGACGGCTTCTACCGCTCCGGGGACCTGATGCGGCGCCACCCGTCCGGGTCGTATCTGGTCGAGGGCCGGATCAAGGACCTGGTCAACCGAGGGGGCGAGAAGATCAGCGCGGAGGAGGTGGAGAACTTGATCCTCACCCTGCCGGCGGTCCGCAACGTCGCCTGCATCCCCCTCCCCGACCCGGTGCTGGGGGAGCGGATGTGCGCCTGCGTCATCCTCCAACCCGGCGCTGCCCTCTCCCTCGAGGCCCTGGTTGCCCACCTCACCGACCTGGGGGTCGCCAAGTACAAGCTTCCGGAGCGACTTGAGCGATTTGAGAGCTTCCCTCTCTCCGCCTTCGGCAAGGTCTCCAAGAAGACGCTCGCCCAGCGCCTCACGGCCGAGACCGTCTGAGGGGCGTCCCCCGAGTCCAGGCCTGACTGGGTCCGTCCCCAAGTCCCGGGCGGGCCGGGGTCAGCCGGCTGCGGTTTCCTCTGAGGGCGAAGCCGGAGCACCCTCGCCGAAGAGGAGGCGGTGCGCGTTCTGGTAGAGGATCTTGTGCCTGACCTCGTCCGGAAGCGGGACCGCGGCGAAGTCCCGCAGCCAGCGGGCGGCGCTCATCACCGGGGCGTCGGTCCCGAAGAGGACCCGGTCCGGGAAGATCGAGCGGGCGTACTGCCAGACCGTGTCGGGGATGTACTTAGGCGACCAGCCGGAGAGTTCCAGATAGCAGTTGCGGCGGATCCAGACCACCGAGATCGCCTGAGTCACCCAGGGAAAGCCGAAGTGAGCCAGGATGATCTTGAGGTCGGGAAAGTCCAGGGCCACCTCGTCGATCAGGGTGGGATCTCCGTACTGGAGCCGCCCCCCGGACTGGTTGTGACCGGTGTGGATCAGGACCGGTATGCCCAGCTCCTGGGCCTTGGCCCAGAGCGGGTAGTGGGCGCGATCGTTGGGGTAGAAGTGCTGGGTCGGAGGGTGCAGCTTGAGCCCCTGCATGCCCAGGTCACGAACCGCGTGCTCAAGCTCGAGCACCGCCAGCTGGTGCTTGTTCGGATCGACGCTGGCGAACCCGATAAAGCGATCAGGGCGCTGGGCAACCAGCCCGGCCACGATCTCGTTGGAGACCTTCCAGCCGTGGGTGGTCTCGCAGTCAAAGGCGAGTAGCACCGAGGTCTCGACCTGGTCCTCGTCCATGGTCCGGACCATGTCCTCGACGGTGATCGGCTGCCCCCCGAAGTTGAAGGTCTTGCGGGCGTGGCCCCAGAACCAATCAGGGGTGACCGCGAGCACCTCCTCGGTGTAGGGATGAACGTGGACGTCGATTGATTTCAAAGTGTGCCCCCCAAATTCCGCACGAAGCGGCTCCAATTCCTCAATGCCGCTAGGTGGAGGCGCTGTAGCCGCCGTCGACCACCAGCACCTCTCCGGTGACCAGGCGATTGGCCTCGACCAATGAGACGACCACCGCGGCGACGTCCTCGGGGGTGGCGACCTGCCCCATCGGGGTGTGGGTCGCGCGGCGGTCCATCAGGCGCTGGTAGTTGTCTCCGAGAGTGTGCTCCATCCACTCGCCGGTGACCCAGCCGGGAGCCACTGCGTTCACCCGCACCTGGGGAGCCAGCTGCCGGGCCAGGGTCTTGGTCAGGTTGACCACCGCCGCCTTGGAGGCGGCGTAGGGAAACGGCTGGGCGCTCGGGCGCAGCCCGGCGATGCTGGCCATGTTGACCACGTTCCCCACAGCGGACTGGCGGAGCCAGGGCAGCGCCGCCCGGGTCACCTGGAAGAGCCCCCGCACGTTGACCGCGAAGACCCGGTCCCAGGCCTCGGGCAGGAGGCCGTCTAGGTCCTCGGGCGGGGTGTCGATGGTGGTCCCAGCGTTGTTCACTAGGGTGTCGAGGCTGCCGAACTCGGCGATGCAGGCGTCGACCATGGCCCGGACCTCGCCGTCGTGGCTGACGTCCGCCTGGACGAGCAGCGCCCGGCGACCGCAGGCGCGCACCAGCTGGGCGGCCCCCTCGGCCTGCTCCCGGCTGCGGCTGAAGTTGATCCCGACTTCGTGGCCGCCCTTTGCCAAAGCCACCGCGATCGCCCGGCCCATGCCTCGCGAGGCCCCGGTGACCAGGGCCACCTTCTGCTCCTGGCTCATCGGGCGGCCCCGATCAGGCCCCAGACCCGCTCCGGCGAGTAGGGGGGGTTGGCGTGGACGACCCCCAGCGTGGAGAGGGCGTCGCAGACCGCGTTGGCGATCGCCGCCGGGACCGCGATGCAGCCGCTCTCGGCGACCCCCTTGGTTCCCAGCTCGGTCAGTGGTGAGACGGTGGGTCGGAACTCGGCGGCGATCTCCATGTTGATGTCCGGCAGAGTCGGCACCGCGTAGCTGAGAAAGCTCTCGGTCAACGGCTGGCCCTCCCCATCATGGCTCACCTCCTCATAGATCGAGGCGGCCAGCCCCTGGACGATCGAGCCGATCACCTGCCCCTCGGCCAGGAGGGGATTGATGATGGTGCCGGCGTCGTCCACGGCGATGATGCGCTCCAACGTCAGGTGGCCGGTCTCGGGGTCGACCTCCAGGGTGACCGCACAGGCGCAGGAGGAGTAGGCGAGTCCGGCCAGGGTGAATTTGCCCTCGCCGCGGAGTTCGGGCAGCTCGAAGTTGGCCGGCCTGGTTGTGGCAGCCTGGGCGATCTCGGTCAGGGAGATCCCCCGGGCGGAGTCGGCCGGCCAGAGGCAGCCTTCGCGCCACTGAAGCTCCTCCTCGGGGGCGTCGAGCAGGTGCGCCGCCCAGCTGCGGCAGCGCTGCTGGAGCTCCTCCACCGCCAGCAGCACCGCCGACCCCCCGACCGTGACCGAGCGGCTGGCGAAGGTGCCCACCCCGAGGGGGACCTGGGCAGAATCGCCGCTCCTAACCTCGATCTGCCGGGGCTCAATCCCGAGCTTGTCGGCGACGATCTGGGCGAAGGTGGTGGCGTGCCCCTGGCCGTGGTCGCTGGAGCCGGGCAGGAGCAGCACCCGGCCGTCCGGCTCGAGCCGGACCGCGGCTGTCTCCCAGTTGCTGTTGCCGCTCGACTCGACCACAACCGCGATCCCCACCCCCCGGAGCCGACCCTCCTCGCGAGCGCTCCTCTGCAGCTCCCGTTCCCGGGGGTAGTCGACCAGCTCCAGGGCGCGGTCTAGTAGCCCCGGATAATCACCCGAGTCGTACTCGCTGCCGACCGCCGTGCGGTAGGGAAAGGCGTCCTTGGGGACCAGGTTCCGGCGCCGGACCTCGACCGGGTCAAGCCCCAGCCGGGCAGCGGCGAGATCCATCAGCCGCTCGATCACGAAGGCGGCCTCAGGCCGGCCGGCGCCCCGGTAGGGTCCGGTGGGCACCTTGTTGGTCGCCACCCCGAGAACGGTGACCGCTGCCGCCGGGATCACGTAGGCACCGGTGATGAGGCTGCTGGCGGTGGCCCCGACCACCGCGGTGTGGCCGAGCAGGTAGGCGCCACAGTCGCTGATCAGGCTCGCTCGGATCCCGAGCAGGTGTCCCTCACGGTCGAGAGCCAGCTCAGCGTCGGCCTCCATCCCCCGCCCCTGGTAGGAGGCGAGGAAGTTCTCCGAGCGGGTCTCGACCCACTTGGCCGGACGGCCCAGGCGCATGGCGACCAGCGCCGCCACCGCGTGCTCAGGCGCCAGGCCGCCCTTGCTCCCGAAGGCTCCCCCGACGTCGGGCACCACCACCCGGATCGACTCCAACGACCGCTGCAGGACGTGGGCCAGCCCCAGCCGGGGGCGGTGGGGGTCCTGCGAAGAGCACCACAGGGTGAGCAGGTCGGGATCGGCCGAGTACTCGGCGACGCAGCCCCTGGTCTCCATCGGGGAGGCCTGGAGGCGGGGGATCGAGAACTTCTCCGCGACCACCAGGTCGGCGGCGGCGAAGGCCGCCTCCACGTCCCCGCCCCGACGCGCTCCCCGGATCACCACGTTGTCGGGCACGCTCTGGTGGACCACCACCTCGGCTCGGAGGGCGTCCCGGGGCGGCCCCACCGAAGTCATCGGATCAAGCTTCAGCTGGACCAGCTCGGCGGCGTCCTCGGCCTGGGCGTAGGTCTCGGCCACCACCACCGCCACCGCCTCCCCGGCGAAGCGGACCTCATCACGAGCCAGGATCGGCATGGCCACCTCGGCGACCGAAAACCCGTCCGGGAGGGGCACCGCTCGCAGCGGCAGATCCTGAACTCGGGGCAGCTCGGCGGCGCTGAGCACGGCCACGACGCCGGGCATGGCGCGGGCTTCGGTCGCCTCGACGGAGACGATGCGGGCGTGCGGGACCAGGCTGCGTACGAAAACCAGATGCACCGCCCTGGGGAATTCGAGGTCATCCAGGTAGGCACCCGCCCCGCGGACCAGGCGCGGGTCCTCGCGGCGCACCTCCGGCCGACCGATCCAGGCTCGACTCAAGCCACTCCCACTCCCGAAATCCTGCGCGGCACCCGGCCGGGTGTCCCTACTCGGGTGGGATCCCACTTCCAAAAACCCTACCGACACCGGTGGGTAGGATTTTACCGGCCAGGCCGCTCCGGAGTGGCCGGCTTGGGCGTCGGGCCCGAGCGTCGGTCGGCCCGGTCGCCGGGCCTGGCCTGCCCCTGGGAAGGCGTTTCGCCCTCAGCGACTCACTCGGACCGGACCGTCTCAAGCCACCTGGCGATGTCGGCGACGACCGCCGCATCCAGGTGCTGGGCGGGCTCGTACTCAGCTGGAGTTGAGGGGCCGGTGCCGGGAAAGAACAGGTGATTGTCCAGGGGGTAGATCCGGATGGTCACGCCCGGCGCGCTGGCCAGCCCAGCTTGCCAGAGAACGAGGTCGTCGGCGACCGTGGCCTGGTAATCGCGGCCGCCCTGGAGGATCAGCATCGGCTTGGCCAGCTGGGCCGCCAGCGCAACCGGGTCGTAGGCGCGCAGATCGAGCCAGTACGGGGCGGGGACGCCGAAGGGCAGATCTCCCGCCGGGGTCGAGGTGGAGAGCTGGGCGCTGTCCACCCGGGCTGCCTGCTCGGTCAGGGCCACGATGGCGGATGCGGAGGTGGCGACGGTCGCGGAATCGAGGGAGGCCAGGTAGCGAACCTGGCGCACGGCCGCCCAATGGAGCGGCTGGGCTCCCCCGGCCAATAGGACCAGCCCCGCCACTGATGGGGCGGCCGCCGCGACCCGCGGAGCGACGGTGCCTCCCAGGCTGTGCCCGATGAGGAAGACCCGCCGCTGGTCAATGGCCGTAAGCTGGCCGAGTCTCTTGACGGCCGCGACCGCGTCCGGCAGGTATTCGTCGGCCAGGGTGAAGTCCTGCTTCTGCTTGACCTCCGCCCCATGGGCGTAGGTCACCTTGTCGAAGCGCAGCACCGCCACCCCCAGGCTGGCGAGCCCCCAGGCGAGGTCCTTGTAGGGCCTGTTTCGACCCATCGTCCCGTCGCGGTCGAGCGGTCCCGAGCCGCTGAGCAGCACGACTGCGGGGAGCGGCCCGGGCCGGTGGGGCAGACTGAGCGTGCCGGGCACCGAGAGCCGACCGGAGCCCAGCGTCAGCTCCTGCTCATCGAACTCACCGGGGTTCGCGTAGGCAGGCGGCTCCCAGGGCAGGTTGGGTTGGGCCGCGCTGGCCGGGGCCAACTGCAGACCGGCGAGCCAGCGATCTCCGGCCACCGTGACGACCAGGGTCAGCTCGCCGCGCTGGCACGCGACCGGGACTCTGACGAGGACCATGCCGGGCCCTGCCGCTTCGCTGAGCGGCGTGCCTACGCCAGAGACGGGGCCAAGCCGGTCGAGCTCGCCCTGCCAGGCCGACTGCAGCGCCTCGGCCGACACCAGCGAACGCAGCCCCGGCGCGAACAGCTCGCGAATCTCCTCGAATCGGCCGGCTCGGGCCATCTCCAGGACGGCGAGGCTGGTTGTCTCCGGCGCTGGCGGCATCACCAGCTCCCCTGGCGTCCAGTTCGCGTACTTCGGCCACGAGCAATCGCCCCTTCATCTCCCCGCGTCCTCTCCGGCGCGGGCAGGAAGACGCTCGACAGCATCCGTCGCCGCCGACCTCTGCCTGGGGCATTGGCGAGCCTGGGCTGGAGCAGGATCCGGAGGTCGCGCAGGAAGTCGGCGAACTCGATTTCGGTAAGCCAAGCGGCGGAGGTCCCGTACTGGACTCCGTCCCGGACCAGGTCGGGGGGGCCGACCGCGAGATAGCGGTCGAAGTCGACGAGCAGCCCAGCGACGAAGGCCATGAAGGCGTGCGCGTGCTCGGTGGCAGTCATCGCCGCCGCCTCCTTCGTTCCCACCTGGGCGGCGACGACCCGGAAGACGTAGGTGCGCTCGACGGCGGCGCGGATCCGGCGCTCGGCGACCACCTGGAGGACGCCCGCCCGGGCCAGGAGGGCGACATGGCGGTAGAGGCTCCCCGCGGGCACGTCGTCGAGCTCGGCGGCGAGCTGGCTGGTGGTGAGCGCCCGGTCGCCCAGGAATGCCTGGATGATGCGCAGCCGCACCGGATGCAGGAGGAGATCTGCGCTGGCCACGACGGAAGCTTAGTCAAACGTTCCCAAATCTGTCAACGTTCTCAGATCTGGGAGCAGACTCCAGATGGCGCGCCCTAGGGCGCTGATCGGAAGCACCGGCTCGAGCCGGATGCTCGGGAGCGGGTGGCCGAAGACGGGTGGGCGGACCCGGTGCTGGGGAAGACAGGACCGTCGGCGGCGGCGGCCGTAACGCTGGTGAGCTTCCCAGCTCCCCAGTTCGGATTGTGCCACCACCGGGCGAGCGGAACCGTCGATCCACCCCGCCCCCTCCTGGGGCGTGGTCGAGGCGAAAGCCTCCCGGATGGGTCCCTGGCCCGGTGGCGCCCCCGGTATCGCCGGAGTCGGGGTCGGCCAGGGGTTCGGGCAGTCGAGGGTGGAGCCTGACGCTTGTCGCCAGATTGCATCCGCCTGGGCCTGCATCGCTTGGTATCCTCCCTCCGCAGTCCCGACTCGGAGGCCAACCATCGATGCCGGAAAGCCCACCGACCAATGTCACCAGGTGGGCGGGGAGGAGGATCGAATGACCGAGACCGTTCTTCTGATCGGAACCAGCAAGGGGGTGCTGGTGGCCCGCAGCGACCAGGCCCGCCAGAGCTGGGAACTGGAGCCCCTGCAATTGATGATGAGCACCGTCTATGGGCTCGGCATAGATAGACGCCGGGCCACGCCCCGCCTCTTCGCGGGGGCCACCAGCGAACACTGGGGCCCGTCCCTGTTCCACTCCGATGACCTGGGCCGAAGCTGGTCCGAGCCGGAGGCGGCTCCAGTCGCCTTTCCGGCCAGCACCGGGACGGCGCTGATCCGGATCTGGCAGGTGGAACCGGGGCTGGACTCCCAGCCGGACCTGGTGTACGCCGGGGTGGAGCCGCACGCTCTCTTCCGATCCCATGACGGGGGCATCACCTTCGAACTGGTCGAGGGACTGTACAACCATCCCCACCGCCCCGAATGGCAGCCGGGGGGTGGCGGCGCCTGTCTGCACACCATCGTGCCCCATCCCACCGATCCCAACCGGCTCCTGGTCGCGCTCTCCGCCGGCGGGGTGTACCGGACCGCGGACGGGGGGGCCAGCTGGGAGCCGGCCAACCGCGGCATCCAGTCCTACTGGATGCCCGAGGACCAGCGCTTCCCCGAGTTCGGGCAGTGCGTCCACAAGGTCGGCACCCACCCCTCCCAGCCGGACCGTCTACTGGCTCAGAACCATTTCGGGGTCTACCGCTCGGAGGACTACGGCAACAGCTGGGAGGCGATCGAGAACGGCCTTCCGGCCAACTTCGGATTCCCCCTTTTGGTCCATCCCCACCAGCCCGACACCGCTTATATCTTCCCGCTCAAGGCGGACTCAGAGCGGATGCCGCCGGATCGGCGCTGCCGGGTCTACCGCACCCGGGACGGGGGATCCAGCTGGGAGCCGCTGACCGTGGGACTACCTCAGTCCGGCTACCACGCAATCGTGCTTCGAGACGCCCTCTGCACTGACCGGGGCGACCCGGCCGGGATCTACTTCGGCACCAGGGACGGGGAGCTCTACCAGAGCCTGGACGATGGTGACTCCTGGCAACTGGTGGCTAGCCACCTGCCCGATGTGCTCTCGGTTCGGGCGGCCATGGTCGCGTGACCGCGACCCTCCACCTGCCGGCGGTGCTGCGCCCCTCGGCAGACGGGCAGGGGCTGGTTCCCGTCACCGCAACCACGGTGGGCGGCGCCCTGGACGACCTCGCCCACAGCTGGCCCCAGCTGGAGCGGCGGCTGCGGGACGAGCAGGGCGTGGTCCGGCGCCACATCCGGATCTATCTCGGAGACCGGGACATCGCCGACCTCGAGGGGCTGGCGACGCCGCTGGGCGAGGGGGCTCAGCTGCACATCATCCCCATGGTTTCCGGGGGCTGACGGAGTAGGCGGAGCGCCGGCGGTGTCCGCTCCGAAACGGGGAAGTGGCCGAGCCGCTGGGGGCGGTCGGAACCCTGAGAGCGCATGGGGGGACGCCTAACTCTCAGGCTAGCGGGTTGAGCCAGCGAATTTCGGGAAACCGGGCGAAATCGCTGTCCGCCGAAACAACCGGCAAGCCGTGTTCGATCGCGAGCGCCGCCAGGTGGGCGTCGGCGATCAGGTTTCCGCGCAAATCGTGGGCCTCGATCAGGCGCTGGAGCAACTGGGCGTGACCCTGGGCAGGGGCGGGGATCCAGGCACCGGGGCAGGCCAGCCAGGCGGCCACGAACCCCCAGGCCTCCGCCCCGTCCAGAGGGAAGCGCAACGCTCTCGGGTGGGTGGTGATTCGGAGGAATGCCAGGAGAGAAGGCCAGGGGAAGCCGACCCGGCTGGGGCCTGACAGCGCCTCCTCCAGAAATGCCACCGCGCGCCCGTGAAAGCGACTCTCGCGATCGACCGCATAGAGCAGCAGGTTGGCGTCGAGCAGCATCAGTGGAGCGGGACCGGCTCCAGCTCATCCAGGGCCTCGGCCACGTTGCTCACGTCAAGCCTGATGCCCAGTCGGGCGCTGCGCTGGCGGAAGCGAGTGGGGACAGGGCGGGGATTGAGCCCCGCCCGCGCCAGCTCGTTGAGGGCCGCGCTCACCCCTAGAGACCGGCTACGGCGAAGCTCGGCCAGCGCCGCCGCCACGTCCGGGTCGAGGGTCACCGTGGTTCTCACCCGTCGATTCTCGCATACTGATGCGCCACCCAGAGCATCAACGTGCGCCGCGATCGGATGTGGGCGGCCGGAGCCCAACTGCGGACGGGACAGGTTTGGCCCCGCCAATCCGTCGGCTGCTCAGGGGCAGCGGTGGGGTAGACCAAGGACGATTCCGGTCCGGCCGTGGTCGCTCCGGGCCGGCACCGGCTGGCCACGTGGGACGCTGAGCGGTGATCGAGCCTGGACGAATTTACGGTGCGGAATTGGCAGAAGCGACCCGATTTGGACCGGCTCCAGTCTCTGGTGCCTCGACCTGATCGATCCAGGAGTTGATCAGGGCAAAGGCGGGGTTGACCCAGCCTGGGTCCAGGAGGTCGATGCCCAGGGGCGAGAGGAGCTCCGCCGGGGGACGGGCACCTCCCTGGCCCAGCAGATCGAAGTAGCGGGGCACGAATCCGGATCTATCGTCCAGGTACTCAAGGTAGAGCCGGAGCGACACCAGGTGGGCGAAGGCATAGGAATATGTGTAGAAGCGGGTGTAGATGAAGTGGGGGATGTAGGCCCAGGTGAGGCGCGCCCCCTCGGGGCGCTCGACGGCGTCGCCGAAGTAGCGATCCGCCTCGGCACTCCAGAGCGTGCCAAGGCGCTCGGGATTGAGGCTCTCTCCTCGGCTCTTGGCGGCGTAGGCGCGCTGCTCGTAGCGGGCCATCATGGTCTGGGAAAAGATGGTCAGAAACGCCCGTTCGACCCGATCGGCGGTCAATTTCCGGCGCGCCTCCCGGTCGGGTTCCAGATCCAGCTGGTGATCGAAGAGCAGCAGCTCATTGAAGGTTGAGGCCACCTCGGCCATCCCCAGCCCCGACTCGTACATCAGGGGTCCCTGGCGCCTCTTGGCGAGGGTCATGTGGAGGCCGTGGCCGAGCTCGTGGGCGAGCGTCCCGGCATCCTGGATCAGGTCGGTGTAGTTGAGCAGCACGTAGGCGGGCCGATCCTGGGCCACGCTCTCGCAGAAGGCCCCCCCCTGCTTGCCAGGGCGGGGCTCGGCATCGATGCGCCGCTCGCTGAAGAAGAGAGAGAGGAGCTGCTCCGCCTCCGGGGAGAAGCGCCGCATCGCGGCCAGGACCAGCTCCTGAGCCTCGTCGTATCCGCAGTGCCGGGCCTCGCCCAGGGGGGCGTACTGGTCGGAGAGGCGGAGCCGCCTCAGCCCCATCTCCTTGGCCTTGATCCGGAAGTAGCGCTGGGCGATGCCGTAGTTTCCGCCGACCGCCTCCAGCAGGTTGTCTACGACGGCGTCGGGCAGCTCGTTTGCCAGGTTGGCCTGCTGCATCGGCAGCGGCTCCGGGCTGGCACCCTGGCTGACGAACCCGCGCAGCCGATCCTGCCCCAGGCGATCTCCGACCAGGGTGTCGTATGCCCTGGCCAGCACCGGCGACCAGGGCTCGAGGGCTTCAAACAGGGCGTTCATGGCGCCGGCTCGCACCTCCGAGCGCTGGTCGCGCTGGAAGGCGAGCAGCTCCGAGATGGTGCAGCTGGCGACCGCCTCCCCGGGCGGGGAGAACTCGACCGTGATCGCCGAGGTGGTGGCCGCGAAGAGCTGCTGCCAGGCGGACACGGCGGCGGTCGAGCGCTCGGCCAGGGCGTCTTCGACCTCGGCGCTCAGCCGGTGGGCCGCCTGCTCGGTGAGCCGCTCCAGGAAGTGGCGGTTGGGCGGGAGCGGACCGGTCGCGGCCAGAGCCAGCGCTTCCGGAGCGGGGATCGCCTGCCACTCCAGCTCAAAGAAACGGGTCAGGTTGGCGAACCGAACCGCCGCCTCGTCGGCGCCTGATCGGAGGTCCTGGTTCTCCGCCGAGCTGCTGTCGGCGTAGTAGCGCAGCTCGCAGTAGGCCGCGGTCGCCCGGTGGCGGTCGGTGAGCCGGCTCAGCTCGTCGAGTAGCTGGCTCAGCTGAGCCGGGTCGAGCCCTCCCACCCGTCCCTGCCACCGGCCCCGGAAGCCCTCGGCGTCCATGAGCAGCTGGGCCTGGGCGCTCCCTACCTCGGCTGGGTCGCGATGGATTGGCGAGAGGTCCCAGCGGACCCCGGCCGCCTTGACCCGCTCCGGTCCGGCGCTAGCGGACATGCTTCTCTCCTTGGCTGGCGATCCGACGTTGCCGCGCCCCGCGCTGGACTCCCGGATGATGCCCAGCCCCGCCACCGGTGTCAAGGCGGGGCCGACGTCACTCGCGACGCCGGTGCCCGGTCCCCGGAAGAGCTACCAGGCGTACGCCTCAGGGGCGGGTGCGCCCGGTCCTGGGAAGATCTCATCGAGCCGCTCCAGGTCCCGCTTCTTGAGCTTGATGTTGGTGGCCGCGTCGGCGGACTCCAGCTGCTCCATCGTCCTCGGGCCGATGATCGGGGCCGCCACGCCCTCCTGGTGCAAAAGCCAGGCCAGCGCCACCAGGGCGGGCTGCTCGCCGCGTTCTTTGCAGAACGCCTCATATTCCTTGAGCTGGGGCCGAAGCGTCTCGACTCGCTCCCGCAGCGACGGATCGGAGCGCCGGCCCTGACTCTGCTTCTGCAGGGCTCCGCCGAGGATCCCGGACGCCAGCGGGCTCCAGGGGATCAACCCCAGGCCATAGTCGCGGCAGGCGGGCAGCACCTCCAGCTCGACGTCCCTGGTGAGCAGGTTGTAGAGCGACTGCTCGCTGATGAGGCCCTGGTAATGGCGCTGCCGAGCCTGCTCCTGCGCCTTGGCGATGTGCCAGCCGGCAAAGTTGGAGGAGCCGGCGTAGATCACCTTTCCCTGCTGACGGAGGACCTCGTAGGCCTCCCAAATCTCCTCAAAGGGGGTCTCCCGATCGATGTGGTGCATCTGGTAAAGGTCGAGGTGATCGGTCTGGAGCCGGGCCAGGGAGGCGTCGCAGGCCTGCCGGATGTTGCGGGCCGACAGCCGGCCCTCGTTGGGCCAGTTGCTCTGGCTGGCGTAGAGCTTGGTGGCCAGCACCGCCCTCTGGCGGCGGCCGCCCCCCAAAGCGAACCACCGGCCGATGATCTCCTCGGTGAGCCCGAACTTGATCGCTCGCCCGTAGGAGTTGGAGGTGTCGAAGAAGTTGATGCCCAGCTCCAGAGCCCGATCCATGATCCGGTGGGCGTCCCTCTCCGACGCATGGGTCCCGAAGTTCATCGTCCCCAGGCAGAGTTGGCTGACAACCAAGCCGGAGCGCCCCAGGTGGGTGTACTTCAAGGTGGTTGGACCTCATGGAATCGGCAGCTCAGCTCGAGCTGACTCAGCCCTCCAATTATTGTCATTGCTGGCCTGCGTCGGCCCCTTGCAATCGCACTCCCCGGCGGGCCCTCGGGCATCGCAGCCCACCCTCCCTCTGTGCGGGGGGGCTCCACCGAAACCTCGCCCGAGCCTTTCGTAGCAGGCTGTAGCGTTCCCTCCTACACTGGCGGCACGATGGCCAAAGTGATTGCGCAGCGGGAGCTCCGCAACCAGAACGCTGCGATCATGGCCGCGGTCGCCGCTGGGCAGGCTTTTGTCATCACCCGCAACGGCACCCCGATGGCTGAGCTGCAAGCTATCCGCCACGGGCGCCGGACTTTCGTCCCCCGGGCCGAGATCCGTGAGCTTGCTGCTGGCAGTCCCCATATCGACGATGCGACCTTCCGAGCCGACCAGGAGCGCCTCGTGGACCAGGGCCTCTAGGTGGCCGCGGGCCTCCTCGACACCTCGGTGCTGATCGCCTGGGACGATCCCGCCGTCCTGGCCGCGCTGCCCGAGTAGAGCGCGGTGTCGACCATCAACCATGGCTGAGCTGGCGGCCGGCCCCCATCTGGCCCACGACCCGGCGGAGCGGGCACGGCGCCAGGAGGGTCTGCAGCGGGCGGAGGCTCTGTTCGACCCGATCGACTTCGATATTGCCGCAGCCCGCAGCTTCGGCCAGGTGGTGGCCGCGGTGGCCGCCTCCGGACGATCCCATCGTCGGCCGCGTGGCCGACCTGCTCATCGCCGCGGTGGCCCGTGCCATCGACCTTTCCCTCTACACAAGAAACCCGGACGGCTTCCTGGGTCTCGAGGACATCGTCGCCGTCGTCTCGATCTGAGGGCGGGGCTGGCTGGGGCGCCGGACCACATCGCGGCAGCCCAGGTGGGGAGTCAGGAGGGGTTCCCGAGCGATTCCATCGCCGATCCCGGGGTGACGTCACGGCTTAGGGTTTCGCGAAGGCCGGTGATTCCACCGCCCGCCGTCTCATACTCGATGTCACGGAGCCATACCTCCAGGCGCTCCCGGTATTTCTCGTCGTGCGCTGCCTGGCGGGGCGAGAGCCCATCGAGCGCGGGGATGGGCTCGTCGGGCAGGGCCTCGAGCCAGGCCGCTTGGGCGGCGGGCGGCCGGGGCTGAGGTGGTCCAGGAGGCATCCAGAGCCGTTGCTGCGCTAGCGACCCAACCACGTCAGTCACCTTCTCCGCTGCGACCTCAGCAGGGTGGCCCAGCTCGGCGAGCAGCGCCAGCAGACGGTCAAGGCGGGCCCGCGAGTTCACCTCCACCCTCGCCCCCGTCGCATGGAACTCCAACCAGCCCCGAGCGTAGCGGCCCGGGGTCGGGTCCGAAGGGGGGTGAAGCCCCTGGCCACGCAGCTGGGCCAGCGCCTGCGCGTGCTCCCCCTTTGTCATGGCGCGACCCTGCCAGACCAGCCGCTTGCCCTCTCGGTCGAAGTCCGGATGGGCCAGGAGGGACTGGCGGGCGCTGTCAGGATCGGCCAGACGCAGGTGGGCTTCGATCAACTCCAGGGGGTCGCCGTCGGTGTTGGCGACCTCGGGGACTGACTCTCGGCCCCGCCGGAGCCGGGCCACCAGCCCGGCGAACATGACGGCGCACACCGTGTCCACCAGCCCGGAGAGCGGCGATGGCAGCGGCATCAGACCTGGCACCCAGGCTCCCATCTCAATCTCGCGGGCACTCTCCCCGGCCCACTGGGCGGCCGCGGCGCGCTCGCCTCGTTCATGGTGGGCGACCCTCTCCACGAAGGCGAGCGCGAACTGCGCCAGGGAGCGTCCCTCCGCGGGGGTGGCCGCGTAGAAAGCGCTCCCCGAGCGCCAGATCCCATCGAGCGGGCTGAAGTAGCCGAGCAGGATCGACCACCTGGGCAGGCCTTCGCGCTGCTCCAGGGGTATCTCGCCGTACAGTCTGGCCCCGGTCAGGTAATTGGTCACCAGACATCCGGGATCGCCCGGCTCGTCCAGTTGCCAGAGCCCCCAGGTCGCGTGCCCGTCCCACTCGCGGGCTCTCCGCGCCGACTCGGGCGGGGTCGCAGGATCAGCGGCGAACTCAAGGAGCACGGACCGTTCGTCGTCATCATCCTCGCCGAGCGGAGACGACCAGGCTGCCTCGATCGCCAGGCGCAGGCCCTGCGCCTCCGGGTCGCCCCCGGTCAGGCCTGACCAGTCCACCTCTTCAGGGGCTAGGGCTCCATCCTCGACCCAACCGTCAACGGCGGCCCCAGCGGCGCCGAGCAAGTCTTTCCTCCCCAGGGCGTAGCGGAGCACCTCCTCCCGAAGCCGATACAGCGGTTCTCGGTCACTGAAGCGGCTCCGCAGGCGGCGGGCCGCCTCGCGGCAGCAATCGGCGAAAGACCCCCCCGACTGGCAAGGGCAGGGCGAAGCGGGCTCGGTCTCAAGAGCCGCCAGCCGCTCCAGCCAGGCGCCCCTCAGGAGTCCGGCCTTCTCCTCCTCGGGATTGCGGGCCAGAATCTCGTCCAGCAGGGCCACGGCGGCGACCAGCTGGCCTTGCGCGGCCTCGGCCCTTGCCAGACGGGCCCGAAGCGACGGATGGTCCTCGATCTGGAGGGCGCTCTGGAGGTACTCCTTGGCCAGCTTCGGGTCCGAGCTGACCAGCAGCGCCACGTCGGCGGCCAGGGCCAGCGCGGGCGCGGCGGCCGACTCCCGCAGAACGGCGGCGGCGAGCTCCTGGGAGCGGTCCCCACCGAGATTGATCAACAGGCGCTCGCCCAATTCGAGTCCGGGCGGCGCTCCCGGGAAGAGGCGCCCGAAGGCGGCAGCCGCCGCCTCGGGGGAGGTCTCCGGGTCGCCGAGCATCTCGTACTCCGCCTCAATCGCATCAATGAAGGAACGCAGCTCGCGATGGCGGCGCTCGCGCCGGCGCGTCGCCTGCGCCCGCCGGCGCTGGCGCTCCTGGTTTCG
>Ga0307374_10008428_pt1 | contig 15406 bp, 13 predicted proteins | sample OX3MG_FD_202532 | JGI IMG/M metagenome (GOLD analysis project Ga0307374, IMG submission 202532) | Soil microbial communities from Risofladan, Vaasa, Finland - OX-3 | ecosystem: Environmental > Terrestrial > Soil > Coastal area > Acid sulfate soil | place: Finland: Risofladan, Vaasa | collected... | reverse complement strand
TGCAACCCGTCCTCACCCTGGCCGTCCGGGGGAATGGCGCTCAGCCGGTGGGCCGGGCTGCCCCGGCCGGCCCCGGACCCCGACCCGGCGGGCCGGCCGGTCAGGACCTCGAGCAGGGCCTCGCTCAGGTCACCTCGCCCCTCGGGCCGGCGCGGGCCCCCAGGGGCCGAGTTCGCCCGGGGCCGGGCCATCTGCAGTGGCGCTGGGATGTGGGTGGTCATGCTTCCTCTCTGGGCAGGCATGGCTTCCTTACCCAGAATCGGGCCGAGCATCTCCCTACAGCAGCTGCGCCTCCTGGAGAAGCTTGAGGGCCAGGGCCCCGTCACCCAGCTGGGCGACGCTCAGCCGAGCCGGCCGCAGACCGGAGAAGGCGGGGATGGGCTGGGCGCTCTGGACCCCGGCGCCCAGGGGATACTCGAAGCTCTGGCTCCGGGCGATGATCTCCTGGCCGGCCCGGCTGACCAGGAAGGCCAGGAACTTCTGGGCGGCGGCCTGGTGCCGGCTCGAACGCAGAACGGCGGCCCCGGACACATCCAGCACGTAGCCGGGGTCCCCAGCGGTAAAGAACGCCACCGCCGAATGCATCGCCCCCGCTCCCAGCTCGGCCCGCTGGCGGTACCAGTAGTAGTGGTTGATGACAGCGATGGCGGCTTCGCCCTTGCTGACGGCGGCGGTCAGGGCCTCGTTGCTCGGATAGACCCGGGCCCCGGCGTTGGCCTTGACCGCCTTCAGCCAGGCCAGGGCCGCGCCCTGGCCGTGGGCCTCGGCGATGGAGGTCACGATGGGCTGGAAGTCCGTCTCGCCCGGGGCCAGGCCCAGCTTTCCCTTCCATTGGGGCTGGGCCAGGTCCATGACCGAGAGCGGCAGCTGGGCGGGGCTCAGCAAGGATGTGTTGTATACGAGGACACTGACCCGGGCCGAGACGCCCACCCAGTCGCCCTCGGGGGAGTCGTAGCGGGCCGGGACGGCGGCCAGGGTGGAGGCCGACGTCGGAGCCAGCAGATTCCGGCCGGCCAGGAACTGGAGGGCCGGGGAGTTCTCCGTATAGATGAGGTCGGCGGGGGAGCCGGCGCCCTCCTCCACGATCTGGTTGGCCAGGACGTCCTCGTCATCGTTGCGGACCTGGACCTTGATCCCCGTCTGTCCTTCGAAGGCGTCCACCAGGGCCTGGGTGGTCTGGGGGTGCTGGCCGTTGTAGAGGGTCAGGCTGTTGGCCCCCCCTCCCCCACAGGCGGCCAGGCATCCTCCGGCCACGGCCAGGCAGAGCAGCAGCCAGGCGTATCGGCGTGCCCGTCGCATCCCGCAGCTCCTCCCGCTCCCGAATTAGTCCGCGCCGGGCCCATGTCTTAGCCTTGGCTAAGAGCAGTCTTCGTTCCGCCGCCTGTCCCGGTCAAGGCCGGGACCCGGCCGGAGGTGGTCACCCCTGAGCCTTACCCTCATTGAGCCAGGCCCGGCGCCCGGAGTGCAGCCGGGCCTGCCCCGGGTAGGGGGCTCGAGGCGCCGACCCCCCGGACATCGGCGGGGGCTGGTGCTGGTGGCCGTCGTGGTCACCTTCCTCGTCCTGGCCCCACTGGGCTTCCTGATCATCAGGGCCATCCAGGTGGGCTGGTCGGAGCTCTCCACCCTCCTGTTCCGCCACCTGACGGCCGTGCTCCTCTGGAACACGGCCCGCCTCACGGTCGTGGTCAGCGCCCTGTGCGCCGTGATCGGGGTCGGGGCGGCCTGGTGCATCGAGCGCACCGACCTGCCCGGACGGCGGGTGCTGGGCGTGCTGGTGGTGCTGCCGGTGGCCATCCCCGACTTCGTGGTGAGCTTCGGCTGGGTGTCGGTGGCGCCGGCCATCCACGGCTTCCTGGGCGCCGTGCTGGTCATGACCCTGGCCGTATATCCCCTGGTCTACCTGCCGGTGGCCGCCTCCCTGCGCAACTCCGACCCGGCTCAGGAGGAGGTGGCCCGCAGCCTGGGGGCCGGGCGGTGGGAGTCCTTCCGGCGGGTGACCCTGCGCCAGATCCGCCCGGCCCTGCTGGGGGGATGTCTGTTGGTGGCCCTGGCCATCCTGGCCGAATACGGCGCCTTCGAGATCCTCCGCTACCAGACCTTCACCACGGAGATATTCACCGAGTTCCAGGAGGGCTTCAATGCCCCGGCCGCTTCGGCTCTGTCCCTGATCCTGGTCCTGCTCGGCCTGGCCGTGCTGATCTCGGACGGTTTCGCCCGGGACCGGGGCCGGCTGGCCCGGGTGGACCGCCACGCCGCCCGGACGCCCCGGCCCCGCCACCTGGGCGGGGCGGTGGTGCCGGTTTCGGTCGGCCTGTGGCTCCTGGTCGGGCTGGCCCTGGGCGTCCCGGTCGGCACCCTCGTGTACTGGATGCTGCGGGGAAGCTCCACCACCCTGCCGGCCGCGGCCAGCCTGCTGGGGGCGACCCTGCACACCGCCGGCTACAGCGCCTCGGCGGCGGTGGTTTCCACCGCCATGGCCCTGCCCGTGGCCGTACTGGGCGCCCGCCGGCCCGGGCGGGCCACCGCCACTCTGGAACGGGCCAATTTCCTCATCCAGGCCCTTCCCGGCCTGGTGGTGGCCCTGGCCCTGGTCTTCTTCTCGGTCCGTTACGCCGCCTTCCTCTACCAGTCCCCGGTGCTGCTGGTCTTCTGTTACTCGGTCCTGTTCTTCCCCCTGGCCCTGGTCTGTGTCCGGGCCTCGGTGGCCCAGGTCCCCCGGGGTCTGGAAGACGTGGCCCGCTCCCTCGGGCAGGGTCGGCTGGCCGTGTGGTGGCGGGTCAGCCTGCCCTTGGTCGCGCCCGGGCTGGCCGCCGGCGCCTGTCTGGTCTTCCTGTCGGCGGTGACCGAGCTGACCGCCACCCTCGTCCTCATCCCCACCAATACCGAGACCCTGGCCACCCAGTTCTGGGCCTTCACCGGGAACCTCTCCTACGGCGCCGCCGCCCCCTACGCGGCGGTGATGGTGGCCATAGCCGTGGGCCCGAGCTATGTCCTGGGCCGGTGGTTCGACCGCCGCCCGACTTCCGCCGCCCTCGGCCCGGCCGCCACGGGCGGCACGGCTGCGTCACCGGCTTTGGCCGGACCGGCCGGGAACCGGCCATGAGCAGGGCCCATCCCACCGACTACGGCCGCTCCGAGGACGCCCCGGCCCTGGCCGTGGACGGCCTCTACAAGAGCTTCGGGCGAGGGCGGGTACTGGAGAACCTCAACCTGGAAGTGCCGGTGGGCAGCCTGACCGCCATCCTCGGTCCCTCCGGCAGTGGCAAGACGACCTTGCTGCGGGTGGTGGCCGGCTTCGAGCGGGCCGACCAGGGGGCCGTCTTCCTGTCGGGCCGCCCGGTGGACCGCCGCCGGCTGTGGGTGCGGCCCGAGGACCGCGGCATCGGCTACGTCCCCCAGGAGGGTGGTCTGTTCCCCCATCTCGACGTGGAGGGCAACGTCGCCTTCGGCCTGCGCCGCTCCCGCCGCCGCGGCCGGCGCCACCAGGGATTTCACGGCCACCACCACATCCACCGCCACGGCGGCCACGGCCGTTCCCTGGTGCGTCGGTACATCGAGATGGTCGGACTGGCCGGCTACGAGCACCGCTATCCCCATCAGTTGTCCGGCGGCCAGCAGCAGCGGGTGGCCCTGGCCCGGGCCCTGGCCGTCGAGCCCGAACTGGTCCTCCTGGACGAGCCCTTCTCCTCCCTGGATGTCAGCCTGCGGGCCAGCGTGCGCGATGACGTGCAGCGGGTGCTACGGGAGTCGGGCAAGACCGCCGTTCTGGTCACCCACGACCAGGACGAGGCCCTGTCCACCGCCGACCAGGTAGCCATCATCCAGGACGGCCGCATCGGCCAGGTAGGCCCGCCGGCCGAGCTCTACGCCCAGCCGGCCGATCCGCACATCGCCCGCTTCCTGGGCGCCGCCAACCTGGTCAACGGCACCCTGCGCGGCGGCGGAGCGGTCACGGCTCTGGGCACCCTGTCCCTGCGCTCAGCGGGTGTGGACCGCCCGGCGGACGGGACCCCGGCGCTGGTCCTCATCCGCCCGGAGCAGATCGAACTGTCCCCCATCGGCCGGCCCACCGGGGCCATAGCCGGTCTGGCCGGCCGGGTCGTGCACGCCGACTTCTACGGCCACGACTGCGTGGTCGTAGTCCAGCCCACCGAGGACTGCGGCGTCGATCTCATAACCGTTCGCTCCCAGGGCGGGGAGGCCCCCCGGGTGGGCGAAGAGGTGACCCTGGTGGCCACCGGCTCCACGGTGGCCTGGCCCAGGACCTGAGTTATTCGGAGCTGGTGCCGGCCAGGGCGACGGGCGGGGGCTCGAAGCCCTGGATGGTGCGGAAGACGATCTCCTCGCCCTCGGCGTCGACCACGATGGTCTCCCCGACGGCGAACTCCTTCCACAACAGCCGCTCCGACAGCGGATCCTCGACCAGCTGCTGGATGGCCCGGCGCAGCGGCCGTGCCCCCAACGTCGGGTCGTAACCCTTGTCGGCCAGGAGGGCCTTGGCCGCCGGGGTGATCTCGAAGCCCAGGCCCTGCCCCTCGAGCTGTTCGCCCACCCGCCGGATGAGCAGGTCGACGATCTCGGTGACCTCTTCCTTGGACAGCTCGTGGAAGGCGATGACCTCATCGATGCGGTTCAGGAACTCCGGCTTGAAGTGGGCCTTCAGAGCCTCGTTGACCTTCTCCTTCATCTTCTCGTAGCTGACCGCCGAGGAGCTCTTGGCAAAGCCCACCGAGGCCTTGCGCAGATCGGCGGTGCCGAGGTTGGAGGTCATGATGAGGACGGTGTTCTTGAAGTCCACCGAGCGGCCCTGGGAATCGGTCAGGCGGCCGTCCTCCAGGATCTGGAGCAGGGCGTTGAAGACGTCAGGGTGGGCCTTTTCGATCTCATCGAAGAGAACGACGGAGAAGGGCTTGCGCCGCACCGCCTCGGTCAGCTGACCGCCTTCTTCGTAGCCGACATAACCCGGAGGCGAGCCGACCAGGCGGCTGACGGTGTGCTTCTCCATGTACTCGGACATGTCGAGCTGGATGAGGGAGTCGCGGTCCCCGAACAGGAACTCGGCCAGCGTCTTGGCCAACTCGCTCTTGCCCACGCCGGTGGGGCCGAGGAAGATGAAAGAACCGCTGGGGCGCTTGGGATCCTTGAGCCCGGCCCGGGTCCGGCGAATCGCCCTGGACAGCGCCTTGATGGCGTCCTCCTGGCCGATCACCTTGTGGTGGAGCTCTTCCTCCATGCGCAGGAGCTTGGCCGTCTCCTCCTCGGTCAGCTTGTAGACCGGGATGCCCGTCCAGTTGGCCAGGACCTCGGCGATGACCTCCTCATCGACCACGTCGAAGAGATCCACGCCCTCGGCCCGCCACTCCGACTCCATGGCCGTCTTGCGCTCGAGCTTCTCCTTCTCCTGATCAGCCAGCTTCTTGGCCGCATCGAAGTTCTGCTTCTCGATGGCCGCCTCCTTCTCATGGCGGATGCGGCTGATGTCCTCCTCCAGCTTCTTGTAATCAGGAGGGGTGGCCATCCGCCGGATCCGCAGGCGGGAGCCGGCCTCATCGATGAGGTCGATGGCCTTATCGGGCAGGAAACGGTCGGAGATGTAGCGGTCGGCCAGGTTGGCCGCCGCCACCAGGGCCTGATCGGTGATGGTCACCGAGTGGTGGGCCTCGTAGCGGTCGCGCAGGCCCTTCAGGATCTCGATGGTGTGGGCCAGGCTCGGCTCTTCCACCTTGATGGGCTGGAAACGCCGCTCCAGGGCGGCGTCCTTCTCCAGGTGCTTGCGGTACTCCTCCAGGGTGGTGGCCCCGATGGTCTGCAGCTCGCCCCGGGCCAGCATGGGCTTGAGGATGGAGGCGGCGTCGATGGCCCCCTCAGCGGCGCCGGCGCCCACCAGGGTGTGGAGCTCATCGATGAACAGGATGATGTCGCCCCGGGTCCGGATCTCCTTGAGGACCTTCTTGAGCCGCTCCTCGAAGTCACCGCGATAGCGGGACCCGGCCACCAGGGCGCCCAGGTCGAGGGTGTAGAGCTGCTTGGCCTTGAGCGTCTCGGGGACGTCATCGGCCACGATCTTCTGGGACAGGCCCTCGACGATGGCCGTCTTGCCCACCCCGGGCTCGCCGATGAGGACGGGGTTGTTCTTGGTCCGGCGGGACAGGACCTGCATGACCCGCTCGATCTCGCGCTCGCGCCCGATGACCGGGTCCAGCTTCTTCTCCCGGGCCAGGGTGGTGAGATTGCGGCCGAACTGGTCGAGGACGGGGGATCCCGAAGGCGTCTCCCCGGACTGGCCCTGGGGGTTGGTGCCGGCGGTGGCGCCCTCCTTGTTCCCATATCCGGAGAGCAGCTGGATGACCTGCTGGCGGACCCGGGAAAGGTCGGCGCCGAGGTTCTGGAGGACCTGGGCGGCCACGCCCTCGCCCTCGCGCACCAGGCCGAGGAGCATGTGCTCGGTCCCGATGTAGTTGTGGCCGAGCTGGAGGGCCTCCCGGAGCGAGAGCTCCAGGACCTTCTTGGCCCGGGGCGTGAAGGGAGGAGAGCCGGTGGTGGCCGACCCGGCTGGGCCGATGGTCTCCTCCACTTTCTCCCTGACCGCCTCCAGCGAGACGCCGAGGGACTCCAGCGCCTTGGCCGCTACGCCCTCACCCTCGTGGATGAGGCCGAGCAGTATGTGCTCAGTCCCTATGAAGTTGTGGTTGAGGAGGCGAGCCTCCTCCTGGGCAAGCACGAGAACCCTGCGGGCTCGGTCGGTGAATCTTTCGAACAAAGTTGCCTCCTGGCACACCCGGTGGCTTGAGAGAAGTCTACTAACTGGGGGTGACCGGTAGGCAGTCCCCTTCGGGGCCTCCTTGTTACGCGCCTCTTATCCGGTCGCCTAGTTTCGTACCTGGTGAACACCTCGGATCTCCTGGACCTTCCCCGGCTGGGAGACGACCTGGGCCGGCTGGAGGGACAGCTGCGCTCGGCGGTGACCTCCGAGGACCCTTTCCTGACCGAGGTGGCCCGCCATCTGGTCGACGCCGGGGGCAAGCGGATCCGCCCGGTCCTGGCCGTCGGAGCCGCCGCCGCCGGCCGGGACGGCCTCCGGGCCACGGACGAGGTCCTCCTGGGCGGGGTCTCGGTCGAGTTGGTCCACGTGGGCTCGCTCTGCCATGACGATGTCATCGATGAGGCCATCACCCGCCGCGGCGTCGAGACGGTCAACGCCCGTTGGGGAAACCTGGTGGCCATCTTGGCCGGGGACTTCCTCCTGGCCCGGGCCTCCGAGATAGCCGCCGGGCTCGGCACCGAGATAGCCGGGCTCCTGGCCGCCACCATCGCCCGGCTCTGCCAGGGCCAGACCGTCGAAATCCAGGCCGTCTACGACATCAAACGGACCGAGACCGGCTACCTGGCCGCCATCGACGGCAAAACGGCCTCGCTAATGTCCTCCGCCTGCCGTATCGGCGCCCTGGCCGGCGGCCAGGAGAGGCACCTGGTCGACGCCATCACCGTCTTCGGGCACGCTTTCGGTATGGCCTTCCAGGTCTGCGATGACATCCTGGACCTGGTCGGCACCGATGCCAGCCTGGGCAAGCCGGCCGGGCTGGACATGGTGGCTGGCGTCTACACCCTGCCTGTCATCCGGGCCCTGGCCGATCCCGAAACCGGCCCGGAGCTGTCCCCCCTCCTGGGTGTCCCCCTGGACGAGGGCACCCGGGACAAGGCCCGCGAGGTGGTGCGGGCCTCGGTGGGCATCCCCGCCGCCGTGGCCGTGGCCCGGGAGTGGGCCGAGGCGGCGGAGCGGGCCCTTGTCCCTTTCGGGGGCGGACCGGTGGTCGACCAGCTGGCCAGCCTGGGCCACCGTCTCATAGACGACCTACCCTCCGTCTAGACATCCCGCGGCCTCTCCACCGCCCGGTGTGAAGGTCCCTCACGGGGCGTGACCAGGACCGGGGTATGCACCTTGAGCGCACCCGCCCGGATCTGAGATTTGTCTCTTGATGGAGAACAGATATTCGTTCCGTAACCAATCTGTAATAAAATCCGGGCGCTCGTTCAAAACTTCATGTCCCGCCGCTCTAACCAAGCCGGCCGAGTCCGGACGACCAGGGATCACCCACGGCCTGGGCAGCCCGACTGGGCCCGCCGGTCAGGGCCAGCCCGACTCAGGGGCGGCCGGCCTCGGGGCGCAGGGTGGGGAAGGCGATTACGTCCCGGATGCTCTGAGCCCCGGTCAGGAGCATGACCAGGCGGTCGATGCCCATGCCCAGGCCGCCGGTTGGGGGCAGGCCGTTCTCCAGGGCCCGGAGGTAGTCCTCGTCCACCCGGGCGTCGGCGTTGCCGGCGGCCAGCTTCTCCTGGACCTGGGCCTCGAAGCGGGTCCGCTGGTCGTCCGGGTCGGTCAGCTCGGAAAAGGCATTGCAGAGCTCCCGGCCGACCACCACCCCTTCGAAGCGCTCGACGTAGCCGGGCCGGGTCCGGTGCACCCGGGCCAGGGGGGAGACCTCCTGCGGGTAGTCGCAGACGAAGACCGGATCCCAGAGGTTGGTCTCGGTGGTCTTTTCGTAGATCTCGAGCATCAGCTTGCCGGGACCCCAGCGGCTCTCGAAGGGGACCTCGTGCTCAGTGGCCACCCGGCGCAGGTCCTCCAGGTCGCAGGACAGATCGGCCGGCCGGCCGATCGACTCCTCGATCAACTCGGCCATGGAGGCACGCCGCCAGGGCGGGGTGAGGTCGACCGGTCGGCCGGCGTACTCGACGACCGTGCCTCCGGTGAGCTCCTTGGCCAGATGGGCGACCAGCTCCTCGCTGATGCTCATCATGTCGGTGTAGTCGGCGTAGGCCTGGTACAGCTCGAGCATGGTGAACTCGGGATTGTGGCGGGGCGACAGTCCCTCGTTGCGGAAGACCCGGCCGATCTCGAAGACCCGCTCCAGCCCCCCGACCACCAGGCGCTTCAGGTAAATCTCCTCCTCGATGCGCAGGTACAGATCGACGTCCAGGGAGTAGTGGTGGGTGACGAACGGGCGGGCGTCGGCCCCGCCGACCACCGGGTGGAAGGTCGGGGTCTCCACCTCGATGAAGCGCCGCTCCTCCAGGTACCGGCGGGTCTCGCTGATGAGCCGGCTGCGGGCCAGCAAGGTCCTGCGGCTGTCCTCGTTGGCCCACAGGTCGACTTCGCGCTGGCGGTAGCGGGTGTCGACGTCGGTGACGCCTTTCCACTTGTCCCCGAAGCCGCGCCGGGACTCGGCCAGTAGGACCCAGTCGGCCACCTTGACGCTGAGTTCACCGCGGCGGGTGCGCACCACCTCGCCGGTGGCACCGACCCAGTCCCCCAGAGACAGGGCGGTGAAGCCGTCGAAATCCTGGGTCCAGCCGGTGCCGGCAAATAACTGCACGGCACCGGAGGAGTCGCGCATCTCGGCAAAGTCCAACTTGCCCTGGTGGCGGTGCAGCATGACCCGTCCGGCCACCGACACCGACTGGCCCGACTCGGCTCCGGCCTCTAGGGAGCCGAAATCGGATACCACATCGGCGGCCAGGTGGGTCTGGTCGAATCGGTAGGGAGGGGTGGGGCTCACGGGAGGGTCCTAACGGTGGGGCGGCGGCGGGTTTGGGCCGCGCTCATGGCAGATTGCGCCGGTAGATGATGCGCAGGCCGTGCAGGGTAAGCCAGGGCTCGACGTACTGGATGCACTCCGAGAGCGGAGCCAGCATCTCGGCCAGCCCGCCGGTGGCCACCACGGTGGCAGGGCCGATCTCGGTGTCGAAGCGCCGGCACAGCCCGTCGACGGCGGCGGTGTAGCCGTAGACAGCACCGGAACGGATGGAATCGGCAGTGTTGCGGGCGATCAGGCGGCGGGGCTCCTCCACCTCGGTCGGGCGCAGGGCCGCAGCCCGTTCGAAGAGGGCATCCAGGCCGATCTGCATGCCGGGCAGGATGGCCCCGCCCATGTACTCGCCCTTGGCGGACACCGCGTCCACGGTGGTGGCGGTGCCGAAGTCGACCACGATGCATGGACAGCCGTAGAGGTCGTGGGCGCCGACGGCGTCGGCTATGCGGTCGGCACCGACTTCCTTGGGGTTCTCGTAGAGAATCGGCATGCCGGTGCGAGTGCCGGGTTCGACTATCACCGTGGGCACCTCGTACCAGCGGTCGCACATCTCCCGGAGGGCGGCGGTGGCATGGGGAACCACGGAGGAAACAGCTATGCCGGTGATTTCTTCATCGGCTCGCCGGCCGTCGAGATAAAGCAGCTGCGCCACCAGCAAGGCGTGGTCGGCCGGGGTGCGGTCGGCCACGGTGGCCACCCGCCAGTGGTGGGCCAGGTCCCCGGTTCCGTCCGGTCCGTACATGCCGATGACGGTCTGGGTGTTGCCGACGTCGATGACCAGAAGCACGGACGCGAACCTCAGCCGGCCAGATCGAGGCCGATGTCGAGCACGGGAGCGGAGTGGGTGATGGCCCCGACCGAGATGAAGTCGACCCCGGCCCGGGCGTAAGCGGCGGCCGTCTCCAAATTGATCCGACCGGACACCTCCACGGGCGTGGAAGCGGAGCGCGACCGCACATGCTCGACGGCGTCGGCAACCTGGACCGGGTCCATGTTGTCGAGCATGACCATGTCCGCCCCGGCGGCCAGTGCCTCATCCAGTTGATCGAAGCGGTCGCATTCGACCTCGACGTGCCGACCGGGCCAGTGGGCCCTGGCGGTGGCCACGGCCTCGGTTATGGACAGCCCGCCCAGATGGTTGTCCTTGACCAGGATGGCCTCGGACAGATTGGCCCGGTGGTTGAAGCCGCCGCCCGCCCGCACCGCCGCCTTCTCCAGCGCCCGCAGCCCCGGGGTGGTCTTGCGGGTGTCCCGGATGCGACACCGGGGAGCAGCGGCCTCCACGGCGTCGACCAGCAACCGGGTGGCGGAGGCCACTCCGGACAGGTGCGACAGCAGATTCAGAGCCGTGCGCTCGGCCGTGAGGATCAGGGCCAACGGGCCGGTGACGGTACCGATGACACAGCCCGGTTCCAGACGGGCGCCGTCGCCACACGTCCAGTCCAGGTGCACCGAAGGGCCGGCAGACACGGCGCCTGACGAGGACGGGCCGAGAGGCGGGCCGGCCAACTGAGCGAAGGTCTCCTCGACACAGAGCGTCCCGGCCAACACACCGCGCTGACGGGCGACAAAGACGGCGGTGGCCTCGACCCTGGCCGGCACCAGGGAAGCGGTGATGTCTCCCATCGGCAGCAGGTCCTCGGCCAGGGCGGCGGACACCACAGGGCGCACCGCGGCCAGGGGCGGATCGAAACCGCTCAGCGGGGCCGGGCTCATCCGCGGAAGACCAGGCGGTGGCGCTGCGCCTCATCGGTGGCGGGGAAGTCGGTGCGGGTGTGGGCGCCACGGCTCTCCTCCCGCTCGGTGGCGGCTCTCAAGAGGGCCCAGGCCACGGTGGCCAGGTTGGCCAGTTCGATGCTCTCCCCGCTGAGCCGGGACGCGGCGGTGGCCACGCCGGCCGAGGGAACCAGCCCGGCCACGAAGGCGGCCGTCTCAGCCAGGGACGAAGCGCTGCGAAGCACGCCGGCGCCGGCGGTCATGCGGCGCTGGAGCTGATCCCTGGTCTTCACCACGTCCACCCCTGGGTCCGCACCGGAGCCGGCGGGGGCCGGGGCGGCGGCTCGGCCAGAGGCGACCGGGCCGGCGGGAGCGGCGCCGTAGGGATCGGGCAGGGCCAGGTCCACCACCCGCCCGCCGATGGCAACTGAGCCGCCCATGACGCTGCGCATGGCGCCGGTGGACGTCGGCCCGTCCCGCCCCGAGGCGATGGCCTCGACGATGCGAGGCCCGAAGACCATGCCTTCCAACAGCGAGTTGGAGGCCAATCGGTTGGCGCCGTGTACGCCGGTGCAGGCGGCTTCGCCGGCGGCCCAGAGGCCGGGCAGGGAAGAGGCGCCGTCCAGGTCGGTGACCACGCCGCCCGAGAGGTAGTGCGCCGCCGGGGCGATCGGAAGCCAGTCCCGGGCCGGGTCGAGGCCGACGGCGGCCAGGGAGGCGGCGATGGTCGGAAAGCGGGCCCCGAAGCTCTCCAGGTTGGTGGCGTCCAGCCAAAGATGGTCGACGCCGGCCGAAGCCATCCGGGCGGTCATGGCCCGGGACACCACGTCACGGGCCGATAGTTCGTCCACGAAGCGCTCCCCGGCCGCATCACGCAGGATGGCGCCGTGGCCCCGCAGGGCCTCGGACAGGAGCGGCCGGGGCATGGCCGGGTGGTGCAGAGCGGTGGGGTGGAACTGCATGAACTCGACGTCGGCCACGGCCACGCCGGCCCGCAGGGCCATGGCCACGCCGTCCCCGGTGGACTGGGCCGGATTGGTGGTCACGCTGAAGAGTTGACCGGCCCCGCCGGTGGCCAGCACCACCTGGTTGGCCCGCACCTCACGCATACCGCCCTCCAGATCGAGGGCGAGCACGCCGCGGCAGCGTCCCGCCTCGACCAGCAGCTCGACCGCGAACCAGCCCTCCATCAACGCCGCCGCCGTGGCCCGCACCGCTTCGACCAGGGCCCGTTCGATCTCGGCCCCGGTGGCGGCGCCCCCGGCGTGCACCACCCGGGCCATGGAGTGCCCTCCCTCCCGGGCCAGGGCCAACCCGCCCTCGGGATAGCGGTCGAACACCGCGCCGAGACTGATGAGGTCGTTGACGCGTGACGGGCCCTCATCGACCAGGACCCGCACCGCCTCGGCATCGCACAGGCCGGCGCCGGCGGCCAGCGTGTCGGCCAGATGCAGATCGGTGGAGTCCTCGTCCCCGCCCAGGACGGCGGCCACCCCTCCCTGGGCCCAGCGGGTGGCCGACTGGTCCAGGCTGGCCTTGGTCAGAACCCCCACCCGGGCGCCCTCCTCGGCGGCCAGTCGCACCGCCGCCGACAGCCCGGCCACGCCACTGCCCAGCACCAGGACGTCCAGGACGTCGGGAACTCCGGCGGGCGCTGACGGGCGGGGCTCCGACGATCGGGGCTCCCCCGGACGGGACTCCACGGCGCCAGGCTCCACGGCGCGAACCCTACGCCCCGATGCGGCGAACCTCCGCCCCCATTCGGGCGGCGTCCTCCTCGATGATCCGGTTGTCCGAGTCGACATGGACGATGGTCGGGGCGAAGCCGACCAGCTCGGATTCCTCGTAATCGGCGTAGGTGATGACGATGATCTTGTCCCCCGGGTGCACCAGTCGGGCGGCGGCCCCGTTGAGGCACATGTCCCCCGAGCCGGGCTGACCGGGGATGACGTAGGTCTCGAAGCGGTTGCCGTTGTCGATGTCGACCACGGTCACCTGCTCCCACTCCATCAGGTCACCGGCGGTCATCAGGCGCGGGTCGATGGTGATGGAGCCGACGTAGTTGAGGTTGGCATCGGTGACGGTGGCCCGGTGGATCTTGGACTTCATCATGCGCCGGCGCATGTCGTATCTGCCTTTCGGTCGTACGGATTCGGATGGAGGCCGACGATGGCGCCGGCATTGTCGATCAAGCGGGCCCGGCCCAGACGGGCGGCCACCAGCAGGCGCACCGGGTCCCCGGGGTTGAAGGCGGGCGGGCTCTGCAACGAGTCAGGGTCCACAGCCACGGCGTAGTGGAGATCGAAGGCGAGCTCGGTGGCCAGTACCGCCACCATGACCGAACTGATCGTCACCGGGTCGGTCTCCCCGTCGGCCACCAGCTGGGCCCCGGCCTGGAGAGCCACATGGATGAGAGGGGCCACCTCCCGCTCGGTCGGGGTGAGATAGATGTTGCGGGACGAGAGAGCCAGGCCGTCGTCCTCCCGTACCGTCGGGCAACCGATGACCTGGACGGGCATGGAGAGATCGGAGGCCATTCGTCGCACCACGGCCAGTTGCTGCCAGTCCTTCTGCCCGAAGTAGGCCCGGCACCGACCGGTCATGGCAAAGAGCTTGGCCACCACGGTCGAGACGCCGTCGAAGTGTCCGGGCCGGAAGGCCCCTTCCAGGACGGTGGTGAGCCCATCGACGTGGACGGTCGTCTGAATGGGACTCGGGTACATCTCCGACACCGACGGGGCGAAGACCAGATCGGCTCCGGCCCGGCCGGCCAGCTCGGCGTCGGCGTTCAGGTCCCGGGGGTAGGCCTCGAAATCCTCCCCGGCTCCGAACTGCAGCGGATTGACGAAGACGGACACCACCGTCACGTCGCACTGGTCGGCGGCCAGGCGGATCAGCTCCCCATGACCGCGGTGCAGCGCCCCCATGGTCGGCACCAGGCCAACCGACAGACCCCCGGCTCGCGCCGAGTCCAGCCGGGCGCCCAGTTCGGCGGCGGTCGTGGCCATGACGGGCAGAACAGTCGTCGGGGCGTGACGCTCTGGCGACAAAAGAGATCCTCTCGACGTTCCGGCCCCGTGAGGGTGCCGTTCGTGTGGTTAGAGGCTACCAGCGGGGACCACATTCCCCGCCAGTCGGCTCTCCCAACCCTCCGGAGCCAGTTCGGGGGCCAGGTCGGACAGTGGAGCAACTACAAAGCGCCGCTCCCAAAGCCGGGGGTGGGGAACCACCAGGTCGTCCTCGTCCACGACCAGGTTCCCGACCAGGAGGATGTCCACATCCAGGGTGCGGGGGCCCCAGCGCTCCACCCTGACCCGGCCGGCGGCCGCCTCCAGGGAGCGGCACAGCTCGAGCAGCTGGCGGGGGGACCGGGCCGTGTCCAACTCCACCACCGCATTGAGATAGGCGCCCTGGTCGGACGGACCGCCCACCGGCTCGGTCTCGTATGCCTCCGAAACGGCCATCACCGTCTCCACCCGGCGCAACTCCTCCACGGCGGCGCGCAGGTAGGACCAACGGTCCCCCAGGTTGGAGCCCAGGCCCAGGAATGCCCGCGTCACCGGGAGCGGCGGATGCTGACCCCGGCCGAGGCCAGATCGGCGGCCACCGGGGGACGCAGCTTGCGCACCGTCACCGTCACCGCCGAGGCCCGGGCATCGGCCAGGAGCACCTCGGCCACCCGGGCCGCCATGGTCTCCATAAGCGCGAAGCTATGGGTCTCGACCACCCGGCGGGCCAGCTCCACGGCGGCGCCGTAGTCGACCGTGTCCGCCACCGCGTCCGAGGCGGCGGCCGGCGCCAGGTCGGTCTCGATGTCTATGTCGAGTTCAAAGGGCTGGGAGCGGGCCTGCTCCTCGGGCAGGACCCCGTGGGTCCCGAGGACCCGCAGGGCCCTGATCTCAATCCGGTCGGTCACCCGCCCGGCTTGGCCGGCAGCATGGTCATGAGCACCCGGCCGGCCGGGCCCATCCGGCGGTGCAGCATCCGCTCCACCACGGTGATGGCCTGGGGCGAGTCCTCCAGCCGGCCGGTCCAGAGCAGGAAGGCGGCCATGACACCCATGATGCGGTCACCGAGCTCCTCCTGGTGCACCAGGACCC
>Ga0307374_10008426_pt1 | contig 15408 bp, 15 predicted proteins | sample OX3MG_FD_202532 | JGI IMG/M metagenome (GOLD analysis project Ga0307374, IMG submission 202532) | Soil microbial communities from Risofladan, Vaasa, Finland - OX-3 | ecosystem: Environmental > Terrestrial > Soil > Coastal area > Acid sulfate soil | place: Finland: Risofladan, Vaasa | collected... | reverse complement strand
CGCGCGTGGCTCTGCGCCGGTCACCTCGAGCCGAACGCGCGCAGAAACGCTGCCGCGAGCGGCCCGGCAGTCGGGCCGCCGTAGCCGCCGTCGACGACGAGCACCGCGAAGGCGACATCGCCGCGGAATCCCACCAGCCATGCATCGGTCGGCAAGCGAGGTCCCGTTCCGTACTCGGCGGTGCCGGTCTTCGCATACGTACCGCTCGGCAGGCCCTCATTGGCGGCGGTCCCGCGCGCGACGACGTCGGCCATCAACTGGTGCAGGTCACGCACGACCGTTGCGCTCAGCGGGTGCGCCGGCGCCGTGTCATCGGGCGCGCCGACGACCAGCCGGGGCTCGCGGACCACCCCGGAGTCGATCGCCGCGGCGACCATCGCCATGTCCAGGGGCGAGACGACCACGCGGCCCTGGCCGATCGCGGTCGCGGCGAGATCGGCCGCATCGGTGGGAGTCGGCACCAAGCCGCCGAAGGCCGGTATGCCCATGCTTGGGGTCGTGCCGAAGTCGTATTGGGCCCCGGCGGCCGGGAGGCTCGAGGGTGCAAGGTGCGACGTCGCCAGGTCGATAAAGGCCGTGTTGCACGACTCGGTAAATGCTTGGGCGACGTTCTGCACCGGGGAGTCCCCTTCGGCGTTGTGAAACAGCTCGCCCCCGACGGTGAGCGTCGTCGGACAGCTCGCGGGTGATGTCGGCGACAGGCCACGCTCGATCAGCGCCGTGCTGGTGATGGTCTTGAATGTGGACCCAGGCGGGAACGCGCCATCCAGGGCCTGATCGAACCCGTCCGTGTTTGGATCGCTTACCGACGCGAGCACCTGGCCCGTGGAGGCACGCACGGCGACCAGCGCGGCGTTCTTCGGCTCAGCTGCAAGCGCGGCTTCGGCCGCCCGCTGGGCGGCGGGATCGATCGAGGTCCTGACCGGCGTGCCGGGTGTCGGTGCAACGCTGGCGAGGGTCTCCTCGGTCGTGCCGTCCGCGCCTACGAGCGTAATCTGATAGCCGGGGGTGCCTGCGAGTTGGCTCTGGTCGATCTGCTCCAGGCCGGTCTGGCCGACGACGCTATTTGCGGTGTAGGGCGCGCCGAGTTGGTTGAGCTCCTGGGCGGTGATCGGGCCGACGCCACCGACCAGGTGCGCCGCCAGGCCCGGCGTGATCGCGCGCCGGGCCTCGACGGTCTGAAAGACCGTGCCGGGCAGTGGATAGAGCGCCGGCTTGAGTTGGAGGTAACGAGCACGTGTCACCTGGAAGACGGGCTCAAAATCGCTTGGGCTGGCCTTCGCCGCCGCCAGCGCCAAGGTGATCTCTTGCTTGGTGGCGCCTGCGGCAACCAGTGCGGCCGAGAGCAATGCCGGATGCTGTACGTACGAACCCTCGAGACCGATCTCCACCATCGCGGTGTTGCTGGTCAGCGGCACTCTGCCGGCGCCGAGGACCGGCGCCCGAGGAGCCCACGTCGTGGTGAGGACAAAGTGCGTGGTGGAGGTCAGCGATGGGTTGATCGTCGCGGGGGACCACTCGACCAGCCAGTGTCCGGCGTGACTCGCCAGGTGAATCGTCGTCTGCACGGTCCAGGTTCCGAGCCCGGCGAGGTGCAGCTGCTCGGTGACGGGCATGGTTGCGGTCGTGCCCGTCTGGACGAGCGGTCCTGGAACGTAACTTGCTGTTGTGACCGCCAGATCCGCGAGCACTGCCGCGTTGATCTCGGGGAAGTTCGCGGGGGGCTGGTCGACCAGGCGACCCATCGCCGACCAGTCTCGGCTCATCCAGCCGGCGAGAAAGGACTGCGCGGTCGCCTGGGGGGTACTCGACTGGCCGCCGCAGCCGGCAAGCACTGAGGCGAGCGCCGCCGCGATCACGATTGGAGCACCGCGGCCAAGCGTCTTCCATGCGCCGGTGCGAGCCGCAGCGCTCATGGCCGCCATGCTACCCGGTTACGTGGGTGGGTCGCGGATCCGGGGTCGCCAGGAGGCGTGGCGGTCGTGGGGGGGCCGGATCGCTCGAGGTGGGCGATCGGCTTCTCCCCACCAGATGGAGTCCAAGACTGGCGAACGCACCTGTCCGTCACGCAAGCATGCTCCACAGGGCAGGCATCGACGCGACACCGCACACGACGCGGGCGCTGGGCACCGACGGCGCCGTCGGATCGGTGCGCGGAGGCTCCACCCGCGCGAGGTGCAACGGCTATTCGAATACCCCATCCTCGCGACGAGCCTGCAGCACGCCCCACACCTCGAATTCAACGAGGTTCGCGAGACCCTGACGCTGCCGATCTGCGCGGCACGGGTGTAGCGTCGGTCTGCGCATCGACTCCGAATCTCACAAACCCTCTCGGTCCTGGAACCAAGGCACATGTCCATCAGGCGCACGGCCATCCGACTCACAACAGCAGGGGTCCTCACGGCAGCCGGTGCCTTGGCGCTCGGTGTCGATCAACTCAGCGCACTGGCCGACTGCCTGGAGAAGATGGGGCAGCAGGCGGCCGGTGCTGAGACAAGCAACGTGGACGCCGGAGCCGAGGAGCAACCGGTCGAGGCGAGTCGGCCCGTCAGCGACGAAGCCGCCCAGGAGGAGGAGGCCGCAGCACGTGCCGAGGGCGAGGGATATACCCTCGGGCGTACGGACGGCGAGGGCGACCCGTCAAATCGCTGATGATCAGCTGGGCCGCTCCGTGGAGGTCGGGAGCAGGTGGTCATGGCGGGCCGCCCTCGTCCGCGTGCGGCTTCACGATCGTGCCGACGCGGGCACTCCCGCTCGTGACGGCGATCGTGATCGGCCCGCACGCCGAGGGCCTGCGTGCCCTGCGAGCCCCCAGGCCCGCGACAGCTGTCCTTGACGGTCCCCGGTCACTGGAGGATCTTCTCAGTGCGAGCCGGGTTTCGAGTCAATGGGGGACGGCCCGGCTCGCGAGCATCGCGACCGGCGGGTGCCCAACGTCAACACGCTGCGTGGTGATGCTCCCCGCACGGGCGCCTGTCTGAGATCCCAGTCAGGCGCCCGTGCGGGTCTCGAGACCCGTCTCGGCGGATCGCGGTCGACACGGCGCCCTGCGGCCCGGCCTCCGATCGCAATTCGACCGGCCTCAGGATTCCCCCAACCCGGCAAACACCTCGGCCGCCTGATCGAGTCCTGAATCCGACAGCAGGTGCGCATGCACCCGCTCGGTCATGTTGGGATCGGCGCGCCACACCCGGCGTGAGATGACGATCTCCGGCACCCCGCGCGCCAAGAGGGTGCTTGCGCAGGTCACGCCAACATCGGCCGCCAAGGAGTTTGGGCGTGTGCGCCCGTCCACTAACGGGGGGCCGGCCGGGCGCACGCCCGGGCGCCCGGGCGGTCGCAGGCAAGCCCCCTACATCCGGGGATGCACACATACATGGATGGACGTCACATCCATCGAGGGCACCACCGCGCCACTTGTGTGACGCGTGCCTCCCGCGATGCCCGAGACGTTGGGCACCCGCTGAGCGTTTGCGGCCCCGACCGGACTACCGTGCTGTTCGATGAGCGCGTCGCGCCAAGAGGTAGAGATTCGCGTGTATCACGACCGCAGGCTCGGCATCGGCCCGTGGCTCGAGTCTGTCGATCCGTTTCTGGCACATCGCCCAGAGTGTGCGGTCTCGCCCGAGTTGGCGATGGGGTATCTGCTGTGGTACCTGACGCGAACCCCGCCCACGCGCACGGCCCAGCACGTCTACGACCAACTCATCGCCGCCACCCACGACGGGCGCTTTGACCGGCTCCGCTTCGCCGGCGCGCGCGGGCTGACGTCGGTGCGCGTCGCCGGAGATCCGGCTATCGGCACCGTGGCCGCCCGCGATGGACGGCGCGTCGACGACAAACAGCGGCGTGCGGCCTCTGGGATCGCCAGGCGGCTCGCATCCGAGGGGGTGTGGACGCTCGGGGCGCGCGCACAGGAGCTGATCGATGACGCCGCGGCCCACGGGCGCGAGATTCACATCAACGATGTGACCGATGCGCTTGCCAGGATTCCGCACGTGCGCGTGCAGATCGCCGATCGCGCCCCGAGCGAGCGCGCCGCCCGGCGATCGCCCAGGTGGGCGTGGGTGTCGGTGCGCGCAGACGCCGCCGGTCGACTGCCCCCCTGGCTGTTCGGGGATGTGGCCCTGGCGCTCATCACGGCCGCACGCCAACAGATCTCTACGACAAGGGCATCGGCGGACGGGTTCGACCGGGCGCTTGGCACGGCCGTTGCGATCCTTCGCAGCGAGACGCCGCCCGTCCCGACGCGTGCGGCCATCATGGCCCGCGCCCGGTTCGCCGTCCTGCTTGCCGAGTCAGAGACCGAACCGATCGAGCGGTAGGTCCCAGCGGCGCCGGACCTCTGGCTGCAACGTCGTCCGCCGGGCTCTCGCCCGGCGGCAGTCCGATCGCCGGTGCGTCGGTCGGCCATGGGTGCTGCGTACGCACCACCGTCTGGGTGGGCCCCTGAGCGCTCGGGCCATCTGGCAGGCGAACGAATTCGTCCTTGCCGCGATTCGCTCAGCCCCTGACGCCTTCAATGGCGGTAATGGTGACGTGCAAAACGCGCTTCTCCTCGACGAGCAGCGCGTTCACCTTTGTCAACCAACGCTGCAATGTCTTGCGTGGTGTGCGCGTTGTCGCATGGGACGCGTCCGCTCTCGCATCCTTGTAGGCGCGAGTGGCCGCCGTGACGACCGGTGCAAGGCTCACCAAATCACGCTCGTCGGCCAAGACGATCTTGAGGTCAGCGCTACACGCTGCTGGCTGGCCCGTCAGGCAGGCTACCTTTTCCGCGGCAGTGATCTGGTGATACCGAGAATCCCCGATCTGCACCTGGGAAGAGATGCCGTGGTAATCCGCGGTGACCGCCGCGACATCGTGATCGATCGCCTTGACTTCGCTGCGGCTTGACGAGCCTGACGCTGCGGCGAGACCGGCGGCAGATAGACAAAGGGCTGCCGCAACACACAGTGCTGGTACGAAGCGTCTCACGCGCTACCCCACTCGACGGCGTCGAGTTCGAGAAGGACCTCACGGAAGCCTATCCGCGCCTCGCTCAGACGTGAAATCGGCCACGATCTCTACCCGGGTGTTGAGGATTAGGCTGAGGAAGAAGGCGGCGCACCTTCCCGGTTGCTCACGACCGATGCCGGCGATCGTCGGCAGGACGGCACGCCATTGTGGATGTTCGCACGGCTACGAGCTACGGCTTCTTCGTGACGATCGCACCCGACGCGGCCATCACGTACCACAGCCCGCCATTGATCTTCAGCGCCTGTCCGTGGGCGGTGCCGGGTGCCGAGTCGGCGACATACGTATACAGCGGCCATCCAGCGTAGGTCACGACCTTCCCGCCGGACGGATTGGGGTCGCTTCCCAGCAGCGTGGACTTTGCCCCGCCCGCCGCGGCAGGCTTCTGGGTGCCTGAAAGTTGTGCCGGTGGCCAGACCGACGCACACGATCCCGTGCAGGTGACCTTGGCGTGCTTATCCGGTTCGAACATGTACAGGGTACGGCCCTGAGCATCGACCAAGACCGTGCCCAACCCGGCGACGCTGGTCGTCGAGATCGTGACCGTGCTCGAGCTTGCCGAACTCGTCCCAGTTGAGCTGGATGTCCCGCTTGAGCTGCTGCCGCAGCCGGCGACCAGCAGCGCCACTCCGCCGACGGCCCCGATCATTCCAACCAATCCCCGCCGACGCCTCGTCGTGATGCCCATGGTCATTATTCGCCTTTCCTTCCTAGCGTCGACGCCTACGTCGCGCCCGTACGGGACACGCCATACGTCCACGGATCGTGTCTGGCCTCAGCCCTCTGTGACCGCCTGCTGAAGCCGTTACAGTTTGGATACATCTCCGGAGCGTCACACCGTTCGACGATTACCGCCTGGGTATGTGGAGAGCGAGGCCGTATCGCAATCGGCGACATCGAGCTCTTCCAGGACACGCTGCGCGAGCGGGAGTGGACCCGGATTCCGGTCCCAGCCGATCTGGCCCTGAGATGTGAACCGGTCGTGTGAGAGTTCAGTCGCCTGTGGCCAGATGGTGCTCGCGCTTTTCAAAGTTCATCCGGGAGTGCATCCCGAGTGATCTGCGGCGCGGCACTGGCTTGTAGAACACCTCGATCCAGTCGAAGATCTCGGTGGACGGCTCGACCCGTGTCCTCCAGCGGTGCCGATTGCGAAGTTTGGTTTGCATGCGTGCTCGGGCCGACCGTCCGTGCGTCGCCCGGGTCGCTGCGCCGTACGAGCGCCTGCGAAGAGACCGAGAGGAGGTACTCCTAAGCGAGCGGCACGCCGGCCAGCCGTTGCGCGAACGCCGCCGCGGCGGCCCCAGGATCTTCTGCCTCGGTGATAGCTCGCACGACGACCACTCGGCGAGCGCCGGCGGCCAGCACCGCACCGAGCCGGTCGAGGGAGATGCCGCCGATCGCGAACCATGGCTTCGTGGTCTGCTGGGCGGCGGCATACTCCACCAGCTGCAGCCCAGTTGCACGTCGGCCCGGCTTGGTGGGGGTTTCCCAGCAGGGGCCCGCGCAGAAGTAGTCAGAGCCCAATTCCGCGATCGCGGCGTCGACCTGCGCCGGTACGTGCGTGGAGCGGCCGATCAGGATGCGATTGCCACAGATGGCGCGTGCCACCCGGACGGGCAGATCGTCCTGGCCGAGATGTAGTACGTCGGCGCCAGCGGCGACCGCAAGGTCGGCCCGGTCGTTGACCGCGAGCAGCGCTCCGTGCTGCCGGCAGGCGTCCGCCACGACCTCCAGCGCGGCGAGTTCCTGGCGGGCCTCCATGTGCTTCTGGCGCAGCTGGACGATGTCGACTCCGGCGACGAGGGTGGCGTCGAGAAACTCAGGCAGATCGCCCTTTTGCTCCCGCGCGTCCGTGCACAGGTATAGTCGCGCTGTGGCAAGCCGCTCTAGGGGATCACTCACGGTCGTCCTCTCGCATCAGCTTATCTTGCCTGCTAGCGACGGTCTCGGTATTCTGGTCGCACCGGGAGCCCGGCGCACTGGGCTGAGAGGGCGGCTGGCGCGGCCGCCGACCGGCGGAACCTGATCCGGGTAATGCCGGCGAAGGGAGCGTCGACGGGTATGGCCACCGGTCGAACGAACCAACATGCCTGATGTCGCCGTGATCGGTGGGGGGCTCATCGGGCTCGCGATCGCTTGGCGGCTGCGCGCTCGCGACCTCGCGGTGTGCGTGCTCGATCCTGCCCCGGCAAGCGGAGCCTCGATGGCCGCCGCCGGCATGCTCGCCCCGGTCACCGAGGTGCACTATGGCGAGGAGCGGCTGCTTGCTCTCAACCTCCACGCCGCCGGGTGCTGGCCCAGATTCGCCGACGAGCTCGAGGAGGCGAGCGGGGCCCACTGCGGCTACCGAGCGATCGGCACGCTTGCGGTCGGCTTCGACGCCGACGACCGTGCCGTGCTCGACGACCTCGCCTCCTACCAACGCTCCCTGCACCTCGACGTCGAGGTGATGAGCGCCAAGGAATGCCGGCAGATGGAGCCGCTGCTCTCGCCGCAGGTCCGCGGTGGCCTGCACGTGAAGGGTGATCACTCGGTGGACAACCGGAGAGTGCTCGGCTGCCTGCTCGAGGCGTGCCGGCGGGCGGGCGTGGAGGTGCGGCGGAGCCGCGTGAGCTCGCTTCGCACGGCAGCTGGCCGGGTGACCGGCGTGCAACTGACCGACGGCTCGGTGATCGGAAGCGACGTCGTCGTACTCGCGGCGGGCTGCGAGTCCGGCGCGCTCGAGGGGGTACCCGGCGCGATGCTCCCGCCGGTGCGGCCGGTCAAGGGCCAGATCCTGCGACTGCGGGTGCCGGCTGCTTACCAGGCGGGCTTCCTTGACCACACAGTGCGTGGCGTGATGCGTGGCCGGTCCGTCTACCTGGTGACCCGCGCCGACGGTGAGGTCGTCGTCGGCGCCACCGTTGAGGAGCAGGGCTTTGACACCCGAGTCACCGCTGGTGCCGTGTACGAGCTGCTGCGGTCCGCGTCGATCCTCGTCCCGATGGTGAGCGAACTTCAGTTCGCCGAGGCGATGGCGGGCCTTCGGCCCGGAACGCCGGACAACGCGCCGGTGCTTGGACCAAGTGGTCTCAATGGGCTGGTGCTGGCCACCGGGCACTATCGCAACGGCGTGCTGCTCACCCCGATCACTGCGGATGCGGTCGCCGAGTACGTGCTCACCGGCATGCTCCCTGAGGTCGCCGCCGCCTTCACGCTCGCCCGCTTTGCCCACGAGGTGCCGACGTGAGCGCGAGTTTGTCCGTGCTCGTCAACGGGTCACCCTGTGAACTACCGGCTGGCGCCACGGTCGCGGACCTCGTCGCGACGCTGGCTCGCGCGACGGGCATCGCCGTGGCCGTCGACGGCGACGTGGTGCCGCGCCGGGAGTGGGCCGGCCGACCGCTGCCTGACGGGGCTCGGGTCGACATCCTCACCGCCGTACAGGGAGGCTGAACCGTGATCGGCAACATAGTTCCGACCAATCCAACAGCAGACGATCCCCTCGTGATCGCCGGGGAGAGCTTCTCGTCGCGGCTGATCCTCGGCACCGGCGGCGCGCCCGGGCTCGATGTCATCGAGAGTGCGCTGGTCGCCTCCGGCACCCAGCTCACCACCGTGGCGATGCGCAGGGTGGACGCCTCGGCGCAGGGCTCGGTGCTCGATGTCGTGCGGCGCCACAACATCCGAGTGCTGCCGAACACCGCCGGGTGCTTTACGACCGGTGAGGCACTGCTCACCGCGCGGCTCGCCCGCGAAGCGCTCGGCACGTCATGGATCAAGCTCGAGATCATCGCGGATGAGGACACCTTGCTGCCCGATCCTGTGGAGCTGCTGGACGCGGCGGAGCGGCTGGTCGATGACGGCTTTACCGTCCTCCCGTACACCAACGACGACCCGGTTCTCGCCCGCCGGCTCGAGCAGGCCGGCTGCGCTGCGGTCATGCCGCTCGGCGCGCCGATCGGATCCGGGCTGGGGATCCGTAACCCCCACAACATCGCGCTGATCGTCGAGCGGGCCGGTGTGCCGGTCGTGCTCGACGCCGGGATCGGCACCGCGAGCGACGCCACGTTGGCCATGGAGCTTGGTTGCGATGCGGTGCTGCTCGCCTCGTCGGTCACCCGTGCCCACGACCCGGCGCGCATGGCCGAGGCGATGCGCTACGCCGTGGCGGCCGGGCGCCTCGCCTACCGGTCCGGGCGCATCCCGCGCCGCTGGCATGCCGAGGCCTCGTCGCCACTTGCCGGCCGGGTCGAGCCGGCGGCTCGGGACGATGCCGGGCGGCGCGGAGGCTCGGAAGAGGCGCAGGGATGACGGCGTCCGGCATGGCAGTCCGTCCGCGCGGGTTGACGATCGCTGGATCGGACTCGGGCGGCGGGGCGGGCATCCAGGCGGACCTGAAGACCTTCCAAGCCTTCGGCATCCACGGCATGAGCGCGATCACCACGATCACCGTTCAGAACTCCCTCGGCGTGCAGGGCTTCTACGAGTTGCCGCCGCTTGCGGTCGCAGAGCAGATGGAGGCCGTCGTGACCGACATCGGCGTCGACGCCGTAAAGACCGGAATGCTCGCCTCCGCCGGCATCATCGACGCGGTGGTCGACGTACTGGAGCGGCTGCACGTGCACCCGCTCGTCGTTGACCCGGTGGCGGCAAGCAAGCACGACGACCCGCTGCTGCGTGACGACGCGCTCGACATGCTCCGCAAGCGGCTGCTGCCGCTGGCGGACGTGCTCACCCCGAACCTCGGCGAGATCCGCCTGCTCACCGGCATCGACGTGCAACACCGCGCTGGTCTGTTGGAGGCAGCAAAGGCGCTGCACGCGCTCGGGCCACGCTGGGTGCTGGTCAAAGGGGGCCACCTACCTGGCCCGTACGCCGTCGACCTGCTCTACGACGGCAGCAGCGCTATCGAGCTCGTGGCGCCACGGATCGATACCGTGCACACACACGGCACCGGTTGCACGCTCTCTGCAGCCATCGCCGCTCGGCTGGCCCTCGGCGATGAGGTGCCCGCCGCCGCCCGAGCCGCCAAGGACTATGTCAGCGGTGCAATCCGCCACGGCTATCCGCTCGGTGCCGGCATCGGCCCCCTCGACCATGCCTGGCGCGCCGCCCGCCCGGATCGTCCTGTCGTCACCGAGACCCGATGCCGGATCTAAGCGCTGGTGTGGCGCACCGCGCCGGCTGGACCGGTGCGCTGTGGTCGCGGATCGACGAGACGTTCGAGGCAATCCTGCGGCATCCGTTCATCATCGGCCTGACCGACGGGAGTCTGGACCCGGCAGCGTTCACCCATTTCCTCGCGCAGGACAGTCATTACCTCCGCTGCTACTCCCGTGTGCTGAGCCTCGTCGCCGCGAAGGCGTCCGACCCGCAGGACACGGCGATGTTCTCCCGGCATGCCGCCGGCGCCGTCGAAGTCGAGATCCACCTGCACACCCGGCTATTGGGCGCGCTCGGCGTGGACCCCGCCGCGGTCGCCACAACGCCGGTGAGTCCCACGACCGTCGCCTACACGAGTTACCTGTTGGCCACAGCCTACGCCGGGAGCTATACCGACGGGGTTGCGGCCGTGCTGCCCTGCTACTGGATCTACGCGGAGGTTGGTCGCGCCCTCGGCGCCCGAGGGTCGCCGGATCCCCGCTACCAGCGGTGGATCGACACCTACGCCGGCGATGAGTTCCAGGCCGTAGTGAGTGAGGTGCTGGTCACGGCGGACCGCATCGGCGCGGTGATCACCTCGAGCGAGGCTGACCACGCGGCCGAGCACTTCGTCGTGACGTCCCGCTACGAGTGGATGTTCTGGGACGCCGCCTTCCGCCGGGAGACCTGGCCGGTCTGACCGGCGCACGGTGCCCGGTAGATCTCGAACGCGACCCGGCAAGACGGCAGCTTGGCCCACCGCCGAGGTCTCGAACCCGATCGTCATCGCCCAGGATCCGAGCTGAGCTGCCTGTCATCCAGATCGGCGCCGGACGCGGCGTGCTGTGAAAGGCCACAATGGGCCCGGATCGTGCTCGTTACAAAGGCGCCATGGCATTTGGCCGCGCCACATAGGCGTTGTGGAGTCGCACGTGATCGGCAAATGGCGGCTGGGGAGCCGACAAATCGTGTGACAGCGTGGCTCGGTGAGGGCGGCCGTACGCCAGAGCATGGGTCCGTGTATTGGAGACTTCCAACCTGGCTACCAGTTCCTGCTGCGTGCCGGCCAGCGTGGTCATCCTCCAGAGCTTTGGGGATGTTGAAGGGGACCTCCCGCATCCCGCTCCGCCAGGTCCACGCGCTGGAGGGGGTGTCATGCCGCGCGGAGTTCCATGCACGCCCCGGGTCGCCGACTCCCAAAGAGGACGTAGGCCTCGCCTTGCGGGGCCTACGTCTATGGCGAGACCCAGACTCGAACTGGGGACACCACGATTTTCAGTCATCCATGCTGGAGTGCGGGATGTCGCGTGTTAGTCGGGATCCTGGCGCCGATGGCTCGGGGCGACTCGTCGACCACATCGTGCACCACATGGTCGAGCCCCACGAAGGCCGCTCAGGGTGGGTCACCGTGGCCATCGCGGCGGCCTGCCCGCGTGCCGTGGCCGTGCGTTCCGCGCGCGGCCGCATGCCGACGGCTTGGGCCCTGTCTGATTCCGCGCCGACAGAGTACGACGCGGTGAACGCGATCGTGTATCTCAGCGCTGTGCCGGGCTCCGGGACGCTCGTCCCGGCTGCGCATCCCGACCGCAGACAGAACGAGGCGGCAACGACTGGTCTCGTACATACTTCTCGCCATGACCGGCTCAGCCGATTCACTGGCTCGGGCGGGTGCGGCCCTCTCGATCGAACGTCTGGACAAGGTCTACGGCGGCGAGACGCGCGCGCTTGACGGGCTCTCGCTGCGCGTGCCCGCAGGGTCCTTCTACGGCCTCCTCGGCCCGAACGGCTCAGGCAAGACCACGCTGATCGGGATGACCTGCGGTCTGCTGCGGGCCCCGGCGGAGCACATATTTGTCTTCGGACACGACGCCGTAGCCGACTACCAGCGCGCGCGGCGGCTCATCGGCCTCGCTCCGCAGGAGATCCACCTCGACCGCTTCCTGTCTGCTCGCCAGGTCCTGTCCTACCACGGGCGGTACTTCGGCATGCCCCGGCTCGAGGCCGAGCAGCGCGCCGACGAGCTCCTCGAGGCCTTCGACCTGACCGCAAAGGCCAAGGCCCGGCCCAATCGGCTCTCGGGGGGTATGCGCCGCCGCCTGTTGATCGCGCGCGCGCTCGTCCACCGCCCGCGGCTGATCATTCTCGACGAGCCGACCGCCGGCGTGGATCTCGAACTCCGGCACGACCTCTGGCGCTACCTGGGACGCCTCCATCGCGACGAGGAGACGACGGTGCTGCTCACCACGCACTACCTGGAGGAAGCCGAGGCGCTTTGCGAGCGCATCGCCCTCATCCGCCGCGGCCAGATCCTGGCCGAGGGTACCCAGGAGGAGCTGCGCGCGCGCTACGGCGGAGCCGATCTCGAGGACCTCTACCTGCGCGCGATGCGCGGGTGATCATCGAGACCCTGAGCGGGCGTCAGCTCCGCGTGGTCGCGCGCAGGGGCGCGATTGCCCTGGCGGGGCGGGAGGTGCGCCGGGTGATGGTCCTTTGGAGCCAGACCCTGGTCCCGCCGGTCATCACCGCCGCCCTGTTCCTCGCGATCTTCGGCGGCGCACTCGGGGGCCGGCTGCGGCAGGCCGACGGGGTGAGCTACCTCGCCTTCATTCTCCCCGGCCTCCTGGTTATGACCGTGGCGGCCCAGTCCTTCGCCAACGCGTCCACGAGCCTCTTTCAGGCAAAGAGCGAGGGGTACATCGAGGACGTGCTCACGAGCCCGCTTCGTCACTGGCACGTCGCCTTGTCGTACATGGTGGGGGGCCTCCTACGCGGCTGGCTGGCCGCCGCCGCGGTGGCGGCCTGTGCGCTGCCGTTCACCGGCGGCCTGCACGACGGCGTCCTCGCCATCGTTCCCCTGGTGCTTACCGGCGTCATCTTCTCCGCCCTTGGAGTGATCAGCGGCGTGTGGGCCGAGACCTTTGATCAGCAGGCGCTGGTCGCCAACCTGATCATCGCGCCCCTCGCCCTAATCGGCGGAGTCTTCTACTCGGCCGCGCGCCTGGGCGCACCGTGGTCGACCCTGACCCGCCTGGATCCCATCTACTACCTCGTGGACGCGACGAGAGCGGGCTTCACGGGTGTTCACGAGGCGTCCCTGGTGGCCTCACTGTTGGTCGCCGCCGCCGTCGCTGCCGGAGCCACTGCGGCCGCGGTCGTCCTGCTCGGTCGCGGATGGCGGCTCAAGCCCTGAGCGACCCTGTGCCGGCGGGGTCGCTCATCTCGGGTGGCGCGCATCATCTGCGCGGAATTTCAGCCCAGAAAACGCCGCCGCGGCCTCATCGAGCTGGCTATCGGCGACCAGGTGCGCATAGACCTGCGCGGTGACGTTGGGGTTGGCGTGTCCGAGCTGACGCGACACGACAATGAGGGGCACGCCTGCCGCAAGCATGAGACTGGCCGCGGTGTGCCGCAGCCCGTGCGGGGTCACCAGCGGTACCCCATCGGCGTCGACCAACCCCGCCCGGCGCAGGGCACGGGCAAGGGACTGGTTGGGGGAGTGGGCATTCATCGGTGCGCCGCCAGTGCCGGGCCACACGTAGCCGGTTGCGCGTTCGCCTCCGCACGCAGCCCGCCATGCCGCGAGCCGCTCGGCGAAGCTTTGAGGGATCGCGACTCGGCGTGACCGCTTGCCCTTGGTCGTGCGCTCCTGGCGGTTCCCGTTCACGTCGCTGACACTGCGGCGCACGTGCAGGCGCAGGCCCGCAAGATCGACGTCCTCCCAGCGCAGTCCGATCACCTCGCCCCGCCTCAGCCCTGATTCGGCCATCGCGCGGATCATCATCTCGGTGCGCAGCGACCCTGTGCAGCTTCGCACCAACGCGGCCAGTTCATCCATCGACAGCACCCGCTCGTGGGCCTGGTGGGTGTGGGTGGCGGGTGCCGGCAGCCGCACTCGCCGGGCGGGGTTCTCTGTGATGTATTCCCAGTCCACGGCCGCCTGCAGCAGACGCCGCAAGCTCGAGACGACCCCGCGCACCATCCGCGCGCTGGCGCCCGTGCGCAGCAGGTCCGCTACCAGCTGCTCCACCTGTTGGCGGGTGATCGCGTTGACCGCGAGATGCCCGAGTCCCGGCGCGATCCGTAGGCGAAAGTCGACCTCGACCTCGGCCAGGGTGTTGGGGGCAAGCACGCCGTGGCGTGTGTGCAGCCACTGCTCGGCGACGACCGCGACCGGCCGTCCGGCGGCCTGCAGCCGACGCCGCTCGGCACGGGCTTGGCTCACCGAGCCGCGCACACTCACCGCGCGCGTGAGCCCCGGACGCTCACCTGGCACCAGCACCTGGTAGACGCACCCGCACCGACGGCCCGGGCGCAGATCGCGGCTAGCAGGACACGAGATCCGGTGCAGGCGGTAGACACCAGGCTCGATGCGCTCGCGCCAGCCCCGGCGGGGACGATCTGTGCTGGGCTGCCTAGTGGTCGGACGTGCGAGGGTGGCGGTCATCGCAGGGCGTACTCCTTTCCCGGGCGGGCGCCCGGGTGTCGGGCACCGACCATAGCTCTGCCACCCGGGTGCGCATCGCCCGCGACGAGCACTCGGGCGCACCACCTGCAGCCGCCCGGCCACGGCGTCCCGTGGCGCCGCTGTGCCGGTGCCGCGTGGGGTCGGCGCCATCCGCAAACCGCCACGCGACATCCGCGGAAGGACATCCGCAAAACGCCACGCCGCCACCTGCGAAACGCCACGCCGCCACCTGCGAAACGCCACGCCGCCACCTGCGAAACGCCACGCCGCCACCTGCGAAACGCCACGCCGCCACCTGCGAAACGCCACGCGGACATCCCCGGCACAGGGGGGTGGGTACGCATGCATCCGCCCGGGCGGACCCGCCGGGCGGCACCGCCGCCGGCGTCCCGCACGGGGCAGGTATGCGCGCCGCCCCGCCGGGCGCCTGGGGCACGCGAACGCGGGGGGCGCGCCTCGGACGGTCGCTCGCGCATCCGCCGGCCCGGAGAGCGCGGTCAGCGCCGCGGCCGGCGCGGGAGGTTTTCCTACTAGGTGGATTCCTCTTGCGTTCCGGCCGCGCGGACCCGGGCGCCCTCTCCGCGGGCGGCGTTGCGCACCGCGATCGGGATCGCGCTCCAGTCCTTGCGTAATGTCTCCAGACTGCGGCCGGTTGGCCCGCACATCAGGGTGAAATACGCGGGTGGATCGTCGGTGCGCAGGACGTCGACCGCGGCGATGGCGTCGTTGACGATCGCACCCTCGCTCACGCAGGTCAGCAGGAACTCCTGGCAGCGTTCGCGGCGTTCGTCGACCACCGGACG
>Ga0307374_10008424_pt1 | contig 15408 bp, 10 predicted proteins | sample OX3MG_FD_202532 | JGI IMG/M metagenome (GOLD analysis project Ga0307374, IMG submission 202532) | Soil microbial communities from Risofladan, Vaasa, Finland - OX-3 | ecosystem: Environmental > Terrestrial > Soil > Coastal area > Acid sulfate soil | place: Finland: Risofladan, Vaasa | collected... | reverse complement strand
GAGGTATCGACGTGCTGCTCGCCTGGTGATCGCCAGTAGCCATCGCTTTCATAGAAGGGACCGGGTGTTCCTGCCCCGGTGACCTCGAGGTAGTACTCAAGACGCTGTGGAACAACCTTGTAGAGAGTGAGCATGGCCCGCAAGATATGACGGCCTCTCCCGTGTTACCTACCGCAACGCATCAAAATCCTCGCTTCAGACCAAATAACGCTGAAGGGCCTCCCGAGCGGCATCTGTCTTTGTACGCTGAAGCTCTTTCGGGGAGACAACCTGCGCGCCGATCCCGAGACGAAGCAGGAGATTGCCGAGCCAACGCTCTGATCCGACGGCGAGCGTGACAAGTATCTGATCGTCACCAAACACCTCGAGTGAAAAGGAGGTGAGAGGCTCGATGAAATACTGACTGCGAGCAGGCACGACAAGCGTCGCGAGCGGTGTCGTCTCTCCCTCGACAAAGGCCCGCGATCCAAAGAACTCCGACGGCGGTGTTCGATCGATACCCTTTTCCTTGGTGATTTGCACGTTTGTCACGTTGTGGACAAGAAAGCGCCGCCAGTCATTGCGAAGATGACAGAACGCATCGAGGTAGAACTTGCCCTCCCGAAAGACAACGGCATAGGGCTCAACGCGCCGACGAGTCACCAGTGTGCCATCGCTACCGGGGTACTCGATCTCGACAATCGTCGATGTCGCCGCAGCCTCGCGAAGCTCCTCGAGAGATAGAGGAATATCGACCTCAACATGGACCGCACTCTCACCGAGGACTGACTCAAGCTTTTCAAGTGCCCCCGCGAGCGCGCTCTCTTCGCCGACACCCTCGGTCTTGACCAACGTACGAGCCGCGGCAGCGAGGGCAAAGCCTTCGTCGGGAGTGAGACGCAGCGGTCGCTCGAGTGCTTCGAGACGATGCACGTGCACCTCGTCATCTAACACAAGGATCTCGAGAAGTTGATCTGGCGTATAGGGAGGCAGGCCAAAACATGCCGCGAGTTCGAGTTCACTGACGACGGTCCTCTCGTCAATACCAAATCGTTTCGCGAGATCAGAGATCGTTGCAGACCCCTCATTTGCCAAGAAGGTGAGTATCGCAATCATCCTGCGAAGGCGAGCGCCCGCGTCAAGTGCGACTCTTCGTTCCCGTGGCCGCGGATCAGATCCGGTCGAGCGCAAAGGAGCAACCGCGGTTGCGAGATCTTCGGGATTGGGTGGCTCTTCAACGAGATATCCCCTAAGCCTCGCGATCACCTCCTGGCGAATCGATGCTGGCGCGATGACCTCTGCGGCAGCACCGAGTCCAAGGACCCAGGAGATGACCGCGTCTTCGTCGGCGACCGGGAACGAGACACGGGCTTGGCCATCGTCACCTCTTGCAAAGATCACATCGCTACCGACCATCTCAATCACTGAGGCTGTTGCGCTGGCATCGACAAGGAGCTCAAGCACCTGGCGTTGCTCGTGAACCTCCGATTCATCGCCGCTCGGAGCACGCAGCGAGAAGGCGAGTTCATGCGCGAGCTCTGCATCCTTGCGCCTTTCGAATGCACCAGCTGGTCCGACGACAATTTCGCCATCGATGCGATCAACGCGAAACGTGCGACGGGCGCGCTCATCAAGGACACTTCGATCCTGACCGATTAGATACCAATGGCCTGAACGAAAGACGAGCACCTCAGGCTCAACGTCGCGCCTGCGACCGTGATAGGTGAGAGAGACAACCGCCCGGTCGCGTATCGCCTCACCAATATGACCAAGCGCTGGAAGTCGGGGAAGCTCCATCACCGCGGGCAGCGTTGATTCGGGCTCAGCACCTATCTTGACAGCGATCTCTGCATGCATTGTTCCCTCAAAACGCACGCTCGCAAGGGCAAGACGCAGGGCATTTCGCTCAGCATCGGTGAGACTGAGGTCTGGCAGATAGTAGTCAGCTGCTAGAATCTGGTATCCATCTTGGGCAGAGCTGTTTGGTGAACTAACGGTGATGGGAATTCCACTCTCTCGTAATGTCCGCTTGTCGCGCTCGAACTGTGTGCGACGTGCCTCTTCCTCGGGCGGATAGCCCCGTACCTGTGAGCCGATCTGTACAAGTGTGAGCGGCTCCTGTGCGTTAAGCAGGATTAGCAAGAGGTCGGCGACACGCTCGACTTTTTCAACCCGTGGTGGCATGGCCCAAATCTATGCCCTACATAAGCACCCAGATGAATATCGAAAGCAACACCATCAACACGAGCATCGAAGGATTGGAACCCCAGTGGCAATCAGGAACGAACTACGCAACGTTGCGATCATCGCCCACGTTGACCATGGCAAGACCACATTGGTCGATGCCATGATGAGCCACGCCGGGACCTACCACGAGCGAGAGGCGGTCATAGAGCGTGCAATGGACTCGATGGACCTTGAGCGCGAGAAGGGCATCACCATCCTCGCCAAGCAGGCCTCGTTCATCTTTGGGGGTCGCCAGCTGATCGTTGTCGACACACCTGGACACGCTGACTTTGGTGGCGAGGTCGAACGCGCACTCGCAATGGTCGATGGCGCGATGTTGTTGGTCGATGCCGCCGAAGGACCCCGTCCCCAGACTCGGTTCGTGCTGCGCAAGGCATTCGAGGCTGGACTGCCTATCGTCCCCGTCATCAACAAGGTAGACCGTCCGGACTCTCGCATCGCTGAAGTCATGGAAGAGCTCTACGAACTCTTCTTCGACCTTGACGCTCCTGAATCACAGTTTGAGGTGCCCTTCCTGTTCGGAAGTGCACGTGATGGCTGGCTCTCCCTCGAACAGCCAGAGGGCCCCGTCAGTGAGCCTCCGGCGGGTGCAAGCATTGCACCGCTCATCGACCAGCTCTTTGCCTATCTCCCAGCACCCAAGTTCACCGAGGGACACGCGCTCCAAGCACTCGTCACCAACCTCGATGCCTCGCCCTATCTCGGGCGTCTTGCGCTTTGTCGCGTGGTCGAGGGAACGATCAAGCGTGGACAACAGCTTGCATGGTGTCGCGCAGATGGATCGATCGAGAAGACAAAGGTCGTCGAGCTGCTCGTCGCCGTCGGAGTCGAGCGCGTGCCGACCGAATCTGCAGGACCTGGCGAGATCGTCGCCGTCGCTGGTATCGACGAGATCAACGTCGGTGACACCCTGTGTGATCCAGAACTCCCAGAGCCCCTTCCACGACTGCACGTTGACGAGCCGAGTCTTTCGATGACGATCGGAGTGAACTCATCACCGATGGCAGGTCGCGAGGGCTCAAAGTTGACTGCCCGGCTGCTCAAGAACCGCCTTGAAAACGAGGCGCTTGGCAATGTTGCGCTTCGCATCTTGGCGACCGAGCGCTCAGACACCTACGAGGTCCAGGCACGTGGCGAGCTCGCACTTGCCGTCCTAGTCGAGATCATGCGTCGAGAGGGCTTTGAGCTCACCGTCGGCAAGCCCGAGGTCTTGACCAAGACGATCGACGGCGTTTTGTGTGAGCCGGTCGAGCGCCTTGCAATCGAAGTCCCCGACGAGCACCTTGGTGCGATTACCCAACTGCTCGCAAAGCGCAAGGCAAAGCTTCAAAAGATGGTGCACCATGGCACCGGATGGGTACATCTTGAACACCTCATCCCAGCGCGCGGCCTGATTGGCATCCGCGGCGAGGTGCTTACCCAGACACGCGGCACCGCTCAGCTGAGTCATGCATTTGACTCCTATGAGCCCTGGTACGGAGAGATCCGAACCCGTACGGCCGGAAGCATGGTCGCAGACCGCGCCGGACAGACCACTGGCTACGCGCTTTCTGCGCTCGCAGAGCGCGGAACGATGTTTGTCGGTCCAGGCGAGGAGGTCTACGAGGGAATGGTGGTCGGCGAGAACAGTCGCACCGACGAGATGGATGTCAATCCCACCAAAGAAAAGAAACTCACCAACATGCGCTCTTCAGCAGCTGATGAACTCGTCCGGCTCGAGCCACACCGTGACATGTCACTTGAACAGGCGCTCGAGCAGGCAGATGAGACCGAGTGTGTCGAAGTCACTCCAACAATAGTTCGGCTTCGAAAAATTGCGCTCAGCGCGCAAGAGCGCGCCAAGCACCGCAAGCGCACCTCTGACTGATTCTTCAGCTCCGGCGAGGCGCGCGCCAGGCTGTCTGCGAACCGATCATCGCCCAATGAGGGATCAGGAGTTAGCAACCTCTTCCAGAATGGGTTGATGCCTGCGGAGATAGCGCTGGCGCAACCCAATCGCGGACCAAGATCCCCAGCCAACTGCCATGGGTCCCCAGAAACTGATGATGCGATAGAGCAACACGGCAAACACAGCCGAAAGTTCCGCACCTCCGAATGAGACCAGGGCAACGGTAAGGCTTCCCTCCACCACTCCCAGCCCACCCGGGGTGATCGGAAGGTTTGCAGCGAGCTGGCCCGCACCATACGCGAGCAACAGACCTCGCCAGGGAACTGAGGCTCCCACACCGGCAAAACTCGTTGCAAGCACAGCACAGTCACAGATCCAGAACCCACAGGCAAAGAGCAGTGACAGCCCGAGATCGCGACCGCCAAGGCGTACCGCCGCGAGTCTCGAGGTGAGTTCATCCATCACCACCACCACATCGCGCCTCGGTTTGCCGAGGTGGTTATGCGACCAGGTGAAAAGAATCTGGATGATTCGCACCAGCCACCGTCTCTGCCAGATGAGCGCATCGATCGCGGCAAACAGTAAAAGTGTCGCAGCGGTGACCACGATGAGGTCGTACGAAGCTCCCTCTTGAATTGCCATGCCGACGCCTGCACTCGTCAACAAAGACAGCGCAAATGCCTCGAACGCGACCGTCGCGACAATCACCCAGATCGCTACTGCACCGTCGGCGCCCCTGCGACGATATTGGCCAAAGATGAAGATACCGGCAAACGCGGGACCACCGGGCAGCGAGGCGACAATCGCACTCGACGCGAACGAGAGCGCAGTCGCGTATGACATGGTGATCTTCACTGCTCCAGCGCGCAAGAGGTTGCGTTGCAATGCGCCAAGACCAAGGTAGGACAAGAGCTCGACAACCGCTCCGAGTGCAACCCACTCGAGCTTTACTCTTCCAAGCTCATCGATCGCCTTGCTGAGCGCGTTGCGCTGACCATTGAGTGCGTCAAGAACTAGTGCTCCGAGGCCAACCCCGAGCGTGAATCGCACCAGATGCAAGGCCCGTCTGCGTCGAATGCGATCACTGTCTGGCATGGACCTCACCGTAGCGGGGAAAGATAAAGCCAAGCTGAGCGAACTCTGGTTCGACGGACAACGCGTACCGAGCTATCCGGGCGGCTGCGTTGTAGTTGTCACGGGAGCCGTTGTCGTTGTGACCGGAACCGTAGTCGTCACCGAAGGAGCGAGAGTCCCTGTGGTCATGGTTGTGGTCGTCACAGGTGATCCCCCAGACCGTGTCACTCCAGCGACGGCAAACCAGTCAGATTTCAACCCCAGCGCGCTTACGAATTCCGAGACAGGAACACGGATGGCACGCCTGGAGCCTTTGAGCAACACGGTCTCTGCGCGTCCACCAAAGACACCATGACCGTTCCTCGCGCTGACATGCACCATCAGCAATCGTCCAATCGCGCGAAAATGTCTGCTGATCTGCGTGCCGGAAATCGTCACGTTCCAGGTGTGATTTGGATTACACTCCAAGGGATTGCTTGGGACCACGCAGATGTCACCAAGATCATGCACAGCGGGAAAGATCGAGGGGTCGGTGAAACCGCCGGTCGATGCGGAAAATTGGGTTGACACCGCGAGCGTTGGCGTCGCCGGGAAGACGCGAATCTCACCAGCGGTTGCCGCGACTGCCGCATCTGAGACCGTATTCTCGAAGTTGGCGCCGGAATACACCTGACACTGAATCGTGTCACAGATCCCCGCGTATCCGTTCCACCCTCCAGATTCGACATAGGACATCGCGTAAGACCGCGCGGCCACTGCCTGAGCCTCGAGTGCCTGAAATCCCCATGGTCGACCGAGCGGCGCGTTCGTCGTCGTGCCGTCAAGACCCCATGAGGCCGAGGACTCAGAGGGAACGACGCTTCGCAGGTAGGAATCGAGTGGCAAAAGGTTGAGTGTCCGCTCGTATCCGGACCGGTCATAGGCCTCAATGCTGCCGCGTACCGATTCATCGACGCCGTCATGGCGACACAACACCAGAAGGCTCGACACTTTAGCGTCCGCGGAAACCGTCGGGGAGATCACCGGATTGACGAGCCCAGTTGCAATCGGCGCAGTCATTGTGGTTGCCGCGGATGCACCCGAACAGCTAGCACCCTCATAGGCGTTCCATGTTCCGTTCGAACCGAGTTGCAGGTCGATCGCCGTTCCTGCAGAAACCGAAAAGTTCATTACTGGTGCCGGCGCCGTGGTCGGGGTCACTGCGGTGGTTGTCGTCGGGGTGGTCGTCGAAGTCGTTGGCACAGTCGTCGTTGTAGTAGTGGTAGTCGTCGTCGTTGGAACGACGGGAGTACCACCCGAAGAGGTCACCGTAAATGCGCGCGAAGAGGTGACCACCGGATGAAACCCTTGATTCGTCGCGAGGTTCAAGTTCTCCAAGATTGCGACGCTGATCGTTGGGTCGACAGCTTGCCCAGTCGCGCTCAACAGCGCAGGAGTCGTGGTTCCGTAGTAGTGATTCAGGATCCGCTCGTAACCAAAGTGATAACGCACTGCATAGCCAAAGGCTCCCCACTGGCCGAGCCCAATGCCAGATCCCCAACCATGGCCGACGAGCGTCACGGTCGTCAGCCGACGAAAGTGCGCCTTCATCGGTGCAGCGCTCACAGCAACTGCACTCATCGATACGAGAGCGACCACTGTGGCAACGGAAAATACTGTGCCTCGCGAAATGCGCCGCGGCAACGCGCAAATGACGATAGAAAAGTTCTTCACGATTGCGCAATGCTACGCGCCCAACCCCAAATTTTGGGGTCATCGCCTATGAGAGAAGCGCTATCGCCCGTCTGATCGCCTCTCGAAACGCCTCTTCCGAGCGTTCAAGCGTATATAGCTTGGCCTGCGCGAGTGCCCGATCACCGATTCGCGCCATAAGTTCGGGAGATTCGAACAATGCGTGCATGACACACGCGACGTAATCGGGCTCTTTGTGATCGATCAATACCCCACCATCACCGACGGTGTCAGGCACCGCGGCAACCGAATATGCAACGACAAGAAGACTGCGTGACATCGCCTCGATGATCGGAGCACAGAAGCCCTCGTGATCTGAAAGACAGACAAAGGCATCACAGAGCTCGTAGTACGCGGCGAGTTCACTCATTGATACTGACCCTGGCATTACAACCCATTCATCGAGTCCGAGGGCGCGCACAAGACGCACGAGTGCAGAACGGTATGCGCTTCCCATTTCGCGTCCAACGATGAACAGCCGCGCCTGATGATCAAAAAGCTCGCGATAGCAGGCAAATGCCATGATGAGATCGTGCTGTGCCTTGTGTGGTGCGACCTGGCCGACGAACAGCCAGTTGTGGCCGCCACCATGGGCATAGCGTGCGAGCGTCCTCTCGTCAGGCACTGCATTGATGTTGCCTGCCTCAATGAGCACCGAGACCACCTCGGCGTAGGCGTACCCAAGCGCGGTGAGTTCTCCCGCATTGAATGGAGAGTCCGCTATCGCGTAGTCCACGATTGGTGCGAGTGTCTCGAGTTGTACGCGACCAAGTCGAATCTCTTGCCCAAGTGGAGGAAGCCACCGCTCGACAAGATGTCCCGGTGTGATGTTGTGATAGTCGAGTAGTTTGATGCCTTTGTGTGATGCAAATACCTGAGCCGCTTGGCTCCCGATCGAACACTGATACATCACCCAGTGTGAGGGATCGTTATCTCGCTCGAACTGAGCAATCGGCAGCACACGACCTTCGACGCCAGGTCCTTGTATGACGGCATAGATTTCACTCACAAAACCCATCTCGCGGAGCAGCCTCTGGGCCGCAAAGGTGTGATTCGAGACAGCGTCGTGTTCAATGATCGAGGGAATAATCTGGTCGACCCGCGTGGGTCGATGACGATCGTGCGCTGGTAGCGCGGTCATCGTGTGCCTCTCCCACGGATGCCCACCAGCGCTCGTTTGAGCATCGGGCGCAGAGATTTCGGAACAACCTTACGCACAACAGCGCGCAGCACGAGTGAGCGCTGAACAGGGTTGGGGCGCCGCAGCGCCTGTGTCGCGCAGCGCTCGAAAGTCGCTCGCAGCTGCTCGGTCTTTTGAAGAGGCAAGCTTCCCGCTCCCCTCAGCGCGCCAAGCTCCTCGTCTGCACGCCCAAGAAGCGCAGCGATCTCCGGGTCCAGGTGAGATTTCGTTATCTTTCGAGCCTCTCAGTTCGACGAAGCGATCGGCTGGTCACTCAGCTCGGTGCGCATTGCCAGGGAGAACATGCCAACTGAACGGCCAGGGTTCATGACCTCAAAGGTCGCCGCGGGCTCTGCATTGGCAAGCATCTTTGAATGCGCGTCACGCACATAGACATTGACAGTGAATCGACCGTCAAGCAGCGGGACGGTATCAAAGACGAACGAGACATATGTTTCGCCTGGATCAAGCACGTCGCCACCGGCAAGGGCATCACCCTGTGAACCAAAGATGACCTCATTGCGCTCGTTGAGCAACGTCAGCTCAAATCGGGCGCCCCGTACTGCCTGATGCACGACAAGTCTTGCGCGTACGCGAAGCGGGTCACCGGTGACGAGATAGGTACGCTCACCGGCCCCTGGGAACTCGAGTCCGACCTCGGTGATCTCCACCTGGCGTCTTGGCATCGATGACACGCCGTCGACTGTCTCCGGCTCGGTGTGGACTTCGTCAGTGGCGATGAGCGAGTCACGAAAGATACGGATCGCCTCACCCGGAGGAGCGACTGTCAGAATCTTGCCATGGTCGATCACGATGATCTCTTCGCAGATCTGTCGCAACATGTCCGGTGCGTGCGAGACGACAATGATCGTGCGTCCCTCCTCCTGAAATTCGCTTACCTTGTCGAGACATTTCTGCTGAAACCGCTCGTCACCAACGGCGAGAACCTCATCGACCAACAAGACATCCGGATCCACATTGACCGCAACCGCAAAACCAAGGCGAACATACATACCTGACGAGTAATAGCGGACCTGATTGTCGATGAACTGCTCAAGTTCGGCAAATGCCACGATGTCATCAAAACGCCGGGAGATCTCTTTCCGCGAAAGTCCGAGCAGTGACCCATTGAGGTAGATGTTCTCTCGCCCAGAAAGCTCAGGCTGCATGCCAGCACCGAGTTCGAGCATCGCCGCGAGTTGTCCACGGACGATGACCTGACCTGAACTTGGCTGCAAGATTCCTGCGATGCATTTCAAGAGCGTTGATTTCCCACTTCCATTCCGCCCGAGAATGCCGACGGTCTTGCCTGCCTCGATCGCGACCGAGACGTCCTGGAGCGCCCAGAAGTCGTCATAGGGAAGGTTCCCAGCGTGGAGTACGCGCTCTTTAAGGGAGGAATATTTCTCGTGATAGAGACGGAAATGCTTGGAGAGATCCTGGACTTCGACGGCATAATTCATTGCGCGACTAGAGCTCCTCGGCAAAGTTGCCCTCAAGCCGCCCAAAGACGAGAAGAGATATAAATAGCAGAACGACTCCGGTGACAAAGACCCAGCCGAGCATCAAAAGATAGAAGTGATACGGATAGTTTGCGAGCACTGGTCCAGAAGCGCCGTTCGCGTAACTGTAACCAAGCGGAGCGACATGTCCGTAGATTGCGCGCTGGAAGCTCAGGACAATCGGTGTGATCGGATCGGCAAGAAAGAAATATCCGAGCAAGTGCGAATGATGATAGACGCGGTTATAGCTGTAGATGATCGGCACGCCCCAGAACCACGCCTGCAAGACAACGTCGATGAGGTGCTGTACGTCTCGCAGATAGACATTCACTGCCGAGAGAAAAATCGACAGTGCCGTGGTGATGATCACGAGATCTACCAGTGCTGCAAGAATAAGCGGCAGATAGCCCCACGCCGGTGCGTAGTGAAAGCCAATCAGGTAGATCACGAGCACGATGAACTGGAAGAAAAAGAAAACCAGTGAGGTGCCAACCTGGGAGATGGCAAGAATCTCGCGCGGGAACGAAACTTTCTTGACGATTCCCGCGTTTCTTACAATCGCAGTTGACGCTCCTCCGAGTGAGACGCCAAAAAAGTTCCAGACCAAAAGTCCACTGAAGAGATAGAGCGCGAACTGTGGAAACGCGGTATGGAGGAAATACCGGAAGACGACGAAATACACCATCAGCACAATGGCGGGATTGATCATTGACCAGATGAATCCAAGAAAACTCCCTTTGTACTTCACCTTGAGCTCTTTGCGGATCAAAAACAGGAGGAGCTCGCGCGACTTCCAGATCTCCTTGAGCCTCGGGCGCAGCAGAACCCGGGCCGAGACGACGCGGGCGGGAAGATCGGAGCGATCATTTTCTGACGATGCAGAGTCCAACATCCCAATGGGTGCCGTCTCTGAATGCTCCAACTCATTCTCGGCCACCATGCAGGTAATGCCCCTTCCAAGGTCTCGACTCGCGCGAGACCATCTTCTCCACGAGGAACGGGCCAAATACTAGCGGCCGGGTCAGAAGGAATGAGGGCAGGCCGGTAGGGTAAGTAGCATGACATCACAGGACCATTACAGACTGGGGAGTCTTGTGCAGGACCGACCAAAACGACACCTTCTTCGTAGAGCAAGGACCGCTGCCTCGCTACCGGGGCGCGTTGTGGCCTCTGAAGATCGCACGAATGCCATCGAGCAACATGTCGTGCGCAAGATCGACGAGATGCGCGCCGAGCTTGCCGAACTACGCCTCATGGTGCAGGCACAACTCGATGCAGACGCTGAATCAACTGAATTGATCGGCCGGCTACTCCAAGCTTATGATGCCCGCGTCGGTGCGCTTGAACAGGAGATCTTGGTCTTCGCACAGAAAGCCATCGCCCCCCAGGAGATTCTGGGTTCAGGGAGTGCTCCAGACAGTTCTACCGCTCGGGCCTAAGGCGTGTCCCGGACGCGATGAGAGAACCACCGGTCGTCGTCGATATTTCGGCACTCCAGAGCGTCGAAAGCCGCGGGCGCGGGATCGCGCACTACGCGCTCTCGTGGTGTATCGCGCTCGAGCGACTACGTCCTGACCTTGTCAGTGTCTATCGCCTCAATCCTGCCCTTCCCCCGCCCGGCTCACTGCGTGAACTGCTCGCATCGGGCAAAGTCGCTCATCTCAGTAGCGAGATGACACAGCGAGCGACCATCTTCCATCAGCTCGCGCCCTTCGACCTCTCTCAGCCTGTCGGACATCTGCTCCCGAACAAACTTCTCTGTCAGCTGACGAGCGCGACGGTCTATGACCTGATTCCCGCACGCGATCTCACGACTGAGCTCATCGACCCCGTCGATCGCAGGCGTTACCGCACACGTCTCGAACTCGTCCGCTCGCTCGATCAGCTCCAGGTGCTCTCATCGAGCGTCGCCCGAGACCTCACCCGGATCCTTGGAATCCAGAGCGAAAAGATTGCTGTCGTCGGCGCTGCTCCAGATCCTGAATTTGTGCCAGCTTTGAACCGCGACCTCACAAGGGAGGTGGTGATCACATCTCTAGAGGGTGCTTCATTGAATCGCCGTTATGTGCTCTATCCGAGCGGCTCTCATCCGAGAAAAAACAATGAGCAGTTGCTTCGGGCATGGGCGTTGGTGCCACCCCATGTTCGCTCCGCATTTCAACTTGTCATCACCGGAGCGTTCAATCGATCGACTGTCTTTCATCTCGAGAGCCTCGCCGCTCAGCTCGGTACGCCAGGCGAGGTCGTGATTCCCGGATACGTTGCTGATCGCGACTTTGTCGCCTTAGTCCAGGGCGCAGACCTTGTCTGTTTCCCGTCGCTCGCGGAGGGCTTTGGACTTCCGATTGTCGAGGCGCTTGCATGTCAGACCCGCGTCATCGCGTCGTCGATATCGCCACACGACGAACAGCTTACTGAGCGCGACCTATTTGATCCAGATGATGCGCAGTCAATCGCCGATGCCATCGAGCGTGCACTCACTGAACAGGAGGCAACATCCGCTCATCCGATCTCGACCTGGGATGATGTCGCGCGAAAAAGCGCCGCTGTTTTTGACGCGATGCTTTCTGAACGGCGCTCGCGTCCAGCACCAAGGCCACTCCATCGAAATCGACCGCGACTCGCGATCGTCTCACCGTTCCCTGCGTCGCCGACTGGCATCGCGCGTTACTCTTACCGGCTTGCTGAGGCGCTTGCGAAAACAGACAAGGTCGATCTGACCTGTTTCTTCGACGGCCCAAGTGCAGACCAGTCAGCGCCAGATGACATCGCAAGCTATCGCGTCGAATCGCTCATGCACGTGGAACATCTCGCCGGGCGTTTTGATGAAGTTGTCTATGTATTCGGGAACAGTCACCACCATCTCGGTGCATATGCAATGTTGAAAAAGCGTCGGGGGCTCGTGATGAGCCACGAGGTGCGCCTCAGCAATCTCTATCGCCATCTGTACGGCGACCCCGGATTCCGCCTTGGAGGTCTCGGGCGCGCAATCGAAACGATGTACCAGGGACAACTTCCTCAATCGATCGGTCTCACCGGGGATCTCGAGGAGCAAGACCTCGAGCAATACGGCCTTTTGATGGCCCGCGACATCATCTCGATGAGTAGCGGATTTCTCGTTACCTCTACCGCTGCAGCTCAACTTGCCGAGATCGATGCAAGACCAAACTCGCTCAGAAAAATTGCGGTACTCCCGTTTGCAATGGAGGCGCCACGTCTTGTTGATGTCGGATTCACGGAGACCTCAGCTGCCTGTCCGCCAGCACTTGTCGAACAAAAGGACAACCTCTGGGGCAAGCCCCCACCACAAGACCAAATGATCTACCTCGCGCACTTTGGAATCGTCGATCCGATCAAGAATCCGCTGCTGCTCATCGAGACGCTCGCTCAACTTGGAAACCGCCAGGATCTCCGTCTGGTGTTCGTCGGGCCGGTCGCTGATGCTCTGTGTTTGGAGCTCAACAGCCGAGCACGCGATCTTGGAATCGAGGATCGTGTGCTCTTCACCGGTCCACTTGGGTCACGCGACTATCTCGCATGGCTCAAACGCACCTCGCTCGCGCTGCAGTTGAGAGCCCAGTCAAATGGAGAGGCATCGGCAGCAATCGGCGAATGTCTCGCGAGCTCGGTCTCGACAATCGTCAGCGACATCGGATGGTTCGGAGAGCTGCCAGACGACGCAGTCACCCACGTCAATGCTGGAGTTGGCGCATTCGAACTTGCCAACGTAACTGCCAGTCTGCTTGATGACGCACGACTTCGAACCGACATCGCGCAGGCGGGCGCGGTACATGCCTCGCACTACAGTTTTGACTATGTCGCCAGGACGTTGCTGACAAGAATCGTCCAGATACCCGACGTTGCACGCGCGACTTCAGCTACTACCTGACCCATCATCGAAGCTCGAGAAGAGACTCCCGAGCAACCGACGCGCGCTTCAGCGACTCGATAGCTCGCGAAGCACGCGAGAGACCACGGCACGAACAACTGTAGAAATGCCCGGCGCAACGTGCGCCGCTGAGGAAAACGCCGCTGAGGTGAGTGGTCCCACACCCTCAGCTCCAAGATCAACTCGCGCACGGTTCGCCCTGCGCTCTGCCTCGGCGCGCTGGCGAATACCTGCGAGCACACGGTTTCGAAGGTCATGCTCAGTTGGCGAGGGCCAGGAGTTCTCCTTCGCCCGTGCCTCAACGAACGTCGGTTGCGCGATCTCGACTCGCTCCTGTTTGACACCAGGCGCCGCGAGCACCCTCCGGTAGTCCTCGACATTTTGGACGACAATGCGCGACGCGCGCCTCCACATGTCCTTGGTCGCACGTCCTCCCACTCCGCCGGGTAAAGGAATCGGACTGTCGAGTCGGAGCGTTACCTCCGAATACATGCCAAAACAGACTCCAAGACCAAACAGCGTCAGTCCGCGAAGCACGCGATTGACCTCGCTGCCAAGCGGCAGCCGCGTCTCGATACGAAGCTCCAGTGCATCAAATTTCGGAGAGAGCAGCACAAGACGAAGTGGCAACATCAACGACTCAAGGTTTGCCGTGTGATGAGCGGCGCTGCGGGGATCTGGAGAGAGGATCTCAACCTCGTCGCCCTGCTCGACTCGCCGTGCAACAACTGCAGCAAGCTCTTTCGCGCGCTGTCCCCCTGGTGGTGGAACGGTTCCGACGACGAGCACCCTCATCCCGTGAGCTCCTTGGCGAGTGCTCGCAACGAGTGTTCCATGTTGTCAAGCACGATCTCCCATGTGTAGTTCTCAAGTACGTATTCGCGTCCGCGTTCCGCGAGCGCCGATGCAGCCTTTGGTGCCTCGGCAATAAAGCGCAGACACTGGGCGAATTCGAGATCATCGTTGTAGCTGAGTCCCCCACCTGATCGTTCGCAGTGCCAGGTGATGACCTCGCCGGCTGCATTCGCGATGACTGGCGTGCCAGCAAGCCAGGATTCCATCATCGTCCGCGAAAAACTCTCATTGACACTCGGCTGGATCATTGCCTCAGCGGCCGCGAACGCGTTTGGGAGCTCGTCGGTATCAAGAAAGCCAAGATCGATCACGCGTTCACAGATGCCCTCTGGCACATTTGGAGAACCAACGCCGACTGTCACGAGATCAAATGGCAGATCGCCGCCAACGAGCGCTGCCGAGAACCCACTCAGTAGCTGACGCCATCCCTTGCCATCCTCGCGTCGACCGGCGTACAAGATGAACGGCCGGGTCAAACCATGTCGTTCGCGAAAGCCTGCCGGGTCGTACGCGCTTGGGAGGTTGACCGCCGCTCCGACAACCGAGTGATGCGCGCTCATCCCGGGCGCGACGCGGTGTCCGAGTTGATGCTCAGGTTCAGAGAGGAACCAAAGCCCAGCAGCGGCGCTGAGTGTCTTTGAGACGATGCTCAACCACGCGTACGGCTCGTCGTGAAGACACGGCATGACGATCGTCCGCTCTGGCGCAACCTCGGCGCCATAGATCGTCGACCAGAAAAGATACGGCGACAAGATGATCGCGTCATAACTTCGAGCATTCTTGACGAGATCGATATACAGATCGGGTACGCGAAAACGTCCGTTGACCCAGGCGATCTGTTCAGCTTCGGTGAGTTGCTCAGAGGCCTGGACACGCCGTTCAAGTTCACCAGCTAGCAGACGAGATCTCGCGGAGACCGTCAGATACCGACGCACAGTGATGCCGCGATCTTGTAAGACTCCAGCTGGAAACTCATTCTCCCAGCTGAAATGTGATCGGGCACAGGTCGTAAGCAGCTCAACCTCATGGCCTCGTCCAGCGAGGCCCTGGGCGGCTTCGGCCA
>Ga0307374_10008422_pt1 | contig 15412 bp, 13 predicted proteins | sample OX3MG_FD_202532 | JGI IMG/M metagenome (GOLD analysis project Ga0307374, IMG submission 202532) | Soil microbial communities from Risofladan, Vaasa, Finland - OX-3 | ecosystem: Environmental > Terrestrial > Soil > Coastal area > Acid sulfate soil | place: Finland: Risofladan, Vaasa | collected... | reverse complement strand
TGAGGAGGCAGTGGTCAAAGAAGCGACCGGGAGACCGGCTGATGCCGGAGTTGAACTCCACCTTGACGAGGAGCCTGGATGACCGGTTCCGGGGAACAGCTGCTTCTAGAAGTCGACACGCTCACCGTCAAGCACGCCCAGCTGACCGCGGTCTCAGAGGTTTCATTGGGAGTACCGGCCGGCAGTGTGTTTGCCGTGATCGGCGCCAACGGCGCGGGCAAGTCGACCCTGCTCGGAGCCATTGCCGGGCTGAACCGCCCGAGCGGGGGCCGGATCATCCTTGAGGGACAGGACATCACCCGGCTCTCATGCCCCAAGCGGGTCGAGCTCGGGGTTTCCTTGGTACCTGAAGGACGACGGCTCTTTCCGTCTCTGACGGTCGAGGAGAACATCCTGACCGGCGCCTACCGAGCTCGCCCCGGCCGGTGGAACCTGAGCCGGATTTACGAGATGTTCCCTTGGATGCCGGGCCGCCGGCGCCAGAGTGCAGCGCAGCTCTCCGGGGGCGAGCAGCACGCCGTCGCCATCGCCAGGGCACTGATGGCCAATCCCCGAATCCTGCTCATCGACGAGCTCTCCCTGGGACTGGCGCCGATCGTGGTTCGGGGAATCTACGCCTCCCTGCCGGCCCTCTTGGAGAGTGGCCTCACGGTCATGCTGGTGGAGCAGGACGTGGCCCAGGCCTGCTCCGTGGCATCGCGCATCCAGTGCCTCCTAGAGGGTCGGACCACACTGGTGGGCGGCCCCACCGAGTTCACCACCGCCGAGATCGAGGCCGCCTACTTCGGCATGTCGGCCGCCGCTCCGGCGGGAGCTGCCTCGTGACCCTGCTCAACGCCGTCATCCAGGGGGTCTTCCTGGGCGGCCTGCTGGCGCTGTTCGCCGCCGGGCTTTCGCTGCTATTCGGGGTGATGGGGGTGCTCAACCTGGCCCACGGCGACATCGCGATCGTCGCTGGTTATCTGGCGGTCGCGCTGGTCCCGGCCCTCCACCTGCCCGCGCTCTGGGTGTTCCTGATCGTGGTGGGGGTGCTGATGGTCTGTGGCTATCTGGTCCAGCGGCTGATCTTTCAACCGAGCCTGGAATCGGGCCACCTGACCCCTCTGTTGGTGACCCTGGGCATGTCGGTGGTCATCGAGAATCTGCTGCTGGAGATCTTCACCGCCAACGGCCACTCGATCTCGATCGGCACCTTCACGGCCGGATCCGTGCAGGTAAACCCCCAGATCTCGCTGAGCTACCTCTCAGTGGCCATCTTGGGGACAGCGGTGCTGGCCCTGGGGGCGATCCAGATGGGGCTCTCCAGGACCAAGTTGGGCCGGATCGTCCGGGCGGTGGCCGACGACCGGGACGCCGCCCAGCTGGTCGGAGTCAACTATCGGCACATCTTCGGCCTCGCGGCCGCTGTGGCCTTTGGGACAGTCGCCCTGGCGGGGCTCTCCTTGACCATGTACACCTCCATCTCCCCCACCTCGGGACCCACCTATTTGATCTACGGATTCGAGGCGGTGGTGATCGGTGGGTTGGGCTCGCTCTGGGGCACCCTGGCCGGCGGGGTGGTGCTGGGCATCGCGGTCACCGTCGGGGTCCTGATCAGCTCGAACTTCGGGGCGCTGGCCCCGCACCTGGTGTTCCTGGCAGTGTTGGCGATCCGCCCCCAGGGTTTCTTCCCCCGCCGGGTCACCACCTGATGGCCCAGACGCGGGTCACCCGGGCGCAGCACTCCGGACTCTTCGCTGGGGGCCTGGGAATCATCGTGGTCGTGGTCCTGGCGGCCCTCCCGTTCCTGGTAGTCGAGGGGGTCACCAACTTCCTGGTCAATCTCTTCATCCTCTTGGCGCTAGCCACCATGTGGAACCTCCTGGCGGGATACGGGGGCCTGGTGTCGGTGGGCCAGCAGGCCTACATCGGGCTGGGCGCCTACACGGTGCTGTTCCTGGCCCAGAACGGGTTCAACGCATTCGTCGGAGTCCCGGCCGCCGTGCTGGTGGGGGCGGTCATCGCGGTCCCGGCATCCTGGTTCCTGTTCCGACTCTCCGGCGGCTACTTCGCGATCGCCACCTGGGTTCTGGCGGTGGTCGCCGCCATTGTGATCACGGGGATTCCCTCGCTCGGCGCTGGGACCGGGGCTTCTGTGCCCGGATTGCTCAACTACAACGCGATCGACCTGGGCGCCTACACCTACTGGGCCGCTCTGGTGGTGGCGGTGGCCGCGGTGCTCGCCACCTACCTGCTGATGCGCAGCCGGCTGGGCCTGGTACTGACCGCGGTTCGAGACAATGAGATCGCCGCCCGGAGTGTGGGGAGCAAGGTCGGGCGGGCCAAGCTGATCGTCTACCTGGTTTCGTCGGCGGGATGCGCCGCGGTGGGAGCCGTGATCGCCATCAGCCAGCTTGACGTGCAGGCGGTCAACGTCTTCAACATCCAGTGGACCGCCTATATGATCTTCGCGGTCCTGATCGGTGGGATGGGCTCCATCGAGGGTCCGCTCATCGGCGCCACCATCTTCATCGTGCTCCAGCAGACCTTGTCCCAGTTCAACGGCTGGTACCTGGTGCTGGTGGGTGCCCTGGCCATGGTGGTGGCGATCTGGGTGAGGGGCGGGATCTGGGGGTTCTGGGCCGATCGCAGCAGCTTCCGAATCTTTTCGGTGGGCTACTTCCTGCACCAAGAGCCTCCCCAAGACGGAGGCACACCGCCCGGCGTGGGTCCCAGCCCGCGACCCGACCGGCGAAAATGGCTTCGTCGGCTTCGACCACGGCCCAGCTGAGTGTCAGGTCGGCGCTCGGCCGATCCCTTCGACAATTAGGAGCCAGAGCATGAGCAGCACCCGCGGTCTTCTCATCGGCGCCGAGGAAGTCCAAGCCCAGGATGGATCGACCTTCCCCGACACCGACCCGTTCACCGGCGACCTGGTTTCCACCTTGGCCGCCGGCAAGGCGGCCGATGTGCGCCGGGCCGTATCCAGCGCCGACCAGGCCTTCGCCAGCTGGTCCCAGAGCTCGCCGGCGGAGCGTCGCGGAATCTTCCTCAAGGCGGCGGATGTGATGGACGCCAAGGCCCCGGAGTTGGCGACCGCCATGACCGCGGAGACCGGCGGCACCTTCGGCTGGGGAATGTTCAACGCCGGGTTCGCCTCCAGCATCCTGCGCGAGGCGGCGGCCGCGGTCACCTTCCCTTTGGGCCAGGTGCTGGCCACCGACACCCCCGGAGCACTCTCCTTGGCGATCCGCCAACCGAGCGGCGTGGTAGCGGCGTTCGCGCCCTGGAACGCCCCCCTGATCCTGGGGATCCGCTCGATTGCCATCGCCATCGCCATGGGCAATACGGTGGTCATGAAGCCGAGCGAGCAGGCTCCTTTGACCTCCGGATTGCTATTGGCTGACATCTTTCGCGAGGCGGGACTGCCCGCGGGCGTCTGCAATGTGATCACCAACGACCCCAAGGACGCGGCGGTGATCGCCGAGGCGCTCATCGCCGACCCCCGGGTCACCAGGGTCAGCTTCACCGGGTCGACTCGAGTCGGTCGGATCATCGGCGAACTGGCCGCCCGGAACCTCAAGCCGGCGGTCCTGGAGCTGGGCGGCAAGAACTCTCTGATCGTGCTCGACGATGCCAATTTGGACTACGCCACCCAGGCGGTAGCCTTCGCTGTCTACATGAACTCGGGCCAGATCTGCATGTCTGCAGACCGGGTGATGGTGCAGCGCAAGGTCGCTTCGGAGTTCCTGGCGCAGCTCTCCCAGCGCGCCGCCAGCCTGCCCGCGGGCGACCCCCGGGAGCCGCAGACGGTGGTCGGCCCTCTCATCAATAAGGAGGCCGCCCAGCGGGTCGCGGCCATCGTGGGAGAGGCGGTAGCGGCCGGCTCCCGGCTGGAGACCGGCGGCAGCGCCCCCCAGGGTGCCCTGCTGGCGCCTACCGTTCTGAGTGGGGTCAAGGACGACATGCGGATCGCGCGCGAGGAGATCTTCGGTCCCGTCTGCACCGTGGGGGTCTTCGACGACGAGGACGAGGCGGTTCGGGCCACCAACAGCAGCAATTACGGGCTTACCGCGGGAATTCTCACCGAGGACATCAGACGGGGATATGCCATTGCCCGTCAGCTCCGTACCGGGATCGTCCACGTCAACGACCAATCGGTGGACGACGAGGCTCAGGCCCCGTTCGGCGGGGTCGGAGACTCCGGCTACGGACGGTTTGGTGGCCAATCAGGAGTCGAGGCCTTCACCACCACGCGCTGGATCACCCTCCAGATGGGACACCGTCCCTTCCCCTTCTAGGTCGGCAGGAATGGCCAGCTGGAACGGCGGGCGTCGCTGAGATGAGGCGCACTCAGGTCGGCATCGTCGGCGGAGGCCCCGCAGGCCTCCTGCTGGGTGAGCTGCTGGCTGCCGCCGGGATCGACACCGTCCTGCTGGAGGCAAGGGATCGCGCCTATGCCGAGGCGCGCATCCGAGCCGGGGTGCTGGAGCAGGGAAGCGTCGACCTGCTCGACCAGCTCGGCCTGGCCAAGCGACTTCACGAAGAGGGCCTGGTGCACAGGGGAATCTACCTGCAGTTCAACGGCGAGCGGCACAGGATCGATCTGGCAGAGCTCACCGGTGGCAAGACCATCACCGTGTACGGGCAGCAGGAGGTGGTCCGGGACCTGACCGCCGCCCGGCTGGCGGCGGGACGGGAACTGCTCTTCGATGCAGAGGTTCTGGGCCTGCAGGGAGTCGGTCCGACTGAGCCAGGCAGGCCGACGATCAGATTCCGGCACCATGGTGAGGAGGAATTGCTCGAGTGCGACCTGGTCGCCGGATGCGACGGGTCTCACGGTCGGTGTCTGTCCGCCTTCCCGACCGAGCTGATCTCCATCCACGAGCGGCAGTACCCGTTCGCCTGGCTGGGAGCACTCGCTCAGGTAGCGCCTTCCAGTGACGAACTCATCTACTCCTTCCACGACCGAGGGTTCGCGCTGCACAGTCTTCGCTCCCCAGCGATTTCCCGGCTGTACCTCCAAGTTGACCCCCACGAGGACCTCGGCGAGTGGCCCGACCAGAGGATCTGGGACGAACTACACATCCGGTTGGGCGCGCCCGGATGGACTCTCCACGAGGGCCAGATCCTCGATAAGAGCATCACCCCGATGCGGAGCTCGGTGGCCGAGCCAATGCGGTACGGCAAGCTCTTTCTGGCCGGCGACGCCGCTCACATCGTGCCGCCCACCGGTGCCAAGGGTCTGAACTTAGCTCTGGCTGACGTCCGGGTGCTGGCAGAAGCGTTCCAGCGCTTCTTGCAGCACCAGGACAGCACCGGTCTCGACCGCTATAGCCAACGCTGTCTGAACCGCGTTTGGAAAGCCCAGAACTTCTCCATTACGATGACCGGCCTCCTCCACCTCAACCCCGAAGACGACGCGTTCGGGCGACGGCTGCAGGGTGCACGGCAGGAGTACATCGTGCAGAGCCTCGCCGCTTCGACCGCGCTCGCGGAAAACTACGTGGGCCTGCCGTTTGTCGATTCCGGGGCCGATGTCCAGAGCGCCCCCGCCTGAATCGCACGAGACCGGGCGATTCCGTACTCTCAGCTCGTCGACCTCCCGCCGAAGCGATTCGCCGCGACTGCTCTCAACGATCCGCGACGCGCGCTCGAAGTGGGCGGCGGGCTCGGGTCCAAGTACGATCGCTGCTTCTGCCGTCGGGGTGCCTGGCTACCATGTAGTTAAGACGGGGCGTGGTGCAGGGGTAGCACGCCACTTTTGGGAAGTGGAGGTCGGCGGTTCGAATCCGCCCGCCCCGAGAACAGGTCCCCTCCACGAGGGTGAGTCCCCTCGACCCCGGGGCTGGAGGGCGGCTGAGGCAGTGGCCGCGAGGCGGTGGCCTGCACTTGCGCCTCACCCGGAGGCGAGGAGAACACGCGCCAGCCGTCGCGTCACCAATCCTCCTCGGTGGGTCGGCGGCGACTCACGTGCGGGCTCACCACGTCGCCGGAGGGACGCCGTCCCAGCTGGTCTATGGGGCTAGAAAGATGCGCCCACGATGAGCACCAACCGTCTACACATCCCGTGCACTGTTCAAGTTAGATGCTCAGGGTGATGGTTCGGTAAACCCGCACGAAAGCCCACAAAATCCATGCGGTTTGGTCGCGATCCGGAGGCCCGCGCGCCGCCCGAGGACAGTGCTTAATCGCTGACTCAGAGAACCTTCGCGAGCAGTTGGTGCGCCGCCATCGCACGGTGACTGATCTCATCCTTGTGCGCCTGACTCATTTCGGCCATGGTGCGCTGCTCACCATTGGGAATGAAGATAGGGTCATATCCGAAGCCGCGGCGTCCCCGCGGTTCAGTCACCAGCATTCCCTCGAGCCGCGACTCCGTCTCGATCAATAACGGCGCGGAGCCGGACCTTGGGACGGAAAGTGCCAAGGCGCAGACGAAAGTAGCTCGGCGGCTCGATTCAGGCAGAGTCGCGATCCGCTCGGTCAGTCCCCGGAGCAGTTGCATCGGCGTCGCCCCCTCCCCCATCCACCTGGCCGTGTGCAGCCCGGGCCAGCCGCCCAAGGCCGGCACCTCGATGCCACTGTCGTCGGCCAGCGACGGCAGTCCGGTTCCGGCGGAGACTGCCCGGGCCTTGATGGAGGCGTTCTCCCGATAGGAGGCTCCGTTCTCCACCCACTCGATATCTTGGCCCCCAGGTGCTTGCTCCAGTTCCAAAAGCCGCCACGGCACCGCCCGCAGGAGGCGGCGCAACTCCGAGGCCTTGCCGGGATTGCGACTGGCCACCACCACGTGCAGCGGCTGATCGGTCAGCCGAGCCCTCTCGTCGGTCGCGGTGGCCCTGGTCAGGGGGAAGGTGCCAGAGCTTGTGATTGGGCAGAGAAGATGTCTGCCATTCCGCTGCGGGCCACGCCGATCAGGGTCCCCAGTTCCAGCTCGCTAAACGGCTCGCGCTCCGCAGTTCCCTGGACCTCGATGATGCCGCCATCAGGGCTCATGACCAGGTTGATGTCGGTGCTGACTCGAGAGTCCTCCAGATAGTCGAGGTCGAGCAATGCGGCGGACTCGAGCAGGCCGACGCTGACCGCGGCGACCTGGCGGACCACGGGAGAAGCCGACACCATGGAGGCCTGCTCCAGCCTGCGGCAGGCCAAGGCCAGGGCCACGTAGCCTCCGCTGATGGCGGCTGTCCTGGTGCCCCCGTCGGCGTGGATGACGTCGCAGTCTACGACCACCGTCCGCTCTCCGAGCCGGCCCAAGTCGACAGCGGCGCGGAGGCTGCGGGCGATCAGGCGCTGGATCTCCTGGGACCGGCCCTCAACCCGCCCACCGCGCTCCCTCGGGCTGCGTTCGTGGGTGGAGCGGGGCAGCATCGCGTACTCCGCGGTGACCCAGCCGGACCGGGATCCGCGCCGGTGGGCGGGGACCCGCCCCTCGATTGTCGCCGAGCAGAGCACGGTGGTGGCGCCCATGGTGATGAGGGCCACCCCCTCGGCCCAGCTCCGCACCGAAGTATCGATCACGATTGGACGCAGTTGGTCCGGAGCCCGGCCGTCTCGCCGCTCCATCAACGATTCAGGGCGTGAGCGATGACCAGAATGCTGAGCTCGTAGAGCAACAGCAGCGCAACAGAAAGGAAAGTGGGGGTGAAGGGATCCGCTCCCGGGGTGACGATCAGGGCCACCGACACGATGATGAAGTAGGCAGCCTTGCGCCACTTGCGCAGCTTGGCGCTGCTCAGAATGCCCACCGCTCCGAGCGTGCACAGCACCACCGGCATCTCGAAGGTCACGCCGAAGATCAAGACCACCAGGGCCAGGAAGGTCAGGTAGGAGTTGAGGTCGGGGAGATAGACCGCGTTGCTGCCCAGAAAGGTGGCCAGGAATGAGAGTCCGATCGGGAGGATGAAGTAGGCAAAGAGACCGCCCATGGCGAAGAACAGCAGGGTCCCGAAGATGAAGGGGAAGGCGAGGTTGCGCTCAGTCCGGCGCAGACCCGGCTTGACGAAGGTCCAGATCTGCCAGACCGTGATTGGCAAAGAGAGCACGACCCCCGCGGCGGCAGCCACCTTGAAGGGGATCGAGAGGCCCTCGATCGGACTGGTCACGACCACGTTCTGGCCGAAGGGAGAATGGGTGTGGACGAGCGCGAGATGAAGAGGGCGCTCCAGGATCTGAATCATCTGGTGGTTGAAGACAAACGCCACCGCGGTCGCGGCCACCCAGGCGACCATGCTGACCAGGACCACCCGGCGCAGCTCCTCCAGATGTTCCATGAGGGTGAGCTGGCGCTCTTCAGCGACTGGCGCGCTTCGCGGGGAGAGTGCCGGCCGGTCGATTCCCGCAGCTCGCTCAGCGGCCACGCCTAGACCTTCTGCCGCGACCCGCAGGGCAGTCCAGTGCGTGGGGCAGGGGGCGGTTAGCCGGCACGTCCGGGGACGGGACCGAGATTGCCCACCGGTGGTCGAGACCGATCACTGAAAATGCCTCTGAGGGAGCCGCCGAGGGTGCCCGGAGTATAGCAGTGGGTTGAGTTCAGCCCGCCCTCTGCTCCAGTTCAAATCGGGACCTGCGAGAGCGGTATCAGACAGAGCCCAGAGCAGCCAGACCGGCGTCGAACGCGCTTACCAGGTGGTCTACGTCGGAGGGTTCGTGGCGGACCGACAGGAAGGCCGACTCGAAAGCGGAAGGGGGCCAGAACACCCCACGACGGAGAAGCTCCGAGTGGACCCGAGCGAAGGCGTCTCGGTCCGATGCCAGGGCGCTCCGGTAGTCCGTGACCGGCACCGTGGAGAAGTAGACGGTCAGCATCGAGCCCTGCCGGTTGACCTGAATTGGACATGCTCGATGCTGGGCGGCGGCCAGAATCCCTGACTCCAGTTGGGCTCCCAAGACCTCCAGGTGCTGGTAGGGCTCAGGGCCGTCCAGCACCTGGAGGGCCGCCAGCCCCGCCGCCACCGCCAGCGGGTTTCCGCTCAGGGTGCCGGCTTGGTACACCGCTCCCTCAGGGGCGAGTTGCGACATCAGATCCCGACGGCCCCCGAAGGCCCCGACCGGCAGCCCGCCCCCGATCACCTTGCCCAGACAGGTTAGGTCGGGGGTGATCCCGAACATGCCTTGGGCGCCCCCCTGCCCCACCCGGAAGCCGCTGATGACTTCATCGAGGATCAGGAGGCTACCATGCCCCCTGGTGAGTTCCCGCAGTAGCTCGAGGTAGCCCTCGCGAGGACGCACCACACCCATATTCCCCGGCACCGGCTCCACGATGACCGCGGCGATGCGCTCCCCGGAGCCCGCGAAGAGTTCGGCGACCGCCTCCGGGTCATTGAAGGGAAGCACGATGGTGTCGGCAACCGTGCCCTGAGGTACGCCCGGGGATCCTGGGATGGAGAGCGTGGCGACCCCGGACCCAGCCGCCGCGAGCAGCGAATCGCTGTGCCCGTGGTAGCAGCCGGCGAACTTGACCAACAGGTCGCGCCCGGTCGCCGCCCGAGCCAGGCGGATGGCGCTCATGGCGGCCTCGGTGCCGCTGCTGACCAGCCGGATCATCTCCAGGCTGGGCATCCGTCGCCCGATCTGCTCCGCCAGCTCGACCTCCGCCTCCGTGGGGCCGCCGAACGCCTCCCCCAGCTCCAGCTGCCGGCTGACCGCCGCCACCACCCGGGGGTGGAGATGTCCCAGGATCAGGGGACCGTAGGCCAGCACCATGTCCAGGTAGCGGTTGCCGTCTATGTCGTAGACGAACTGGCCCTCAGCGCGATTGAAAAACGGAGGGGTCCCCCCAACACCCCGGAAGGACCGCACCGGGCTGTTTACCCCGCCCGGCAGGTAGCGCCGCGCCCGGGTCATGGCAGCCTCCGAGCGCTCCAGGGAGAAGGAGTCGGGTTCGGTCAGGGCAGCTGCTCCCGAACGGTGATGTCCATGAGGTCACCCTTCTTCACCAGGGCGGCGACGTTGAGTCCGGAGGTGACCTCGCCGAACAGGTTGTAGCTGGCCGGCAGGGTGAACGACGAGAGGGTGATGAAGAACTGGCTGCCATTGCTGTTAGGCCCCGAGTTGGCCATGGCCACCGCGCCCGGCTGATACGCCCCGCTCTTGTAGAGCGGGCTGACCACCTTCTCGTCCTTGAACTTGTAGCCGGGTCCTCCGCTGAGGTCGCTGGTGGGACTGCCACCCTGGATCACCGGCCCGCCCGGCGCTGTGGAGGGGTCCCGCGCCCAGCGCAGCCCCTCGAAGAAGTGGTTGCGGATCAGGGTCACGAAGCTGTTCACGGTGTTAGGAGCCCACCCCGGGACCAGGCAGATCACGATGTCGCCCTTGGGACTGGCGATGGTCGCCTGGTAGAGGCGGTCGGGATCGATGGTGAAGGCGGGCTCCTTGGAGTAGTGGTGAACGTTGGAAGGCTGATCCAAGGGTCCGAGAGGTGCGCTGAAGTTCGCCGTGCTGCAGTCTGCGCTGGTCACTGAGGGGGTCCTCCTAGTGGCGGCCACGTTGATGAAATAAGCACCGAGCCCGACTACCGCCAAGACCAGCACCCCGGCCAACAGGGCACTCGCCGCCCGCCAGCCGGAGAAGCCGGTCACGAGGCCTCTGCGAGCCATCGGCAGATCTCCCGGGCGAAGTAGGTGAGGATGAAGTCGGCGCCAGCCCGGCGCATGGCCAAGTGGGTCTCCAGCACCGTCTCCTGGAGGTCCAGTCCACCCGTGGCGGCGCCGGCCCGCAGCATCGCGTACTCGCCGCTCACGCTGAAGACTCCCAGCGGCTGGTCAAAGTGCTGGCGGGCGTCGAGCACCACGTCCAAGTAGGGAAGCGCCGGTTTGATCATCAAGAGGTCGGCTCCTTCCAGCACATCCATCTCGATCTCGCGCATGGCCTCTCTCCGGTTCGCCGGATCCATCTGGTAGCCACGCCGATCTCCAAACTGTGGCCGGCACTCGGCGGCGTCGCGGAACGGTCCGTAGAAGGATGAAGCGTACTTGGCGGCATAGGCCAGGATCGCGGTTTGAGTGAAGCCGGATTGATCCAGGGCGGAACGGATCGCCCCCACCTGGCCATCCATCATCCCCGAGGGGGCGATGATGTCCGCCCCGGCGGCAGCCTGACTGAGAGCTATCTGGGCATAGACGGCAATCGTGGCGTCGTTGTCGACCTCACCGGACTCGGAGAGAACGCCGCAGTGCCCGTGATCCGTGTACTCGTCGAGGCAGTTATCGGCGATCAGCAACAGTTGGTCGCCAACCGCTGCGTGCAGCCTTCGCAGCGCCACCTGAATAACTCCCTGGTCATCCCAGGCAGCCGAGCCCTCCCCGTCCTTGTGGGCGGGGATGCCGAAAAGAATCACGCCTGGGATCCCCAGGGCTACGGCTTCCTCGGCGAGCTTGATCAGCGATTCCGAGGTCTCCTGGAAGATCCCGGGCATGGTAGTAATCTCCCGTCGGGCGGAGATGGCGTCGCTGACGAAGACGGGCAGGATCAGCTGTCGGGGATCAAGCGATGCCTCGGTGACCAGGCCGCGGAGCAAGGCGTTGCGGCGGAGCCGGCGCGGACGGTCCTCGGGAAAGCTCATGGCTGGCGCCCATTTTCCGGTACCGGGCCGAGCCGCAGTTCCAAGGCTGTGACCAGACCGGCCAGGGAGTGCTCTTGGGTGACCAGCCCGGGGCGCAATCCAACCGTCTCCGCAGCCTGCGCGGTGATCGGACCGATGCAAGCGACCAGCACCCGGCCCGAGACTTCACTCTCTCCCCGAAGCGCCCGGAAACACTCCACCGAGCTACCGCTGGCGAAGACGATGCAGTCCAGACCGGGCTCGGCGAGGGCCTTCTCCAGAAGCGGTCGGGCAGCCTCGTCGGGCCTCATCCGGTAGAGGTCCACCGCCTCAACCTCGGCACCTGCCTGCCCCAGCGCCTCGGGCAGAACCTCGCGGGCGCCGACTGCGCGCGGCAACAGCACGCGGCGGCCGGCAATCCCTTTGGTGATGAGCTGCTCCGCCAACGACTCGGCGATGAAGCTCGCTGGCAGCGGCTCGATCCGCCAGCCGAGCTTACGGGCCGCGCCAGCGGTCCCCGGCCCGATGGCGAAGATCTGCACCTGTTGTCTCCTGACCGACCTCTCGGGCAGCGCCAGCCGCACCGCGTTGGCGCTGGTGAAGACCACGTCATCCCAGCGTCCGGAGGAGATCCCCTCCCCCAGAACCCGGTACTCCCCATCACTCAGGAGTGGCTCCAGCACCATCACCGGGACCGACACGGGGTCAGCCCCCCGACCCCGGAGAATCACCATGAGTTCTTCCGCCTGGTGGCTGGCCCGGGTCACCAAGATGCGGCGGCCCAGGAGGGTGGAGGAGGTCACCGAAGCTGCTGCGCCAAGGAGATCGCCAACTCCGACAATCCCGCCATAGACGACTCCTCGGTGATCCGCCGCACCGGCGCACCGGGCTCTGCCGCCCAGGCGACCGTGAGACGAGCCCGATTCGATGCCAGCGGTTCGGCCAGGGTGCCGAGCGGTAGCCGGCAGCCGCCCCCCATCTGGGTGAGCACCAACCGCTCGGCCTCGACACAACTCCTGGTGACCGGGTCGTCGACTTCCGCCGCCATCTCTGCGAACCGAGTGCCGATCCGCGCTTGGATGGCGATCGCCCCCTGGGCCGGGGCCGGAGTGCACTCACGCAGGGGGTCCAGGGGTTGACCGTCGCCCTCCCGATCGATCCGGACCAATCCGGCCAGTGCGATCACGCAGGCATCGAACTCCCCATCGCGAACCTTGCGGACCCGGGTCTCCACATTGCCCCGAATCGTCATCACCGTGAGGTCGGGGCGCAGGGCTAACAGCTGCGCCGCGCGCCGGGGCGAGGAGGTGCCGACCCGAGCGCCTGCGGAGAGCTTCGCCAGAGTCTCCTCGCCGGGCGTTACCAACGCGTCTCTCGGGTCACCTCGTGGCAAGAAACCTGCGAGCACGAGATCTGGGGAGAGCTCGGTGGGCAAGTCCTTGGCGCTGTGCACCGCTCCCTCCACTCGACCGCTGAGCAGGGCTCGCTCCAACCGTGAGGTGAACCAACCCTGCCCCGGCAGGTCAGGAGCCAGGGTGGCAGGGCTCAGATCCCCGTCCGAATCCACCACCACCGCCTGGAACTCCTCGTCTGGGAATCTCGACCGCAGAGCGGTCATCGCCAGCTCGGCTTGAGCCCGGGCGAGAGCGCTCCCCCTGGTGGCGAGCGCGATCAATCGTCCCGCGCTCCCTCCAGACCGAACGCCTCCTCCACCAGGTGGCGCCGCTCGGGGTCGTCCGCATGTTGGCGCAGAAACGCGATGGGATGGTGGAGCAGCTTGGCGGCGATCGCCTGGGTGAGCCGGTCCAGGTGGGCACGCTCCTCTTCGCTGAGAGGTCTCATTCGGGAAAGGGTCCGGGCCAGCTCCCCCTGCCGCACCAACTCCGCACGGTCCACCAGCGCGGTGATCAGCGGCACCGCCGCACGCCGTCCCAACTCCAGCTCCAGCTCGGAGATCGCCGCTTCCACCACCGCCTCCGCGGCCGGGCGGTGGCTCTCGCGCTGGCTCAAATTCTTGCGGATGACCTCGCCCAACTGGTCCAGATCGAGGAGCGTCACTCCGGCGACCTGAGCTGCATCGGGGTCGACGTCCCGCGGGACCGCCAGGTCCAAGATCAGCAGGCATTCATCCGGACCCTGCGCCAGTCGCACCTCCGAGATCAGGCTTTCACTGAGGACCCGGTCCTCGCTGCTGGTGCTGGAGACGATGAGCCGCACCTGGTGGGCCAGCTCCGGCAGCTGCGCTAGCTCCACCAGTTCCGCTCCCAGCGCCTGGGCCAGAGCCTCAGCCTTGTGGCCTCGTCGGACTACGAACAGCGGCGCCGCCCCGGCCCGCTTGAGCAGCCGGGCTGTGGCGCTGCCGATGCTCCCGGCGCCCACGATCACAACTCCACGCCCGGTCAGATCGCCCAACTGCCCCTTCGCAATCGAGATGGCCGCCTGGCCGTATCCGACCGCCTGACGCGAGATGCCAGTGGAGGTCCGCACCCGCTTGGCGGTCTCCACCGCGCGGCGCATCACGAGATCGAGTTCGGCGTCGATAGTGCCAGCCTGCTGGGCCAGCCGGTGGGCCCGTTTGAACTGGGCCAGCACCTGCGCCTCCCCCAGCACCACACTGTCCAGTCCACTGGCGACCCGGAAGGTGTGGTGCAATCCGATCCGGCCGGGATGGCTGTAGATGAGCTCCGCGTAGGCGGGTCCAGGCGAAAAGTAGTGAAAGAAGCGGGCAGTCGCTTGCTGGCTCTGACGGTCATCCCAGGTGGTGACGTAGAACTCGGTCCGGTTGCAGGTGCTGAGGCACACAGCTCCGGTGAGACCGGCATGTCCGACCAGCGCTCGTAGCGCCTCCACGATCTGAGCTTCGTCGAGGTGGAGTCGCTCCCGAACCGGCAGGGGCGCCAGGTGGTGGCTAAGCCCGGTGGCGAGAAAGGGCAAACTACGGCCGAGTATATCCGTGGGGGCTGCGTCCCCCGATCGGCGGGCTCCCTCGGGCCGGTGCCGATACGGGCACACGGATAGGATGGGGCGGTGGACCGCCCACTTCCAGAAGCCGCTCGAGATGTGCCGCCCGCGGTTCCTTCCTCCGCTCCACCTCCCAAGCGAGGCCGACAGAGGGGGATCGGCGGCCCCGGTGAACGGCTGATCCCGAGGCTCGGCCCGGCCTCCCCCGAGGCGGCCCCCTTCCACAACCCACCGGCGCTCGCCCCGGCGGCAGCCTTGGAGCTGGCGGAGCGTCCCGCTCTGGACACCGAACTCTCGGTACTCAGCTTCGTCGCCCTGGACTGCGAGACGACGGGGCATTTCCCCCACCGCATGGTTGAGCTCGGGGCGGTCCGGTTTCTCTTGGGCGCTGACGATCAGCCGCCTGATGCCCGGATCTCGTTGGAGAGCCTGGTTCACACTGCCGACCACATCAATCCCTATGCCCGTCGAGTCCACGGGATCAACAGCTCGATGCTCGGCGGGGCCCCTACCTTGCACCAGGTCGCGGCGGCGTTCGCCGACCTCTCGCTGGGCACGGTTCTGATCGAACACTCGGCCGACGGCTTCGACACCCGGTTGGTCTCCAAGGCGCTGGGCAGGCCCCTCAATAACCACCACCTGGACACCTCCCGAGTGGCTGGTTTCCTCTTCCAGTTGAAGGACACCATCGGCCTCGAGCGACTCTGCGAGCGGCTGGGCGTCACCCACCGCAACCCGCACTACGCCCTCGCCGATGCCGAGGCCACCGCCGATTGCTTCGTTCGACTGGTTCGCCTCGGTCAAGAGGAATTCGGCTGGAGCACGCTGGCGGAACTGGTGGCCGTGGGCACCCCGCCCGCGCCTCGGGTCCTCCCTAAACCCGGCCAGCGGCGCACCCCGGCTCCGGTCCAGGGGATGGCCGCGCCT
>Ga0307374_10008411_pt1 | contig 15428 bp, 9 predicted proteins | sample OX3MG_FD_202532 | JGI IMG/M metagenome (GOLD analysis project Ga0307374, IMG submission 202532) | Soil microbial communities from Risofladan, Vaasa, Finland - OX-3 | ecosystem: Environmental > Terrestrial > Soil > Coastal area > Acid sulfate soil | place: Finland: Risofladan, Vaasa | collected... | reverse complement strand
GCGCCAGATCGGGGAACACCTCGATCGAGCAGAAGCCGTCGCGCCCGCCGGAGGCGTCGAACACCGGCCGCAGCACGTCGCAGGCCCCCTGGATATCTTCGATCATCAGCTCCAGAAACAGCTCCGCTGCCGGCTTGGTCCAGTTGTGGCGGATGGCGGTGTCGTACTCGCTGCCCGCCGCCAGCGCCTTGGCGAAAATGGTGGGGTTCGAGGTCAGCCCGCGCAGCCCGTCCTCGCGCACCATGCGCGCCAGCTCGCCGTTGCGCAGCAACTCGCGCCGGATGTTGTCGTACCAGAAACTCTGACCAAACTCGTGCAGTCGCTGCAGGGGGTTCATAGGAGGGCCTCGGCGGTTAGTACTTCTCTTCTAGGATACGCACCTTTTCCAGCCTGCGGCGGTGGCGTTCGGCCTGCGAGAAGCGCGCCTTGAGGAAGACGCGCACCAGGTCGGCGGCGAGCTCGGAGCCGACCACCCGCGCCCCCAGGCAGAGGACGTTGGCGTCGTCGTCCTCGACCCCTTGGCGGGCGGCGAAGCAGTCGTGGCACACCGCGGCGCGGATGCCCGGCAGCTTGTTGGCGGCCACCGACGCCCCCACCCCGCTGCCGCAGACCAGCACGCCGCGCTCGGCCCGGCCGCCGACAATGGCAAGCCCCAGGGCCTCGGCGTAGTCGGGGTAATCCACCGGCGCGGGCGAGTTGGTGCCCAGGTCCAGCACCTCCGCCCCCGCCTCCCGCAGCACCGCCAAAAGCCTCTCCTTGAGAGGAAATCCGCCATGGTCGCAGGCAAACGCAATCGTCATGAGTCTAAGAATACGTGTCCCCGCGCCCCGCCGCCAGCCCCAATTCCAAGCGTCCGGCATGCACCGCCCGCAGCCGCACCGAGGCCAGGCTGGAGGCGACCCAGTCCGCTCCGGCGGCGCGCAGCTCGGCCGCGCCCACGGTCGTGGTCAGCCCCAGCACGCGCGCCCCCGCCGCCTTGCCCGCCACGACTCCGGCAGCCACGTCCTCGACCACCAGGCACTCGCTCGGCGGGCAGCCCAGCAGCGCCGCGCCTTGGAGATAGGGGTCGGGTGCCGGCTTGCCCGCGACCACATCGTCGGCGGTGACCAGCCAGCGCGGCCGCGGCAGCCCGCCGGCCGCAAACCGCGCCTCCGCCAGCGGCAGCGTGCACGAGGTCACAATCGCCCACCGCTCGAGCGGCAGCGCCGCGAGCAATTCCCGCGCCCCCGGCAACGCCTGGATGCCCGCCACATCGGCGATCTCGCGCTGCTCGATCTCGAGGTTCTCGGCCGCATGGTCGGCCGCCCCGGGCAGGTAGTCGCGCACCGTGGCCAGGCTGGGCCGCCCGTGGGCGCGGTGCACGACCTCGTCGGCTGGCAGCCCGTGCCGCCCCGCCCACCAGCGCCACACCCGCGCCACCGCCGGGGTCGAGTCCAGCAGCACCCCGTCCATGTCGAACAGCACCCCGGAGCACAGGATTTCCACGGCCGCCGTCGTTAGCATCCCTCCAGTATCGCCGCAACCCGCCGAGCCCCGGGGAGATCGTTACCTCGACCGTTCCGGTGCGGCCGACCGCCCCTGCGTTGTTCCAGCAGGGGTGGGGCCGCCCCGGTGCTGCTACAGCCGGGGGCGGAGAGGGAGCTGCGATCCAAGGCCCGAAACGCGAGCGTTTCGCGGCGGGACTTACCGGAGCGGGCGGGGGCACAGCCTGCAGGCGGCAGCGGGCCCCAATGCGGCCGGCGCAATTCGCCACCGTCGCGTCGAGGCTGACTGTCCCTGGAACAGCCGCGGCACCTCGCTCCCGCCACTCCGCCCGGCGTTGCCGGTGGCGCCCGGCGGGCAGGATGTCAATGTCAAAGCGAGTCTCCATTCGAAACTGCACTTAGAAAGAGCAGGTGTTCGTCGGTCTGCTCCGACCAGCGCCGGAGCCCATCATCCGCGTCCGGCTTGGCCCACTCCGGCAGGATCTTGGTGTTCAGCAGGTAGCTCACAAGCGCGGTTCTCCCCACCGCTGTTTTTCCCGCTCCGGCAACGGCCCCAGCCCCCGCAGCGGCGCCAGTAACTCGGCCAGCGAGCGCGGGGCCCGGCCCGCGTGCGCCGACCAGGCCTCGGGGGAGACCACCGAGCCCCCCACCCCCGCTGGTGCCGCCACTCGCCACGGCGAGCCGACCAACAGGGTTGCTGTAAAATCACCCCAACGCATGCCCAATGGCGTAAAAGTATCGAAGTCGCTCCGGTGGGCCAACCGCCTCGGCATCGACGCCATCTCCGCTGTGATCTCCTGGGTGACCGTCACATGGTTGCGCTTGGGGCCCGCGATAGTCCGTGGCCCGGCCCGCCTGGCCGCAGCGCACAAGCCCGTTGCAATCGCCGCGACAATTGCGATCGCCCTGGTCGCCGCCCAGGCCGTCTACCAATGGCTCCGCTCCGCTGGTCGCTCGCTCCGACACGGCATGCTCGATCGTTGTCTATGGGCGATCTCCGGTTCTATAGCCGGCGTCGCACTCGCCCTGCCAATCCCCGCATGGGAAAAGGGCGCCGCGGCGATCGCCGGGTTGGCGGTGCCCGCCATCCCCCGGATAATCGCCCGGCCAGCGCGTCGCCGAGAAGGCCCAGGCGATTCGGAACGCCCGATCGCGAGGAAGGAAGATGATTGGATCGGCCGCCAGGATCTCGTGCGCGCGCTCGCCGAGCAAGCCAGCCACGGCGAAGAGACGGTGATTGCCCTCCTCGGCGCACTCGGTTCGGGGAAGTCATCCGTCCTCCACCTCCTCCAGGCGGAGCTGGCGGCTGGGGACCCACCGCCGATTGTCGTGAGCTTCAGCGCCTGGCTCCCGTCCCATCCGGAGGGGCTCGCCGGCGACCTGATCGAAAGCATCGAAGAATCTATCAGGAATCGCTACTGGTGGCCGGCCCTCAGCCGCGCCACCCGGGGATTCGCGGCTGCACTGGGTGCCCACCGCCCGACACTCGGCGCGGCGCTCAGCGCGTTCCACGACGTAGGCCAGCAACAGCGCCTTGAGAGGCTTTCCAATGCTCTGCGCCAGCTCCCGCAGAAGGTGATTGTTCTGGTTGATGAAATTGACCGCATGGACCGCGCGGAGATTGCAGAATTGTTTAAAGTGCTCCGCGGCGCCCCCGACCTAGAAAATATCTGCTTCATCTGCGCAATGGATCCGGAGCAGGCGGCCCGAACCCTCGCTGACCCTACGCGGGACCCAGCCGCGATGGCTCACGCTCGCGAATACCTGGAGAAATTCTTCGCAGATCGGTTCGAGCTGCCGATGCCCTCGGAGGAGGCTATGCAGGCCGAGCTGGCCAAACGCCTGGAAAAGGTCCTCGCCGAGCAGCCACCAACCGGCGGCAAGGAAATGCTGATGGGGGCGATCAAAGGCCGCTGGCCCGGTTGGCAGTTCTACGGCACGGTGATTACGACGCCGCGGCGGCTGAAGGCGGCCGCGAAGGCACTCCAGCACGCGATCGCCTGCTCGAAAGAAAGCCTTAACGCGCTCGATCTGTTCAACCTCTGCTTGCTTCGCGACAGGGCTGGCGGCCTGCTCTGGAGGTTGTACGAAAACCGAGCCATCCTTCTCGATACCAACCGGTCGTCCTGGACGGATTCGCCCGTCGAATCCCCCGATTTCCTCAAAAGCGAAAGCGATCAAAGCGAGCAGGACAGCCGTCTCGATCAGCTCGTGAAAGAACTGGCCGAGCGAGCCGCAGGCGCAGCGGTCGTGCAGTTGATGGCTATGCTCTTCCCGAGGTGCGCGGAATCTGCCGCCAGGCTAAAGCTTTCCCTTTCGCATATTCCCCGCGACAACGGCGAAGGCGGCGAGCGCCGGATCGCCCATCCGCGCTTCTTCATGAGGTACCTGACGGCAACGATACCGGGGTCACAGTTTCCGGAAGCGACTCTGAACCAACTCATAAAAGAAATGTCGGATGCGCCGGACCGCGCCGAGGAGATCATGACCGATGCGCTCACCGAAACGGCAGGCGGGACGGATGATCTAAGGTGCTGGGATCTGCTCATTAGGCTGGACGAATCTGTTGACAAAGTGGCACCCGATGCGTTCCCCGGCGTTGCGCGCGCAATCGCGGCGCTTGCTCCGCAGCTTGCGGGCGGCGGCTTGGTCGCTGATCCGAAGCTGGCCGCGCTCAGGTTGGTCCTCAGCCTGGCCGCGGCCGCCAGCAAGTCTTCGCGTGAAGACGTCCAGCGCCTGCTGGAAGAGTTCGTCTCCGCCACTCCCGACGAAGTCTTCGCAGCCCAATTCGCCATAGCGGCAACCAAGCCGGATAGGCGGCCCGAGCTGAAGGGAATTGACAGTGCGGCGATCCAGAGGAAATTCGCATCAGTGATGGCCTCGCGCTACAACGCGGGTTCGACCGCATCGCTCTTCCGGTATGGCGGGCCCGGCCTCGCTATTCTCGTCACCTGGGCAAAATGGGCTGGAAGCGAATCCGGCCTGGTCGCCGATTACCTCGAGCGCGAGCTCGCCGATGATCCAGGCAAGCTGGCGATGCTTGCAACGTGGCTGCCAGTCTGCGAACAGAGTCTGCCGTTTTTCACGATGATCTACGGAGACCGGCTGGCGCTGATCCAGGGTCGGCTGGAAGGGCTGATCTCGGGGGCGGGCCTTTCCGGAGACGACGAGACGGCGCTGAAGCGCCTGCAGTCCTGCCTGAGCGCACCGCCGCCAACCGCAGCCGCAGCGGAGGCCTGAGCCCCACCACTCAAGCGCGCGCGGCCGTGCGGATCAGCTCCGGCAAACACGCCCCCAGCGCCGCGCCCGGCTGGCCCAGCTCGAAGTAGAGGCGGCGGTAGTGCGGATACAGCCGCGCATACACCGCCTGCGCCTCCGCTCGCGGGGCGTAGACGGTATGCTCCGGGCACACCGCCGCCTGCGCCGCCTCCAGCGTCGCCGCCCCGCCCGCCGCCAGCAGCGCGAAGCAGGCCGCCCCCAGCCCGGTGGTCGCGCGCCGCGGCACCAGCACCGGCCGCCCCAGCACGTCGGCGTAGATCTGGTTCAGCGCCGGGTTGGCCTGCGGAATGCCGCCGCTGTGGATCAGGCGGGCGAACTTCGCGCCGTGCTGCTCCATGCGCTCCAGGATCAGCCGCGTGTGCAGCGCCGTGCCCTCGATGGCGGCGAAGAGCTCGTCCTGCGCGGTGTGGTGCAGCTTCCAACCCAGGGTCACTCCGCCCAGGTCGGGGTTGACCAGCACCGTGCGGTCGCCGTTGTCCCAGCTCAGCCGCAGCAGCCCGGTCTCCCCGGCGCGGTAGCGCTCGATCCCCTGACTGAGCGCGCCCACGCTGGTGCCCGCGCGGCGCGCGATGGCCTCGAAGATGTCGCCAGTGGCCGAGAGGCCGGCCTCGACCCCGGTATGGTCGGGGTGCACGCTGCCCCGCACCACGCCGCACACCCCTGGAATCAGTGTGGCGCTCGCGGTGATGCCGATCATGCAGGTCGAGGTGCCGATGACGTTGACCATGTCGCCCTCGCGCGCGCCGGCCCCGATTGCGTCCCAGTGGGCGTCGAAGGCGCCGCCGGCGATCGGGATCCCCGCCCGCAGCCCCAGCGCCTCCGCCCAGGCGGGCGCCAAACGCCCGGCGATGCGGTCGGAGGTCTGCGGCGCGGTCGCCAGCTTCTCCCGTACCCCGGCCAGCAGCGGGTCAAGCTCGGTCAAGAATGCCTCCGGCGGGAGGCCGCCGAAGTCGGGGTGCCACAGCCATTTGTGACCCAGGGCGCAGACGCTGCGCGCCGCTTGTTGCGGCTCGGTGACGCCGGCGAGGGTGGCGGCGACGAAGTCGCAGTGCTCGAAGGCGCTGGCGAAACGGCCGCGCAACTCGGGGTTGTGGCGCAACCAGTGCAGGAGTTTCGCCCAGCCCCACTCGGAAGAGTAGACGCCGCCGCACCAGGCAATCGCCGCGAGTTCCCGCCGCCGCGCCAGCGCCGTGATCTCCGCCGCCTCGCCCTTGGCGCGGTGGTCGCACCAGAGGTAATACTCGCCCAGCGGCTGCATGGCGGCGTCCACCGCAATGACCGAGCTGCCGGTGGTGTCGAGCGCCAGCGCCGCCACCTCGCCGCCTTCCAGCCCGGCCTCGGCCAGCGCCCGCCGCATGGCACGCGCCAGCGCGGTCATGTGGTCTTCGTGCGCCTGCGTGGCCCGTTCCGCGTCGTCGCCCCCGCGGTGCAAGGGATACTCTGCGGTTGCGGTGGCAGGCACGCCGCGCTTGCCGTCCACCAGTGACACCCGCACGGTGAGCGTGCCAAAATCCACCCCCGCGACAATCACGCTCCCGGCCTCCGTCCACCGCCCGCGTTCACTGTGCACTGTTCACTGTCCACTCGCATGAAGATGCACCTCCCAGCCCAGGTAGCGGCCGGCCTCGTGCACCGCCTCCGCCACCGACGAGAAGTTGGCGGCGACGTGGTGTTCGAAGCCGTTCTCGCAGATGTATCGCAGCAGCGCCTGCAGCCGCGGGATCTCGACCACGCCGGCGCCGCCGAAGGTCTCCAGCGGATCGTCGGTGAAGCGGCCCTCGCCGACGTAGCCGCGCACGGCGCCGGCGGTGTCGTCGGTGGAGAGCCGCAGATAGGTCATCGCCCCCGGCTTCACCCGCCCCACCACGGTGCCGAAGGTGTTCTCGCGCCCCACCGTGCCGGCGATGATCGCCTGGAAGTCCATGCGGGTGGAGGTGAAGAAATGCTTGGGTAGGTTGCTGCAGTGGAAGCACACCGCCTTGTCAGCCTGCTCGCCGTAGTTGTTGTTCCAGTCGAGCAGGGCGCTGGGGGTGCCGGAGGCGCAGCGCAGGGCGTGCATGGCGAGCACCCCGCAGATATCCACCTCGCAGGCGCTCGACAGCAGGCCGTCGCTCATCATGCTCATCAGGGTGCAGGGGACCACGCCCAGGTTCTCCTCGATCGAGGTCCAGCACTGCACCGCGCTGATCCCGACCGCGGCCTGGCGCATCCAGCCATCCACCACCGCGCCCAGTTTGGCCATCTTCAGCAGCGCCGCGGCGGGCGTGTCGCCGGTGGCCACGTACGCCCGGATGGCCGCCAGCTTGGCCTGCGCCTCGGGGGCGTCGTCGGGCATGCGCTGGATGCGGCCCAGCACCTCGCTCAGGTCGAGCGTCTCGACCGAGATGCCGTGCGCCTCGAGGATCTTTTCGCTGTAGCGCACCGTGTTGAAGGCCGCCGGACGGGCCCCGATGGCGCCGATGCGCAGATGGCGGAGCCCCCGCACCACGCGACACACCGCCGCAAACCACTCCAGGTCGCGCCCGAAGGCCGCGTCGTCGGGCGCCAAGGTGTGCGAGGTCGTCAGCGAGTAGGGGATGCCGTACTGGCGCAAGTTGTTGCAGACCGACATCTTGCCGCAAAAGCTGTCGCGCCGCGCGGTGATGCCCATCTTGGCGGGCTGGTCGGGGGTGGCCTGCACCAGCACCGGCACCTTCAGTCCGGCAAGGCGCAGCGTGTCGGCCACCGCGCGCTCGTCGCCGAAGTTGGGCAGCGTCACCACCACGCCGGCGATCTCATCCTGTTGCCGGCGAAACAGCTCGGCGCAGCGCTGCGCCTCGGCGTAGCTCTCGACCGCGCCGTAGCGAGTCTCCTCCGGCCCCAGCGCGACAACCTCGAGCCCCGCCCGCTCCAGCGCCGCCACCATCTCGCGCCGCCCCGACTCAGCCAGATGGCCTGGGAAAAACCCGCGATTGCCTACCAATAAACCGATTTTCATGTTTCCGCTTTCTGGTTTGCCTCTCCTGCAGGCGGCGAGCCGCTTGCGGGTGGCTGGCAGCTTGCAGCTAAGAACTCGCGGCACGCCAGCCATTTCGCCACCCTCCAACCCAGCACTGTCCAGGCCCTATCGGTTGGCAACCCAAAGCCACGAACTCAGCGACGGCGCGACCCTTACGGGTGACGTGTTGGTCACTGTCCACTATCCACTGTTCACTGTTCACTCTTCCCCGGCTGCCCATAGTACGCCCCCGCCCCGTGCTTGCGCGAGAAGTGGCGCTGGTGCAGGTCGCGCGGCATGGCCGCCTCGCCCGCCAGCGCCAGCGTCTGGTAGGCCATCTTGGCAATGGCCTCTAAGATGACGGCGTGGTGTGCGGCGGCGGCGGCGTCCCGGCCCCAGCAAAAGGGGCCGTGGTTGCGCACCAGCGCCCCGGGATAGCGCTCCGGATCGAGCCCGGCCAGCGCCGCGCACAGCGCCGCCCCGGTCTCGGCCTCGTAGGCCCCGGCGATGGCCTCGTCGCTGAGCGCCGCCGTCACCGGCACCGGCCCGTCGAAGTAGTCGGCGTGCGTCGTCCCCAGGCAGGGAATCGCCCGCCCCGCCTGCGCCCAGGTGGTGGCGTAGTCGGAGTGGGTGTGCGCCACCCCGCCAATCGCAGGAAACGCGCGGTAAAGCCGCAAGTGCGTGGCGAGGTCCGAGGAGGGCCGCAGCTCGCCCTCGACCACCTGCCCCTCCAGATCGGTTAGCACCATGTCGGCTGGCCTCAGGCGGTCGTAGTCCACGCCGCTGGGCTTGATCGCCACCAGCCCCGAGGCGCGGTCCACCCCGCTGGCGTTGCCGAAGGTGTAGAGCACCAGGCCGCGCCGCACCAACTCGAGGTTGGCCTCGAGCACGGCGGCGCGCAAGGCTTCAAGACGCATGTGTCAGTCCCCGGCCTCAGCCGCGGCGGAAGCCCATGGCGGGCTGGTTGATCTTCCAGTAGACGCCGTAGCGCTCGCCCAGCACCTGGTGGAGCGGGATCAGCTCGGTCGGCGTGGTTTGGCCGACGGTCTGGAAGGTGAGCCCGGCGCCCTTCTCGACCCAGCGCGCCTCTTCGGGCGCCTGGCCGGCGGGCACGTTCACCGCGATGGTGGGCATGTCGCGGCCGTTGCCGCCCGGCGCCACCCGCGTCCCGCCGCTGTTGACGTCATACTGCATGGCGGTGGTCAGCCCGGTGTCGCCCAGCCGCGCCCCCAGCACCAGCGGCCCGTACATCGCCGCCTGCTGGGTGATGTCGCCCTTGAGCGCCTCCGCCCGCAGGCTCATCGGCAGTTGCAGCTCGATGCGGTCGCCGTCGTGCCAGGTGCGCTCGATGGTCAGGTAGCTGCCGGGGTTCGAGAACGCCTCCAGCTTGCGCCCGTTGACGCTCACGCTGCCGCCCTTGGTCGCCCAGCTCGGGATGCGCAGGTTCACCGCCATCTCGACCGGCGCCGTCGCCTGCAGCGTCAGCGCGGTGCCCTCTTCCTCGGGGAAGCGCGTCTGCTGCCGGATGGTCAGCCCCCGTTCGGGCCATTTCAGCTCGCTGGCGATGAACAAATTCACGAACAGCCCGCGCGGGTTGTGGAAGTAGATCGAGTCGCCGAACTTCGAGAACTCCTCGGCGCCGGTGCCGTCGCAGCACCAGAAGGAGTTGGTCTTCGAGCTGAAGTACTTCCACCAGCCGGTTTGCAGCGGGAAGTAGTACATCTTGCCGCCATCGCTGGGATGCTGCGTCCCCAGGCGGGAGTTGAACAGGGTGCGCTCGTAGTAGTCGAAGTAGCGCGGGTCGGCGGTCCAGGTGTGCAACTGGCGCGTCAGCTTCAGCATGTTGTAGCCGCAGCAGCACTCCTGCGAACTGCGGCTGAGGGCGTGGCCGAGCTGGCCGGGGTCGGTGTCCCAACCCTCGCCGTTGCTGGTGCCGCCGGGGGCGTAGCTGCGCTCGCCCACCACCTCGTGCCAGAAATAGTGGGCGATCTCGTGGTAGCGCGGGTCGCCGGTGAGCTCGTAGCGCCGCGCCGCGGCGATCACCTGCGGGATGTGGGTGTTGACGTGCAGCCCCTTGAGCTCGTCGCGGTGCGCCGCCAGCGGATCGAGGAACGAGGTCACCTCGAAGCGGCGGGCGGTGTAGGCGTAGCCGTAGTTGCCGGTGAGCGCCGCCAGGTTCCACAGCGACTCGGCCATGCCGCCATACTCGGTGCGCAGCACGCGCTGCATCTGGTCGTCGCCCATGCCCTTCGCCCAGTGTCCGGTCCACTCCGCCATCCCCTCGGCCACCTGCAGCGCCTGGCGGTTGCCGGTAAGCGTGTACATGTCGAGGCAGCCGGCCATGATCTTGTGCAGGGTGTAGAAGGGCGCCCACACCTGCTTGTCGTTGGCGAGCCGGTCGAAGAACTCCTCGGGAAAGGCGCTGACGTAGCCGTTGCGGTTCGCCTTTTGGCAGGCCGCCAAGTCGGCCACGATGGCATCACCCTGCGCCTTGACTGTGGCATCGCCCGTCATGGCGTAGCGCAGCCCCACCGACGACAAATAATGCCCGGTGAAGTGCCCGCGCAGCTCCGTCGTTGGCGACTCCCACCCCCCCAGCGGCTCGGCCGAGCTCGGCAGCCCGGCGGTCAGCCGGAACATGTGCACCAGCCGCTCCGCCGGCAGCGACTGCAGGTAGGCGTCGTTGACCTTGGCGGCCTCCAGAAACGGGCTGTCCAGCAGCCGGACTTGACGGAGGGGAAACGGCTCCGTCAGCAATTCGATGCGGTCCTGCATCGGCCGCATCGCCCGCCCCTGCGCCGGCGGCGCTGCCAGCCCAAAGCGGACGCCGCTGGCGGCGGCGGGCACGGCGGCAGCCCCAACCAGGGCGGTGGAGAGGAACTGGCGGCGGGAATATTCGCGCATGGCAAAGCCTCCGACTGGATTCTTTATCCCAAGCTAAGGGAACAGTAGCAGAACTCGTTCCCCTCCGCCAGACCGGTCTGCGGGGGGCAGGGGACCAGCAGCGGGCGATGAACTGTGGACAGCCGGTAGTGGGGGCGAAATCAAGGTCGACGGCGGCATTGAACCGACGACCACCCTCGCCCGCGCCGCCGACGCCAACGTTTTCGTCGCCAGCAGTTCGGTATTCGGCTACCCCGCCGGTCCCGCCGCCGGTCCCGCCGCCGGTCCCGCCACCCTGCGGCAAGCGCCCAGCTCCCCGCCACGCGCCTGCCGTCGCTCGGTTTAGAGTTCTGGCTCGAGAAGGGCGTTCGCCTCATGAGAGAGCGATTGGGTCTGGCCATCTTCGCAAGCAGCCATATATTTTGAGGTGGCCGTGACCGCCAATTTCAGCGCCTCGGCGTCACGCGGGTCGGCGGGATGGGCTTCCGCCCAAGTGATCACCTCACGTGCGAGGACGTTCACCGCCGGACCCAAACCCATCAGTTGCTGATACTCCGTGTAGGACTCAGCTAGGCCGGCGGCGGTGAGCAGCGGCGGCGTTATAACCCGGCCCTGAGGATCGAGGAGGCCGATCTCGGGGCGATATTCCCGCCCCGAGGAGGCGTAGGTGGTGGCATAGACCGCGAAGGGAGGTCCGAAGCGGGGCGAAGTTCGGTCCGACGGACAGCCCTCCGGTCCCACCCACCAATTGCTGGCATTCATTTCCCATCGCGAGAGATCGGAAGGATCAAACTGGTTGATCGCGAGGTCGTCCGCGCTGTTCAACGAAGATCGCAATTCAAAATACGGGCTTATCCCCGGGAGGCGCAGCATCGTCACCGCCGCGGTGAACTGCCGCTCGTCCGGCGTGCGGGCCGCTTGGTATGCGGTGACGCCGTCCTTCATCTCCGGAATCGCGCGCGCGATGGCGGGCCCCAATCGCTCCGCCACCTCGGCCCGCTTTAGAAGCACAGCCCGGGCCCAGGTGGTGGATAGTAGCTTTTGGTGAAGTGGTTCTGGCAAGGCCGGGCTGAACGCGAGCGTGGTCAGCATCGGCAATGGAACCTCGCGGTTCAGAACATAGCGGACGCCAACATCGAATTGCGCCTCGGTCGGACGGGAATTCGACATGGGTAAGTCGCCGAGCGTGGATTCGTCGGCGAGAATGGCGGGCGTTCGCGCCATGCCGGCGATCAGTTCAGGAAGCGTTCGCGCCGCGTCAAAACGCAGCGCCGCGAACAAGTTCACCGTCGAAGGCGGTGCCGGCGCCCGCGCCTGCTGCAATCCCCGTTCCACCGCGTCTGTGTCCCCCTGGAGGTATTGCAGCCGCAAGGCCATCAGCTCGATCGAGGCGTGCGCGGGCGACCGCGCCGGAACATCTCGGCCCGCGGCAAGCAGCAGCTCGGCTTCGGGAGAATCGGGTGGAACCTTGCTCAGCGCCGCCAAAAGCCATGGCGGCGAACGCGTCTGCCTCCATTTAGCCCACGCGTGCAGCATGGCGGCCGCGGAGGTGTCCTGGTAGGTGTAGATCCAATCCACCAGATCATCCCCGGCGCGCAGCTGGGGCTCGATCTGCTTGTTCGAGGCGAACCGCGCCATGAGCCGGTGGAAGTCAATCGCTTCCTGACCCAAGTTCGGATTCTGGGCGCTCATCAGGCGATGCGCGAGCGCCAGCATTTGCGCCTGCGGGTGCAGCCGGAACTCGACGAAATCCATCAATTTCGCGGCGGCAGTCCAATACTCCTGCGACTGACGGTCGTGCTCAACTTGACGGAGCGCGCTTTCGGCCCGTGCCAGCAAGTGCGCCCGAGCCGGGCCGTCGTTATCGATCATCCCGGCCCGGGTCCAGGTACGGGCCACCAAATACGGCGCGATGGCCCGCCAGGGCGACCGCGGATCGTGCCCGACGGCGGCGAAACCGGCCGCCGCCTGATCGTAATCGCCCTCATAGAATTCGGCCGAGGCGATCTGATAGCGGCGTGCCTGGCGGGCGAGCAGCGGCGCGCTCGCCGGAAGCGCCGCCGGCACGGCGCTCGAACGGAAGCAATTGGAAAACACCTCGCGCTGGGCTCGCGTCCAAGCGAGCAGCTCGGTGCTCCCGGCGCCGAACCTCACCCTCATCATGTCCCGGGTGGCGAGCGCCTGCCGAAACGCGTCCTGTTCACAATTGATATAGGCGCCGTAGGTCCTCCCGAAAACACCGTAGCTTTCGATTTTAGCCACCCCACCCGGCGTCATCGCCTCCGCCTGGGGAATCCCTCCTGGGTTGGCCGCCATCCACTCGCTTCGGTAGTCAATCCAAGGGGCAGAAGGTTTCCGGAGCGCTTCCTCAGACTCCACCGTTCTAGCCAAACCGCTGACCTGCGCGGCAGTGAACGGCTTCCCCATCATGAGGCGATAAGCGGCGAACAGATATTCGCTCTGGTAGCTCGGCAAGACCACGCCCAGCTCGCCGCCGTAGTAGTTGTCGAGCGGCTCGTCCGGGTGGACGCGGTTCACGAAAAGATACGTCGGGTAGGGTCCGCAGCCAGGCGACGCTGCGGACATGGCGGCAATCGTGGCGCACGAAAAGGAGGTTACGAGCGCGGACCACAAGCGCATTCGGCTTTACCTCGGCACCTCACGCAGCATCTCACGCCTCAGTGCCGTCCAGGCACTCTGGGACCAGCTACCGTTGTCGAATATATAGTGCCGCGCCGCATCTGGCAAGCGCGGCACCGGGCTGCCCAGGTTGATGCCTACACTGCCATTGCAGCGCGGCTCGGGAAGCCGGCGCATCGCGTCCACCCTTCGTAGAATGGCTGGACCCGCCGGACCCATATTGAAGAACATGGGGACGATCTCGTCGACCGGCAGATCGGTCAGCCAACTATCGCCACCGCACCAGGAAACCAATGCCGTCATCGAGAGCGGCTGCGCAGGCGGCAGCCGTTGCCGCAGTTGCGACAGCAGGCGGCGGTAAAACCCATGTTGGGAGTCGGTGGCATCGAAATCAATCTGCAGGCCGGATATGCCGGGCGCGCGCGCCGCGTTGAGCAGCGCCGCCACGCTTGCCTTCAGCTCCGCGGGCGAGAGGCGGGCAGGCGCGAGCGGATCTATCTCGATGCGCACGCATCCCATCACCCACGTCCCTACAGGGACGATCAACGGGTCGAAGTTGAGCTCGACGCGTACGCCATCGCCGCTGAGCCAAAGCGTTTCGACGAGGTGAGCCACCCCGGTCCCACGGGGGTTCAAAAAGCGGAGATCCTCAGAGCGTTGCCAGGCCCAGAGCATCATCTGAGGCTCGCCAAAGTTGCTGGGAGGCGGCGCCGGGTTCGATGAGGTCGAACTCAAGCCGATGCCGGCGATAATGGCCAGCCCGACACTGCGCCAGTGCTTCCACACCGGTCCATCTTAGCAAGTGGGAGGCAGCTTGGAGAGGCCACGTGCAGCGCGGGCCTCCCCGCCGCAGCGCCGTAGCAGGCCCGCCGCCAACAAGATCGGCCCCGCATGGAGTTAAGTGAAAAGTGGACCGGTTGCCGAGCCCGCGGAAGCCCGGCTCAAGCTGCCCGCTGCAAGCTGCCAGCCCCGCCGCGCGGAGCGCGCGGACGCTACCAGAAGATGATGTTGAGCAGCACAAACACCGCCATTACCGCGACCCCCCAGAACCAGGGCCGCATCCACACCGCCACCGGGTCCTCGGCGGGCAAAACCGTCGCCCCGTAGACCAGCCCCGCCAGCTCCTCCACCGGCTGCGGCCGGGTGGCCAGGCTGACCAGGACGGTGACCACGACGCAGATCACCCACGACCACAGCCCGCGGTACATGTCCTCGGCCATGGGTTTGGCGTAGGGCGAGAGCGCCACGTAGCGCAGCGCCGCCGGGTTCATCCACACCCACAGCCACATCCCGATGGACGAGCCCATGCCCGCCAGCAGCCCCCAGAAGCCGCCCGCCTTGGTCGCCCGCTGCCACAGCATCCCCAGGATCACCGTGCCGAACAGCGGCGCGATGAAAAAGCTGAACAGCGCCTGCACGTAGTCCATGATGCTGCTGAAGTCCATCACCAAATACGCCGTCCCGATGCTGATCAGCACCCCCACCACCGTGCACCACCGCCCCATCGCCAGGCAACGCCGGTCGTCGGCCTTCGGGTCGATCAGGGCGCGGTAAATGTCATAGGTCCACACCGTGGCGAAGGCGCTGACGTTGCCCGCCATGCCCGACATGAAGCCCGCCATCAGCGCCACGATCCCCAGCCCCAGCAGCCCGGGCCCGCAGTAGCGGGCGAGCAGGAGCGGCAGCACCTCGTTGTAGCTGTGCTGGCCCGTCGCCGCCGCCACGTTCGCCCCCACCAGGTGGAAGGGCAGCACCACCAGGCCCAATAGCCCCGGCAGGATCACGATCACCGGCACCATCATCTTGAACGCCGCCCCGATGATCGGCGCCAGCTTCGCCGCCCGCAGGTCGCGCGCCGTCAACAGCCGCTGCACCACCAGAAAGTCGGTCGTCCAGTACCCGAATGAGACCACAAACCCCAGCCCGAACACGATCCCGGTCCAGTGAATGCCCATGGGGTTGTCGCGGAACGACCCCAGTGTGCTCCACAAGTGCAGGTAGGCCCCGCCCGCGTTGGCCGTGACCCGCGCCGAGAACTGGCTCCAGCCCCCCGCCTCCACCAGCCCCAGGATCGGCACCAGCAGCGCCCCCGCCCAGATCAGCACAAACTGCAGGATCTCGTTGAAGATGGCCGAGCGCAGCCCCCCCAGCGCCACGTAGATGGC
>Ga0307374_10008410_pt1 | contig 15428 bp, 16 predicted proteins | sample OX3MG_FD_202532 | JGI IMG/M metagenome (GOLD analysis project Ga0307374, IMG submission 202532) | Soil microbial communities from Risofladan, Vaasa, Finland - OX-3 | ecosystem: Environmental > Terrestrial > Soil > Coastal area > Acid sulfate soil | place: Finland: Risofladan, Vaasa | collected... | reverse complement strand
GTGTCCGGGTCTGTGATCGGAGACGAGTCCCGCTTCGACTCGCAGCGGATCGTCGCATCCTGGAAGCCCGTCTACACGAGCGAGGGGGACGTAGGACCGCTGAGCGCATTGGACGTCAACGACGGCTTCGTGCCCAACCCGTCGACTACGACTACGAAACCGGGTCAAGTGAGCGGTCCCAATGGTTCGGTGGCTCCGCGCCCCACCGCGGGGACGGCTACGGGCTCCCCGACGACGGAGACGAGCAACTCGGCACAGCTCGCCTACGCAGCTGCAACCGATCCGGCAGCCCAGGCTGCGCAGGTCTTCACCGCCCTTCTCCGCAAAGACGGCGTTCGAGTCGACGGGGGATCGCGCACCGGGAAGACGCCTGCGTCCGCCCGGCTTGTGACGTCCATGGACAGCGCACCACTGGCAGCCGAGGTGGACCAGATGCTCAGCGTCAGCGATGACACGGCAGCAGAGCTGTTCACGAAGGAGCTCGGGTACCAGGAATCCGGCTCGGGAACCACCCGGGCAGGCACGGCGGCCATCAGGGCCGATCTGGTCTCGGACGGCCTGCCGGTCGATCAGCTGGTCGCCGTAGACGGCTCAGGGCTCGATCGTGGCGACAGGGTCAGCTGTGACCTGCTGGTGCAGGCGTTGCAGCACGAAGGTCCGACCAGCACTTTGGCCAAGGGCCTGCCGGTGGCGGGCAAGAGCGGCACGCTGTCGGGACAGATGATCGGCACGCCTGCGGAGGGCAGGGTCGTGGCGAAGACCGGGACCCTCGACAACGTCGTCAGCCTGAGCGGGTTCGTGCTCCCCGCGCCCGGAACCCCGGAGTTTCCCGCACTCGGCCAGCCCCTGGTGTTCTCGCTGATACTCAACGGGCCTCCCGACTGGAAGGCAAATGCGGTCGCTGACCAGGTGGCCGTGGCGCTAGCTCGATACCCGGTCCTGCCCCCCCTGAGCGATCTCGAGCCCGGATCGGTCCCCGGGCCCTGAGTTCACTGCCTGGCGCACCCGGCGCGATCGTCCAAGTGGGCAACGCGACGCTTGCGTCCTTGCGCCGGGCGCCCTCCGACGATAAGTATCGCCACCTGTGAGCGGCGAGAAGTCCGGCGCGGACAGAGATAAGTCGGTGCCGGCGCTCGGCAGCGAGCTGCTGGGCCTGGTGATCGGTTACGCCAAGCAGGAGACCGTCGACCCTCTCAAGTCGCTCGCCCGGTTCGTGGCGTGGGGAGTCGCCGGAGCGGTCCTGCTCTCGACGGGAGGGGTGCTGCTGGCGCTGGCAGCGGTGAGAGCCGCCCAGGCCGAGTCCGGGGTGCACCTCCACGGAAGTCTCACGTGGGTCCCCTACGCCGGCGGCCTGATCCTCGCCGTGGTGGGTGCCACGTGGTCGATCAGCCGAATCTTCAAGGGGACCGGCGCCAAATGACTACGGTCGCCCCGCTCCGCCGCGACGAGGAGAGGAGAGTCGGTTAGTGCCCAAGCTGGCAGCCCCGGCCCAGGTAAGAGGAAGCGGTCCAGGCGGTCGGATCGAGATCAGTGACATCCGCTCCAAGCTCCACGAGATCAAAGGTGGCGTCGACGAGACGACGGACACCGCCAAGCCCTACGCGCTCGCTGCGGGGATAGCCGGCGTCATCGGCATCATCGTGTTGGCGTTCCTCTTCGGGCGCAGCCGCGGGCGGCGCAAGGACACCTGGGTGGAGATCCGTAGGCTGTGACGGTCACCGACAGGCTCATTCGTGTCGGGATCCGGCGAGGTTGGGACCGAGGCCTGGGGGACGGAAACAGGTTTTGGCTGGTGGTAGGTGGTGTCGCGGTGATCGCGCGCCTGGCGCGCCGGGCGATGCGGCGCGAGCCGGAAGTCGTCTTCTCCGAGAAGCTCTCACCCGGAGAATCGATCCGCGTCACCCACGAGGCTCGGCTCTGAGCAAACCCGCTCGAGACGCCGGGGGCGCGGCGGACGCGAGAATGGAGACATGAAGGTCCTTTTGCGCAACCCGCGCCGCGAGTTGGAGCTACCGGGGCCGCTCGCGGTGCAGGCGCTGCTCAGCAGCCTGGGCTGCAACCGGGAGTCCGTCCTCGTCATGGTCGACGGCACACTCGTCACCGGTGACGCGACGATTCCCGACTCGGCGACGGTCGAGATCAGGCCGGTCATCTCAGGCGGCTCGTCGTGAAGTGCCGATCGTGCCGCGCGCCAGCCGTCATGGACGTTCGGCGTCACAACGCCGCCTTCTGCGCCCCCTGTTTCACCCGCCACTGCCGGGAGCAGGTCAAGCGTGCGATCGACTCCTACAAGATGGTGGCCCCCGGCGAGCGCGTGCTCGTGGCCGTGTCGGGCGGCAAGGACTCCCTGGCGCTATGGGACATCCTCCTCGAGCTCGGTTACCACGCCGACGGGCTCTACATCGGCCTCGGTATAGGCGACTACAGCGACGAATCGGCCTCGTTCACGCGTGAATTCGCCGCCCAGCGCAGCGCCGACCTGATCGAGATATCGATACCCGGCGAGTTCGGATTCGACATACCGACCGGGGCGAGAGCAGCGAAGAGGGCCCCATGCTCGGCGTGCGGTCTGTCGAAGAGGCACCTGTTCAACAAGGCTGCCCTCGACGGTGGCTACGACGTGGTCGCCACGGGCCACAACCTCGACGACGAGGCCGCGGTGTTGTTCGGCAACGTCCTCAGGTGGGACCTCGCGTACCTCGGACGGCAATACCCTGTCCTGCCCGGGGGGCTCGGATTCGCCCGCAAGGTCAAGCCGCTGGTACGCCTCGGTGAGCGCGAGACAGCGGCCTATTGCGTGCTCAAGGGCATCGACTACATAGTCGAGGAGTGCCCGATGTCAGCGGGGAACCGGCACCTTGGGTACAAGGAAGCGTTGAACGCGATCGAGCAGACTTCGCCCGGGTCGAAGGCGGCGTTCTACTTCGGCTTCCTCGAACGCATCGTTCCGATGGTCCAACCGGCAGCGGAAGAAGAGCGCGGCGGCTTGCACCCATGCCCTGGGTGCGGGTCGCCGACGGTCAGCGAAGTGTGCGCTTTCTGCAAGCTCGTCTCGCGCGCCGCTGAGCGGGGCTGAGACTGTGACGCGCCCATTCGAGGTAGGCGAGCGGATCCTGCTGTTCGACTCTAAGGGTCGCAGGTATCTCGTGCGCCTCGAGGCCGGCGGCGAATTCCACACGCACTCCGGTCCCGTGGCACACGATTCACTCATCGGTGCCGAGGAAGGGGTCTCGGTGAGGTCCTCACGGGGAGCCCGGTACACGGCCGTCCGCCCCACGCTTGCAGAGGTGGTGTTGAAGATGCCGCGGGGGGCACAGGTCATCTATCCGAAGGACCTGGGACCGATCCTGATCATGGCGGACATCTTCCCGGGCGCGAAGGTCTTCGAGTCTGGGCTGGGGTCAGGAGCCATGTCCATGGCACTGCTCCGGGCGGGTGCCGTGATCACCGGGTATGAGTTGCGCCCGGACTTCGCGGCCCGTGCGCAGTCGAACGTGGCGGGATTCCTCGGTGCATCCGCTCTCGAGCGTTACGCGGTCCAGGTCAGGGACGCCTACGACGGCATAGACGAGACCGGCTTCGACCGCGTGGTGCTGGACCTCCCCGAACCGTGGCGGGTCGTGAAGGCCGCCGAAGCAGCGCTGAGGCCCGGCGGGATACTGCTTTCCTACCTGCCGACCGTCGGCCAGGTGAGCGCTCTCAGGGACGCCCTCGAGCGCAGCGGTTTCGGCATGGCAGAGACCGTCGAGGTCCTCCAGCGCGGCTGGCACGTCGAAGGTCAATCGGTCCGGCCCGACCACAGGATGGTCGCCCACACCGGGTTCCTCACCTCGGCGCGGCTGCTCGTCGCCGCCGGCAGCGAGGACTGATCGAAGAGGACCTGGTGGACATCCTCGACCTGATCATCGTCGTCGTCGCGATCGCCGCCGCGGTGGGCGGATACCGCATCGGCTTCGTCAGCCGTGTCACCTCCTGGATCGGTCTGGCTCTCGGCTTCTACGTGGCCGTCAGGTTCCTGCCGACCGTCGTGGTCGACATGGCATCGGCTTCGCCGGGAGCCCAGTTGACCGTCGCCATCCTGGTCCTCGTGGGAGGCGCCATGGCCGGCCAGGCCCTCGGCCTGCTCGTCGGCTCGCGTCTGCACGGCGCGCTGCCGCGGGGACCGATCCGCACGGTGGACCGATGGGTCGGTTCGGCGTTTGGGATAGTCGGGGTGCTCGCGGTCCTGTGGCTCCTGATCCCGTCGGTTGCATCGGTTTCCGGCTGGCCGGCAAGGGTGACGACTGGATCCGGGATCGCTCGCTGGGTCTCGCGGGACTTTCCCCCTCCGCCGGACGCACTCCAGGTACTGCGACGGTTGATCGGGCAGGACGCGCCACAGGTCTTCGCCGAACTGCACCCGGGTACCCCAGTGGGTACCCCTCCCGCCGTCAACCCGCTCAGCCAGGCGATCACCAACGTGGTGGCGGCCTCGACCGTGAAGGTCGAGGGTCAGGCGTGCGACCGGATCTACGAGGGAAGCGGTTTTGCCGTCGCCGGCAACCTGGTGGTGACGAACGCCCACGTCGTGGCGGGCGAAGGCCCGGGCGACACCCAGGTCCTGCTGCCGAACGGGAGCACGCTTTCAGCCACCGTCGTGATGTTCGACCCCAACCGCGACCTCGCTCTGCTGCGGGTCAGAAACCTCGGCGAGTCCCCATTGACCATTTCTGTCGCACAAGTCGGCGAGACCGGCGCCGTATTCGGCCATCCGGAGGGCCAGGACGCCCTCGCTGTGACGCCTGCACGGGTCTCCCAGGAGGAAACCGCTGTAGGACGTGACCTGTACGACAGCCACACCACCCGACGCGACGTCCTGGTGCTGGCATCGGCGCTGGCCCACGGTGACTCAGGCGGTGCCCTGGTCGACTCCCACGGGGACGTGATTGGCGTGGCGTTCGCCATCTCGGCGAACCAGCAGGGGACCTCCTACGCGCTGGCCACGAGCGAGCTCAAGGCTGCGCTGGCAGAGCCGCAGAGCCCTGCCGGGACCTCAACAGGGCCGTGCCTGACGAATTGAGCTACTCCTCTATGAAGATGCACTCCCCGGGGCACTCCTCGGCGGCCTCCCGGGTGGCGTCCTCCATGCCGTCGGGCACCTGGGCCAGGCCTTCCTGGCCGCCCGGGTTGTCGAAGACCTTGTCGCCTTCCTTGACGTAGGAGAGCCCGTCGTCGAGGAGGGTGAAGACCGCGGGGGCGATCTCTTCGCAGAGCCCGTCTCCCGTGCAGAGATCCTGATCGATCCAGACCTTCATCTCGTTGCTTCGCCTATCTCCTCGGCAGGGGGGATGATCCCGGCCGGGGCTTCCGGAGCTCGATCCGGGTGGCCGGCGGGCCGGGTTTCAGCTGATAACTCTACTGGACGACGCTACAGACGCCCCGTTCGCGGTGTCAATTAATACTGCGGGCACCGCGAAAAACCCGGACAGGCATCGTCACCTTGAGGCAATGATGGGGGTAAGTTCACCACCGAACGCTAGGGAACGAGGTGCTCCAGTGAGCGACGCCGAAACCTACGCCCGGATCGCCGCCTACGAGAAGGAGGTGGCCGAGCTCCGGGACCAGGCCAAGATCCTCGAAGAGGAGGTGCTGGGCCTGCGCCGCCGGATGCAGGAGGCGCCCAAGCGCGTGCGCACCCTCGAGGAGAAGCTCCTCGAGACCAAAGGACAGCTGCAGCAGGCCGTGTCGCAGAACGAGCGGCTCACCTTCACCCTCCGCGAAGCCCGCGAGCACATAGCCGCCCTGCGGGAGGAGGTCGACAAGCTCACGCAGCCGCCGTCGGCTTACGGAACATTCCTGGGGCGCAACGACGACGGGACCGTCGACGTCTTCTCCGGGGGACGCAAGATGCGCGTCGCTCTGCATCCCGAGCTCGACACCGAGACCGGGGTCGAGCTCCAGCGAGGAGCAGAGGTCGTGCTCAACGAGTCCCTGAACGTCGTCCTGGCACGCTCTCCGGAGCAGTCCGGCGAGGTAGTCACGCTCAAGGAGCTCCTCGATGGCGGCAGGGCCGTCATCGTCGGGCGGGCGGACGAGGAGCGGGTAGTCGAGATAGCGGAGAGTCTCGACGGCGTGAAGTTGCGCTCCGGTGACTCCATGCTGATGGACAGCCGCACCGGCCTGCTGCTCGAGAGGCTGCCCCGGCCTGAGGTCGAGGAATTGATCCTCGAGGAGGTCCCGGACATCTCCTACGCCGACGTGGGAGGTCTCGACCAGCAGATCGAGTCCATCACTGACGCGGTGGAGCTCCCTTTCCTGCACCGCGACCTGTTCGTGGAGCACAAGCTCCCCGCACCCAAGGGCATCCTCCTCTACGGCCCGCCCGGGTGCGGCAAGACGCTGATCGCCAAGGCAGTCGCGAACTCGTTGGCGAAGAAGGTCGCCGAAGTGTCAGGAGACAAGGCCGCTCGCAGCTACTTCTTGAACATCAAGGGGCCTGAGCTGCTCAACAAGTATGTGGGGGAGACCGAGCGCCAGATCCGCCTCGTCTTCCAGCGTGCCCGGGAAAAGAGCGAGGAAGGGGTTCCGGTCATCGTCTTCTTCGACGAGATGGACTCGCTGTTCCGGACCCGCGGCACCGGTATCAGCTCGGACATGGAATCGACGATCGTCCCTCAGCTTCTCGCCGAGATCGACGGGGTGGAGACGCTCCGCAACGTCATAGTGATCGGAGCTTCCAACCGGGAGGACCTCATAGACCCGGCGATCCTGCGCCCGGGCCGCCTGGACGTGAAGATCAAGATCGAGCGCCCGGACCGGGACGCGGCCGCCCAGATATTCGCCCGTTACCTCACGACGGATCTGCCCCTCGACGAGGAAGAGGTGTCGACGGCCGGAGGAGGCGACAGGGCCAAGGCGGTCCAGGCCATGATCGAGAAGACCGTCGCGGAGATGTACAGGGCCGACGAGGAGAACCAGTTCCTCGAAGTGACCTACCAGAACGGCGACAAGGAGACGATGTACTACAAGGACTTCGCGTCCGGGGCGATGATCGAGAACATCGTGCGGCGGGCGAAGAAGCTCGCCATCAAGCGGGCCATAGCAGGCGGGACTCGGGGAATCCGCACGCAGGACCTTCTCGACTCCATCAAGCAGGAGTACAAGGAGCACGAGGATCTGCCCAACACGACCAATCCCGACGACTGGGCGAAGATCTCCGGCAAGAAGGGGGAGCGGATCGTCTACATCCGCACCATCATGTCCCAGGGTGACGAGACAACAGGCGGTCGCTCGATCGAGCGGGTGGCCACCGGCCAGTACCTGTGACCCCTCCTGCACTGGCGGTCTAGTCACCGCTCGATGCCGGATGAGGTGCCCCTCACCCGCGACCGCCTCGCGGGGGGATAACGTCAGCTTGTGCTCGAGGAGACGCTAGGAGCGCAGTGGCCATAGTCAAGGTGCTCGGGATGGAGACGGAGTACGGGATTATCATCCGCGGCTCCGCGGAGCCCAACCCGATCGCGGCCTCCTCGACCTTGATCAACGCCTACGTCGCCGAGCTGAACCGGCGGGTGGAGTGGGACTTCGAGGACGAGTCCCCGGGAAGAGACGCCCGAGGGTTCGCCCGTGAAGGGTCCATGCCGCCGGAAGTCGAGACGCACCTTGTCAACGCGGTCCTGACGAATGGGGCCCGGTACTACGTGGACCACGCGCACCCTGAATACTCGACCCCTGAGTGCTCCAATGCCTACGAGGTGATCCGCTACGACAAGGCTGGCGAGCTGATACTCGCCAAGTCGATCGAGGCGGCGTCGCGGGCGTTGCCTCCCGGCCAGAGTCTGGTGGTCCTGAAGAACAACTCCGACGGCAAGGGAAACTCCTACGGGACCCACGAGAACTACCTCATGGACCGGTCAGTGCCCTTCGCAAGGATCGTCGCCCACGTCATGCCGCACTTCGTCTCCCGCCAGGTGTACACGGGTGCGGGCAAGGTCGGGACGGAGGCACCGCCGTCGGGCGGCAGGGAGATCAACTTCCAGATCACCCAGAGGGCTGACTTCTTCGAAGAGGAGGTCGGTCTCGAGACGACTCTCAAGAGACCGATCGTGAACACGCGCGACGAACCCCACTGCGACGCGCAGAAGTACAGGCGCCTGCACGTCATTGTGGGCGACGCCAACATGTCGGAGGTCGCCAACTTCTTGAAGGTGGGTACAACCTCGCTGGTGCTGTCGATGATCGAGGACGACTGGTTCGCACGGGCCAATCGGGACCTCGGGTTGCAGTCACCGGTGGCAGCAATGCGAAAGGTGTCCTACGACCTCGACCTCGACACCCCCCTCGATCTTGCGGACGGTCGGACGATGACCGCCTTGGAGATGCAGTGGGAGTATCTCGACCTGGCGCGCAAGTACGCGGAGGAGCGAGGACTCGAGTCGGTCGGTGGGACGGAGATCGGCCTCGACATACTCCGGCGCTGGGAGCAGGTTCTGGCCGCGTTGGAGGCCGACCCGATGTCCCTGGCAACGCAACTGGACTGGGTGGCGAAGTACCGGTTGGTCAACGCTTACCGCGAACGTCACGGTCTTTCGTGGCGCGACCACAAGCTGGCAGCGATGGACCTCCAGTACCACGACGTGGATCCCAGCCGTAGCCTTTACGCCCGGCTCGGCATGGAGACGATCCTGGACCCCGAATCGATCCGGGAGGCAGTTACGGAACCTCCCGAGACCACCCGTGCCTATTTCCGAGGCAAGTGCCTTCAGAAGTGGGCCTCGTCCATCGCCGCCGCGAACTGGGATTCCTTGGTGTTCGACCTCGGGGGAGATCCGTTGAGGAGGGTCCCCATGATGGAACCACTGAGGGGAACCCGGTCACATGTCGAAGAATTGCTGAGTAGCGTGTCGAGTCCCGCCGAGCTGCTCGAGCGACTGGGCTCGTAGGAGGAAGCAGATTCCATGGCAGAAAGAGAGCAGATCAAAAAGCAAGCTCCGGCTCGCAGCGAGGACGCCGCGGTCGAAGAGGTCCCCACCACCAACAAAAAGGGTGAAGAGCTGAAAGCAGAGCTCGACGACCTCCTCGACGAGATCGACGAGGTCCTGGAGGAGAACGCCGAGGAGTTCGTGCGCAGCTACGTCCAAAAGGGCGGCGAGTAGGACCGGGCGCGGCGGGTAGGGTTCGAGACCCTATGAGCCTCCCCATGTTCAGCCCGACGGACGCCCCGGGCCCGAGCTTCACGGACCTGTTGCGGCGCGTGGGCCTCGACCCCTTCGCCACGGTGGATTCGTCGGGCGGCCCCGCGACGTTCGAGTTGCGCCATGGCACGACAATCGTCGCCATCCGCTACGCGGACGGGGTGGTCATGGCAGGCGACAGGCGTGCGACCGCTGGATCGTCGATCGCCCACAGGACCATGGAGAAGGTGCACGCGGCGGACCGGCACAGCGGTGTGGCGATCGCAGGCGCGGCCGGTCCCGCGATGGAGATGGTGAAGCTCTTCCAGCTGCAGCTGGAGCACTACGAGAAGGTGGAGGGTGCCCAGATCAGCCTCGAGGGCAAGGCCAACCAGCTGTCACAGATGGTGCGCTCCAACCTGGCGATGGCGATGCAGGGATTCGTCGTGGTGCCCCTGTTCGCGGGCTTCGACACGAGGCGCGGTGTCGGGCGCATCTACACATACGATCCGACCGGCGGGCGCTACGAGGAGACCGACTTCCATGCCGACGGCTCAGGCGGAAGGGACGCCCGCACCACGGTGAAGCTGGGCTGGCGAGCCAATCTTTCCCGGGAAGAGGCAATCGAGCTGGCGGTTTCGGCTTTGTGGCAAGCGGCGGACGAGGACTCTGCTACCGGCGGCCCGGATGCGGTTCGCGGCATCTATCCCACTGTCGCGACGATCACCGCCGAAGGCTTTGCGAGGGTGGACGAGCAGGAGGTCGCGGATCGCTTCGCGGCTGTCATCGTGAGGGTGACGCCCAAATGAGCATGCCGTTCTACGTCGCGCCCGAGCAGTTCATGAAGGACAAGGCCGACTTCGCGCGAAAGAACATCGCGCGAGGACGGCCGCTCGTGGCGACCGTCTACGCCGATGGGATCCTGATCTGCGCCGAGAACCAGTCGAAGTCCCTGCACAAGGTCAGCGAGATATACGACCGGATCGCGTTCGCCGGGGTCGGTCGCTACAACGAGTTCGACTCCCTGCGCCGCGCCGGCGTGCAGCACGCGGACGTGAAGGGCTACCAGTTCAGCCGCGAGGACGTCGAAGCGCGGTCGCTGGCCAACCTCTACGCGCAGTACATGGGGAACGTGTTCACCCACGAGGTGAAGCCTCTCGAGGTCGAGATCCTCGTGGCCGAGGTGGGAAGCGACGATGGCTCCGACCAGATGTTCCACATTCTCTACGACGGTTCCATAGTCGACGAGGACCGTTTTTCGGTTCTCGGCGGTGAGGCCGAAGCCATCGCGACCCGCCTGAAGGACTCCTTCGAGGAAGGCTGGACCCTTGATGCGGCGCTCCGTGCGGCGGCCAAGGCTCTGTCCGGACCGGACCGCGCGCCTGTGGCGGCCGATCTCGAAGTGGCGGTGCTGTCACGTGCCAACGGGAGGCGTGCGTTCCGGCGCCTCGACGACGAACGGGTCTCTGAAGCCCTGGCAGGTTAGGACGAGCTGTAGGAGGACAGATGACCGAAGCGGCCAGGCAGGACCTCTCCGCTCTGCTGCACGAGCATCGCCGTTTTGAGCCACCGGCGGATTTCGCCGCCCATGCCAACGCCAAGCACGATCTCTATGACCGGGCGAGCGCGGACCCGGTCGGCTTCTGGGAGGAACAGGCCCGCCAGCTCCAGTGGGACGCCCCGTGGACGAAACCGCTCGAATGGAACCTGCCGTTCGCAAAATGGTTCGTCGACGGCAGGCTGAACGTCGCCGTCAACTGCGTCGATCGCCACGTCGCTTCGGGCCTGGGGGACCGCGTCGCTTTCTACTGGGAGGGCGAGCCGGGCGATACCCGCACGATCACCTACAGGGATCTCCAGGACGAGGTTTGCCGCGCAGCGAACGCCCTCACCGAGCTCGGCGTGAAGGCCGGCACCACGGTGGCCATCTACATGCCGATGATCCCCGAGACGGTGGCCGCAATGCTTGCTTGCGCGCGGCTGGGTGCCCCGCACACCGTCGTCTTCGGTGGCTTCTCCGCCGACGCGCTCAGGGGACGGATTCTCGACTGTGACGCAAGGATGGTCATCACGGCAGACGGCGGCTACCGCCGTGGAGCCCCGAGCGCCCTCAAGCCGGCTGTCGACGAAGCGCTGCAGGCATGCCCGGGAGTCGAACGGGTCCTCGTGGTCCGCCGGACCGGTCAGGACATCCCATGGCACGAGGGCCGCGACCTCTGGTGGCACGAGGTCGTCGCGACGCAGTCGAGCGAGCACTCGCCCGAGTCGTTCGACTCGGAGCACCCGCTGTACATCATGTACACCAGCGGAACGACGGCCCAGCCGAAGGGGATCCTCCACACGTCGGGCGGCTATCTGACGCACGTCGCTGCTACCCACCGCCTGATCTTCGATCTCAAGCCGGAGACCGACGTCTTTTGGACCGCGGCCGACATCGGGTGGGTCACCGGTCACAGCTACATCGTCTACGGGCCCCTCGCCAACGCGACCACGTCGGTCATGTACGAGGGGACGCCTGACACTCCCCGCCGCGACCGCTGGTGGGAGATCGTCGAGCGATACAGGGTGAACACCTTGTACACCGCCCCCACGACGATCCGGACCTTCATGAAGTGGGGCGAGGATCTGCCTGCGGCGCACGACCTTTCGAGCCTGAGGCTCCTCGGATCGGTTGGAGAGCCGATCAACCCGGAGGCCTGGATGTGGTACCGGACCAACATCGGAGGCGGGCGATGCCCGATCGTGGACACCTGGTGGCAAACCGAGACCGGGGGCATTCTCATCACCCCGCTGCCCGGTGTCACGGCGACCAAGCCGGGAGCGGCGATGACGCCCTTCCCGGGCATCAGTGCCGACGTCGTCCACGAGGACGGCACCCCTGTCGGCAAGGGTGAGGGCGGTTACCTCGTGATCAAGCAGCCCTGGCCCGGAATGCTGCGCGGCATTTGGGGGGACGACGAGCGCTACAAGGCCACCTACTGGTCCCGCTTCCAAGGGATGTACTTCGCCGGCGACGGCGCAAAGCGCGACGACGACGGCGACATCTGGCTGTTGGGGCGGGTTGACGACGTCATGAACGTATCCGGTCACCGGATATCGACCACCGAGGTCGAGCACGCCCTGGTGGGCCACCCTTCGGTCGCCGAGGCGGCGGTCGTGGGGGCCAACGACCCCACGACGGGACAGGCGATCGTCGCCTTCGTTACGGTCAAAGGTGGCGGTGACGATGGGGGAGAGGCGCTCGTCGCCGAACTGAGGGACCACGTCGCAAAGGAGATCGGGCCCATAGCCAAGCCACGGCAGATCTTCCTCACCCCTGAGCTGCCGAAGACGCGCAGCGGCAAGATAATGCGCCGCCTGCTTCGCGACGTGGCCGAGAACCGGGAGCTGGGTGACGTCACCACGCTCCTGGACCCGACGGTGGTGAACGCAATACGGGGCCGGATGACCTCCGCGGCGGAGGAGAAGGAATAGAACGCGGCGCGCGGGTATTGGCCTCGGAAGGCGGGTCCCGCGGCTAGCGTGCGCCGCAGGTATGGATCGCAGGATTTTCGGGCTCGAGAACGAGTACGGCGTCACCTGCACCTTGCGCGGCCAGCGCCGGCTCAGCCCCGACGAGGTCGCGCGCTACCTGTTTCGCCGCGTCGTCAGCTGGGGGCGCTCCTCGAACGTCTTCCTCGAGAACGGCGCCCGCCTCTACCTCGACGTCGGGAGCCATCCCGAGTACGCCACCCCGGAGTGCGACTCCATCTCCGACCTCGTCATCCATGACAAGGCAGGAGAGCGCATCCTCGAGAACCTCGTCGCCTCCGCGGAGGCGAGGCTGCGGGAGGAAGGCATCCGAGGTGTGGTCTTCCTCTTCAAGAACAACACCGATTCGGCAGGCAACTCGTACGGCTGCCACGAGAATTACCTGACCAGCCGGCGCGACGACTTCGGGCACTACGCCGAGGTGCTCATCCCGTTCCTGGTATCGCGCCAGATCTACGCCGGAGCGGGCAAGGTGCTCCAGACCGCGCGCGGCGCCATGTACTGCATCAGCCAGCGCGCAGAGCACATCTGGGAAGGTGTCTCGTCAGCGACGACACGGAGCCGCCCGATCATCAATACCCGCGACGAACCTCACGCCGACGCCGAGCGGTTCAGGCGCCTCCACGTGATCGTCGGGGACTCCAACATGAGCGAGTACGCCACGTTCCTGAAGGTCGGGGCCACCAGCATCCTGCTGCGGATGCTCGAAGACCCCGCAGTGGTGCTGCGCGACATGACCCTCGAAAACCCGATCCGTGCGATACGCGAGATCAGCCACGACACCACCCTGCGCCGCCGGGTGAGGCTCGCCAACGGGCGGGAGGCAACCGCTTTGGATATCCAGACGGAGTACTTCAACCGGGCCAGGCGCTACCAGGAGACGAAGGGGCTCTCACCGCTGGAGGACCAGGCGCTGGAAATGTGGGAGCACTGTCTCGAGGGGCTGGAGAAAGACCCGTGGTCGCTCGATCGCGAGTGTGACTGGGTGATCAAGCATCGCCTGATAGAGCACTACCGCGAGCGTGAAGGCGTTGCACTCACCCACCCGAAAGTGGCGTTGATGGACCTGCAGTACCACGACGTCAGCCGCGATCGCGGCCTGTTCTACAAGATGCAGAGACGGGGCATGGTCGACCGTATCTGCACCGACGAGGAGATCGACCTGGCGATGGATCAGCCGCCCCAGACGACCAGGGCACGGCTGCGAGGGGAGTTCATACGCCGAGCCAAGGAACGCCGCCGAGACTTCACCGTCGACTGGGTGCACCTGAAGCTCAACGACCAGGCGCAGCGAACGGTCCTCTGCAAGGACCCCTTCAAGTCCCGCGACGAGCGGGTCGAGAAGCTGATCGCTTCGCTCTGAGCCGTGGACCGACTCGAGCGGCTCGTCAATCTCGTCGCCGCGCTGATCGACACCGATCGCCCGCTTACCCGGGCGGACATCCGGGAGCGAATCGACGGTTACTCGGAGGACCCCGAGGCCTTCCGCAGGAACTTCGAGCGTGACAAGGAACTGCTCCGCAATCTCGGCCTGCCGTTGTCCACCGAGCCCGTGGGGTCGAGCGGTACCGAGGAGACCGGCTACCGGATCCCTCGTGAGCGCTACGAACTGCCCGACCCGGGGCTCGACGACAGCGAACTTGCGGCGCTGCGCCTCGCCGCGTCAGCGGTCCACCTCGAAGGCCCCTGGGGCGACGACGCCATCACCAGGGCACTGCGCAAGCTGGGTGGTGCCGTTGGAGGACCCGACGCTCCGGGGGCCCCCGGGCGGCTGGCAGCGATACCCGGCGCCGATTCGGCTGCCGCTGCGTTCGCCGCCGTGGGCGAGCGGAGGGCTGTCCGGTTCGTGTACCGGGGTGAAGAGCGCCGGGTGGACCCGTGGAGCCTCTCGTTCCGCAGGGGTCATTGGTACCTCGCCGGCTTCGACCACTCGCGAAACGACGAGCGGCTCTTCCGCCTCGACCGGGTGGAGGGAGAACTGCTCCCCGATGGACCACGAGGAGCTTTCGAGCGGCCGGAAGGGGCCGCGGCCGCGCCCCCGCCTGCGTGGCGGCTGGGAGAGGACGAGGAGGTCGTCGCCGAACTCCTCGCAGACGCCGACCAGGCACGATTCGTCCGGGACGCCCTGGCCGGCGATGCAGCCGAGAGCGAGAACCCCGACGGCAGCGTGCTGTTCCGGCTCCCGGTGAGGAACGTGGCGGCATTCCGGTCTCTCGCCCTGGACTTCCTCGACCACGTCGAGGTGGTCGGCCCGCAACGCCTTCGCTCCGAGTTCCAGTCCTGGTTGGAGGCGATCGCCGCCGCCGGAGCCGTGCGTGGTTAGGGCGCCTGCCGACGTCCGCCTCGCGCGGCTGCTCGACATCGTGCCCTGGATCGCGTCACGCGACGGTCCGGCGCTCGCCGAAGTCTCCGAGCGGTTCGGGATCTCCGAGGACGAACTCGTCGCAGAGCTCAACCTGCTGTTCATGTGCGGCCTGCATCCGTTCACGCCCGACGTCCTCATCGACGTCGACATCGCCGACGGCAGGGTCTGGATCCGCATGGCCGACTATTTCCGCCGGCCACTGCGCCTGAGCCCACAGGAAGGGCTGGCCCTCGAATCGGCGGCCAGGGCGTTCCTCAACCTCCGCGGCACCGAGCCCGACGGGGCGCTCGCATCGGCACTTGCCAAGCTCGAGACGGTGCTCGGCGTTGCGCCCGACGAGGCGCTCGAGGTCGAACTGGGGTACGCCGCGCCGGACCTGC
>Ga0307374_10008407_pt1 | contig 15430 bp, 9 predicted proteins | sample OX3MG_FD_202532 | JGI IMG/M metagenome (GOLD analysis project Ga0307374, IMG submission 202532) | Soil microbial communities from Risofladan, Vaasa, Finland - OX-3 | ecosystem: Environmental > Terrestrial > Soil > Coastal area > Acid sulfate soil | place: Finland: Risofladan, Vaasa | collected... | reverse complement strand
GGCATCAGCATGGCGCTGCAGTCGGCGGGCCTGCTGGCCGATCATCTGTTGAGCGAGCCGGCTGCGCGACTCGATCGGCGCCGCACCCACGCCCTCAATCGCCGCTATGCAGCCGCGTGGCGCGACGCCTTCACCACGCGGCTGCGGTTCGCAGCCTGGTACGCGCATACGGCAATGCATCCGGTCCATGCCGCTGCGGCGCAGTTGCTGCTGCGCCGCTGGCCGCCGTTACTGACCGGTGCAGCGCGATGGGCGGGAAAGGCCCGCCGGCCGATCGTTCGAATCACAGCGATTGAGAGGCGAGCATGAACACCATCGAGACGCTGCAGGACATATTGGTTCGCGATTACCAGGTGGCGCGCACCGGTCTGACGCCGGACGCCTCGCTCGGCGCCCTCGGCATCGACTCGCTCGGCTTCCTGGAATTGATGTTCAAGATCGAGGACCGCTTTCACGTCAAGATTCCCGGCGATACGCCGACCGATTTGCACACGCTGCAGGACGTCGTCGGCTACATCGACGCACTGATCGCGAATCGGCCGCCCGCCGACGCGCCTGCGGTCGGCGTGCGGGCCCGCGAACCATGACGGCGCGCCGCGTCGCCATCACGGGACTCGGCGTCGTCGCACCGATCGGCAACTCGGTCGACGAACTGTTGACGAACATGGCGGACGGCCGGTCCGGCGTGCGGCGCTTGCCGCCCGAACTCGCCTGCCGCTTGCGTTCGCCCATCGCTGCGACCGTCGATTTCGAGGACTGCGCACATTTCGACGCACCCCGCCTGCGAATGCTGGACCGGGTCAGCCGGCTGGCGCTGGCGGCGGCCGAACGCGCCATTGCCGATGCGCGCCTCGACTTCGCCAAGGAGCGACGCGATCGCTGCGGCGTCTTTGTCGGCAGCAGTCTCGGCGGCGCGGAGACGACCGACGACGGTTATCTGCGACTCTATGCGCAAGCCTCGGAGCGGGTGAATCCGTACAGCGTGCTCGCCGCAATGACCAACGCGGCCGCATCCTGGATCGCCATCGAGCACGCCTTGTCGGGGCCGAACCTCACGTTCTCCACGGCCTGTTCGTCATCGGCGGTCGCGCTCGGCGAAGCTGCGCGGCGGATCCAGCACGGCGACGTGGATGTGATGCTCGCCGGCGGCGCCGAAGCGCCGCTGACCTTCGGCGTGCTGCGCGCGTGGGAGGCATTGCGCACGCTCGCGACGGAGGACGCGGGTGATCCGGGCGCCTCCTGCCGGCCCTTTTCGCTCGACCGCAACGGCCTCGTCATCGGCGAGGGAGCCGCATTCCTCGTGCTCGAGGAGTGGCAGCGGGCCGTCGGGCGCGGCGCGGCGATCCACGCCGAGCTGTCCGGCTACGGGCTGGTCTGCGACGCCGGCCACATCGCGCGGCCGAGCGTGCAAGGGCAGGCGAGCGCGATGCGCGCCGCATTGGATTCGGCGGCCTTGACGCCCGACGCGATCGGCTACATCAACGCCCATGGCTCGGCCACGCTGCAAAACGACGCCACCGAGACCGCCGCGATCAAAGAGGTCTTCGGCGAGCAGGCGTATGTCATCCCGGTCAGCTCGACGAAATCCATGCACGGGCACTTGTTGGGCGCCGCCGGTGCGCTGGAATTCGCGATTGCAGTCATCAGCCTCGAAAGCGGGCTGTTGCCGCCGACCATGCATCTGCGTGTCGCGGATCCGGCCTGCGACCTCGATTATGTGCCCGGGCGCGCGCGCACCGGCGTCGAGCTGCGCGCCGTGATGTCCAATTCCTTCGCCTTCGGCGGCACCAACGCGGTGCTGATCGCCGAAGCGGCGCCGGATGGATGCCGGCAGACGACAAATTCCTATGTACGCTGACAGACAGACCTCGACCGCTGTTGGTTGCATGCTGCAGCCCGTTCATCATCAAGGACAGCATATGAAAAGGAAATTGCTAACGACGCTCCTCGTCGTCGGCGCGCTGGTCGGCCCGATCGTGGCCGTGGCGGCCGGAGATTCGGACATGGATCGATCGCAGCCGAAGGCATTCGTCAAGGATTCGGTCATCACCACCAAGGTCAAGGCCCGCCTCGCCGCCGAGCACATCACGAGCCTCGGCCGAATCCACGTCGATACCGACAAGCACGGCGTGGTTTGGCTGCATGGCACCGCTCGCACGCAGGCCGCGGCCGACCGGGCGGTGGAGATCGCCCGCACGACGGACGGCGTCCGGTATGTGCATAGCCGAATCAAGGTCAGAAAGGACGATTGATACGCCCGGGACGACTCCCATCCCCCTCTCGGGCCCTCTCCCGCCGCATGTCGGCGCGACGTGCGGCGGGCTTTTCTCGCGGTTCCCGTCGAACCGGAACGTGGAGCAAGGTGGAGCAAGCGTGCATCGAGCAAGCGTGCATCAGTCGAGCCGTCCGGACACGCCGGGATCCGCACCGGGTCACGCGTGGCGGGGAGGGTTCTCGTGATCGGCGGTGCGGCGACGGGGCCGCTGAATCCCGCGTTCGACGATTTTCTCTACGCGCCGATCGGCGAGGAGCGTAACGGCACGACCCTGACGGTCGTGTCCGCTCTGGCGCGCCAGGACATCGATCCTTGGGACCACGCCTTGCATTTGAGCCGATTGCCAGGCCACGCGGCCGTTCGCGAACTGACCTCGCTGATCGCGGCACTGCCCGCCGCAGCCGTCGTGCGACCGGCACCCGAGGCCATCGCGGCGCGCTTGATCGCACTGCTGCCGCTGCCTGATGCGGTGCCAAGCGCCGGCAAATCGCCGAAGTCGGTGGACGCCGACATCCGGCTTGGCGCCCGTCGCTGGTTGCCGGTGTTTCTCGGCTACCTATTCATATTGCTCGCGAGCCAATGGCTGCTCGCCGGCACACACCAAGGTGCGCCGCGCGAGCAGCCGGCGCCGGCTCGCCAAGAGGTGCCATGCGGCAGCGGGGCGGCGGTCCACTGCGGCGTCGCCGGCCACGGCGTGCGGCGGTGAGCTTGCGTTGACGGCACGGCGCTGCGGCCGTTCGAGCCGACCGCCGTCCTGAATCGATCGGTCGAAACCGCGGCGCCTGGGCGGGGTGGAGCGCCGGCGGTCCGCGGTGCTATCGTCTAGGCCAATGACCCCTCCCACCATGGCCTGCCCATTGCACGAGTATGTCGCGGCGCGAATGCGCCGGTGTGAGGTCGCGCCACGGGATCCAGCGATCCACGCGATCGCGCGAAACCTCGATCGTCGATTCGTGGTCAAATGGCGCATCGCACAACCGGTATGACGGATCTATGCGGCTCAGTAAACTCAGCTACTACTCGGACTTCGTCGTTTATCCAGTCGTCATCGGCGCGCTGGCGGCGGCGGCGCTTGCGCATGCCGACGGGCTACGGGACGCGCATTGGGCCGGCGCGTTTCTCGCGGGCATCGGCGCCTGGACCTTGCTCGAGTACCTGTTGCACAGGATTGCGCTGCATGCAGTCGGTTATTTCGTGCCGATGCATGCGCTGCATCATCGCGCGCCGCGCGCCTACGTGGGTACGCCGACCTGGCTGAGTCTCGCGGTGCTCTGCGGCGTCATTCTGCTGCCGATCTGGCGTTTTGCCGGGTTCACGCTCGCGAGCGGGCTCACCGGCGGAATGATGCTCGGTTACCTGTGGTATGGCCTGGTCCACCACTTGATCCATCATTGCCGCGGCGAGTCGGTGCCGTTTTTCCTCAAGGGTCTGCGCACTCGCCACCTGCGGCATCACTATTCACCGAGGAAGGGTAACTTCGGTGTCACCTGTGCCTTTTGGGACCATGCGTTCGGCACGCTGATCAAGTCCTGAGGCGACGGCCGCATCGTCGATCACGACCTCGACGCGCCGGTCCGATCGGCGGCCGGTGGCTGGTTCATGGCTCGCGATCCGCTGCGCGGATGCCTCGCCCGCGACGGCAAATCGCGCCGCCAGAATCCCTCGCCGCCGCAAATACGCGAGCACCGCATGCGCCCGCAGGGCCGATAAGTTGTGCTCGATCGCCCGCGATCCGCGACGGCCCGAGTAACCCTCGATCAAGACCGTGTGGCAGGGATATCGCTTCAGAAAAGCGACGAGCCAATCGAGTCCGTCGGTGGCGCCGCGTTGCAGGGCCGCCGTGCCGCCGATGAAGCGCACGTCGCGCAAATGCAGGATGAGACCACGATCGGTAACCGTGGCGTGCAACTCATCGATTCGCTGCGAGGTCTCGGCACCTCTTCTAGCGGCGAACACCGTCATTGGCGCGGCGGCCGCGGCAGCCGTCAACGGCGCCGCCACGCCCGCCGCAAGCAGCGCCCACGCACGAATCGCCGACCGGCCATCCGGTCCCGCGCCGCGACGCTCGCGATCGTGCGCGATCGCGGCGGCCCGCAAAATGGGGAATTCATGCATCGAAGCGAGGCTACGCCGGCGCGAGGATTCCATCGGTGCGTTGCCGTACGGGTCGCCCGGACTCATGCGGGCAACCACGGTTCGGTGGCGAACAGACGCAGCGTCCGGCCAGAACCTAAATTATCAGCGCTGTCGATCAACGCCGGCGGAAGGACGAACATGATTTACTCGGACGTCGATCGGACCGGACAGGCCGCCGAGCGGGCAAGCGCCGCCGAGGAGCCTCGCAAGGCGCTCCTCGACGATTGCACGGCGAACTTCGCCGGTGACATCTTCGACCGGGTGTTCGATCTGCTGAAGAGGCACCTGCGGGTGTTGACGCTCGAGTGGCGCGGCGGTTCCCAGCCGTCGTCGGACCACGCGGATCTACAGGCAATGAGCGCGCGAATTCACGAATGCGCGGCCGCGCTCGATCACATGCACGCGGCGCTCGGGCCGGATATCGCCCGTCTGCGTCAAACCGAGCGCGAGCTGCATCTGACGCGCAACGCCTACGGCCGGGCGCAGGCGGAACTCGCGGCGAGCAGAAGCGCTGGCGATCGGCGTATCGGTCTCGGCGATCCCGGTCCGTAGGCCGTGGGCCGCGTGGCGGATTGCAGGCGCTTCTCGAGCGTGAGCCCCGCGTGAGGATTGCAATGTCGCGCGTCGCGCCCTGGGACAGCGAAGACATCCTGCGCGAGGAACTGTTCAGCGTCGAGCGGCTCGAGCAATACGCCGAGAAGCTCGCCGTCGACCAGCGCGTCGACCGGCGCAGGGCGAGGCGGCCGTCGCTGCGCGCGCGGCTGCGGCAGAACGCCGCCGTGCTGCTCGCCGACTACCGGACGATCGCGCTCGCCGTGCGCGGCGGTTACAAGGTCACACCCGCCGCCGAGTGGCTGCTCGACAATTACCACGTCATCGACGCCCAGATCCGCAGGATCAACGAGGATCTGCCGTCCGGCTTCTACCGGCAATTGCCCAAGCTCGCCGAGGGGCCTCTCGCCGGATACCCTCGCGTCTTCGGTATCGCGTGGGCGTTCGTGGTCCACACCGACAGTCATTTCGATGTCGACGCCCTGCGCCGGTTCGTGGCCGCCTATCAGCGCGTACAGGCCCTGTCGATCGGTGAGCTTTGGGCGGTGGCGATCACCTTGCGCATCGTGCTCGTCGAGAATTTGCGGCGCGCGGCCACGGACATCGCGAACGGCCAGGAGGCGCGCCAGCATGCGGATCTGGTCGCCGACCGCCTGCTCGGCGTCGACGGATCGACCGATCCGGACGCCCTGAGCGACGCTTACGCCGCCGAGCAAACTCCCTCGGCCGCGTTCGTCGTGCAGGTCGTGAAGCGGCTGCGCGATCAGGACCCGGACGTCACCCCGGCACTTGCGCTGCTGGAGCGGCGACTCGCCGCTCAGGGGCTCGATTCCACCTCGATCGTGCACCTGGAGCACCTGCGGCAGGGCGGCTCGAACGTGACCATCCGCAACATCATCACCAGCATGCGCCTGATCTCCGATATCGACTGGTCGGAGTTCTTCGAGAGCGTCAGTCTCGTCGACGTCGTGCTGCGCAGCGATGGCGGGTTCGCCGCGATGGACTTCGCCACGCGCAATCTGTATCGCAGTGCCATCGAGGGTTTCGCCAGAGGTTCGGCGCTCGACGAGATCCAGATCGCCGCCGCGGCGGTCGCGGCGGCCGCATCCGGCGCGAGCATATCCGAGCGCGAGGGCGAGTCCGGATACCACCTGATCGCGGCCGGCCGTCTGGCATTCGAGGCCAAGATCGGTTATCGCGCGCCGTTGTCCTGGCGTCCCCGCCGCCTCGTGATGCGCTTCGGCGCGGGCGGCTATATCGGCGCGGTCACGGCGCTCGCCCTGATTGCGCTGGGCTTTGCGCTGCACACCGTCGGCCCGAGCGGCGGCGGCTGGCGACTGCTGTTGCTCGGCCTCGCCGGCGCCATTCCGGCAGTGGACATCGCCGTCGCCCTGGTGAATCGCGCCGTTGCGCGCGGCATCCACGCGGCGATATTGCCGGGGCTCGCGCTGCGCGAGGACATCCCCCCTGAACTGCGTACGCTCGTGGTGGTGCCGACGCTGCTGACGAGCATCGCGGCCGTCGAAGCCCAGGTCGATCGTCTCGAGATTCACTACCTGGCCTCGCCGCACGCGCAATTGTACTTTGCCTTGCTCACGGATTGGAGCGATGCCGCGCAGGAACGGCTGCCGGCCGATGAACCGCTGTTGCGATCGGCGATCCTCGGCATCGGCCGATTGAATGCGCGGTACCGGTCGGCGGCCGGCGGCGATCGATTCATCCTCCTGCATCGTCGGCGTGTCTGGTCGAAGGTGCAACGCCGATGGATGGGGTGGGAGCGCAAGCGCGGCAAGTTGCACGAGTTGAACCGCCTGCTGCGCGGCGCAACCAACACGACGTTCATGGAGATCGACGGGGGCCCGCCGAATGCTCCCCCGGGCGTGCGCTTCGTGATCACGCTCGACGCCGACACGCGCTTGCCGAGGGAGACGGTCCGGCGACTGATCGGCAAGCTCGCGCACCCGCTCAACCGACCTCGATTCGACCCCGCCGTGGGGCGGGTGGTCGAGGGCTATGCCGTGCTCCAGCCGCGGGTATCGCCGTCGTTGCCGTATGCAAGCGAAGGCTCCCTCTTTCAGCGCCTCGTCTCCAGCGCTTCGGGGATCGACCCGTACGCGGGCGCAGTCTCCGATGTCTACCAGGATCTGTTCGGCGAAGGATCGTACACCGGCAAGGGAATCTACGACGTCGACGCCTTCGAGGCGGCGCTGCGCGGCCGGGCGGCGGACGGCACGCTGCTCAGCCATGACCTGTTCGAAGGAATCTTCGCCCGAGCGGGGCTCGCCTCGGACGTCGAGGTCATCGATGAGTTCCCCGCGCGCTACGACGTCGCCGCTGCGCGCCAGCATCGCTGGGCGCGCGGCGACTGGCAGTTGCTGCCATGGCTCTTCGGCAGGCGGCACGCGAACCGCGGCGAGTCCGGTCGGGCGGCGTTACCGCTGATCGGCCGCTGGAAGATCGCGGACAACCTGCGCCGGACACTCTCCGCGCCGGCGGTCTTTTTCGCGTTGCTGATCGGCTGGACGCTGCCTGCCCATGCCGCATGGCGGTGGACCTTGCTCATCTTCGCGACCATCGCCGTGCCGATTCTGTTACCGGTCATCGCGGAAATACTGCCGCGGCGGGCCAACGTGATGCCCCGCAGTCACTTTTTGGCGCTGGGCGTGGACCTCTGGCGAGGCGCCAGACAGATCGGCTTGCAGTTCGTCATGCTGCCGTATCAAGCCGCGCTGATGAGCGATGCGATCGCCCGCACCCTGTTTCGCGTCTTCGTCAGTCACCGGCGATTGCTCGAATGGGTCACCGCCGCCCAGGCATCCCTGTACGAGCGGCCGGGTCTCGCGAGAGCCTATCGCCGGATGAGCGGCGGCATCCTGCTGATGATCGCCTCGGTCGTGCTGCTGGGATTTTTCATGCATGGGTCATGGTGGCTGGTTGCGCCGTTTCTCGCGATCTGGCTGATGGGTCCGGCCGCTGCCGTGTGGATCAGCCGGTCCCCGGCGGTGCCGGATCGGCTGTCGCTGACGGCGGCGCAAGCGCGCGAACTGCGGCACGTCGCGCGTCACACCTGGCGCTTCTTCGAGACCTTCGTCACCGCCGAGGATCAGATGCTGCCGCCGGATAATTTCCAGGAGGAGCCGCGGCCCGCGCTCGCGCACCGGACCTCGCCGACGAATCTCGGTCTGTATCTGCTCGCGACCACGAGCGCCCGGGACTTCGGCTGGATCGGCACCGAGGAGGCCGTCGAGCGCCTGGAAGCGACCATCGCCACCATGGGGCGGCTGCAGCGCTGCCGCGGACACTTCTACAATTGGTACGACACGCAGGATCTGCGGCCGCTGCCGCCGCATTACGTTTCCTCGGTCGACAGCGGCAACCTCGCCGCGCATCTGGTGACGCTTGCCAATGCGTTGCGCGACTGGCAGGCGAACCCGCGTTCGCGGCGGGTGACGACGGCGGGCATCGAGGATGCCTTGGGCCTCGCGCAGAACTCCTGGGAGGCGCTCGCGAATCCAAACATCGTCCAGGCGGGGGCGCTTGACAAGCTGCTCGGGCAATTGCGTACGCACTTGCGCGGCGCGGAGCGCGGCGGCGATGGCGATGGCGTTGCCTCGTCGGTGGACGCGGCGGCCGCGCAGGCGGCGGCGTTGACGCAGGCCGCAAACCGGCTGGTCGGCGAGCATCCCGCGGGCGCGTGCGAGGAGATGTTGTTCTGGCTGCAAGCCGCCGAGCGCAGCATCGCCGCCGTCCGCCGCGAACTCGACCGTTCGCCCGAGGCCATCGCGGCGCTCGAACACAGATTGAGCGCCTTGGTTTCGATCGTGCTGGCGATGGCCGACGGGATGGACTTCGCCTTTCTGCTCGATCCGCAGCGACGGCTGCTGTCGATCGGCTACCGGGTTGCGGAAGACACGCTCGATCCGAGCTGTTACGACCTGCTCGCATCCGAGGCACGCCTGGCGAGCTTTTTCGCCATCGCCAAGGGCGAGGTGCCGAGCCGACATTGGTTCAAGCTCGGGCGACCGGTGACCAGTGTCGGCTGCGGCGCGGCACTGCTGTCGTGGTCGGGATCGATGTTCGAGTATCTGATGCCGTCGCTGGTCATGCGCGCGCCACGCGGCAGTCTGCTGGACGAGACGAGCAGGCTGATCGTCGGCCGGCAAATCAGCTATGCGTCCGCACTCGACGTGCCGTGGGGAATATCGGAGTCCGCGTACAATGCGCGCGACCTGGATTTCACCTACCAATACTCGAACTTCGGAGTACCGGGTCTCGGTTTGAAGCGCGGGCTGAGCGCCAATCTGGTCATCGCCCCGTATGCCACCGCCCTCGCCGCGATGGTGCGGTCCACGGATGCGGTCGACAACCTGGCGCGACTCGCAGCGCTCGGCGCGCTCGGCCGCTACGGCTTCTATGAGGCTCTCGACTACACCCCGGCGCGTGTGCCCAAGGGCCAGTCGGTGGCGATCGTGCGGGCATACATGGCGCATCACCAGGGTATGACGATCCTGGCGATCGCCAACGTCATCGACGACGGCATCATGCGACGACGCTTTCACGCCGAACCGTGCATCCAAGCCACGGAACTTCTCCTGCAGGAGCGCACGCCGCGCGATGTGTCGGTCGTTCGCCCCGGATTCGAGGAGAACAATGTCGCACCGCCGGCGGATGGCGCGTGGTTGCCGGCGGGACGGCGCCTGAAGATGGCCGACAGCGCGACTCCGCAGGTGAATCTGCTGTCGAACGGACGCTACAGCGTGATGCTGACTGCGGCCGGGTCGGGATACAGCCGCTGGCGCGACGTCGCCGTGAATCGCTGGCACGAGGACGGCACCCGCGACGATCTGGGCAGCTATATTTTTCTGCGGGACCTGGAGAACTCGTTCGTCTGGTCGGCGGGCCATCAGCCCACCGCAGTCGAAGCCGATTCGTCCGAAGTGACGTTCACCGAGGATCGCGCCCAATTCACCCGCCGGGACGGCAAGATCACGACGGCGCTCTCGGTCTTGGTTTCCACGGAGGACGACGCCGAGGTGCGTCATTTATCGATCACCAACGGCGGAATCTGGCCACGCACCATCGAGGTCACGTCCTACTGCGAGCTCGCGCTCGCGCCGCCGGCGACCGACCGGGCACACCCTGCGTTCTCCAAGCTGTTCGTGAACACCGAATATTTGCCGGCGTTCGGCGCGCTGATCGCGACCCGGCGCCGGCGCCAGGCCGAGGAGGCCGACATCTGGGTCGCGCACCAGTCGGTCATCGATGGCGCCCTCGGCAGTGCGCCGGAATACGAGACCGACCGTGGCCGATTCATCGGCCGCGACCGGGAAATATGCCCGTCGCCAGCGGCGATGGACACGGGACGACTGTCCGGCACCGTGGGCACGGTGTTGGACCCGATTTTCGCGCTGCGCCACCGGCTGCGCGTGGCGGCCGGGGCGACCGCGCAAATCGCTTTCTGGACCTCGGCCGCGCCGACCCGGCAGGGCATTCTCGATCTCATCGACCGGCACCGCGATGCGAACGCGTTCGTCCGCGCCGGAATGCTCGCCTGGACCCAGGCCCAGGTGCAACTGCTGCATCTCGGCATCACCGCCGAGGAGGCGAGCCTGTTTCAACGGCTCGCCGGTCATCTGCTGTTCGCGGATTCCTCGATGCGCGCGTCCTCGGATGCCATTCGCCGCGCCAACGCCGCTCCTGCCGCCCTCTGGAGTCAGGGCATCTCCGGCGATCTGCCGATCCTGTTGCTGCGGATCGACGACGTCGACCACGTCGGTCTCGCGCATCAGCTGCTGCAGGCGCATGAATACTGGCGGATGAAACGGCTCGCCGTCGATCTGGTGATTCTCAACGAACGCGATAGCACGTACGTGCAAGACCTGCAGACCGCTCTGGAAACGGTCGTGCGGGTGAGCCAGTCGCGGCGCCGGATCGCGGCGGATGCGATCCCCGGCGGCGTGTTCGTGCTGCGTGCCGACATCATCCCCGCCCAGGCGCGCGCGGCCTTGGCGGCGGTGGCCCGGGTGATTCTGGCGGGACGGCGCGGCGATCTGGCCGAGCAGCTCGACCGGCCGCGCATGCCGGTGGTGTCCCTCGAGCGACTTGCGCCACGCGTGCCGCCGTCCATGGATCAGCGGATCGGCGGACCGGCTCCCGGCGAACTCGAATTCTTCAATGGCACCGGCGGTTTTGCGGCGAACGGCCGTGAGTACGTGACCCTGCTCGGGCCCGGTTGCTCGACACCCGCGCCCTGGATCAACGTCGTCGCCAATGCCGATTTCGGCTTTCAGGTCGCGGCCGGAGGCAGCGGTTTCACGTGGTCGGTGAACAGCCGGGAGCGCACGCTGACGCCCTGGTCGAACGATCCCGTGGCGGATCGGCCGGGCGAAGCCTGGTACCTCAAGGACGAGGACACCGAGGAGCTTTGGGGACCGACGCTCCTGCCGATCCGCGATCCGCACGCGTATCATTGCGCGCGGCACGGCCAGGGATACAGCCGCTTCGAACACGAGTCGCACGGCATCGCCACCGATCTGCTGCAGTTCGTGCCGCTGCACGATCCGATCAAGATCTCGCGCTTGCGAATCCGCAACGCCTCCACGCGACATCGCCGAATCTGCGTCACGGCCTACGTCGAGTGGGTGCTCGGTGTGGCGCGGGAGCACAGTGCGCCGTTCATCGTCACCGACTGGGATGGGCCTTCGGGCGCCCTGTTCGCGCGCAATACCTGGGATGAGGTGTTCGGCTCGCGCGTGGCGTTTGCCGATCTCGGTGGACGGCAAACGGACTGGACCGCGGATCGCCGCGAGTTCCTCGGGCGGCACGGAACCCTCGCGAGGCCGGCGGCGCTGCTGCGCAACGTGGCGCTGTCGCGGCGCACGGGTGCGGCGCTCGATCCTTGCGCCGCCCTGCGAGCCTACATAGAACTTGCGCCCGGAGCCGTGGTCGACGTCCTCTTCCTGCTCGGCGACTGCGTGGATGTCGAAAGCGCGCGCGCGCTGATCCAGCGCTATCGCGCCGCGAACATCGATGCGCTGCTCGGCGCCGTCACGGCATTCTGGGACGAGGTGCTCGGGGTGGTCCAGGTCAAGACGCCGGATCGCGCGATGGACATCGTGCTCAACCGTTGGTTCCTCTATCAAACCATCGCCTGCCGCATGTGGGCGCGGTCGGCGTTCTACCAGGCGAGCGGGGCGTACGGATTTCGCGACCAGCTGCAGGATTCGATGGCCCTGTGCATCGCGCGCCCCGGATTGGCCCGGCAACATCTGCTGCGCGCGGCCGGCCGGCAATTCGTCGAAGGCGACGTGCAGCACTGGTGGCTGCCGACGACCGGCCAGGGGGTTCGAACGCGCATCACGGACGATCCGCTCTGGCTCGCGTACACGACCGATCACTACGTGCGCACGACGGGCGACGCCGCGGTGCTCGAGGAGATCGTGCCGTACATCGACGGCCAGGCGCTGCGGCCGGAGGAAGCCGATGCCTTTTTCCGGCCGTTGATCGCCGACCAGTCGGCGACGCTGTTCGAACACTGTGCGTGTGCGCTCGATCGCAGTCTGGCAGTCGGCGTACACGGAGTGCCGTTGATCGGCACCGGCGACTGGAACGACGGCATGAACCGGGTCGGGCACCTCGGCCGCGGCGAGAGCGTCTGGCTCGGCTGGTTCCTGTATGCGACGCTCCTGGCATTCGCGCCGCGCGCCGAGGAACGCGGCGAGCGCGAGCGCAGCGTACGCTGGCTCGCGCACGCGAGCGCGCTGCGCAAGGCGATCGACGAGAATGCGTGGGATGGCGCCTGGTATTGCCGGGGGTACTACGACGACGGTACCGCGCTCGGTTCCTCGGCGAGCGAGGAATGCCGCATCGACTCGATCGCGCAGTCCTGGAGCGTGATATCCGGCGCCGGCTGCCCGCCGCGACCGGCGTTCGCGATGGCCGCGGTGGAGCGGGAGTTGATCCGCACGAACGATCACCTGGCACTGCTGTTCACACCGCCGTTCGATCTGACGGCACTCGATCCGGGCTACGTCAAGGCGTATCCGCCCGGTATCCGCGAGAACGGCGGCCAGTACACGCATGCCGCGGCATGGTCGGTGATCGCCTTCGCGACGCTCGGCCAGGCCGATCGGGCGACCGAGCTGTTCGCCATGCTCAATCCGATCAATCGTTCGGCGACGGCACGGGACGTGGAGCGCTACAAGGTCGAACCCTACGTGGTGGCTGCAGACGTCTACTCGGTCGCGCCGCACGTCGGCCAGGGTGGCTGGACGTGGTATACCGGGTCCGCCGCGTGGATGTACCGCGCCGGAATCGGCTCGATCCTGGGTTTGCAATTGCAGGGCGATCGCCTGTGCCTGTCCCCGGCCATTCCGGCGCGTTGGCCGGGCTTCGAGATCGTGTTTCGCCATCGCTCCGCGCGTTACGACATCCGCGTCGATCAGCGTGCACGCGCCGGCGGCGGTTCGGGCCGCCCGGGCCACGTGCAGTCCATCGACGTCGACGGCGTGGCGCTCGCGCCCGGCGAGACGCAGATCGCACTCCTCGACGACGGCCAGGTGCACGTCGTGCGGGTCGCACTCGCCACCTGACGGGCGGTCGCTTGCAACAAGGCAATGCCCGCGATCCCGGCGGCGCGCGGCCCGCGTGTACGGCAGCGCACGGACGGCGGATCTTCGGCGCCGCGATAATCGCTCACCGGTACGCGATTGGCTCGGCGCGCCGGACTGGAGCTTCTCGAGTCGGCTTGCCAAAGGAAGGTCAAGAATGGGCTTGATACTGATCATCGTCGTTCTGGTGCTGCTGTTCGGCGGCGGCGGCGGCTATTACGGTTACCGGCGCTACGGCGGTGCGGGACTCGGCGGCGCCCTCGGATTGGTCCTGATCATCCTGTTGGTGGTCTGGTTGCTGGGCGGTCTGCATTTCGGCCGGCCCTGACTGACGCGAATGCATGAACCCGCAAGCCCCGCGCTCAACCGCCGGGCGCGTCGGCGGGAGTCCCTGGCGCGGCGCAGCCTGCGCGACCGTCGTGTTGCTGATGACGGCGTGTTCCAGCGTGATGCCGGGCGCCGACTATCCGCGGACGGTCTCGGTGGCGCTCGCCCATCCGCGAACGACCCATCTCGGTGAGCAGTTCGCGCGCGAAGCCGCCGATCACGGCGGCCGATCGGGATTTCGCATCATCAGCGACGGCGTCGCTGCCTTCCTGATCCGCGCCCAGATGATCGATGCGGCCCAGCGCACGCTCGATCTACAGTACTTCATCTTTCGCGGCGATCAGACGGGGCGCTTGCTGACCGATGCCTTGCGACTTGCCGCCGATCGCGGCGTGCGCGTGCGCGTGCTGGTCGACGACGGCCAGACCGTCGCGGGCGACGGGCAGATCCTCGCCCTCGATGGACAGCGCAATCTGCAGGTGCGCGTCTTCAATCCGTTCGCGTACCGCGGGCACAGCATGACCTTGCGCGCGCTGGAGTTTATGTTCGATTCCTCCAGACTCGACTATCGCATGCACAACAAGTTGATGGTTGCGGACGGCGCGATCGCGCTGGTCGGCGGGCGCAACATCGGCAATCAATATTTCCAGATGGACCCGCAGGCGCAGCTCGCCGATGACGATATCTTCGCGGCCGGACCGGTCGTCAAGCGGCTTTCGGCGACCTTCGACGAGTTCTGGAACAGCCGCTTCGCGATTCCAGCGCGGGCGCTCGGCCAGGCGAAGCATCGAGCGCACCGGCGTACGGCGCATCGATGGCGGTGGCGGCAGCGCCGCCAGATGCAGCCCCTCGCATCTCCAGGGGTCGACTATGTCGCGAAAATCGCGAGCGGCGAACCCTACGCCGACCTCATCTCCGGCCGCTTGCCGCTCGTCTGGGCGCGCTCCGCGGTGGTGTGCGACAGCCCGGACAAGAAGCAGGTGCGCGGCGGGGAACGGGTCGGCCAATTGATGCAGCCCGAGGTCGCGGTCGCCGCGGCGCTGGTGAAGACCGAGCTGCTGATGATCACGCCCTACGTCGTGCCCGCGCCGGAGGAGATGAAGCTGCTCGCGACGTTGCGCCGGCACGGCGTGACCATCCGCATCCTGACGAACTCGCTCGAGTCGACGCACAGTCTGTTGGCGCAGTCGGGGTACATGCATTATCGCGTGCCGCTGCTGCGCGAGGGGGTGCATCTTTACGAGATTCGCTCGCGCCTCGGCAATACCAAGGGCAGCGGCCAGACCGAGCGCATTTCGCGCTTCGGCACCTACTCGCTGCATGCCAAGCAGTACGTCTTCGACCGGCGCGCCGTGTTCTTTGGCTCCATGAATTTCGACCGCCGGTCGCGGGACCTGAATACCGAGGTCGGTTTGATCATCTACAGTCCGACGCTCGCCGCCGACGCCGCAGCGCGCTTCGCCGCGATGGCGGCACCGCAAAACGCCTACACGGTCCGCCTGCGCCGAACCCCGGCCGCAGCGGACGGCAA
>Ga0307374_10008406_pt1 | contig 15431 bp, 26 predicted proteins | sample OX3MG_FD_202532 | JGI IMG/M metagenome (GOLD analysis project Ga0307374, IMG submission 202532) | Soil microbial communities from Risofladan, Vaasa, Finland - OX-3 | ecosystem: Environmental > Terrestrial > Soil > Coastal area > Acid sulfate soil | place: Finland: Risofladan, Vaasa | collected... | reverse complement strand
TGATTTTCTTAAAGTGGTCTACTTTGGCCTTGGCGCACAGTTCCTGCGCGCGCGCCTGGCCGATGCCGTAAATGGCCGTGAGACCAACCCAGAGACGTTTATTGGGCGCCAGTTCAACGCCCGCGATGCGTGCCATCTTGATGCCTCCCTAATGGGCTACTCGAATACTTGTGCTGATCCGCCACCTTGCAAATTTCCAAAAGCAGATCCCTCGCCGCACGGCGGCTAGGAATGATCAGCTCTTGGAGCGTTGCTAACCCTGACGCTGGCGATGCTTCGGATTGCTGCAAACCACCCGCACCACGCCGCGGCGATGAACCACTTTGCACTTCATACAAATTTTCTTGACCGACGCTCGAACTTTCATTCTGTCTCCCTACGACTGTTGCCATTCCCAAAAGCAAAAAACAGATTCCTCGTCGCAGCCGCTCCTCGGAATGACAACTACAAAAATCTGAAAAAACTTGCCGCTATTTGTAGCGGTACACGATGCGGCCGCGCGTCAAATCGTAGGGCGAAAGCTCGACGGCGACTTTGTCTCCCGGCAAAATGCGAATGAAATTTTTCCGCATTTTTCCGGAAATGTGCGCCAGGACCTGGTGCTTATTATTCTCCAGCGAAACGCGAAACATCGCGTTAGGCAGCGGCTCGATCACCGTGGCCATCACTTCGATGGCGTCTTCCTTCGGATTGCCGGAGTCGCCCTTCTTCTTATCGTCCTGCGGCCTTTTTGCCATGCTCTCCTGTTAAACGCTTTGCAAATCAAATTCGATGTACAAGAAAACGAACACGGGCCGATGAATCCGATCGACCCCTACAAACTTCAACTACCACACCGGACCAGATGCCTCGCGCGGGCGCGTCAAAATCCACGGGCCATTTTCCGTGACGGCTACCGTATGCTCGAAGTGCGCCGAATCGCTGCCGTCGGCCGTCACCGCCGTCCACTTATCTTCGAGGACTTTGACGGCCGGCCCGCCTGTGTTGACCATCGGCTCGATGGCGAGCACCATGCCTGTTTGCAACTTCGGCCCCTGCCCTGGCTCGCCGTAATTCGGCACCTGCAAATCCTCGTGCATTTTCGTGCCGATCCCGTGGCCGACAAATTCGCGCACCACCGAAAGGCCGTTTTTTTCGGCCCACTGTTGCACAGCAGCCGAAATATCCGTCAAGCGATTCCCGGGCCGTACCTGATCGATGCCGCGTTCGAGAGCTTCGCGCGTAACACGCAAGAGCTTCTCGCGCGCCGGAGTGACTTTTCCGACCGGAACAGTGAGGGCCGCGTCGCCATAATACCCTTCGAGCTCCACGCCGAAATCCATCGACAAGATGTCGCCCTCCTTCACCACGCGCTTCCCCGAAGGGATTCCGTGCACCACCTCCTGATTGATGGAAGTGCACAACGACTTCGGATAACCGTGATAGCCCTTGAACGCCGGGCGCGCATGATGCTTGTGCGCGTACTCTTCCGCGAATCCGTCGAGCTCCAGCGTCGAAACGCCGGGGCGGACCATCTTGCGCAATTCCGTGAGCGCGCCCCAAACGATCATGCCGGCGCGATGCATGGTGTCGAGCTCCGCAGCCGAGCGGCAAATGATCACGCACGCCCCTCAGGCGAGCCCAAAAACCCAAACACCGAATCGGTTACAGCGCCCATGGCCGCTGCCGCGTCGATTTCGTCGAGCATGCCCTGCGAGCGGTAATACTCGACCAGCGGCTTGGTCTGCCGGTTATATGCCGCCAGGCGCTCGCTAATCACTTCAGCTCTATCGTCGGCGCGCTGAATCAATTCGCCGCCGTCGAGATCGCAGCGCCCTTCGACCTTCGGCGGACGGTCGTAAATATTATAAATTTCCGAACACACCTTGCACATCCGGCGGCCTGCCAACCGGCGCATCAAGATGTCGTCCGCAACGCGGAAGAAAATCACCACGGGCGGGCCGAAATCCTGACGTTCGAGAATCCGGTTCAACGCCTCGGCTTGTGCGAGCGTCCGCGGAAAACCATCAAAGACAAATCCATTCGCTGCATCGGGACGCGCGATGCGGTCCTCGACCATGCGCAAAATCAAATCGTCCGGCACCAGGTCGCCGCGCTCCATCACCGGCTTGGCCTGGCGCCCAAGATCGGTGCCCTTGCTGACATGCTCGCGCAGCATGTCGCCAGTCGAAAGATGCGGCACGCCAAGCTTTTCAGCGACAAGCTTCGCCTGCGTGCCTTTACCCGCGCCCGGCGGTCCCAGAAAAATCACCGCGCGAGCCAGCGCCTTTTTGGCGTCGAGAGGCGCCACGCTCAGACACCCCGGCCCCGCAAACGGCCGCGGCGTGTGAATCCTTCGTAATTCCGCATCACGAGCTGCGCCTCGAGCTGTTGCACCGTATCCATGGCCACGCCCACGACAATCAGCAGCGATGTGCCGCCAAAATAGAAATTGACGTTCAAGCCTTCGAGAACGAAGCGCCAGAAATGCTCGTCGATCCAGGCGCCGACAAGCGGCAAGTGCTGCAGGTGGATTCCGGAAATCATCCATTCCGGCAGGACGCACACAACGGCAAGGTAAAGGCCGCCGACGAACGTGAGGCGCGTGAGCACGCGATTGATGTGCTCGGAGGTGTTGCGCCCCGGGCGAATGCCCGGAATGAAGCCGCCGTACTTGCGCATGTTGTCGGCGAGATCCGTGGGATTGAAAATGATCCCCACGTAGAAAAACGCGAAAAAGATGATCAGCAACACGTACACGAGCGTATAAAGCGGCTCGCCCCATTTCAATGTGTTCGCAAAGCTCTGGAGAAACGGCGAGCGGTTCGCGAAAACGAGCGCGATGGTCGCCGGAAAAGTGAGCAGCGAGCTGGCAAAAATCGGCGGGATCACGCCGCCGGAATTGACGCGCAGGGGCAAATAAGTCATCTGCCCGCCCATCACTTTGCGTCCCATCACGCGCTTCGCGTATTGCACCGGGATGCGGCGCTGGCCGCGTTCGACGAACACGATGAACGCCACCACCACAATCATCAGAGCGAGCATGAACAGCAGGACGACAGGCCCCAGCGCTCCCCATTGCCCGCCGCTGCCCGCCATCTGCCACAAATCTTCGACAGCGTGCGGAAGGCCTACCACGATGCCGGCAAAAATAATCAGCGACATTCCGTTGCCGATGCCGCGATCGCTGATCTGCTCGCCCAGCCACATGATGAAGGCCGACCCCGTGGTGAGAGTCAAAATCGTCATCAGGATGAAGCGGATACCCGGGTTATATACCAGCTGCTGACCCGAGAGATTCTGGTGCTGCAGCGTCATGGCAATCGCGAAAGACTGAAAAATGCTGAGAATAATCGTCAGGTAGCGCGTGTACTGGGTGATTTTCTTGCGGCCAAGGTCGCCCTCTTTTTTCAAGCGCTCCAAATAGGGCCACACAACCACCATCAGCTCCAAAATGATGGACGCGGTGATGTACGGCATGATGCCCAGCGCAAAAATCGACAACCGGCGCAGGTTGCCGCCGCTGAAGAGGTCGACGATGCCGAGCACGGAATTGCGATTCTGCTGGAACAGTTGCAGCAGGAGGGCGCTATTGATTCCCGGCGTGGTGATAAACGCGCCCAAACGATACACGGCCAGAATCATCAGGGTGAAGAGACACCTGTTGCGCAGGTCCGGCGTGATGATGATATTCCGAAAAGCCTCGATCAGCTTTTTCATTGCAAAACTTCGACCTTACCTCCGGCGGCAGTGATTTTCTCCTGCGCGGCACGGCTGAACTTGTGCGCGTGAACCGTCAGCGCAACCTTTAATTCGCCGTCGCCCAGAATTTTTATGCCGTCATGACGAACATGAATTATGCCGCGCCCCTCGAGCTCATCGGGCGTCACCGTTTCTCCCGCGGAAAATGCATTCAGCGATCCGACGTTGACGACCGCATAGCGCGTGGAAAACGGATTGTGAAAACCATGCTTCGGGATGCGCCGATGCATGGGCATCTGGCCGCCTTCGAAGCCCGGCCGGCGCGAATAGCCCCGGCGGGATTGCTGGCCCTTATTGCCGGCTCCGGAAGTCTTGCCCAGTTTCGAGCCCATGCCGCGGCCCACGCGCACTTTGCGGTGACGCGAGCCACGTGGCGGCTTCAGATTCGATAGTTTCACGCTCATGATCTCGCCCCGTTATTCTTCACGCCGTCTTCGATCTTAACCAGGTGATGCACGCGGGCAATCATTCCGCGCGTGGAAGGCGTGTCGTCGAGTTCGACCAGCTGATTCATCCGGCGGAAACCCATCCCGCGTATCGTCTGGCGCATGCTGCGCGGGCAGCCAATGAAACTGACCACCCAGCGAATTTTCAACTTTTCCGATTTTTTCCTCGTGGCCATGATCGTTTTTAGAACCTTTACGCCGTCACCGGCTCGGCTGCCTTGCCGCGTTCTTCGTTCACTTTGGCGGCGTCCCGCAAATGCAGGAGCGCGTCAAAGGTCGCCTTGATTACGTTATGCGGATTCGAAGTGCCAATCGACTTCGTCAGCACATTCTGAATTCCCGCCACTTCCATCACCGCGCGCACGGGACCTCCGGCGATTATGCCCGTGCCTTCCGGAGCGGGCTTCAAGAGCACCTGCCCCGAACCGTACCGCCCAAGAACCTGGTGCGGGATGCTCGAGCCTTTCAAATGGAGCTTGACCATGTTCTTCTTGGCCTGCTCGATGGCTTTGCGAATCGCCATGGGCACTTCGCGCGCCTTGCCCATGCCAAATCCGGCGTGGCCGTGCTGATCGCCGACAACCACGAGCGCGGAAAAGCTAAGATTCTTGCCGCCCTTGACGACTTTCGTGACGCGATTAATGGAAACCACCTGATCCTTGACATTCGCCAAGTTCGTGTCGATGTGTCGGCGAATCGCGAGCGTATCTTTGAGCTCTTGTTTCGACATAAGCGTCAGAACTTCAATCCCGCCTCTCGAGCCGCTTCGGCGAGTGCCTGAATACGGCCATGATATTGGTAGCCGCCGCGATCGAAGACGACTTTCTCGACTCCGGCAGCGCGGGCGCGTTCGGCGATGATTTTGCCGACCACTTTCGCCGCGGCGATGTTGCCTCCGCCCTTGATTTGGCTCTTGACGTCCGCGTCGAGCGAACTGGCCGCCGCGAGCGTGTGCCGTTTGTGATCATCAATCACCTGCACGCGAATATGCTTGAGCGAGCGGTAGACGCAAAGGCGCGGGCGGTCTTCAGAGCCCGCGAGCGTTTGTCGCATGCGCTGGTGAATGCGCTTGCGGTGCAAATCGCGCGATAGTTTCCTTGCTGGCACTACAGCCATTGCTCTTCTCCTTCAAGTTGTTCCGACTTCCCAAGCAAACTGCAGATTCCTGGTCGCCGCCGCTCCTCGGAATGACACCCGAGTTTTCGGTCCCCTTCTAAGCCGCGGTCTTTGCCGCGCCAGCCTTTCCAGCTTTCTTCTTGAGGCGCTGGCCGGAAATGCGGACGCCCTTCTGCTTGTAGGGATCCGGCGGACGCAGCGCGCGCATGTTGGCCGAAACCTGCCCTACTAAACCTTTGTCAGCCCCAGTAACCGTCAGGTGCGTCTGCTTCTCGATAGCGACTTGAATGCCCTCGGGAATCGGGAACTGCACAGGATGCGAATAGCCGAGCGCGAAAACGACCGTCTTGCCTTTGACCTCAGCGCGATAACCGACGCCGACGATGTCCAGTTCCTTCTTGAAACCTTCGGTGACGCCCTTCACCGCGTTGGCAACGAGCGCCCGCGCCAATCCGTGCAGCGCGCGCTGCGATTCGTTTTGCCGCGAGGCGATCAGATGGCCGTCCTGCTGGTCGAATTTAATGCGGCCTGGGACTGGCACATGCATTTTGCCCTTCGGACCCTGCACTTCGATGGCGTCCTCGGTGATTTGCACTTTCACACCCGAGGGCAGCGGTATCGGTTTTCTTCCAATTCGAGACATGGCTCTACCAAACCTCACACAAAAGTTCGCCGCCCACGCCTTCCTTGCGGGCAGTCTGGCCGGTCATGATTCCGCGCGGCGTGGAAAGAATCGCCACACCCATGCCGCCAACGACTGGGCGAATGCCGGTCTTACCGACATAACGGCGGCAGCCGGGACGAGAAATGCGCTTCAGATCCGTGAGCACGCTGCGCTTGTCGCTGGTGTAACGGAAAAATACGCGCAGGACTTTTTGTTTGTTCTCGTCGACCACCTTGTAGGTGGAGACATAGCCTTCTTCCTTCAAGATGCGCGCAATTTCGATTTTCATCTTCGATGACGGCAAATCGACGCGCGGATGGCGCGCGCGGACGGCGTTGCGAATCCGCGTGAGCATGTCAGCAATGGGGTCGGTGGTCATTTATTTTCCTTACCTATTTTCCTTACCAACTGGCCTTGGTCACGCCCGGGATTTCGCCCTTGAGGGCGAGCCCGCGGAAGCAGATGCGGCACATTTCGAATTTCCGCAAAAACGCGCGCGAGCGCCCGCAGATGCGGCAGCGGTTGCGGACGCGAATCTTGTACTTCAGCTTCTTCTTCATCTTGGCGCATCGTGCAGTGGTCGCCATTGTTTGTCCTTTAGCCCTCTCGTTTCACTCTTCGTCTCAGCCGCTTAGCGCGTTACGGCCGCAGCGGAACGCCCAACAGTTTCAAAAGTTCGCGGCCCTCTTCGTCGGACCTGGCCGATGTAGTCAGCGTGATGTTCATGCCCTTGATCTTGTCGACGCGCGTGTAATCGATTTCCGGGAACACGAGCTGGTCCTTCAGCCCCAGCGTGTAGTTTCCGCGGCCGTCGAACGAATTCCCCGGCAAGCCTTTGAAGTCGCGCACGCGCGGGAGAACGATATTGGCGAGGCGGTCGAGAAATTCGTACATGCGTTCGCCACGCAGCGTGACCATGCAGCCGATGGGCATGCCTTTGCGAATCTTGAAATTCGCGATGGATTTCTTCGCGCGCGTGATCACTGGCTTCTGCCCCGTGATCTGCCCCAGTTCCTGCACGGCCACGTCGAGCAGCTTCACGTTTTGGCTGGCTTCGCCGAGGCCGATGTTCACGGTGATCTTCTGCAACCGTGGCACGGCCATGGTGTTCGTGTAGCCAAATCTCTTCGACAGCGCCGGCATGGCGTCTTTGCGGTAGCGTTCGTGTAAGCGGCTAATCATGATTTCGATCTCTCTTGGCCTTTGCCCTTAACTTTCAATGGTCGCGTCGCAACGGTGGCATGTTCGCGCCTTGGTGCCGTCGGACAATATTTTGGTGCCCATGCGCGCATGTTTGCCGCAGGACGGGCAAAGAATCATCACGTTCGAAACGTCAATGGGTCCTTCTTTATCCAGAATGCCGCCGCGAATATTCTTCGACGGGTTGGGGCGCGTGTGGCGCTTGATAATGTTCGCGTGCTCCACGGTGATGCGGCGCTTCACCGGGTCGACGGCAAGCACGCGTCCCGTCTTGCCCTTGTCGCGCCCGGACATGATTTTCACCGTGTCGCCATGGCGAATCAGCACGGGCCGCGGTTTTTGCTTCGCTTCACGATGACGCATGGCTACCAAACCTCCGGCGCGAGCGAAATAATCTTGGCGAACTTCTTCTCGCGCAATTCGCGCGCCACGGGACCGAAGACGCGCGTGCCCACGGGCTCGCCTGCGTCGTTGATGAGCACGGCGGCATTGTCGTCGAAGCGGATGTAGGTGCCATCCCTGCGGCGATGCTCCTTGCGCGTGCGGACCACCACTGCTTTCACCACTGTTCCCTTCTTCACCTGGCTGTCGGGGGCTGCTTCCTTCACCGACGCGGTAACCACATCACCCAATCCCGCGACCAGGCCTGTGTCGCCACCCAGCGGAAGAATGGCCGTCAATTGCCGCGCGCCCGAATTATCGGCCACGGTCAGCCACGTGCGCATCTGAACCATGCTATTGCTCCCTCATTTCCGAGAACATCACGCCACGCGCGTGGAGCGAGCGACGATTTCCGCCAGCCGCCAGCGCTTGAGCCGCGACAGTGGCCGGCTGGCGACAATGCGAACCGTATCGCCGGGGCGCGCTTCGTTCTGCTCATCATGAGCGTAGTATTTTTTGCTGTGGCGAATCACGCGCAGGTACTTGCGATGCTGCACCGTGCGCGTCACTTTCACCACGATTGTCTTGTGCATCTTCGAGCTCGTGACAATGCCGACGAGCTGCTGGCGCGCGCCACGATCGCTTGTGGACTTGACCGCGCCTGTTTCCGCTTCACTGGCCATCTGTGATCCTCATTATTCCTTTGCGTCCTTCGCTTCTTCCGATTCTTTCGCGCTGCGCTTCTTCGTACCTTTGCCCTCAGCCGCTTGTTTCTTGTGGCTGCGCTTGTCTTGAGATGCCTTGCCCGTTTTCGGCTGCGCCGCTTCCTTCGCGGCTGGCGCCTGAATGCCCAGTTCCTGCTGGCGTGCCAGCGTTTTCACGCGCGCTAAATCGCGCCGCGCTTCGCGGAGTTTCTTGACGCTTTCCGACTGCCCGGTGGTCAGCTGAAAACGCAGACGAAAGATCTGTTCGCCCAGTTCGTGCGCCTGAATTTCGAGCTCGTTGCTGTTCATCTGCCGGAAGTCTTCCATGCGCTTCGCCATCAGAGCTCCTCCGCACGGCTGACGAACTTCGTCCGAATGGGCAGCTTGTGCGCCGCCAGTTCCATGGCTTCCTTCGCGGCGGCCAGATCGACGCCCGACATTTCGAACATCACGCGGCCCGGCTTCACCACGGCCACCCAGTGCTCGGGCGGCCCTTTGCCCTTGCCCATGCGCGTTTCGGCCGGCTTCTTCGTGAACGGCTTGTCCGGGAAGATGCGAATCCACAATTTGCCGCCGCGCTTGATGAAGCGCGTGATAGCTACACGCGAAGCCTCAATCTGCCGGTCCGTGATCCACGCGGGTTCAAGCGCCTTCAGGCCGTATTCTCCGAAGGCCAACGAGCCGCCGCGCCACGCTTTCCCGGTGCGCCGGCCGCGCTGCTGCTTCCGGTACTTCACTTTTTTCGGCATCAACATAATTGCGTGTCCTTACTCCGTCAGAAACAGTTCCTAGTCGATAGTTGACAGCTAACAGTTAAGGCAAAACACCGCAGCAAACCGAATCTACGCGTTCGCTGCCTGGGCAGCGCGCTCTTCGGCGCGTTTGCGCTCCGGAGCATTTTCGCCCTGGTAGACCCAGCACTTCACGCCAATCACTCCGTACGTGGTGCGCGCTTCGGCGAAGCCAAAATCAATGTCCGCGCGCAAAGTTTGCAGCGGCAACCGCCCCTGCAAATACCATTCCTTGCGGGCGATTTCCGCGCCGTTCAGCCGGCCGCCCACGCGCACCTTGATGCCTTTGCAACCGAATCGCAGCGCGGAGTCGACCGCCTTTCGCATGGCGCGCCGGAAAGCCACGCGCTTCTCAAGCTGCAGAGCAATCGATTCCGCAACGAGTTGCGCGTCGAGCTCTGGGCGATGCACTTCCTGAATGTCAATGTGTACTTCGCGCTTGGTGCGCTTCTGCACTTCGGCCTTGAGCTTGTCGATTTCCGCGCCCTTGCGGCCAATGATGATTCCGGGCCGCGCCGTGTAGATTCTGACCACGAGCTTATTGGCGGCGCGCTCGATGTCGATCGAGCTCACGCCCGCCGATTTCAGCTTCTCCTTCAGTTCCTTGCGCAGCTGAACATCTTCGTGGAGCAGATCCGCGTAGTCTTTCTTGGCGAACCATCGTGACTTCCACGTCTTGTTGTAGCCCAGCCGAAAACCGTACGGATGCGTCTTCTGACCCAATCGAGCCTCCTGCTTCTAAAAACTTACTTCTTCTTGCGTTTCTGCGCTTTCTGGGCCTGCTTGGCGCGATCTTCAAGCGTCTTGCGCGCCTTGCGGACAGCGCCCTTAATGCCCTTTGACGCCACGCGATCGGCCTCCGCAGCCTTGGCGCGATCTTCCGCAGCGCGCGCGTGCTCGGCCACCTCGACCACAATGTGGCTGGTGCGCTTCTGATAGCGAAACGCGCGACCCATCGGCGCGGTGCGCAGGCGCTTCCAGCGCGGGCCTTCGTTGACGAAGCAGCGCGTAACCCACAGCATGTCCACGTCGAGCGATTCGCCCGCCTCGTCCGCCTTGTGTTCGGCATTGGCGATGGCGCTGTGCAGCACTTTGCCGATTTCGCGCGCGATGCGCTTCTTCGTGAATTGCAGAATTTGCAGCGCTTCGGCGGCGCGATGCCCGCGAATGAGGTCAATCACCAGGCGCGCCTTCTGCGGCGACACGCGGATGAAACGCGCGTTGGCCACGCCGTCCAGCGAGCTATGCGTAAGTGTCTCAGGCGCCATACGAGTGTCCTTTTCTTATCCTTTCGGCGCTGCAGGAGGAGCGCCTCCGCCTGCTGGTGCGCCACCGGCGGCCGGCGCTGCTGCGCCCGGAGCGCCGCCTGCCGCAGCTGCCGCCCTTTCGAGCGCGGCCTTCACCGCGTGGCCCTTGAACGTGCGCGTAGGCGCGAATTCGCCCAGCTTGTGCCCCACCATCTGCTCGGTGACGTACACGGGAATGAACTTGCGGCCATTATGCACCGCGATCGTGTGGCCGATCATGTCCGGCAAAATGGTCGAACGGCGCGACCATGTCTTGATCACTTTCTTTTCGTTTCGCGCGTTCATCCCTTCAATTTTTATGCGAAGGGGCTCATCGATGAACGGGCCTTTTTTAAGCGAGCGTGGCATCTGATATTTTGTCCTTTACTATTCTCCGACGCGGCGCAGCTTCACCCATTGCGCGCGGCGCATCCGGCGAAAACCGCGAACCGGCCCCGGAACGCGATGCGACACAGGGCAGAATGGGCACACAAAACGCGTTCCCTGCGCGTTTGGCGTCTTCTCTACAATTACGGCCCAGCCCGGCTTGCAAATCCGGTACATCACCTGCGGCTGCGGGATCACCACTTTCAGTTTCCGAGCCGGTTTCGCCGCGGGGCGAACCCGCTTGGAAGCGCGCGCAGCACGCCGCGAGGTCCTGCGAGTTGTTCGTGTAACGCTCATTTTTCCGCCTTCAATCACCCGCCGCGCCGGGATCATTTATTCTGTCTCCGTTAACTCTGCTTCTTACCGCGAACAAAAATCGTTATGGCTTTCGCCGCTGCACAATCAGCCTGTCGGAAGGCTTACGCTTGCGCGTCTTCGCCCCTAAAGTCGGAAAGCCCCACGGCGTTTGCGGGTGATTGCCCTTAACGCGGCCCTCACCGCCGCCGTGCGGGTGATCGACAGGGTTCATGGCCACACCGCGATTCGTTGGCCGGCGCCCGTGCCAGCGCGTGCGCCCTGCCTTGCCGTAAGTGACGTTTTCGTGGTCCAAATTACCGAGCTGGCCGACCGTCGCCATGCAATCCAAAGAAAATTTCCGCGTTTCGCCAGAAGGCAACTTGATGAGCGCGATGTCGCCTTCTTTGCTGAGCAACTGCGCCGCGCCTCCCGCCGAACGCACGAGCTGGCCGCCCTTACCGGGCGAAAGCTCGAGGTTGTGCACCATCGTGCCGGGCGGAATATTGCGAATCGGCAAGGCGTTGCCGGGCAAAATGTCCGCCGCGGCGCCGTTCTGCACCGTCATGCCGACTTCGAGACCCACGGGATGCAGTATGTAGCGCTTTTCGCCGTCCGCGTAATGCAGCAGGACGATTCGGGCCGAGCGGTTCGGGTCGTATTCGATGGCCGCAACCTTCGCCGGGATTCCCGTCTTTTCGCGCCGAAAATCGATCAGGCGGTAGTTTTTTTGGTGCCCGCCTCCGCGATGCCATGACGTGATTTCGCCGTGGGCGTTGCGTCCGCCAGTGCGCTTCTTCGGCTCGACCAGAGACTTCTCCGGCTCCTGCTTCGTGATCTCGCTCTTGTCGAGCATGGTCAGGAAGCGCCGCGACGGTGTGTAGGGTCTGAATGTTTTTAGCGCCATTGTCGCCTCTTGCCTTCCGGTCGAATGCCTCGGGCCTTTGCGCGGCCTGAGCCGCCAGCCCAACAGATGACCGGCCTGAAAAATTCCCGGCTACATATTCTCCGCGTACTCCATCATCTTTTCGCCCGGCGCCAGTTTGACGTAGGCTTTCTTCCAATCGCGCCGGTGGCCTTCGGACTTGCCGCGCCGCCGCAGCTTGCCGTGATAAATCGCGGTGCGCACGTCGGCGACTTTTACTTTGAACGCCGTTTGCACCGCCTCTTTGATCTGCGTCTTGGTGGCCTCGCGCGCCACTTCAAACACGGCTGTCTGCTGCGTCTCTTTCACGCCCAGGCCCTTTTCCGTGATGATGGGCCGGCGAATGATTTCGTAGGGCTGCATGGCCTATTCCTTGTCCTTTTTCGACTTGGGCTTGGACTGTTTTTTCGCTGCGGGCTTCTTCTCCGCTTTCTTTGCGGACTTTTTCGCCGCAGGTTTCGCTTTATGCCTTGCGTGTTCAGGCTTCGCGACGTGCTTCTCACCGGACTTTCCCGATTTCGCCGCGTTTGCGATCTGCACGGTTTGCGAATCGCCCGGTGCTTCGATTTCGCTTAATCCCCGGCTCAACTTTTCCGCCGCTTCGCGCGACAGCACCAGCGCCTCGTGTCGTAGCAAATCGTATGGCTCAATCGCGGTGCTTCGAACCAGCTTCACGCCCTCGATATTGCGGCTGGCGCGTTCGAGGTTCACGTTTTCGGCCGCGTCAACCAACAGCAAGCTACGGCTGGCTTCATCGAGCCGCGTCAATGCCTGCCGGAAAGGCTTGGTCTTGTGCGAATCAAGCTGCCAGTCCTCGACGACGAAGAGCTTGTTGTCCGCGAATTTCGCCGACAGCGCCGAGCGCAACGCGCCCAAGAACATTTTGCGCGGCAGGCGATATCCATATTTGCGCGGCACCGGACCGTGGACCGTTCCGCCATGTCGCCAGAGCGGCGAACGAATCGAGCCAATACGCGCGCGGCCTGTGCCCTTCTGCTTCCATAGCTTGCGTCCCGCGCCGCTGACTTCGCCCTTCGCTTTCGTTTTGTGCGTTCCCGCGCGCTGCGATGCCAGATAATGCCGCACCGTCTCGTGCAGCACGTGCGGATTGACGCGCGCCGCAAACACGTCGTCGGCCAGGTCCATCTGCCCGACTGTCTTGCCATCCAGATTTCTCACGTCGACAACGGCCATTTTGTTCTCGCTATTTCGATTTCGATTTTTTCGCTTTGCGAATGTAAATATACGCGCCCGTAGGGCCGGCGACCGCCCCGTTCACGAGCAGCAGATTCTCGTCCGCGTCAATCTTCACCACGCGCAAGTTCTTCGACGTCTTCCGCACGTTGCCCATGTGTCCCGGAAAATGCTGGTTCTTCCAGACGCGCGACGGAAACGAGCTGGCTCCAATGCCTCCGGGAGCACGATGAAACATCGAACCGTGCGAAGCGTCGCCGCCGCGATAGTGCCAGCGCTTGACGCCGCCCGCGAAGCCGCGGCCCTTGCTGGTGCCCGCCACGTCGACGAATTCCCCGACGGCGAAGCCGTCAACGAGCACGCGGTCGCCCGTTTTCGTCTCGTCCTTCGATTCCTCAAGCCGGAACTCGCCCAAAAAGCGCATGGGCGCAACGCCCGCTTTTTTGAAATGCCCAGTCATGGCTTTGTTGACGCGCTGCGGCTTGATGAATTCCACCAAACCCAATTGCACAGCGTCGTAGCCGTGTTTGTCTTTCGTGCGCCGGTCAACCACCACGCACGGGCCCGCCTGCAGCACAGTGCACGGGATCGACGCGCCGTCTTCGGCAAACACTTGCGTCATCCCTAATTTAATTCCCAAGATTCCGTTGACTGCCATGGCTCTCGCTCTTTCCAGTTATTTTGCGCCCGTTATTTCGCGGCGTGTTCGCGCCCGAAGGCCTTGATTTCCACATCGACTCCCGGCGGCAGATCGAGTTTCATCAGCGCGTCTACCGTGTCCGGCGTCGGACTCAAAATATCAATCAGCCGCTTGTGCGTGCGCATCTCGAACTGCTCGCGCGATTTCTTGTCCACGTGCGGCGAGCGCAACACGGTCCAACGATTGATAATCGTCGGCAGAGGAATCGGCCCGGCTACTTCCGCGCCCGTGCGCCGCGCCGTTTCCACAATCTCGCGCGTGGATTGATCGAGAATGCGGTGATCGTAAGCCTTCAAACGAATGCGAATTTTTTCTCCGGTTGACATGTTTACTCGAGTATCTCGGTGACGGCGCCGGCGCCGACGGTGTGGCCGCCTTCGCGAATCGCGAAGCGCAAGCCCTTCTCCAGCGCCACTGGAGTGATCAGCTTCACTTCCACCGCCACATTGTCGCCCGGCATCACCATCTCGACTCCGGTCGGCAATGCCACGTCTCCCGTCACGTCCGTGGTCCGAAAATAGAATTGCGGCCGGTAGCCTGTGAAGAATGGCGTGTGCCGCCCGCCCTCTTCCTTCGTCAACACGTATGCCTCGGCCTTGAACTTCGTGTGCGGCGTAATCGACCCGGGCTTGGCGATCACCTGCCCGCGCTCGACTTCGTCTTTTTCCGTCCCGCGCAACAGCAACCCAACATTGTCTCCCGCCATCGCTTCGTCCAAGAGCTTCCTGAACATCTCGACTCCCGTCACCACTTTCTTCACCGTCGGACGGAAGCCCACAATCTCGATTTCCTCGCTCACTTTCACTTTGCCGCGCTCGACGCGCCCCGTCACCACCGTGCCACGTCCCGAGATCGAGAAAATATCCTCGATCGGCATGGCGAACGGCTTGTCCACGTCGCGCTGCGGCAGAGGAATGCTCTTATCCACCGCTTCCATCAATTCAATGATCGTCTTCTCCCACTTCGGGTCGCCTTCCAGAGCCTTCAGCGCGCTGCCGCGCACTACCGGAATCGTGTCCCCCGGATATTGATAGCTCTTCAGCAAATCGCGCACTTCCATCTCCACCAGATCCAAAAGCTCAGGATCTTCCACCGCGTCGCACTTGTTCAGAAACACCACAATGGCCGGCACGCCCACCTGCCGCGCCAGCAAAATATGCTCGCGCGTCTGCGGCATCGGCCCGTCCGTTGCCGCCACAACCAGAATCGCGCCGTCCATCTGCGCCGCGCCCGTGATCATGTTCTTGATGTAGTCGGCGTGCCCCGGACAGTCGATGTGCGCGTAGTGGCGGTTCGGCGTCTCATACTCGACGTGCGACACCGCAATCGTGATTCCGCGCTCGCGCTCTTCCGGCGCGTTGTCGATCGAATCGAACGCCCGGAACTGCACTTTCGGGTTGTTCTTCGACAACACTTTCGTGATCGCCGCCGTCAACGTCGTCTTGCCGTGGTCGATGTGACCAATCGTCCCAATGTTCAGGTGCGGCTTGCTGCGCTCAAATTTTTCCTTCGCCATGTCTCGCTCTGCTCCTCAGCGTGTACTTGTTTGTTCGTCAGTTAAAAAACTTCGGGTACTCGGCCTTCATAAAATTCGGCGGCTCG
>Ga0307374_10008404_pt1 | contig 15433 bp, 12 predicted proteins | sample OX3MG_FD_202532 | JGI IMG/M metagenome (GOLD analysis project Ga0307374, IMG submission 202532) | Soil microbial communities from Risofladan, Vaasa, Finland - OX-3 | ecosystem: Environmental > Terrestrial > Soil > Coastal area > Acid sulfate soil | place: Finland: Risofladan, Vaasa | collected... | reverse complement strand
AACGTACGGTACGTGTTCGCAAGCTCAGTGTTGAAGACATTGGTTGCGACAAGTGAGGCCAGAGCGAGCTTCACACCTTGGGTACCACCGGGAGAGTAGACCAGTCCGAGAAATGGGTCGTAATAGTTCATCGCGATAACGCGAGCTCGTGGGTCGGCCCGACGCAGCGAAGCGATGATCGAACGCAAGATCCCAGCGAGATTTCTCTGCGTCGAAACGTTGATCTCTTGGAGACAGGTTGGGTTCACCTGAGAGGCCGAGACACAGTGCAAGAGATTATTCACGCCAATGTCGATCGTCATGAGAGCGACTTGGCCCCTATGGTGAGACAGGAAGGTCTCCGCAGCGACAAGTTGGGATTGGGCTGCAAATTCTGTCGAGTAAAGGCGTGCACACTGGCGTTGCGCTGGGATGCCGAGCATCGACGCTGTGGTCTCACCCGGGCACCCGAGGTCGACGAGTCTGAGCCCACGCGCGCCGGCCAAGTCCGCTGCGTAGCTCCCCGGGTAGCCATGGTCGCGGTAACCCGAACTCGGATTGATCGGCGGAAGGCTTGTTCCGAAACTCGGCTCATAGCCTGCGGCGAGTGAGTCACCGAGCGCAAGCAAGACCTTCGGTGTCGTGCTGGCCAATGCCCGGTGCGTTGGCCACAGAACTGCGAGTGTGCCAAGAACGAACACCATGGCCACGCTCCATTTGGCACTTCGGAGCAATTTTGATTGTCGGTAGACGAGATGATAATGCGTCATTCCTAACGTTAGCTCTGTCGCATACGACGAAGGAGCTCACACCCTCTACGACACCTTCAAGATGACGTAGAGGTGCCGTAAAGGCAAAGATTGACGGGGTTTTTCCGCTCCGGTCGATTTTACAGATCGTCGCCGAGTGCTCGTGCTCACCCCTTGGTCGATTACTTCAATAGTGACCTTTTTCTGAGGCTCTGTGGCATGGGACTTGTTTGGTGCACACACCTTGACAATGCCATGATCGTCATTGGCAATGGCCTTGCCCGTGTGGGCACAACGGTCGCCTTCGAGTTGACCACAGACGTTAGGGTCATGCTATTCGCGGCTCTCAAAACCCATGCGGTCGGAGGGGAACACACCGTGGATTGCCGCTCCCGAACCTTGTCCGTAGACATCACCTTCGTCCTTAGGAACTGCGCGATTGAAAACCTCTACGCCTTTGCGCGCCCCACTCTGTCTTTCCTTTCACAAGATCGACAAAGGCCATAGTCCGCCACAGGTCCGTGAGTTGGCGATAGCCGATATTTTCGGTTATTGAGTAGGCCAACAAGCGCACAATGTCGCGGGGATGACGGTGTCTTCTGAAATTGAATTCCTCAATGGTCAATGCCGCGACCGTAAGGGTCACGCCAAGGAGAAATGCGATGACAATGAACGCGACCAGGAATGGAACCGACAGATATCCGAGCACGAAAGCAACGATCGTGATCGGTGGACCCGCAACTTCAACGACCGGACCGAGAAATTCGAAGAAAAGGAAGTATGGCAGGGCAAATAGACCGAGTGCCCCGAGACTCGGTCTGAGTAGCGCTGCCCGATGCTTCCAGAGCGTCTGACCGAGTCCTCGATGCCAACGTCGACGCTGACGGGACAGAGTCAAGAGGTCCTCAGGAGCCTCTGTCCAGCAGACAGGACCAGGGACAAATACCACTCGATAGTCAAGTTTGCGCTCGCGGTGATACCGGTGAATGCGCACTACAAGCTCGAGATCCTCGCCGACGGTATCAGTAGCGTAGCCACCCAGTTTCGTCACGAGGTCCCGGCGGAAAAGGCCAAAAGCACCAGAGATGATAAGTAACGAGTTGAACCGTGTCCACCCAACTCGTCCGACAAGAAAGGCCCTGAAGTATTCGATGACCTGGAAGACTGCGATACGACTCTTTGGCAGGTCCACCTCAACGACGCGGCCATGATCGACAGTACAGCCGTTCACGATCCTTACGATTCCTCCGGATGCAACAACACGGTCGGGATCGCTGAGAATAGGAGCAGCAACCTGGAGAAGTGCATCAGGTTCAATAAGCGCGTCCGCGTCGATAGCGCAGAAATACGGGTAGCGAGCCACGTCAATCCCGACATTCAGCGCGTCTGCCTTTCCGCCGTTTTCCTTTTCGATTACCCAGATATTTGGGTGGTGACGAGATACGAAGCTCGAGATGATCGGTTTTGTTTTGAGGATCTTTCGGGCTGCACGATGGGCTGGAACGAGGTCATACTCATCCTTGAGTCGCTCGACCGTAGCGTCAGTGGATCCATCGCTGACGACAACGATTTCAAATTTCGGATAACGAAGGTCTACAAGAGACCTGACACTGTCGACAATTCCCGTCTCCTCGTTGTAGGCAGGAACGATTACGGTGATGCCGGGTATAAAGGGAGTGTCGAATGGTTCCTCAAAACCCTGCAGATTTCGACGTTTTAAATTCATTGAAAGTGACCGCCAGGCGATGAGAGTAAATAACACGTAGATCCCATTGAGCAGCGCAAAATAGGTGATAGTGAAGATGGCGGTGACATCGAAAAAGTAATGCATCAGGATCTCTCAATGAACGCGAGATCGCGAGATTCCATGAGCGCAGAGGAGATCGCACCCGGATCGAGATCGACCAGGATGCTCGGATCTGTTGCAAAGAGTGCCTCGGATGAGGCCATTGCAACATCAAATTCATCTGTATCAGCGTGTAGAAGAAGCGAAGCGATGGCTGTCTTGTCACGTAACCTTCCCAGTGCTTTGCAGGCATCTCGGCGCACCGAACCCTCCTCGTCTTCAAGGAGCTCAAGCAAGAGCGTGAGGCTGCTGGCTCCGCCTAACCTGCCAAGAGCCAATGCGGCGGCACTGCGCACACCTGGAGACAGATCATGAACCAGAGTGGAGATTGCAACGCTGTCCCGTGGTGACCCAAGTAGCTCGACAAGACGTATCGCGTAGATTTTCATACGGTCGTCGCCGTTCGCGAGGTGAGCGCGGGCTGTTTCGAGTGCTGGTGCACCCATCTGCAGGAGTGCCCAAAGCGTAAGTGAGTCCGGAGTACGCCCTTCCGCAAGAGCGCTGATGAGGCCAGCAGTGGCATCGGCAACGGCGAGCCGCCCGAGTGACCGGACCGTCGCCCTTCGAACCTCAAAGTTTTTGTCCCGAAGAGCAACAATGAGCGCAGGTCCGGCAACCGTCGCGTTGATCGCCCCGAGACGTTGGGCCGCGAGATATCTCTTCCACGCTCGACGCGCGCTCAAAAGCGTCGCAATCTCTCGATCAATCTCGTGGGTGGAGGAGAAATATTGAGAGACGCTGTCGAGCTTTGAACCCGAGATCTGGTTCGAGTAACGGATGAGGAGTCGATCGAAGACGCCTCGGTCACGTCGCGTAAGATCTCGTATCCCGGGAATGTCTCCATCGAGAAATCCAAGTACCGTTGGTCGGATTCGAGTCTCGATCCGACCCTCAGTTCTTTCGGTCGTTGAGATCCAAATTCTTCGGAGAACCAGCACTATCAATAGGAGGGTGCTCGCACCCCCGATAACTATGACGGCGATGCAGAAATCTCTCAATTTGTGTGTCAGCGACGACTGAGAATCGCTCGAACGCGCGCTACCAGTTCGTCAGGATTGAAGGGTTTCTTGAGGTAATCGTCAGCTCCGGCATCGAAACCGGTCTGAATATCTGATTCCTGCGCGCGCGCCGTAAGCAGAAGAATTGGCATAAGCCGAGTTCTCTCGTCGGATCGAAGCGCTCGAGTGACCTCGTATCCGTCGATCTTTGGCATCATTACGTCGATGACGGCGCAGTCAGGGCAGTGTTCGGTGGCCAGCCTGATCGCCTCCTCCCCGTCTTTTGCCTCAATGACTGTGTACCCCGAACGAGAGAGCCGGTACGACACGAGCTCGCGAACGTCGGGCTCGTCATCGGCGACCAAGACAGTGAATATGTGATCGTTGTGATCGGTGTCAGCGACGGTGCCGTCAAGTGGAGCTGTCATCTCTCCCCGATCTCGTTTTTCGCCAGTGGAATTGTGACTACAACGGTAGTTCCTGATCCCTCGTGCGCTCCAAGTGTGATCGATCCTCCGTGTCGCTCTGCGATCGCTGCGCTAATAGAGAGCCCAAGTCCCGTGCCGACCACTCCATGTTCTGTCGCCGATGAGGCCCGGAAGAATCGCTCAAAGAGTCGACTCCGCTCTTCCTCTGGAATACCGATTCCGGTATCGGAGATCTCCACCACCATGTCGTGCGCATCTCGATGAACGAAAAAACGCACCTCTCCCAAGGGCGGAGTGAATTTTATGGCGTTCCCCAAGATATTGGTGAACAACTGAACGAGCCTCGTTCGATCGCCGAGTACATCGCCAGAAGACTCGATCGCGACAGTGATCTTTATCGACTTCTCAGAGGCGCTGAGGCTGAGAAGTTCGGCCGTCTCCCCCACGAGCTCCGCAAGGTCGATCCTGGTCAGCTCAAGTTCAAATTGGCCGGCATCGATCCGCCCGACGAGAAGCAGGTCCTCAACGAGATTCATCAGACGATCGCTATTACGACGGACGACTGTAAGGGCGTGGAGTTGTTCTGGTGTAAGTGGTCCAGGTTCACCTCCCAGAATGATATGAATCCAGCCATTGATCGCCGTCAAGGGAGTCCGAAGTTCATGGGATACGGTCGCAACGAACTCGTCCTTTTCTCTCACGATCTCCGCTTCAACTCGCTTTCGCTCGATGAACTGCGCCACCTGACTTCCAATTGATTTCAGCGTCTCGTGGAGACCTTTTTTGAATGAATAGTTCGAGGCGAGGAACTCCGCGACCCCAATGACATTTCTTCGAGATCCCACGATGGGAATCGCAATCACATTACGGTTGGTCTTAATCCCCTGATCTTCAGTTCGGATCGGCTCAAGTGAACGATTATCTGTACGGACAACGATCGTCGAGGTGTCCGCAGCCTCTGTGGCGGCCGTGCGTCTCTCCGCCGGAAGAGCAAGATATCTCTCAAGTAAGCCATCGCCCTCTGGATTCTCGTACGTCGCTATAACTTCCAGAGGAGCTGATCGTCCATTGATTCGCCATGAAATTCCAGCGTCCCAACCAAACCCTCGACAGATAACGCTCAGCAGGACTGGAAGTGAGCTTTCGGCGTCTTCGGCCTTTGCAAGTGAGCTACTGATGACTTGCTGGACATCACGCTGACGCTCTATCTCGACGCGGTCACTGATATCGATAAACGTCACTACCGCACCGATGGCAACGCCTTCGTCAAGCAGTGGGTAGGACGAGTACTCGACTGGAAATGAGCTCCCGTCAGCACGCCAGAACACCTCGTTTGAGACCCGCTCCCCTTTCCCGTCCCGCTTTGCTCTCCAGATGGGGCACTCGCTTGTGGGATACGGGGAGCCCCCCGGGTAGCTGTGGTGGATGAGCTGGTGGGCATCTTTGCCGACGAATTCGTCTCGAGTGAATCCAACTTGCTCAAGCGCCGCGCGGTTGACAAAGGTGACAATTCCATCGGGTTGGATACCGTAGATCCCCTCGTCCATTGAGGAGAGAATCAACTCAATCTCCCTCGCCGCACTTCTGCGGTCTCGTCGGATGACAGCCTCGGCAATTGAGACCGCCGCTCGATCTGACATCGTAAAGAGCGTTGAGATCACCTCAGACGGAATTGGTTTTTCGGAAAGTAGGCCAAGACTCACGACTCCAAGTACGCGATCTCGCAGGATCAGTGGGAAATGCAGCTCTCTCTTGGGTCGACCAACCCCGGAGAGCGCGAGGAACTCAGTATCTACGGAATCGAGTGTGGCCTCGACGAGATCGCGTTCCGTGATCGCCCTTCCAGCAAATCCTGAGCCAGCGACGAGGAGTTGCGGGAGAGAGTCGTTATTGAACCCGCGGTTCGCCGCCAATTGGTACGCCCGCCCATTCTGGTCGAGCACATAGATTGCACCGAAATCGGCATTCGCCCGTTGGGCGAGACCCGCGAGTACCTTGTCTGAAAGCGCCTCGAGACCATCGGTATTTGCGAGATCATCTCCGTACGACCTCATAAGTTCCGCGTGTTTACGCTCGGACTCAACCTCGTCAAGTACTCTCGTGAGGTCGCTCTGTTGAGCCGCGAGCTCGACGTTCTGTGCCTCAAGGGTGTCGCGTTGCCTTTCAAGACTCTCGGCCATCAAGTTGAAGCTTGCAACGAGTTCGCCGACTTCGGCAGTCGCATTGAAGTCGGCCCGAATTGCGAGTTCACCCCGCTCAAGACGCGCTGCGACATCCCGCAAATTCCGTACTGGGAGCACGATCTTGCGACGGAGAAGCAGGGAGACTGCGAGAACGACGATGAGGAAAACACCAAGTGCGACTAGTGCAAGAATGAATCCAAGTTCGCCACGTGAGTTCGCGCGGTCAGTCTGTTGGGATGCGATCGCACCCTCGCTTGTCGCGAGCGAGGAGAATTCCGATCGAATTGTTGCGATGCGTTGGTTTCCTCCCCCGGTTGCAGCCAAATTACGAGCCGCAGGAATACTTCTCCTTGCCAGCGCCAACAGCCCTGTCGCCCAGTCGTTGACGTAGGAATCTACGTTCTTGACGATAGCCTCGACCTTGACATGTGCGGCGGGGTTGGAGGAGACCTGAGATTCAAGTTGTGCTGAGATTTTCGGATAGGAGCTGAGTGCGTCGTTGTAAGGCTGAAGAAATTTCGACTGAGAGGAGATCAGATACCCTCGAATTCCTGCTTCGAGATTAAGCACATCGATCTCAAGGAGATGCGCCGAGGAGAGAATCTGCTCAGCCGCAACAGCGGATCGACCGGCGCTGCGAAGTCCTTGAACTGCGCTCGTAAGCACCACGAATCCGCCGATGACAAATACCGAACTAATGATGCTGACTACTAGCCATTGGATGGTCAGGCTCCGCTTCATCAGACAGTTCTTTGGTAAAGCGACCGAGTCAGCCGTTCAAGGCCGTACTCACGGGGCTTGGTAATAGATTCTGACTTGCCGAGCATGAGGAGGCCATTTGAGTTAAGTCGGGCACTCAGAAACGAGATAATCGCGTCGCGATGAGTTCTTTTTAGATAGATCGAGACATTCCGGTACAAGATGAGATCGAATTCACCATCTGGACCCTCTTCCTTTAGCAGATCGCCGATCATGAATTTCAATGATGATTCGCGGATTGTGCACGGATCACCTAGGCATCGACGACTGGCTTGCGTGATTGCTTCGACAGACACGTCTGTGCCAATGAACTCCCGATTCACGACTTCTGGCCGAGAAGACATCAGTTCATAGACGCTTGCAAGTTCGTCCCCATAGGAGCATCCAGCTGACCAGACGCGTGCGACCGCCTCGTTTCTGTCATTCTGGTCGTGCAAGATGCGCTCCAAATTGCGATACTCGTCGACATCTCGGAAGACCGAGGTCACGCCGATGAAAAACGATCTGCGAAAACGCTGAGTGACCTCTCGATCGTGTTCAAGTTCTTCAAGCAACTGTTCGATATTCAACATTCCAAAGGAGCGGGTCGTACGCTCGACACATCTGTTGAGATGCTCGGTTCGGTAGGCGCCTGTATCGGTACCGGTCACACGATCGAACAGGGCTTTATGGCTCAGGAAAATTCCACGTGCGGTATCAATAGTCCGCCACGGTATCTCAAGGCCGGTTCGTAGATCAGTGATGTTACATCTTGCCATGTCAGCGATCTCGATTGGCTGCGAGGGCTTTATGCCGTCCGATTGGATGCATAATCGAAAACTGCACCCAATCGGACGGATCGCCGCGATTGCGGAGATTCCCGCGCCGAATACGACGCGGATGACAAGGTCGCCTCGCGGAACTGCTCGCACAGCACCGAACGAGACTCCGACGAGAGGTTCATTCCTCTTGATCACCGAAGTATCACGAAGTAGCCACCGATCGCCACGACTGCCCGCTCTATACAAGCGCGAGATGAAGTCACCTCGGCGTTGTACCGGACAAGAAACATACGAACACAGAGAGCAAAGACGACAAAACCAACTGCACCGAACATCATTCCGATCGCGCTCAAGGTCGCTTCATGGTCACCTTTGTCAACCACGGTGATGATGAATCCCGCAACTGCGATCGATGGATCCGCCGAAATTAGCCCCGAAAACCGCTTTGGGTGCAACACCTGACCAAGCAGCGCGAACAAGACGACAGAGGTACCGTCGACAATCGCCTTACCGATGACGACGAGGCCCTCGTGCAATGTCACTGTGATCTGCGAAACGATGCGATCTTGGTCTCGCTAAACGCCTCCCGTTGCAAAGAGCGCTATTGCCGCGACAGCCATCAGTATCGCTGCCAGCCATCCGAGACTCTTGGCGGCTTTTCCATTTACGTACTCACCCATGATCGCCTCGTTGGAGGAGATGAACATAGTGATAACGATGAATGGCGCAGCGGCGACGCCGTTGACGACGGCAACGAACACCAACAGCGTAATTGGGTTCACCGACAAAAGACTCATCACCATTCCACCGATGGTTCCCACCGCGCAAAGTCCGTAGAAAACGGGAGCGCGCCGCGGCGAGTTGGAAAAGCCCGTCTCTTTGCCGAGGAGCCCAGCCATTCCTGCTGACCCGGCGCCGGCAAGGACCGGAACGGCCAACATGCCCGAACCGATGAATCCGAGGGCAAAGATGATCGAGGCAAAGCGACCTGCCACTGGGCGAAGGGCTGACGCCACCTGGGCTGGCGAGGAAATGGTGAGGTGCTGGCCGGACTTCGGAGTCAGGGTGATCGCCGTCGCAACGATGATCGCGAACATGACGACATTGGAGAACGCCATGCCGGTGAAGACATCGAAACGGCTTCTGGACTCTTTTCCCGCCGCGTCGAGGCGAGAGCGACGGCGTAACGGAAGCGGTCGGCTTCCTCCGGCATCTTCCTCGCGCATTTCCTCAACGCGGTGCATGCTTTGCCAGAAGAACAGGTACGGCGAAATCGTTGTGCCAAGGACACCGACGAGGAGCCCTACATAGGCGCGGCTGAAACGAATGTGCGGCACAATCGTGTTGAACAAGACCGTGCCCCAAGGAATCTTGACGAAGAACAACTCTGCGACGTAAGCAAGCAGCGCGGCGCACAGAACCTTGAATACGCGAGCAATCATGCTGAACGATCCGCTAACGAGCAGGACCATGATGATGATCCCCGCCAACAGCGCCCAGAGTGCTGTTGGTCCGGCATGGAGGAGGTGCATACCTGCACCGATCGCAACGAGGTCTGCGGCGATGTTGAGCGCGTTGGCAATGATGAGCGCGCCGATCAACAGTCCGACAGCGACCCGCCACAGGCGACCGAACCTCACGACAATGAGCTCGCCGAGTCCTTTTCCGGTCGCGAGCGCGGTCCGATCGCAGATCTCTTGCACGCCGAACATCAGCGGAAAGGTGATGAGCGCCACCCAGACCATCCCAAACCCAAATTGCGCACCCGTCTGCGCGTAGGTGGCAATGCCCGACGGATCGTCATCGGAGGCCCCAGTGACTAGACCCGGACCGAGCGCACGGAGGTAGGCGCGCCAGCCAGCTGACCGCGAATCGAGAAGATCGATGTTCTGCCCGTCGACGGGACCAGAGGCTGGGGCACCTAAGCCGGGCGTTGATGCGTCAACTCCTGCTTCTTGTTCTGGGCCCTCAGGCATGGAACCAGTCTCACCTATCGGTCGAGGAATCTCGGGTTCTTGTCCCGATCTTTGCGACGCAAGGACTCAGCCAGCTCGCGACCGAACGAAGACACGCAGACGCCATCACCACCGGATCAGCCCAGTTGTTCGGTATCCGGGCTGCTCGACTACTTACTCGGCTGTGGAACAGGCACTTGGCAAGATGCGATTTTCGGATTCACGCCGACGTAGTTGAGAGGACCAGCGAGGACAGTGACCGCGATTGTTCCTGCTTTGGCACAATTCGCCTCCGGCCCGCTGTAGTAGTTCCGCTGGTAAGCGGCTAGGGCCCCAATGATGAACCAGATGACGAGCAGCACTGAAACGATGCGCATAGACGACTCCTCTGTCGGCGGGTCCGCTGCCCGAGAGAAGGCCGCGGGTGCCGGGCCGATGACGAACCTCGACGATTACCAAGCTTCGCGACTTCGAATATAGCGCTTACCTGCTGGAGGCCTTTCTCAACCGCCATTGGACTCTGTCGCCTGGCATCTGCTCAAGCTTCGTCGCCTGGCTGTTCGGGACTTTCGTCCGGATCACTCTCCTCGATCGCCTCGAACTGGGGATCTTCAGCAGGGCTCTCATCGGCAAAGCGATCCTCGGCCTCTTGGTCCTGCTGTTCTTCAGAGGTTTTAGTTTCAGTCGGATCTTGCTTAGAACTGGTCATGAGCATCTCCATTCCCGACGACATCAAGCCGTACGGAGAAATACCAAGCGCGATACCGACGCATCGTATAGCAGATCAGCACACACGCTCATCACCCGTCATCGAAGTCGTCGTTCCCGTGGGGTTGTTCACTGTCGTTCGACGCTGACGACCTGAGCCGCCGAACGTCGGTTGGCTCCTCCAGTGGCACGACTACGTTGACGAGTGATGAGCGTGTGACCTGACGGGTTGCTTGGCGCATTGGTACCGCACTGTCTCGCGTTGAAATAAATCGTTCGCGTTGGCCAAGGTTCCCATGTGGCGATTGCAGGCGAGGACTCGTCATCATATTCACGCTTTTGTGCCACGTTTTGCGATCATCGATGATGTTCGGCGCCTTTCGCCGATGCTTCATCGATTGTCACAATGAGACTCATCATTGCCATGGTGGATAAAGGTTGCCATGAGGACTCTTGGCCGGATCTCTTCCGCCACGCTCGAATATCGTGACGACGTCTTCCGGGGTCTCGGGATATGAAAGCTGTTATGCTCAAGCGAAGAGAACCAAGGACATCACCTCTACTGACCGCCGACTGTAAAATCCGTAGGTACGTCGCTGGAAATAGGAGACAGGTCAGCGACGCTGCTCGCTGGCGATCGGTGATACTGTCTTGTTTGCCGAGGTTGATCGCTCTCCTCGTTTGCAGCCGCTCGGAACCGTGGTGGCTTCTGCTAAGTGTGGCAGAGGCGAGTCAGCTGAGGTCCAGTGTTCTACCGGACGCGACGCCATTTTCCCGACCTTGTTCCGCCGAACGCCGCGCCGTCTGCGCGGAGCGAAACGCAAATCAACCCATCGGTTCATACTGCTCAATTTGTGGCATTCACCACAGGGCCAGAAATCGAGTATTTGCGCGAAAAGCAAGTGCCGTTCGACATGACTGACGCAATTGGTTCGTTGGTCAGCTTTCATAGATATCTCACAGATATCGAAACGCCCATGGAAGGCAAGTCATGATCAATTCTCTCGCAGCCATTGTCGTGTGGGATGTATCGGTTAGTTCGATGTCCATTGGCGTAGATGTGGCACGTAACGGTCTGTGAATAACGTGACGGTCGCTGACCAACTTCCTGATGCAAGGCACGAAATATTCGAGATGGCTGGACCAGATTTGGAAGTTAGAGAGGAAGCTAGCTTTCCCTTCGTCCCGGCGTCACCTCCGAGTCCTCGGGGCCCTGTTTCCGCGGCGGTTCTGAATGCTTTTGCCAGGCCACCAGGATGGGTAGATTTGCCCTCATTTTCCAAAACCGATCCCCTGACAAATGACGATGAAGCTTTGGCTCTCTACCTCTGTTACGAACTTTGCTATCAGGGAGTTCCAGATTGCGATCCAGAATGGGAGTGGGAGCCGAGTCTCCTTGAACTGCGAAAGGTCCTCGAACATCGGTATCTCAATGCGTTACGCGAACACATACCACCGATGCCTCAGAATCTCCGTGCCCGCCAAGTTGTTTCGCAACTCGCGACTGCGTCAGGGCCATCTCTATCGAAATACTTCGAGGAACAGGGAACAATTGAGGAGCTTCGAGAGTTCGTGATCCATCGTTCCGCCTATCAACTAAAAGAGGCTGACCCACATACTTGGGCTATTCCGCGCCTGACCGGTCGCTCGAAAGCGGCCTTGGTCTTCATTCAAAACGAGGAATACGGCGAAGGTGAATTAAAAGAGATGCACTCTATTCTCTTTGCGAAAACCATGGACGCTCTCGGATTAAATAGCGACTATGGGCACTACATCGACTGCATCCCTGGGATAACGCTGAGCACGGTCAACCTGGTCTCATTATTCGGGCTTCATCGCCGTTGGCGCGGGGCGCTCGTCGGGCACTTGGCGCTTTTCGAGATGGTTTCAACGAAACCAAATACGAGCTACGCAAAGGGCCTCCGCCGCCTGGGCCTTCCCGATGACGCGGCTCGATTTTTTGATGTACACGTTGTGGCTGACGCGACCCATGAAGTAATCGCGCTTGAACAACTCCTTGGGGGACTCGTAGAAAGTGAGGCAGGAATCGAACCCGACGTGGCATTTGGAGCTGCGGCACTTGCCTATCTCGACGGTCTGTTGACCACCCGCCTCCTGGACGCTTGGACGGCACACCGATCCTCGCTCTTGGCGTGAATCGAACCGCCCTAAAGTGGACCCGTCCTTGAGACAGCCCGACCAGGACCGGGCATCCACCTCCAGACCCCCGATACGGGTTGGATGATCGGCCAGTGAACAGAGATTGCCGTCTCTCTTTGTTGGAGTGTAGAAGAACAGCCCGGAGGGATAGATGACGACTGAAGATGGGAGTAGCGGATCTCCGACTCGAGGAACGGAGACTTCCTCTGAGGAGACGCCTCCTCCGAATGTTCTCATCCTGCCAGCGAGCGCCGAGCGGGAACTCGCAGAGTCCGATGAGTCCCTCGGTGTCCTAGGCCGCCCGTTTGATCATCGGGCACCGTTCTTCGTTGGCCTTACCGGAGCACTCGGTGTAGCGGTTGCCTACGCGTTCGCCCGCGGGTTTGCTGATATCACGAGCGTGCTCGTAATTATTGGACTTGCCCTATTCATCGCGGTTGGGCTGAATCCCATACTGGAGTTCTGCATCGACCACGGCCTTCGTCGTGGCTTGGCAGTCGTCATCGTGACACTCGGATTTGTGTTGGCCATCGTGGCATTTGTGCTCGCTGCGGTCTCGCCAATCTCTCACGAGGTACACAGCCTCGTGAAGAACTATCCCCGCTACAAAGCGAACCTCGCCTCCGGGAGAGGTTGGGGCGGTGAACTTGTGGCCAAGCTCCATCTGACGAGCTACCTCAAGGGCAAGTCAAAGTTGAAAATTCCCATCGGTGGAGTACTGGGAGCTGGAAAGCTGCTCCTCTCGCTTGGCATTGCGACGATTAGCGTTGTCGCGCTGACGATCTATTTCCTGATCGCACTTCCTGGAGTGAAGAAACTTTGGCTCTCGTTCATCCCGCGCAGCCGCCGCGAGCGAGTTGGTCTGCTCACAGACGAGGTGTTCAGCCGCGTTGGTGGTTTTATGTTGGGGAATCTTGTCACGTCCGTGATCTCCGGGATCGGGACCTATGTCTGGCTACTTATCTTTCATGTCCACTATGCCCTCCTACTGGCGCTCGTCGTTGCGCTCTTTGATCTGATTCCAATGGTGGGATCGACGATCGCCGGCGTCATCGTCTCCCTTTTTGCACTTGCCAAGGGCCTTCCGGTGGGGATCGCCACAATGGCCTTCTATGTCGTCTACCGCTACCTTGAGGACTATCTCCTCAATCCTCGGGTGATGAAGCACACCGTCAAGGTCACACCAGGACTGACCATTATTGCCACGCTCATCGGCGGAACCCTTCTTGGGCTTATTGGTGCCCTCGTTGCAATCCCGGTGGCGGCGACCCTTCACCTGCTACTCGAAGAGGTGACCTTTCCTCGTCAAAATCAGCGATAGGCCACGTTCGAGGTGGGAATGTTTGCTCGATTGTCGCTCGAATCCCTGACGCGTCCACGATTGGTTTGATACCCGACGACCTCCACCATATTGATCGGAGAGTACATAGGTAATGAACATCATTGAGGGCACGATCCGGCGTATCGACGGACTACAACAGCGCCATACCTCGTCGGCATTTCTCTTTGGCGTCGTGAAAAAATTCGGCGACGACAATGCGGGCAATCTCACGATACAGATCACCTACACAATGTTCGTGACCATATTCCCGTTACTTCTCTTACTTGTAACGATCCTCGGCATCGTGCTTGCTGACAATCCATCAGATCGCAGCCGGGTATTGAACTCGGCACTCGGCCAGTTCCCTATCATCGGTCAACAGCTTGGCCATAATCTCCACGCAATAAAACGCAGCTCGGTGTTCGGACTTGTCTTCGGGATCGGTGGTCTCGTCTATGGCTCGACTGGTCTTGCCCAAGCTGGTCTGTACTCAATGGCACAGATCTGGAATATTCCAAGCGCAGTCCGACCCAACTACCTCACGCGGATGACCAGGAGCGTGATTTTTCTCGTCGTGCTCGCCGTCGGACTCACCCTCACCACCGCATTAGCAGGCTTTGGCACTTTTGGAAGGCACAACATTTGGCTGGGGGCACTCGGCGAAGTGCTCGCGATTGTTCTCAATGTGCTGCTCTACTTCGCAGTGTTCCGAACGCTCACGCCAAAACAAGTTACAACGCGTTCGCTCGCTCCCGGTGTCGTTATCGGGGGAGTTGCCTGGACGATTCTTCAGGCTGCTGGGGGATATGTAGTCGGTCATGATCTGAAGGGCGCGAGCGCTCTCTACGGAGTCTTTGGTCTTGTGCTCGGGCTCATCGCATGGATCTTTCTTGCCGCTGAAATCACACTGTATGCAGCGGAGATCAACACTGTTCTCTTCTACCGGTTGTGGCCGAGAGGCATGGTACAGCCGCCACTCACCGATGCCGATCAACGATCTCTCGCATTTCAGGTGACACAGAATCAGCGACGTCCCGAGCAAGAGGTCGTCACGCGGTTCCGCAACAGACCGATGAACCAAGACGAGTACAGAGAGCGTGGCTACCACGAAGTCGAGGAGAGATCGAGTATTGAGTGGAAATCTCCTGAAGATTCTGGAAAGTACGCGCCCACCTCGTTGGTTGATCCAGGGACGTCTGCAGCTACGTCTGGTCGTCCACGTACGACATCTGCACAAGTTCGAGTTTTGGTGACAGCTTTGATCGGCGCGGTCGTCGGAGCACTGGCGTCAATGGTCACGTTCTGGCAAGCAGCAATACTGTTGGGCTGGAGCGCAGGCATTGCCTGCCTATTGGCTTGGATCTGGTGCGCGGTCTGGAAGTTGAGCGCTGCGGAGACCAAATCTCACGCGAACAGAGAGGATCCGAGCGTCCGGATGTCCGAGTTCATCGTTCTCGCTTCGGGCGTCGCCCTATTGGCAGCTGTTGGATTGGTTCTCGTCAGAGCCGGCAAGACGATGGGCGCGACGAAGGACTACCTGATCACGCTGGGAATACTGAGTGTTGCGTTGTCATGGGCGACCGTTC
>Ga0307374_10008400_pt1 | contig 15441 bp, 14 predicted proteins | sample OX3MG_FD_202532 | JGI IMG/M metagenome (GOLD analysis project Ga0307374, IMG submission 202532) | Soil microbial communities from Risofladan, Vaasa, Finland - OX-3 | ecosystem: Environmental > Terrestrial > Soil > Coastal area > Acid sulfate soil | place: Finland: Risofladan, Vaasa | collected... | reverse complement strand
GGAACCCGCAGAGCAACCTGCCGTTCTCGAAGGTGGTGGGCCCGCCGTCGGTGTAGGGCTGGATGTGGTCGACCTGGCAGTCGAGCGCCGGTCGGTCGCAGTAGGGGTGGGTGCACTCCCGGTCCCGTAGCTGGATGCCCCGCCGGGTGGCCCCGGTGAACAATCGGACCTTCTCGCTGACCTGGACCCGGTCGGGGGGCTCGAAGACCGCCCGCTCGATGTCGGCCCGGTCCAGCCAGGGAACCAATGACCCGGGGGTGACGGCGATGCCCTGTTCGAGCTCGCAGACCCGTCCACACAGGGTGGGGAAGTCGACCAGCACGGAAAACAGCGGTCTCGGACGGATGCCGTCGGGCGGGGCGGTCCTCGAGCGGGTGGCCATCTCCACCAGGGCGTCGCACCGGCGCTGGCTCGGGGTCCGGGCGAGATCGGAGACGCAGGGGTCGAAGCCGAGTCTTTCCCTCGCCGCTCTCCAGTCCTCCTCGAACAGCTCGGCCTCCAGGCGATCAAGTTCGCCCGAGACGATGGCCCCCGAGATCGGGTCCAAGGTCATCTTCCCGAGGTACATGTCGCCGACCGGCCCGAGATAGACGTCCCGGCGGTTCTTCCGCTCCTCGGCCGACTCCTCGGTGCCATCGGGATCGGCGAGCTGTCCCCAGTAGCCGACGGCTCGGACGTAGGGCTCGAAGCGCAGGGTCCGGGCGTAGTCGACCAGCATCTTCTCGTCGCGTTCGAGGGCCTCTTCCGTTCGGGAGTTGCGGGCCTTGGCCACGACGTCGACGTGGGCGGCCCCGATGTCCCCGTCCCGCCAGGCTTCGGCGAACTCCGGGAGCTGATCGAGGGTCCGAGCCCGTCTCACCAGCCGTCCGGCTTCGGCTCGAGGGAGGTTTCCTTCTTTGGCAATCCAGCCGGCCGCACTCCGGGCCCCGTCGAGGGCCCACTCCCCCCAGGTGTCGAACTCCCCCACCGAAGCGGTGACGTAGGCGTCGAGCTGGCTGCGCAGCCGCAGCATCTTCGCGATCGACTCTGGGTCGGAGCGCGGCCCGTCTTCAATCAACTCCTTCACATCCTCGCTCAGAACATCGAGCTTCATGCCGCCCATTCCAACAGGGGGGTGTGACATCGAAAGGCCGTATTTCCCCTGGTACCTTGCACGAAACCTTGCAGGATCGGCAGCGCGCGAGAAAGAACTCTTCAGCGGGTGACCGAACGGGCCCGGCGCCGCCGATCACCGGCCGCAGGAGGTGGTCAGCCCCCGGCGGGAGAAGCGTGAGCCTAAGAGCCGGCTCCGGCAATCACCCCGGCGGCTTCCAGGCGAACCTCGGACCGCCGCAGTGCGGCCTCGGCTTCGACCACCTCGGCATCGACCTCGTCTACGGCTCCCGACCCCGCATCGGACGTGCCGGAGCCCGAGCCCGAAGTCCGGCCGGCGGATGCCAGCTCGGCCACCCGCGCCTCGGCGGCGTCGTGAGCCACCTGGGCCCGCTCAGTGTCGATCTCCTCGGCCAGCTCGGCGACGCCGGCCAGCACGGTGACGAGGGTGCCGCCCGAGGCTGACGAAGTCGGAGAGGCATCACCGTCGGCATCTTCGGTCACGTTCTGTTGAACCTGGACGAACCCGCCGTGGACGGCGATCCGCTGCTCCTCGCCCTCCTCGTCAACCACCCGGACCACCACAGGCTCCACTGCCCCCACCAGGGGGGTGTGGCCTGCGAGGAAAGTGATGTCGCCGTCGGCCGTCCGCAAGATGACCTGGGAGGCGGGGCCACGGACCAGCACCCGCTCGGGGGTGACCAGCTCGGCGGTGAAGGTAGCGTTGTCAGCCATCGGCCCGGATCCGTCCGCTCATTCTTTTTCGATGGCGCGGGCCTTGGCCAGCACCGACTCGGCCCCACCGACGTTGAGGAACGCCTGCTCGGGAACTTCGTCGAGGTCGCCGTTGACCAGCGCCTCGAACGACTCCACCGTCTCCTCCACCGGGACAGTCACGCCCTTCAGCCCGGTGAACACCTCGCCGACGTTGAACGGCTGGGACAGGAAGCGCTGGATCTTCCTGGCCCGGTAGACCGTCTCCCGGTCCTCTTCGGAGAGCTCGTCGAGGCCGAGGATGGCGATGATGTCCTGCAGCTCCTTGTACCGCTGCAGCACCCCTTGGACCCGGCGGGCCACGTTGTAGTGGCGGTCGCCCACGATCTCGGGGGCCAGGATGTTCGACGTCGAGGACAGCGGGTCGACCGCCGGGTAGATCCCCAGCGAGGCGATGTCACGGGAGAGCTCGGTGGTGGCGTCGAGGTGGGTGAAGGTGGTGAACGGCGCCGGGTCGGTGTAGTCGTCGGCCGGCACGTAGACAGCCTGCAAGGAGGTGATCGAGCGGCCCCGGGTGGAGGTGATCCGCTCCTGCAGCTGACCCATCTCGTCGGCCAGGGTCGGCTGGTAGCCCACCGCCGACGGCATCCGGCCCAGCAGGGTGGACACCTCGGACCCGGCCTGGACGAAGCGGAAGATGTTGTCCACGAACAGGAGCACGTCCTGGTTCTTCACATCCCGGAAGTACTCGGCCATGGTGAGGGCGGCCAGGGCCACCCGCAGGCGAACCCCCGGGGGCTCGTCCATCTGCCCATAGACCAACGCCGCCTTCTCGATGACCCCCGACTCCTGCATCTCGATCCAGAGGTCGGTGCCCTCACGGGTGCGCTCGCCGACACCGGCGAACACCGACACCCCGCCGTGGTTGATGGCGACCCGGTTGATCATCTCCTGGATGAGGACCGTCTTGCCCACCCCGGCTCCGCCGAACAGGCCGATCTTGCCTCCCTGCACATAGGGCTCCAGGAGGTCGATCACCTTGATGCCGGTCTCGAACATCTGGGCCCGGGGCTCGAGGGCGTCGAAGGCCGGGGCGGGGCGGTGGATCTCCCAGTACGCCTCCACCTCGCCGATGGAGTCGGTGTCGAGCGGCTCGCCCAGCACGTTGAACACGTGGCCGAGGACGGCGTCGCCCACCGGAACCTGCAGGCCGCGACCCAGGTTCCGGACCTCGGCCCCGCGGGTCATGCCGTCGGTGGCCTTCAGGCAGATGCACCGGACCCGGCCGTCGCCGATCTGCTGGGCGACCTCGGCGGTCACCACCATCTTCTGCCCCTCGAGGACGATGTCGACTTCGAGGGCGTGATTGATCTCGGGGAGGGCGTGGGGCGGGAACTCCACGTCGATGACGGGGCCGGCGATGGCCACGACCCGGCCGGGCTGGAGAGTCTTGGCCTTGGTGGGTTCGGCTGCGGTGGTGGTCATGAGCGTTCGACTCCCTTGGGGTAGTGGTGGCAACAGCAAATCTCGGTGGTCATGGTCAGAGTCTGGCCTCCAGGACCAGTCCGCCCTCGTCCTCGTCGGCCCCGGCCCGCAGGGCTTCGGCGCCGCCGACGATCTCCATGATCTCGGTGGTGATGGTGTCCTGGCGGGCCCGGTTCATGATCCGCGAGTACTTCTTGACCAGCTCCTCGGCATTGTCGGTGGCGGCCGCCATCGCCCGCTGCCGGGCGGTGAGCTCGGAGGCCGAACCCTCCAGGATGGCGGCGAAGATGGCCGTCTCCGCGGCCCGGGGCACCAGTGTCTCGAGGAGCTCGGCGGCGTCGGGCTCGAACTCGGTGTACCCGGCCCGGGCCTCGTCGTCGTCGCCGGAGCGGGTGGCCGACACGGTGGCGGTGCCGCCGTCGCCGTCGTCACCGGCGGTGTCCGGGGGCTGGCGGGGGTCGACCAGAGGCAGCAGCTGTCTGACCTCGACCCGTTGGGTCCCGGCGGAGAGGAACCGGGTGGAGATGATCATGACCTGGTCGACCTCGCCATTGGCGAACGGGGTGAGGACGGAGGCGGCCACCGCCCGGGCGTCCTCGAAGGTGGGCCGCTCGCTGAAGCCGGTGAACGACTGCTCGACGTCGCGGCCCCGGAAGCGGAAGAACCGTTGGGCCTTCTTGCCCACAGTGAACAACCGGAACTCGATGCCCTCGGACTCGGCGGCGGCCAGGTGCCGTTCGGTGGCCCGGAAGACCGAGGTGTTGTAGCCGCCGCACAACCCGCGGTCGGCAGCCATCGACAGGACGGCCACCTTCTCGATGGTCTCCGGAGTGCCGAGCAGATGCCCGGCGGCTACCGGGTCACCGGAGGCGGCCTCGAGGACGATGCGGGCCATGCCCGCCTCGTAGGGGCGGGCGGCGGCGATCCGGCCCTGGGCGCGGATGATCTGGGAGGCGGCGATGAGCTCCATCGCCTTGGTGATCTTCTTCGTCGACTGGATACTCCGGATCCGTCGTCGGAGGATGCGCTCCTGACCGCCGGCCATGGATCAGTCGCCCTGGCCGGTGTCGAAACCGTCGTTGAAGGTGCGCAGGGCGGTCTCCAGCTTGTCGCCCTCGGGCAGCTGGCCGGAGGTCCGGATCCCGTCAAGGAGATCGACGTGGTTGGCCCGGAAGAAGCCGCGCAGTTCGGCCTCGTAACGCTGCACCTCGGGAACGGGGATCTCGTCGACGTAGCCGTTGGCGCCGGCGAAGATGACCACCACCTGCTCCTCCACCGGGACCGGGGAGTTCAGCCCCTGCTTCAGAAGTTCGGTGAGCCGATAGCCGCGGTCCAGCTGCGCCTGGGACACCTTGTCGAGCTCGGATCCGAAGGTGGCGAACGCCTCCAGCTCCCGGAACTGGGCGAGATCGATCTTCAGGGTGCCGGACACCGCCTTCATGGCCTTCACCTGGGCGGCGCTTCCCACCCGGCTCACCGACACACCGACGTTGATGGCGGGTCGGATACCGGAGTAGAAGAGCTCGCTCTCCAAGAACACCTGCCCGTCGGTGATGGAGATCACGTTGGTCGGGATGTAGGCGGAGATGTCGCCGGCCTTGGTCTCGATGATGGGGAGGGCGGTGAGCGATCCCCCGCCTTCGGCGTCGGACAGCTTGGCCGCCCGCTCGAGCAGCCGGCTGTGGAGGTAGAAGACGTCACCGGGGTAGGCCTCGCGACCCGGGGGGCGGCGGAGCAGCAGGGACAGCTGGCGATAGGCCTCGGCCTGCTTGGAGAGGTCGTCGTAGACGATGAGGGCATGCTCGCCGTTGTCCATCCAGTGCTGGCCCATCGCACATCCGGTGTAGGGAGCCAGGTACTTGAACGGCGCCGGGTCCCCGGCCCCGGCCAACACCACCACGGTGTACTCGAGGGCGCCGAACCGCTCGAAGGTGGCCACCGCCTGGGCTACCGAGGCGGCCTTCTGGCCGATGGCGACATAGATGCACTTCACCCCCAGCCCCTTCTGGTTGAGGATGGTGTCGATAGCGACGGTGGTCTTGCCCGTCTTGCGGTCGCCGATGATGAGCTCGCGCTGCCCACGTCCGATCGGGGTCATCGAGTCGATGGCCTTGATGCCGGTCTGCAGCGGCTCGGACACCGGCTGGCGGCGCACGATGCCCGGCGCCTGGACTTCGAGCCGCCGGGTCTCCTCGGACTTGATCGGGCCCTTGCCGTCGATGGGCTCGCCGAGGGCGTTGACCACCCGGCCGAGGAGGGCGTCGCCGACCCGGACCGAGAGGATCCGTCCGGTGGCCTTCACCAGCTGCTCCTCTTCGAGGCCGGTGTCCTCGCCCAGGATGACCGCCCCGATGGTCTCCTCGTCGAGGTTGAGGGCCAGTCCCTCGGTGCCGTCGGCGAATTCGAGGATCTCGTTCACCGCCGCCCCGGGAAGCCCGGTGATCCGGGCGATCCCGTCACCGACTTCGACGATCCGCCCCACCTGCTCGGTGTCGACTTCCGGGGTGTAGTCATCGACGTGCCGCCGCAGCGCGGCGGTGATCTCATCGGCGTTGATGGTCAACTCAGCCATCGGCTGTTTCCCTTCCTTGTGGAATTTGATAGTCCGCTTCGAAACCGAGGAGGTGCTCCTCCAGCTCGTCCAAGCGGTGGCGAGCGCTGCCGTCGACCAGGAGGTCGCCGACCTGGACGACCACCCCGCCCAGCAGGTTCGGGTCCACCGTCACCTGTATCTCGACCGGCGACCCGGTCAGCCGGGCCAGTGCCTCGCTCAACCCCCGCCGCTGGGCACCGGCCACCTCCTGGGCCGACACCACCCGGGCCACTCTCCAGCCCCGGGCCCAGGCGGCCGCGGCCACCAGGGCGTCGAGGGTGCCGACGATGTCCCGGGCCCGCCCGCCCTTGACCGCATAGTCGGCCAACCGGGTGGTGGCCGGGTTGACCTTGTCACCCAGGAGGTCGCCCACCACGTCCTGGCGGACCCGCACGGGTAAGTCGCGATCGCCCAACGCCACCCGGAGCGGGGGGTTGGACTCGACGGTCCGGGCGAACCGGAACAGCTGGTCCTCGATCTCTTCGATCTCGGCCGTCTCCACCATCTCGAACACCGCGGCGGCGTAGCCGGCCACCCGGTTCCGTGAGGCCAGACGGCCCAACACCGGGGCATCCTCCTCCACCTGACCATCGGCGATCCGGGCCACCATGGCGACGGTCTGGTGGGTCAGCCAGTGCAGTGCGGCGGTGAGCTCGGAGGCGGGGACGACCGTCACCGTCCGGTTCACCAGCCGGTGGACCACGGGGAGCACCTTCCCCTCCAGGAGGTCGTCGAGGACGGCCCGGCGGGCCGGAACCGGGACCGCGCCGTCATCGAGGGCCAGCGTCAATTCGTTGCTGCCGTCGACCAGGGCGGAGATGGCCGACAGCTCGGACGCGGCCTGGTCGAGGGTTCCATCGGCGGCCAGTCGTTCGGTCACCGCGGCCAGATACCCCTGGAGGGCAGGGTTCACCGGGCGACCCCGGTGGAGTCGGCGGTGTTGCCGGACGCGGCTTCCGCGGAGATGGCCGCGACCGCCTCATCGATCAGGTCCCGGTGGTCGGCGGCCTGGATTTCGCGGCCGATGACCCGCTCGGCGGCGGCCAACACGATCTCTCCCACCCGGGCGGTGACCTCCGAGACGGCGGCTTGGCGGGCGGCGGCGATCTCGACGTCGGCCGAGCTGACGATCCGGTCGTACTCGGTCTGGGCCCGGGCCTGGGAGGCGGACACGACCTGCTCAGCGGTGGCGTTGGCCTGGGCCACGATCTCGCGGGCATGACGGCGCGCCTCTTCCAGCTCGCTCCGGCGTTCGGCATCGGCGTCCTCGGCGTCGGCCTTGGCCTTGTCGGCCGCCTCGAGCTCACCGCGGATCTGGTCCTGACGTTCGGTCAGCGCCTTGTTGAGGATGGGCAGCACGTACTTGCCGAGCACCCCGAGGACGATCAGGAAGGCAACCAGCTCGAAGATCAGGGTGGCGTTGGGAACCAGGAAGTTACTGTTGGCGGCGATGGGCGCGATGGGCATGTCCTGTCAACCTTGCTTTGTTGTGGGGTCTTGCTTTGTTGTGGGGTCGATTCCGTCTCCGGCCGGCGGGCCGGGAACGGCGCTCGCCGGATCGGCCAGGGAACGGCCGGCCGAGATCACTGACCTACTTCTTGTACAGCGAGAAGACGAACAGGGCGGTGAAGGCCAGGTTGATGAAGTACATGGCTTCGACCAGACCGACGGTCAGGAACATGATGGTGAACAGCCGGCTCTGGGCCTCGGGCTGCCGGGCCACCCCGGCGATCGTCTGGCTACCGGCCAGGCCGTCACCGATGGCGGCGCCGACGGCGCCCCCGCCCAGTGCGATGCCTCCGCCGACCATGGCGCCGGCAAGCTTTACTGCCTCTGCCATCGTGGTGTCTGCCATTTGGTGCTTCTCCTTTTTGTTGTGATCTGCTGCGACGATCGGTGGGTGGAAAGAACGGGGTGAGGTGGGCCTGGCCGGCTAGTGGACATCGCTCATGGCGGTGTCGAAGTAGAGGATGGTCAGCAGGGCGAAGATGAACGCCTGGATGACCCCGATGGCCAGGTCGAAGAGCTTCCAGACCGGGTCGAACACGATGGAGAGAATGCCTCCCACCGGGATGGCGCCGAGCTTCCACTGGACCAGGAAGGCGAGCAAGGCCAGCATCAACCCTCCCGACAACAGGTTGCCGAAGAGCCGGAGCGCCAGGGTGACCGGCTTGGACAGCTCCTCCACGAAGTTGATGAACATGTTGGCCGGGAACAGGAAGATCGGGAACGGCTGAGTCACATAGTGCTTCACATAACCCACGATGCCCCGGGACCGGATCGAGGCCGCATGGACCAGCACGATCACGAACAGGGCCATGGCCAGGGGCAGGTTGATGTCGGCGGCCGGGGGCAGCAGGAAGTCGTAGGTGGCCCCGAGGCCCACGACGGTGAAGAAGTTGGCGATCAGGATGAAGACGAACAGGGTCACCGCCAGGGGCACGATGCGGGCGCCCCGGGGGCCGATAGAGGTCTCGACCTGGCGTTGGGTGGCGGTGACCACCATCTCCCAGGTGAGCTGGAACTTGCCCGGGACGCCGGATGTGGCCTGGTGGCGCACGATGAGCCCGAGGGCGATGGTGATGATGCCGGCGGCCACCGTCGACCACAAGAGGTCGGCGTCGATGCTCAGCCCGAACACGTTGCGGGCGACGTGGTCACCGACCGATACGTCGGCCAACAGCCCGTGGAAGCCCATGAGGTCGTGGGTGAGGTTCATCGGCTCAGGCCCCGCCCTGTCGGTCGTCGGGGCCGTCGGCCGCGTCCAACAGCGAGACGTCCAGACCGTCGCCCTGGGGCCCGAACTTCATCATCGACCGGGCCACATTGGCCAGCAGCACCAACTGGAACACCGCCAGCCCGGAGAGTACGCCGAACCCGAGCTGGAAGGAGAGCAGCAGCAGTCCGATGGTGATCACCGAGATGACCCCGAGGCGGCCCACCGTGTTGAGGGCCAGCGGGCGGCGCTTGTTCTCATCCTCCCGCTTGCCCACCTTGACGACCGAGGCCCCGACCAGCCGGAAGTTGAGGGTGCCGAGGGCCAGCCCGATGCAGGCGCCCAACCCGATCATCGGCTTGCCGAACGAGATGCAGCCGACCAGCCCGGCAACCCCGATGATCAGGGCGGCGGTCACTGTCCGGCGGGACACCGCCGGGATGTCGGGCAGCGAGAAGCGGGCGAACATCTAAGCCAAGCCGCCTTGGCCGTCTAGGCCATCGAAGCCGGGGAGGGTGGGCGCCGGCGCTACAGATTCTTGAAATTCTTGCGGACCTGGGCCACGGTGACCAGCACCGCCGACACCACTCCGAATCCCAGGCCGACGAACGTCCAGAGCGGAGAGGTGTGGGCCAAGGCGTCGATCGCCACTCCGATGCCCCCGCCCAGAATCAGGCACAGGGCGCTGGCCACGCCCAGGGACAGGAAGTCGATGATCCCGGGTGCAGTACGAGGCCCGGAATCCGGGTCGGGCCCCGGAGCAGCCGAACCGTCGGGCTTGGGAGGATGGGAATGGTCCGCCACGGTCGGCTCGTGCCGCGTCAGGCGGTGTGGAGAGGAGGTGCTTCAACAGAGTTTTCCGAGATCACCGAAACCGTCGTCCATCGCTACCGCAGGAGGCGGACACCGGATGGATGGCCCCGATGGTGGCGAGAGGCCTGCAATTCACGGGCGACATCATCGCACTTCCGGACCCCGATCGGCAAAACGTGGGGTCTCCGTGGCCCGCCTGCTATCGCCGGGTTACTTCTAGGTCACCAGGGGGCAGCGGGAGGGTGGTGTCAATCCCCAGGTCAGAACCGTGGCCGGGCGTGGCGCCGTTTTCATCGACCGCGGCTGGCTCGGTATCAGCCTCCCCCGCCCTCAGCCCGGGGTGGAAGGTGGCGAACAGCAGGACCCCGAGGGCGGCCGCCCCGAAGGGGATCACCGCGTTGACGCTCGACACATATAACGGGAACAGGATGAAGCCCGACAGCAGGGCCGTCCAGGCCCACAGGATCAGCACCGAACGCCGGTGGCCGTGGCCGAGCCGGAGCAGGCGGTGGTGGAGATGGTTCTTGTCGGGGGTGGCGAACCCGGTCCGATTGGCCGTCCGGCGTACGAAGGCGAAGGCCATGTCGAAGATGGGTACCCCGAGGATGAAGAACGGGATGAACAGGGGCGCGAAGAAGAAATAGGTCTGGCCGCTGCGGACGTCGCCGGCCGCCCGGCCCCCGATGAGCATGGTGGAAGCGGCCATCAGCAGGCCGAGGAGCAGGGCCCCGGCATCACCCATGAAGATCTTGGCCGGGTAGAAATTGTGGGGCAGGAAGCCCAGGCAGATGCCGCAGGTCATCACCGCCACCAGCGGCCCGATGTTGTCGGCCGGGAGGTTACCGACGGCCTGGAGGTGGAGCCCGTAGACGGCCAGGGCGCCCGAGGCGATGGCCACCACCCCGGCAGCCAGTCCGTCGAGACCGTCGATCAGGTTCACCGCGTTGGTGATGGCGATCACCCAGAGGGCGGTCAGCAACGGCGTGTAGTCGGAGCCGAGGACCACGAACCCGGCCAGGGGCACCTTGAACTGGAACCAGGTCACCCCGAGGAAGTACAGGATCATCGCCGCCAGCACCTGGCCGGCCATCTTGGCCGGCGCCGACATGTCCCGGATGTCGTCGATCACCCCGACGATGAAGATGGCGGCCGCCCCCAGCACCAGGCCCAGCGGCTCCGACGATCCCTGGAACAGCGATGACAGGGCCGGGATGGAGGCCGCGACCGCGATGGACACCAACAGGGCCAGGAACATGGCCACCCCGCCGGCCTGCGGGGTGACCCGCTGATGGATCTTCCGGTCGTCGGGTTGGGCGACGTAACCGACCCTGGCGGCGATGCGACGGGTGGGAAAGGTGAGAACCCAGGCCGACACCGCCGCCACGATCAGCAGGATGCCGTACCAATTGAGCGGCACGCTCGAGCTCACCTGGCTGTCGACCCCTGCCCGCTCACCGGGTGAGCAGCGTCGAGCAGGTTCACGCCCCGCCCAGGGTGGGGTACGGCGGGAAGCCGGCACAAAGCTCACGCACCTCGGTTCGGATGGTGCCGAGCTGGGTGTCGTCGTCCCGGCCCCGGAGGGTGCGGCTGATGAGCTCGCCGACCAGCTGCATCTCGGCCTCGCCCATCCCGGTGGTGGTCAGGGCGGCGGTCCCCAGCCGCAGGCCCGAGGTGATGAAGGGAGTGCGGGGGTCGTCGGGGATGGTGTTCCGGTTGCAGGTGATGCCGGCCCGGTCGAGGGTCTCCTGGGCCATTTTGCCGGTCAGCTCCTCGTCGAAGGCCCGGAGATCGAGCAGCACCTGGTGGTTCTCGGTGCCGCCGGACACCATCCGGAACCCGTGGGCGGTCAACGACCGGCCGAGGGCGGCAGCGTTGGCCACCACCTGGGCGGCATAGGTGCGGAAGTCGGGCTGGGCCGCCTCGGCGAAGGCCACCGCCTTGGCCGCGATGACGTGTTCGAGCGGCCCACCCTGCAACCCGGGGAACACCGCGCTGTCGATGGCCTTGGCGAGCTCGGCGTTGCAGAGGATGGCCCCTCCCCGCGGGCCGCGCAGGGTCTTGTGGGTGGTGAAGGTGACCACGTCGGCCACGCCCACCGGGGACGGGTGGGCCCCGCCGGCGATGAGGCCGGCTGGATGGGCGGCGTCGAACATGAACAAGGCGCCGACCGAATCGGCGATCTCCCGGAACGGCATCGAGTCGATGATCCGGGAATAGGCGGTGGAGCCGGCCACGATCAGCTTCGGCCGCTCCCGCCGGGCGACGTCGGCCACCTGGTCGAAGTCGATGATCTCGCCCGGCTTGTCGGCGTCCCCGGTGGCCGGCGACACCCCGTAGGAGACGAAACGCCAGATCTTGGAGGTGATGCTGGCCGGCGACCCGTGGGTGAGGTGACCGCCGTGGTCGAGGCGCATGGCCAGGATGGTGTCGCCGGGCTCCAGCAGCGCCTGGTAGACGGCCAGGTTGGCATTGGCTCCGGCGTGGGGCTGGACGTTGGCGTGGTCGGCCCCGAAGAGCGAGGTGGCCCGCTCCCGGGCCAGTTCCTCGACTTCGTCGATGACCTGGTTCCCCCCGTAGTACCGGCGACCGGGATAGCCCTCGGAATATTTGTTGGTGAGGACCGAGCCGGTGGCGGCCAGCACCGCCGGGGAGGTGAAGTTCTCCGAGGCGATGAGCTGGAGGGTGGTCGACTGGCGCTCGGCCTCCTTGGCCATCAGCCCGGCGATTTCGGGATCGCCCGACAACCAGGCGTCGAACGGGGAGGCGGTCGAGGAGGGGCTCATGATGACGGTTGCCTTTCGTGATCGTCTCCGGCGCCGACCCCGATGGTCGGGTGGGGCCCGGGGCGAGAGGACTCGTACTCGGAGATCTGGTCCAATCGCCTCTGGTGCCGGCCACCTTCATAGGCGGTGGTGAAGAAGGTGTCGACCGCGTCGATGGCCTCGGCCAGCCCGGTGATCCTGCCTCCGAAACAGACGACGTTGGCGTCATTGTGGCGCCGGGCCAGGCCGGCGGTGGTCACGTCGTGGACCAGGGCGGCCCGCACCCCGTCGACTTTGTTGGCGGCGATGCCGATGCCGATGCCGGTCCCGCAGACGCAGACCCCCCGCTCGGCCTGGCCGGCGGCCACCGCCCGGCCCACCGCGAGCCCGAAGTCCGGATAGTCGACCGGGACGTCGGGCGAGTCGGTGCCCAGGTCGATGACCTGGTGGCCGATGTCGGCCAGGTGCTTCCCCAGCGCCGATTTGAGGTCGAAGCCGGCATGATCCGACCCGATGGCAATTCTCATGCAACGAGTGTACTGACAGGGGATCGGGCCGAGCGTCGCCAGGGTACGCTCCGGATTCCCATGGTCATCGAGCCCCGAACCCCTGTCATCGTGGGCGTCGGCCAGGTCACCAACCGGCCGGACGGCGGCGAGGTGGCGGCCCGTCCCGAGCCGGTGGCGCTGATGGCCGAAGCCGTGCTGGCCGCGGCCGGGGACTGCTCGGGAGCGGGGGCCGGCGGGGCGGTCGGCGCCGGACACCGGTTGTTGCCGCGGGCCCAGTCGCTCCGGATCATCAGCCCGAGGAGTTGGGACTACATCAATCCGGGCCAGCTGGTGGCCGAGCAGACCGGGATGGAGCCGCGCCAGTTCGTCCTCACCACCAACGGGGGCAACAACCCGCAGCGGCTGATCAACCAGACCGCCCTGGCCATCGGGCGCGGCGACCTGGAGGTGGCGGTGATCGCGGGAGCGGACTGCGGCTACTCGGTGGCGGCCGCCCGTCGGGATCCCAACCGGCCGGTGCTCCCCTGGACCGGGCAGGGCGCCGACACCGTCAAGCCGGAGATGTTCGGCAGCAGCCGGCCGGCCACCACCGACTCCGAGGAGGAGCGCGGCCTCGGGGTTGCCGTCAACGTCTTCCCCCTGTTCGAGAACGCCCTGCGGGCCGAGGCCGGCCGGCGGCTGGAGGACCACCGGGCATGGATCGCCGAACTGTGGGCCCGGTGCTCGCAGGTGGCATCGGCCAACCCGTATGCCTGGCTCCGCGAGCCTCGCACCCCGGAACAGATCGCCACTCCCGACCTGGCCAACCGGATGGTCGCCTATCCCTATACCAAGCTGATGGTGGCCAACGTCCAGGTCGACCAGGGGGCCGCGCTGATCCTGTGCTCGGCGGAAGCCGCCGAGGCCGCCGGCGTGCCCCACGACAGGTGGGTGTTCCCGCTGGCCGGGGCCGACGCCGACGATCACTGGTTCCTTTCCCACCGGGCCGACTTCCACTCCTCACCGGCCATGCGGCTGGCCGGGAGGGCGGCCCTGGCGCTGGCCGGAACCGACATCGACGCCGTCGCCCGACTGGACCTGTTCCCGTGCTTCCCCTCGGCGGTGGAGATCACCGCCGCCGAGCTCGGGGTGGCGGCGGACGACCCCGGGCGACCCGTCACCGTGACCGGGGGCCTCACCTTTGCCGGAGGGCCGGGGAGCAACTACGGGACCCACGCGGTGGCCTCGATGGCCGCCGCGCTGCGGGCCGATCCCGGCTCCGTCGGCCTGGTCTCGGGGATCGGCTGGTGCATGACCGAACACAGCGTCGGCATCTACGGCACCCGTCCCGGGCCCGCCCGTGCCGACATCGGGGGCGGCGGCGGGATTCCCGATCTCACCGCGGTGGAAGAGGCCGGCGGCTACCGGTGGGCCAACCCGAACGGGGCCGTCTCGATCCTGCCCCAGTGCTCACCCGACGCCGAGGCCAAAGGGGAGATCGCCGTAGAGACCTACTCGGTCGTCTACGAACGGGACGGGACCCCGTCCCGGGCCATCGTGGCCTGCCGCACGGTGGACGGCCGCCGGGCCTGGGCCACCACCACCGACCCCGACCAGCTGGCGGTGCTGGTCTCCGAAGAGGGGTGCGGGCGGCTGGGCACGCTGCGGGACACCGGGGTGGTCGACCTCACCTGACCAGGGGATCGACCTGTCGGTAGCGCCGCTTGAACAGGGCGTACGCGACCGGCCCGGAGGCCAGCGGGATCCAGTAGGAAGCCAACCGGTAGGTGAGGGTGGCCAGCACCGCCTCACCGGTGTTCAACCCGGCCAGCACCAACAGCCCGGACAGGCTGGCCTCCACGATGCCGAGGCCCCCGGGGGTGATCGGGATGAGGCCGATGGCTCCGGCCACCGCATAGGCCAGCAGCACCAAGGGCGGGGAGGCGTGACTCCCGACGGCGAGTACCGAGGCCAGCAGGCAGAAGAAGTCGAACCCCAACCGGCCGGCCGACAACAGGGTGGCCTCCCACCACCGCCGGCCCAGCACCGCGAAGACCAGATCCCGCTGTTCGAGGAGCCGGTCGCTCAGCCCGGAGATCGGCTTCCGCTTTCGGGCCAGCCGGTTCCTGGCCTTCTCTATCACCCGGCCGATCCACCGGAGCGGGGCGTCGGTGGCGCTGACCAGCGCGCCCAGCGAGGTGAAGAGCACGAAGGCCACCGCGCCGATGATGGCCGCGGTGGACAGGCCGGAGCTGACCGGGGCCCCGAACAGGACCACCGGGAGCACCAGGACGGGGAGAGCCAGGAGGCCGGCGATGCCCAGCAGCGAGAAGGCGGTCAGGCCCCCGGCGGCGTCGGCGGCGTCCATCCCGCTGAAGGCCAGCATCCGGAACTGGACGGCGGCACCGGCCGCCGCTCCCCCGGGGACGATGAGGCTGATGGCGTTGCCGGCCAACTGGGCGGTCACCACCGGGAACCACTGCTTGGTGCGGAGGGCGATCCGTTGCAACGCGAAGGTGCAGGCGAAGTGGGCGCCCTGGGAGACCAGGGCGACGAAGAGCCAGATGAGGTTCAGGGTGGCCAGCCGCGGCCAGGAGTGGAGGACGGCGATGACGCTGGGGGCGACCAGGTACAGCGCCACACCGGCGATGACCACCACGATCGTCCGCCTGAGCACCGCCTTCCAGCGGAACGGGGTGCTCTGCTGTTTCTCGAACTCCGCCGAGAAGGATCGTGGCGCTTTGTCGCCGGCCGGGCCCGGTTGGCCCGGCGGGCTGG
>Ga0307374_10008398_pt1 | contig 15445 bp, 14 predicted proteins | sample OX3MG_FD_202532 | JGI IMG/M metagenome (GOLD analysis project Ga0307374, IMG submission 202532) | Soil microbial communities from Risofladan, Vaasa, Finland - OX-3 | ecosystem: Environmental > Terrestrial > Soil > Coastal area > Acid sulfate soil | place: Finland: Risofladan, Vaasa | collected... | reverse complement strand
TTCGCCTGGAGCATGGGCGCTCATTATACCGGGGCAGTGATGGGTATGCCCTACGCCGTCCGCGCCATCCACCTCTGGCCCGCTCTCATCTGCATCGCGGTCCTCACCGTCATCGGGGCGACGGTCGCCAGCCGTGGGGTGCAGCCAACGGTCGGATTGCATATCATCGACGCTGGGCGGGTTGACGCACGGATGGCCACGATCATCATGCTCGGCGCGTTCGCCCTAACCACCGCCTATACCTATGACAAAGTGCCCACATCAACCATCCAAATCCTCATCTTCTGCGTCGTGGGCACGGGCGTGGCCGCCGGGGCGCCGGTTCACTGGGCCACCATCGCCCGCCTCGCCGTGCTATGGGTGCTGGCCCCGCCAGTGGCCTGCGCCCTGGGTTTCGCGGGCGCCGGGCTGGCTCGTGGACGACAGACCGTGAAGCGGTCGGTTCTGATAGGCATCCTCAGAGGATGGGCCATCCGCCCGATCACCGGTTTCACCCTCTGCTTCACACTCGACAAGCTAATGGCGGCGACCATAGGCGGCTGGGCGCCTATCCCACATCCGCCGCCTCGATTAACTCGATGAGCACGCGCCCCGTGGAGCGCGGGTGCAGGAAGGCGACCATGTGGCCGCCCGCCCCCCGGCGCGGCGCCTCATCCACCAGCTCCAGGCCCGCTGCCCGGCACTCCGCTAGCGCCGCCGCCAGGTCCGGCACCCGATAAGCGGCATGGTGCATCCCTGGCCCGCGCTCGGCCAGGAATTTCCCTACCGGGCTGTCGGCGCGGAGGGGGGCCAGTAATTCCACCCGCTGATCGCCGCAGGCCAGAAGGATAACCTCCACTCCCTGGTCCTCCAGCACCTCACGCCACACCGGCGCCAGGCCCAGCACCGTTTGGTAAAGTTGGAGGCTCTCCTCCAGCGAGGTCGCGGCGATCCCAATGTGGTCCAAGGCGCTCACGGTTAGCATTTTGGCACGAATCGGTTGCTATACAGGCCACCCACCGGGACGGCGCTAGTGATCTGATGCTGCGACAGGAGAGTGGTTTCCGTGGTCGCCCACTGCGAGGGGTTGTTGCAGCCCAGGGCATGGGTGTGGAAAGGGGTCCAATAGGTAATCGCCTTTCGTAGCACGGCCATCTGGTAGGTGAGTTGGCTGCCCGAAATACTGGGCATGTAGCGCCGCGCAAGGACGAACGACGCGGTAGGATCGGCAATGGTGTCGCGCAGCCCATGCAGGCTGGCGCTGACAAACCGCGAGACCAGATTTGGGTCGTGAGCAATCGTGGACTGGCTGGTGACGATCCCCGGCCCGGCGAGATTCGCCTGGTCGGCGATGGGGAGGGCCGTCACCGGATAGCCCTGGAGAGCCAACTGAATCGGCTCGTTCATGGCATAGCCAACCGCCGCGTCCACCCGATGCCGGGCCACGGCCGCGACCTGCGCGTAGCCGATTGCCTCGATCTTGACGTCGTGCGTGGTGAGGTGAGCCGCGGCGAGGGCGGCGAGCAGGCCGGTGTACGAGGCCCCGTAGAGTCCAGGAATCCCGATCGTCTTGCCCTTGAGGTCGGAAAAACGCTGAATGTGGCTGGACTTCAGGGCGAAGATCACCACGGGGAAGCGCTGGTACTGAGCGAGCACCGAGACCACGGGCAATCCGCGCGCCGCGCCCGCGATCACCTGATCCGCTTCCGCGTTGCCGAACGCAACCGAGCCTGTGCCGACGACCTTGATCACGTCGGTGGAAAGCGTGTAATCGAAATGCACGTCGAGACCGGCCGCCTTGTAATACCCGCGCGCGTCGGCCACGTAGTAGGGAGTGAACTGCACGTTAGGAATGTACCCCATGGAGACGGTGATGCTCCGCGCGCCCACGGCCCGAGCGGGGGCGCCGGCGCCGGAAAGAGAGCCTGAGCCAACCAAAAGCGAAAGAGCCAGCAACGGCGCGGACACACGCCGGAACATTATTCTTGCCACGTAGAGACCATCCTTTCAAGAAGGCTGACGAAGGAATAGAGGGTGATACCGATCACCCCAAGGGTCAACAGGGTCGCGAAGAGCGCTGGGGTATCCAGATTTTCCTGATAATAGTTCAGGAGAAACCCAAGCCCTTGATCGGCGCCGAGAAACTCCCCCACCACGGCGCCGGTGAGGGAAAGAGTGAAGCCGAGCTTGATCCCGCCCAACAATACGGGAGCAGCCAGTGGCGCCTCGACCAGAAACACCCGCTCCCACCAGTAGGCCCCGAACACGCGGGCTACCTCGTGGTACTCTTTCGGCACTCCACGGATGCCGGTGATCGTGGTAACCAAAAGCGGAAAGACCACCACTAGAGCGCTGGCGGCGATTTTGGGCATCATCCCGTTACTCAACCAGAGGTAGAGCAACGGAGCGAGGGCAATGATCGGAACCGCCTGGCTGGCCGCGATAATTGGGGCCACCAAGCGCTCCAGCACCGGCACATGGGCCAGGAGGTAGCCAAGCGGGAGGGCGATCACGAAGGCGATGGCGAAGCCGATCCCCGCCTCCTGTAAGGTGGTCCAGGCGTTGGTGACCAGGGTCCCATCGGCAAGAAGCTCGCGAGCGCGGGTCCAAACCTGGCCTGGGCGCGGCAGCACGAAGACCTGGTACTTCCCAATGCGGATAATCAGTTCCCAGCCGAGGAGCACGATCGCGGCAGTGAGAACGGGCGACAGGACCGAGGTCACCGCGCGGCGGGCGCGCGAGGACACGCGGGAACCCGCCTGCCGCCGCGTACGCGGTGAACTCCTGACCAGGGCCATTGCGAATGCTCCGTCCGCCAAAGAAAAAACCCGAAGGAGCAATCCTTCGGGCATGGGGACGGGTGAGTACGACATCCGCTAGACGGCGCCCCCGTATACTGAGGCGCCCCACGCGGCGTATCGCCTTCTTCCATCCGGACTATACCGTCGGCTCCGGCATCTCACCGGATCTGCTGACACGCATACATCGCATGCGCCGCTCGCGGGCTCGGCCCCATTCGGGACCATACCGCCGGTAGGGAATCACACCCTGCCCTGAAGGCTCCTCCTTGACAGTACCGCATCAGGAGCCCCAGGGCAAATGACCGGGCGGGGTGGGGGTCAAGCGATCGGGCGAAGGCGTCAGATCGGCCCGATCCGACCGATCAGTCGGATCGGACCGATCCGACGCCTTCATTCGCCCTTTCAGCGCGGATCGTCGGGCGCCAGCAGGTCGGCCAGCACGGGACTGGTAAACTCCGAGGCGAGGCAGTCCATGTGAATGGTGTCTTGAAAGGCGCCGGCTACCATCTTGTTCTGGCGCTGGCGGCCAAACTCGCGGAAGCCCGCTTTTTCATAGGCGCGTCGCCCGGCGCGGTTTTCCGCGTTCACGGTGAGGGAGACACTGTGGAGTCCAAGGGCCGTAAAAGCGTAGTCGAGCATGAGACGCGCGGTTTCCGCGCCGTACCCCTTGCCACGCATGGCGGGTTCGCCGATCAGGATCCCGAACACGGCGGTACGGTCTCGGTCATTTATGGCCATGAGCCCCGTGTTGCCGACGGGCTGCCACGAGTTCTTCTCATAGACCGTAAAGTCGATGGTGGATTCGCGGGCCGCCGAGTCCGCGAACCACCCTTCCTCTTGCTCGAAGGTCAACGGGCGCGGGCTGCCGCTCAGATTGCGTACGGTCCGAAAATCGTTCATCCAACGCTGGTAGACCAGGAGCAAGTCTTTTCTCATGGGTCCCAGGGCAATAAGGGTTCCCTCAATGTTGATCAGCGGCCGTGCGGCCTGCCCATTTTCCGCATCGTTCATGACTCGCCTCCAAAAAAGCTATGAGGTATCCAACCCGCGGCCACGGTCGCTCCGTCCCTGCCGGCACGAGAGGCCGGGGACGAGCACGTCCCCTGGAAGAAACGGGGCACTGAGGCACCCGATCCGTGCGACCTCAGTCGCCCCGCCCCTGCCAGCCGACCAGAGTCGGCGGTCTCCGCGTATCTCTACCGAGCCCGAGCAAGCGACTTCCGCGCCAAGGGTACCGGTGACGGCAGGCTGTGTGGAGCGGCCAGCAACTCGCGACTCAGGGAAATAAAGGCGCGGAGGGCGGGTGAGAGCCATTTGTCATGGTGCCAGGCCATCAGAGTGACCAGACCAAAGTCTTTCTCCGACCAGGGAAGGGCCACCATCCGCCCAAGCGCCAGTTCCTGCCGCACCGTAACCTCCGGCAGCAAGCTCAGGCCCATCCCAACCATCACGCACTGCTTGATCGCCTCGATCGAACTAAACTCGACCGTACTGGTTGGATGCGCCCCGGCCATGGTAAGAAGGCGCTCGAACCGCTCGCGATAGACGCAACCGGTCTCGGTCAGCAACATCGATTCGCCGTGCAGCATGTAGGTGTCCACGCGAGTCCGAGCGGCCAGAGGATGGTCGGGATGAGCTAACAGGACCAGCGGCTCCGCGACCAACGACTCGGTGACCAAATCGGGCTGCCCTTGCGGGTAATCATAAAAGAACCCCAGGTCCACCCGCCCTTCGTTCAAGGCGCGGCGCAGGTCAAACCCGAAGGCGGGCCGGAACACCAGCTGAACCCGAGGATGGCGGGCTCGGAACGCCGAGAGCACGGGCGGCAGGCGGTGAATGCACAGTGATTCCGGGGTTCCGATCGTCAAGGCGCCCGATGGCTCCTCCGACGAAGGGACCGCGGCCCGTGCCTCATCCGCCATCTGGAGCATGCGCTCGGCATAGGGCAGCAGGCGCTGGCCGGCATCGCTCAAGGTAATGCGCTTACCAAGCCGCTCAAACAGCGGGCTGCCAAGCTCGGCCTCCAACTCTTGAATCTGAGAGGACACACTGGACTGCGCATAGTCCAGCGCCTCCGCCGCCCGGGTGAAGCTCAGAGTCCCGGCCACCTCTCGAAATGTCGCCAATTGCCGTAATTCCATCCATCGCCTCCGCCGATAGTAAATATCATAACTATCGTTTGGATCGATGATAACACAGTGTTAGGATAGGAGTATAGACCAGCGCCGAAGACCAAGCGGGCGCGGCCGGGAAGGTCCAAGATGGACACGTGGTGGGATCTGGCGACCAGTGGGCGTGGAGCGTGGGCGCGCGAGGCGCGGCGGGCCATGGCGGCGGCCACCGAACGACGGGTGAGTTTACAGCCGGAGCAGCTTATCTTCTGCGATGTGCGGGATTTGCAGGCGCTGGTTATTCAGTTGCGCGGGAGGCGCCAATTCCTCCAGCGGAAGGCGGCGCCGGGGCGGCCCGTGACGCTTCCTCTCTAAGTTGGCGGCGCAGCAACTTGCCGGCGGCGTTTCGGGGTAGCGCCGGCGCCACCATAATCTGGCTGGGTACCTTGTATCCAGCCAGCCTGGAACGGCAGAAGTCCCGTACCTCCTCCGGTTCCAGGGTGACTCCGTTGGTTCCAACCACCGCCGCCGCGACCCCCTGACCCCACCGCGGATCCGGGATGCCAAACACCCCCGCCTCCACGATCCCAGGGTGCGACAGCAGTACCGCCTCTACCTCGGCGGGCGATACATTTTCCCCCCCCGAGATGATCAGGTCGGCGCGCCGATCCAACACATACAGGTACCCTTCGTGATCTAGCCGGCCACTATCCCCGGTCGGGAGCCATCCCTCGTCGTCCACGGCGGCAAGAGGCCGCGACAGGTCCCCGTCGGCCCCCAAATAGCCGGGGGTGACGCTCGGGCCGCGAACCAGAATCTCTCCCTCCAGCCGCTCCTGGGAAACGCGAGCGCCACGCTCATCAGCCAAGGGGCGAATACGGATTTCGTTCGGCAGCAAGGGCCGCCCGGACGAGCCCAGCTTCCGCAAAGCATCGATGGGTGAGAGGGCCGCCACCTGAGATGCCGTTTCGGTCATGCCAAAGCTCTGGGCCACCGGCAAGCCGCGCCGCGCGCAGTCTTCCAGCACCGCGGGTGCGACAGGGCCGCCGCCGAGCAAGGCGCAGCGCAGGGTAGGAGGATGAGGATCATTGCCCCAGAAGTCCAGTAGCCGTTGCAGCATGACGGTGACCACGGACACCAGCGTTACGCGCTCCGCCGTTATGGTCCTGCTCACGGCCGCCGGATCGAATCCCCGGCCATCCCGACCCACGGGCGGGAAGACCAGGGGAATCCCGTAGATCACGCCCCGCATCACCATGGCCAGCCCACCGACGTGGAACAGCGGGAGACATACCAGCCAACGATCATCCTCGCGCAAACCAAGATTGAGGACCGACGCCATGGCGCTCCACCAATGGTTGCCGTAAGTGAGCAAGACCCCTTTGGGGCGGCCGGTGGTGCCGGAAGTAAACATTACGCACTGGACACGATTCAGATTCAGACGTGGCGGCTCGGACAGCCGGCGCATCGCCGCCGCGGCATCGTCGCCCGCCGCCTCCGAAGGGGCGGGATGAGGAGCGGGAACAACCGCCTGCCACCGGTCCAGGGGAATCAAGGCTACGCCCGCGACTCCTGCCGCCGCGGCTCGCGCGCCGTCCTCCGAGGCATCATCATGCACCAGCGCCCGCGCCCGCGCGAAGGTGAGTTGCCAGGCCACCTCGCTGGGGACCAGGCGCAGGTTGATCGGCACCAGCACCGCTCCCAGGCGGATCAGCGCATGCACGAGCGCTACATGCCGGGCGCCGTTGGTGAGCATGGCTGCCACGCGATCGCCTTTTCCGATGCCGAGGCGTTCCAGATGCCGGGCGAGGGAAGTCGCCTGAGCCTCCAACTCCGCGAAGGTCCAGCGAAGGCCGGCGGCGGCATCGATGACCGCCAGGGCCTCGGGCCGTTCCGCCGCCCGCCTAGCCAGCCATTCGGGCATGTACATGCCGGTAGCCGTCGTCCCCGTGGTCATGGAAGGCGCCTAGCCCTGGCAGTCGTCCGATCCTCCGACTGCGGTCGGGCGGTAGCGGACGCCGACTCGTCTGAAATACCGAGTATTTCATTGGCAAAAGTGGCGCCCGCAGGCGCCGTGGTGGACTGCGGTCGGATGGGAGGAACAAAGGCGACTGTGGCCGGGTGGGCAAACTCTTGGCGGATGCGGTTGTACGCCGATGAAACCCCGCCATTTATGGCGGGGAGTCTCATTTGCTCTGCTAGCGCGGGCTTTAGCCCGCTTGGCGCTAGGCGGGAAGCGGCCTGAAGGCCACGGCTAGGCGGGCAAATGAGGCTCCCCGGCCTGAAGGCCGGGGCTTCAAGATGGTGGAACCCAGCAGGAGTGGGAAGCGGCCTGAAGACCACGGCTAGGCGGGCATCACCCAGAGGGTACCCGACTCCCCGGCCTGAAGGCCGGGGCTTCAAGATGGTAGGACCAGACCGTGGCGGCACTCTGCACACTCCTATAGATCGCGATCGGAGCCTAGAGTGGATGAACGTTGGCAAGCCGCTACTTCAAGAGACTGAGGGCGAACAGAAGACCAAAACGCATGTGGAGGTCCGCGGCGCCCTTCAAGGCTTTGTTCAGGGCGCGATCCTGATTACGGGAGATGTATAGGGCCAGCTTCACGGCCTTGGGCACGGTGATCAGGGGGAGCCAGAAGGTGTAGTCCCAACTCGCCCCAAGCTGCCAGAGGGTTAATGGAACCGTGTAGGAGATGAGTTGAAACAGCACGTACTGCTGCCGAGTCGCGGCCCGGCCAATCCGAACGGCCAACGTGCGCTTGCCCGCCGCACGGTCGGTATCGATATCGCGCAAGTTGTTCACCACCAGCAAGTTGGTGCAGAGGAGGCCAACCGGCAGCGAGGCGAGGAGGGTGTGAAAGCTGACCATGCCCGTCTGAAGGTAAAACGTACCAGTCACGGCGACCAGACCAAAGAAAATGAACACAAAAAGATCGCCCAGCCCGTGATAGCCGAGTGGATAGGGGCCGCCGGTATAGCCGAGGCCGCACAGAATGGAGAGTATGCCTACCACCACGATGGGGACGCCCCCCACCCAGACCAGGTAGGCGCCCACGACTAACGCCAACGAAAAGGTGTACCCGGTGGCCAGGAGAACCTGGCGAGGGGTGAAGATACCGCTCTGGGTGACCCGCGTGGGACCCAAACGCTCGGACGTGTCCGCGCCCTTTCGGAAGTCGTAGTAGTCGTTGGCGAAATTGGTTCCGATCTGGATCAAGAGCGAGCAGATAAGTGTGGCCAGGAACACAAGCGGCTGGAAATGCCGAGCGGCCACGGCCAGGGCCGTTCCCACCAGTACGGGCGCCACGGCGGCAGGGAGGGTATGGGGTCGCGCGGCCAGATACCACCCGCGTAAGCCGCTGACCGGCTGGGACGCCGACGGGTTCGGGATCGCCATCAGGGTAATCGCGGGAACTTGCTAAAGTCCGGCTTCCGCTTCTCCAGATAGGCGTTCCGCCCTTCCTGGGCCTCCTCGCTCATATAAAAGAGGAGGGTAGCATCCCCGGCCAGCTCCTGGATCCCAGCCAGGCCGTCGGTGTCGGCATTGAACGCCGCCTTGAGGCAGCGCAGAGCGATCGGGCTCTTTTCCAGAATTTCGCGCGCCCAGGTCACCGCCTCAATCTCCAGATCCTCCAGAGGCACCACCGTATTGATCAACCCCATGTCCAGCGCTTCCTGGGCAGTATATTGGCGGCAAAGATACCAAATTTCTCGCGCCTTCTTGTGGCCCACTAGACGCGCCAGGTAACCGGCCCCATAGCCCCCATCAAAGCTCCCCACTTTCGGCCCGCTCTGCCCGAAGATGGCGTTATCGGCGGCGATGGTCAGGTCGCACACCACGTGGAGCACATGGCCGCCGCCCACCGCGAAGCCGGCCACCACCGCGATCACCGGCTTGGGCAGAGACCGGATCTGTCTTTGCAAGTCCAGTACATTGAGCCGGGGCACCCCATCGTCGCCGACGTAGCCCGCCTCGCCGCGGACCCGCTGGTCGCCACCCGAGCAGAATGCCTTGGCGCCGGCGCCGGTGAGGAGGACGACTCCCACCGCCGGATTCTCGCGCGCGGCGACGAACGCCTGAATCAATTCGGTGGTCGTCTGGGGGCGGAAAGCGTTACGCACCTCGGGGCGGTTGATCGTAATCCGGGCGATTCCCTCACCCACTTCATAGATGATATCCGTGTAGCTGCCCTGGCGCTCCCAGGCTACCCCGGAGGGCCGTATCGCGCGCGCGTCTTCCGACATCTGCTTATCCCTTGTTTTCCAGCAACGGCCCTGCCGCTTGCTGCTCTGTCATCTCGCGAAAAAAGCCCAGAACCTGGGCATCGAACAGCTTTGGCTGCTCCAGGTGAACGTTGTGCCCGGCATCGGGGACCAGAGCCAGGCGAGCATGCGGTAAGGCGGCTTGCATGGTCTCGGCATGTAGCCGATACCGCTCGTCCAGGGCCCCAACTATGAGGAGCGTGGGCATGGTAAGCTCCCCGAGTCGTTCATGCACGGGCTCGGCTACGCCCGCACCCGCCCCACGTAGGCTGTTCGCCAACCCGCGCGGAACATTGCGGAGACGTTGTTGGCGCTGGCGGTGGCGAATCGGCAACGACAATCGGCGCTGGCTGGCGAAGAGCGGCAGAGCCTCCCAGCGCCGCGTAAAGGCAGCCACGCCCTTCCGTTCGGTAAACTCGGCCAGCTCCTCGTCACCACGGCGGCGCTTGGCGCGCTCCTCTGGATCGGCGATGCCGGGAGAGGTGCTCTCGAGCACCAGGGCGCCCACGCGCTCCGGCTCGGCCAGGGCCAGATGGAGGGCCACCCTGCCGCCCATGGAGTAGCCAAGCAGGCCATACCGCTCGTGTCCACCGGTGGGAAGCGGCGACAGGAGGATATCGCAGAGCGCCCGTAGGTCGGCGACCGTGTGGTGCATCGAGTAGCGGTCGGCATCAGGAGGAGCATCGGCGCCGCCGTGGCCCAGGAGATCGATAGCCAGAGTGCGGAAGTGAGCGCCCAGGGTCGTTCGGTGCTCCTCCCAGGTCTCGCTGCCGCCCGCGAATCCGTGCAATAGGATCAGCGGCGGCCCAGAGCCGGTCACCGTTACGTGGTAGCGGACCCCATTGACCGGAATTACGCGCTCGCTCACCGTGCCCTCTGGGGCCGCTGTCTGATCATTCATGCTCTCCATCCCCTCGCCACGCCGGATCAGGCTCCATCCCATCCAGGATACCGCTAATGGCGGCGCTGACGGCGGGCCAACAACGGCGATGGAGATCCACGTTCCGCGCTCGGTCGGTGGAAACCACCACCAGGTGGAGGCCGCCCTGATCGATGCCCGTGGTCACCGCCTGGCGGAACTCGGTCCAGTCAGTGGTACGGACATAGGCGGCGCCGTAGAGAGCGGCGGCGTGCCGGAAGTCGAGCCCATGCGGAGTGCCGAAGAGCGCCTCGAACGACCATTCCTCCGACCGTGCCCCGGCCGCGCCCTGGGGCAGAAACGAGAAGATGCCGCCCCCATCATTGTGGACTACGATGACCACCAGGGAGAGTCCATATCGGCGAGCGGCCAGGAGGCCGTTCATATCGTGATAAAACGAGATGTCACCCAGAACCAGCAGGCTGGGACCGCCCGTTGCCGCCGCCACGCCAAGGGCGGTCGAGACCACGCCATCGATCCCGTTCGCGCCACGGTTGCCCAGAAGGCGCAAGGGAGCGCCCCCCTTGGGGAAGAACGTATCGAGATCTCGTACCGGCATACTGTTGCCCACCAGTAGGTTGGCGCCCGTGGGGAGGAGGCTGGACAACTCGGCGAAGACCCGCCCCTCGAAGGTTTCCTCCATAGCATCAACCGTGTTGGTGAGAGCCAGGCGCGCCGCGCTGCCCGCGGCCAGCCAGGTGTCTCGCCAGGATTGGTGGGGTTGGTCATCCCTGGGAGCGCAAGCATCTTGCTCGCCCGGGATGCCCGAGCCACCGGGGCGAGCGGGACGCTCGCGCTCCCAGGAAGATGATTGCTTCGATGCCTCTGCCAATGTATCGACGTGCTGATCAATGCATTGGGCCAGCGCCTCGCAGAACAGGGAAGGGTTGGCGACGATCAGCTCAGCCGCGCGGAGGGTCGGATCGAGCGGCTCGGACCGGCCGACCAGCACCTGATAGGCGCCGGCGTGACGTTGGAGGTACTGCGACAGCGGCTTGGCGGTCGGCATGGCGCCAAAACGCAGAACCACCTCGGGCGCCATGGTGGCGACGAAGCGCTCATCGCGCAACAGGGCGTCATAACTGTCCACCACCAAACTGAGGTCGTGATCTCCGCGCCGCAGCCCTGAAAGCGGGTCCGCCAGAATGGGATAGCCGAGCACGCGCGCCAGAGTGGTGAGCGGCCCCGGCAGATCCGGCTCGTCCATTGGGCCGCAGACGATCAGGCCACGCGGCCGGCCGGCAAGCCGCGCGGTCAGAGCTTGCACGACAGAGGGGTCGGGCACTAGACGGCTGGAGGCGCTGACAATATACGGCGCGCCGGTTGGCCGGCCATGGCGCGCCAGGTCGCCGAGGTCGGCGGGAATCTCCTCCGGAGCCTCGGTAGGGATGAGCGGTTCGCGAAAGGGGAAGTTAAGATGCACGGGGCCTGGCGGGGCCTCGTGCGCGCGGGCCACCGCCCGGCAAGCCGTGGCCCGCGCGTAGGCGAGTACGTCAGGGGAGGCCAGGGGAGTAGACATCTCCACGGACCACTTCACCTGAGTCCCATACAAGCGGATTTGATCGATGGTTTGCGCGGCTCCGCACTCGCGCCACTCGGGCGGGCGATCCGCCGTGAGGACCAGCAGTGGGATCTGCCCGTGGCGCGCCTCCACCACGGCCGGCAGGAAGTTCGCCGCCGCCGTCCCCGACGTACACACCACCGCGGCGGGTCGGCGGTCGGCTTTGGCGAGGCCAAGAGCGAAAAAAGCGGCGGATCGTTCGTCCAGGTGGATCCACAGTTGGAAACGAGAGTCGCGGGCGAAACTGATCGCCAGAGGCGTGGAGCGAGAGCCGGGACACAGGCATACATGGCGCACGCCTGAACGCGCCAACTCGTCCACCACGGCGACAATGTACAGGTACACGGCGTTGGTAGGCATGGTAGAGTTACGCGGAACCGGTGAGCGCGCCCAACATGGCCCGCAGCTTCAGCCGGGACTCCAGGTACTCGCTATGCGGATCGGAGTCACCCACGATGCCGCAGCCGGCGAACAAGCGGGCTTCGCTTCCCCGCAAGAGTGCGGAACGGATGGCGACGGCGAACTCGCCTTCCCCATGGCGATCCAGCCAGCCAAGCGGTCCTGCATACCAGCCACGGTCCAGGCGTTCCCGCCGCCGAATCAAGTCAAGGGCCGCGTGGCGCGGATAGCCGCCCACCGCCGGCGTGGGGTGCAGGGTGGCGACCAGATCGAGAATACAGGGAACGGTCCCATCAGATCGGGCGCGAAGGGCGCCGTGGATGGGAGTGTGGAGATGCTGGACGTTGGCCAGCCGCACCAGTTCCGGCGTTTCGCCGATCTCCAGACTATCGCACAGAGGGCCTAGTTGCTCCCTTAACATTCGGGCCACCAAGGAATGCTCAACCTGGTCCTTGGCGCTGCCCAGAAGGCGAGCGCCGAGCGCGTCGTCCTCCGCCGCGGTGGTCCCACGGCCAATCGAACCGGCCAGGCAGGAGGTAGCAACGACGCCGCCCGCGAGACTCACCAGGCGCTCGGGCGACGCGCCCAGGAACACCGGGTTGCCGGCGGCCCCATCGGCGGGTGCGACGGCGAACAGACAGGCATCGGGAAAGGTGGCCCGTAAGCGCGCCAGGACGGCCCCCGGATCAAATGGGCATCCAGGGCGGGTAAGCGCCACCTCACGGGCCAGCACCACCTTCGCCAAATTGCCCTGGCGAATATCGCGCGCCGCCTCGCCCACCAGGCGCTCCCATTCGGTATCGGGTAAAGCGTCGTGGAGCAAGGTGGGCCGCGGCCGCCGACTATGGTCGGCTGGGAGGGACGGGGCGACCATGGTCGCGGGTCGGGCGTCCACGGAATATATTTCGCCGGCGTAGCGCGCGGCGCCCTGGAACACATGTTCACGGAGCGCATGGGTGTCCGCGGCCAGGCGCGCGGTGTCGGTCTCTGGTCCTACCATCAGCGAGGTGGTCAACCAATGCTCGCCATCGACAGAGGTGACGGTGAGAATGGGAAGGACCAAAGAAGAGTTGGGGAATCCGGCCCAGAGGGCGGTAGGAGGCACGTACCGGTCGAAGCGAAACCCTCCCAGCAGAATGGGGCCTACGCCCAAACCCGGGTCCGGCGCGTCGATCAGCGCCGTGGCGCACAAGGACCGCCACTCGGCGGCCGCGGCGGCGAAGGGGTTCTCCGGCTCGCTCAACAGGGTGTACGCGGCCCCAATTCCCGCCAGCGCGAGCCGATGTCCGGTTTCCCGATCCTTGTGTTCCCAAAACACTCGTCGAAGTCCGCGGCCAGCGGCGCCGGCGAAGGCATGTAGGGGGTCGATGGCCGGCACGCGCTCGCTGCGACTGACCAGAACGGGGACGCCCAGGGCGCGGGCCCGGCGCCAGCCGTCAGTTAGCGCACTCTCCAAATGCCAGAACGACTGGTGGCCAGGACGAGGAAGACAAGGCTGCAGCGTGGTCATGGCTCATTTCCGGATGGACTACTTGTAACCGACCGACGCGTCGGTCGGTTACAAGTAGTGTACCATGGAGAAAAGAGGTTTCCAAGCCAAGGAGTCCAACGACATGTCTCATGCACCCGCGATCGAAGGGGACGAAGGCGCGCGTCTGACCGGCCAGGCTCGGGCGGACTACGTACGCTCGCTGTTTAGCCGGATCGTTCCCCGATACGACCTGTTTAATACGCTCTCTACCTTTGGCCAGGACCGCCGGTGGCGTCGAATGGTGGTAAGCCAGGCGGCGGCGCCGGCGGACGGGCAAGTGCTTGACGTGGCCACCGGAACGGGAGCCGTCGCGTTCGCCCTGGCGCGCAGGACCCCCACGGCCAGCGTGGTGGGTCTCGACTTTTGCCAACCGATGATCGAACGGGCCCGCGGCCTCGCGGCCAGTCGCACCGGAATCGCCCGCGGCGTAACCACACCACCCACCTTCGTGGAGGGGGACATCCTCGCTCTGCCCTACGGGGATAATGCCTTCGACGCGGTAACCATCTCCTTCGGGCTCCGGAACGTTGCCGATATCCCGCAGGCCCTGGCCGAAATCCATCGGGTGCTGCGGCCGGGTGGCCGCTTCGTGTGCCTGGAATTAACCCATCCGCGATCGGCGCTGATCCGCGTCCCCTTTCATCTGTACTTCTTCAAGCTCTCGCCCCTACTCGGGGCCCTGCTTTCCGGCGATCTGGCCGCGTATACCTATCTTCCGCACTCGCTGATCAGCTTCCCCGACGCGCCCACCCTGGCCGGGATGTTGCGCCAGGCCGGTTTCACGCGGGTTCGACATAAGGGGCTCAATTTGGGGACAATCGCCATCCATCGGGGAATCAAGTAGGCCATGGAAGCCGGAACCGCGATCGGCGAGGCGAGCGCCCGCGCTGGACGCGACAAGGCGGCGACCCGCGAGCGTATCCTCCAGGCGGCGATCGTCGTGTTTGGGGAACGCGGATACCAGGCCGCGAGCATGGACGAGATCGCGCGCCGAGCCGGTAGCTCCAAGGGCGGCGTGTACTTTCATTTCGCGAACAAGCAAGCCATTTTCGAGGCGCTGATTGGGGAGTTGGTGTCGCTTCTGGAAGCCGACGTGCGGGCGGCGATTGGCCGGGCGCACGGGGCGCTGGCCCGCGTGGACGCGGCGCTAACCGTGGCCATTCGCACATTTTCCGCGCACCGCGGGCTGACGCGGCTGCTACTCGTCGAGGCCAACGGCCTCGGCCACCCTTTTGACCAGGAGTTACGCGCCGCCAGAGCAGTGTTCCTGGGGGTGATCGAGTCCCATCTCGCGCACGCGGTGGACGAAGGCACCATCGCCGCACTGGACACGCGCGTCGCCGCCTGCGTGTGGCTGGGCGCGATCAGCGAGGTGGTGGTGCAGTGGCTCTATGATGAAGATCCAGCGGTACCGGCCCTGGAAGAGGCGCTTCCGGCGCTACGGTCCGCGTTGTTGGGGAGCATTGGCGTGCGATGAAGACTGCCTTGGCATTGAATGCTCATCGAGCAGCAGTCGTAACACCGTCGCCCACGCTGCTCTCTCCATCAATGGCTAGCTCTATGACGCGGGTCTGGGGCAGCAGGTGGCGCAGCGTCGCAGCATCATACGAGGCATTATCCAACAGGGCAGCCTCGATCTCGTCGGCATAGGCTTCCGCGTAGTTCAAGGCCGCTTGCACGCGGGGAAGCGGCCAGCCAAGGTGCGCGGCCGTCCTGGCGGGATCACCGCCGCGTTCGCGGGCCAGCATAACTACCTCCCACACCGTCAGGCTGGACCCGTGCAAATACGCTTGCCGGCCAACGATAGAATCGCGGAACTCGATGAAGGCGAACTCGGACATGCGCAGCGCCTCTTCGATCAGCCGAGCGCCCGTCTCA
>Ga0307374_10008394_pt1 | contig 15449 bp, 10 predicted proteins | sample OX3MG_FD_202532 | JGI IMG/M metagenome (GOLD analysis project Ga0307374, IMG submission 202532) | Soil microbial communities from Risofladan, Vaasa, Finland - OX-3 | ecosystem: Environmental > Terrestrial > Soil > Coastal area > Acid sulfate soil | place: Finland: Risofladan, Vaasa | collected... | reverse complement strand
CGTGCTCTCGGAGATGGACCCCGAGTCCCTGAACGGTCCGGAGGCGGCCGAGGCGGTGTCGGTGTTCGTCGACCTCGAGCGGGCAGCGGCAGCCGGCAAGGCCATCTGCGCTCGCCGAGTGCAGCAGGCGGGGACCTACGCCGAGACGGGCCACCGTGATGCGGCGGATTGGTTGGCTCAGATGGCCGGGGAGTCCAAGGGTGAAGCCCTCTGCGCACTGCGTACCGCACACCAGCTCGAGACCTTGGCCCCTCTGCGCGAAGCCTTCGTATCGGGCGAGCTCTCGGCTGCTCAGGTGAGAACGATCGCCGGAGCGGGCTCGGTGGCCCCGGAGTCCGTTCCGGCACTCATGGAGGCTGCTCGGGACGAATCGCTGAAAGCACTGCGTGATCGCGCAGAGCGGGCGCGATCGGTGGCCCTGTCCGCCCACGACCAGGCCTCCCGGGACGCCGCCGCCCACGCCGGCCGCTTCCTCCGGACCTGGCGCGGGATCGACGGCGGCGTACGGGGGGAGTTCTCGCTCGGCACGTCGGATTGGGGGCGGTGCCTCGGCCGGCTCGAGGCTCGGGCCGACACGTACTTCAAGCGGGCCCTGGCGAGCGGTACCCACGAGGGCCACGCCCAATACCTGGCGGACGCGTTGGTGGACCTGGTCCTCGGGGCGAGGACCGACGGTCGGGAGGGTCCTCGTGCCCGGGTGCTCGTCCGGGTGGACGCGGCCGCCCTCCGGCGTGGACGCCTCGGGCCCGGCGAGCATTGCGAGATCGCCGGGGTAGGGACGGTCTCGGTGGCGGTCGCCCGGGAGCTCCTGGGCGATTCGCTCTTCAACGTGGTGGTGACCGACGCCCACGACGTGAAGACGGTGAGCGGGACGAAACGGACGATCCCGACCTCGGTGCGCATCGCGCTCCACCAACGGGACCCCTCGTGCGTGGTGCCGGGATGCGATGCCGTGCTCGGGCTCGAGATCGACCACTGGCTCACCGACTATTCCGACGGCGGCCCGACCAGCCTCGACAACCTTGCTCGGGTGTGCAAAGTCCACCATGACATGCACACGCACAAAGGCTGGCGACTTTCGGGCGGCCCTGGCGAGTGGCGTTGGGTGGGGCCCGCACCTGACGACGACCCCGAACCGCCAGAAGTAGCCCGGCGATCGAGCCGCCGGGCGCCAGCCGTCCGATCATCGCAGGGGATCCTCCCGTCTCGCTCGATCCGGGGGGTCGTTCCGCTGTTGCGTTGAGATCGTCGGCGCAACGACCCGTTCGAGACCTTCGCCGTGCCCGCCCAAGCTCTCTCGGGGACCCCCGCGCGCCCGCGGCTCCGTCGGCGCTCCTCAGAGGCCGAGGAGGGGATCGAGCCCGATGGTGACCCCGGTGCGGTTGGGCACCTCGCGCACGGCGAGCAGCACCCCCGGCATGAACGAGCGCCGATCGTAGGAGTCGTGGCGCAGCGTGAGGGTCTGCCCGGTGGTGCCGAAGATCACTTCCTGGTGGGCCACGAGGCCGGCCAGGCGGACCGAGTGGACTCGAACCCCGCCGGGAGCCTCGCCCCCGCGCGCTCCCTCCAGCACCAACTGGCTGGTGGGGTCGGCCGGAAGGGGACCGGAGCCGGCGGCCCGGCGGGCGTCGACGATGCGCTGGGCCGTGCGAAGTGCGGTGCCCGAGGGTGCGTCGACCTTCTCGTTGTGGTGCAGCTCAATCACCTCCACGCCCTCCATGTAGGGCGCAGCGAGCTCGCAGAACCGCATGAGCAGCACCGCGCCGATGGCGAAATTGGCCGCGATCACCGCATTGGCGCTCGATGCCGCGAACCGCTCCTCCGCGTCGGCCAGGTCCTCTTCGCTCAGACCGGTCGTCCCCACCACGGCATGGATCCCGTTCGCCGCGTACCAGGGCAGGTTCTCGCGAGCGGCCGGCGCCGCGGTGAAGTCGACCACCACCTCGGCCCCCGCCTCCACCAGCGCATCGACGTGGCCCGAGACCTGAATGGAGGGCACCTCCCCGCCGAGCACCTGACGGAGATCGATCCCTGCGGTCTTCGGGTCGACAGCGGCGACCAGATCGAGGTCCCCGGCCCCGATCACCGCCCGGCACGACTCCTGGCCCATACGGCCCCCGGCCCCAACCACCGCGACCCTGATCACCTGTGCACCTTAATCCTCCGCGTCACCTGGGCCCGTGGGCACCGGGCGGGAACGAACCCGGCGGCGCCAGGCCACGATGCCGAGGACCACGAACCCCCCCAACGCGAGCGAGCTGCCGAGCAAGCCCAGGGTGAGGCCGCTGGCCCGGTAACGAAAGGTGAGGAGATAGCTGCCGGCCGGCACGTGCACCTCCTGCACGAGACCGTCCGCCACCACCGGCAGGGAACGCGTGGGCCCCCCTCCCACCGGCACCGCGTCGACGTGCCACCCCTTCTGGTAGGCCTCGCTCCGGACCACCACCACGGGTTCCGGCGCCGATACGGCCACGAGCACCGATCCGTCGGCACCCACCGACAGTTGGCGCACCCGGGCCCTCGGTGACCCGGCCAGCCATACCGGTGGTCGGACGTGGAGCCGGTCGAACCGCACGAACCCTTGCCAGAGCCCGACGTAGCGCCAGCCAGCCTGCCCGACCGCGTCCTGCAGCACGCCGTCGAACGAGTACGTGCCGCCCATGGCGACCACCGACGAACGGGCCGAGACGGTCCCGCCCGCCCCGACCACCACGATGCCCACTCCGGGCCGGGCACGGGTGAAGCGGGCGGTCCACCCGTCGCCGGTGGCGACCACCGAGGCGTTCGGCCAGCTCGTGCGGCCGTCTATCCCGACGACCCCGATTCGCGGCGCCGCCCGGCCCCGGTGGCCGCCGGGGTGCTCGAGCACCACCGACACCGTCGAGACGTCGAGCACCTGGCCCAGATAGAGCGATCGCGTGGCGGCCGTCCCCGGCGACGGGGCTCCCGGGCACGCCGACGCCGACTGGCCGGCGGGCGGGACGGGGAGCTGAGCCGATCGCCCCGCCACCACCTGGGGCGCCAGAAATTGCGGCAGGGTGAGCAGGGTGGCCAGGCGGAGGGGATCGAACACCCCGCGAGCCAGCGCGCACGGGTCGAACGTGTCGAGGAAGTGGGCACCGGTCTCGTTGCCGTACCCGCTCTCGACGATGGACCCGTAGCCCTGCACGCTGGGCAGCCCGGTGAAGGCGTTCAGATCGGGTTGGCCGATGGCGCTCAGAACCTGCAGGTTCTGCCCGGTCGTGTCGTATATGGCAAAACGCCCTCTCGTTCCGAGCACCGCGGCCGCCTGGGCACGGCTCGGCTGAAAGCTCGGATGGCCCGGCACGAACCCACTGGCCGAGCTGAGCGAGAACAGGGCGAGGTCGACGGCCACGAGGATGGCCACCCCGTGCCTCCATGCTCCGCTCGAGAGCCTCGGCTGCCCGAGCACCAGGGCCGCGGCCGACCCCGCCACGAGCAGCTGGGCGACGAACCACCAGGACAGGTCCCGGCCGAGGACCGCGTTGCCGCCGCCGGAGAAGTCGAACGCCGACTCGAGCGGGCCGGGGACGGCGATGGCCACCACGCAGCAGGTCGCCGCGGCCAGAGCCGGCACGGCGGCCACCCAGCGTCGCCAGTCCCGCACGACCCCGTCGAGCCAGTAACCGAGCATGGCGGCGAGGCCCAGGTCGACGATGCCGAGGTTCCGGCTCTGCAGGCGGGTCTTGCCGAACAACGGGATGTGCCAGAACAGGTGCCCGAGCGGGGTGTACGAGCCCCACGAGGCCAGCAGGCCGAAACCCGCGAGCAGCATCCACAGGCCCCAGTCCCGGGACCGGGGGTCCCGGTGGCGGCCGAACGTGCGGGTACCCAGCGCGAACAGGGCCACCAGGGGCAGGAGCCCGACGTAGCCGGTCACCTCGGGCAGGTTGTAGGAGTTGAAGAAGGTGGGCTGGCGCAACAGTCCCGATCCGCCGAAGAGGTTGGGGACCAGAAGAAGCACCGACCACTGGGGATGGAGCGAGCCCGCCCCGAAGAACGTGTACGTCTCGCTGGCCCGCTGCGACGCGTTGATGAAGCTCCAGCCGGGGAGCAGTTGCACCAGACCGAGGGCGATGGCCCATATCGCCCCGAGCACCGACCACCCCACGTAGGCCAATCGCTGGCGCACGCCCACCGTTCCCCCGTACGAGCGGAGCACCAGCCAGAGCGCCACCATGGGGGCGACCACCTCCGCCTCGGCGATTCCCCGGGGTTCGCCGGTCAGCAGGACCAGCCCCATCGCGGCGGCCAGCAGGGCCACCCACGGCCAGGGCGAGGAACGGCCACGGGTTGGCTCGCCGGCGGGGCCGGTGCCGAACAGGGCCCACGCGAGCCGCACCTGTCCCAGGATCATGAGGGGGATCCAACCCATGCCCTGCACGATCGGGAGGTGCACCATCTGGCCGGTCATGGCGCCGGCGAAGGCGTAGGTTGCCGCCGCCAGGAGCGCGGGCAGGGGCGTCAACCGGAACTGGCGCAGGAGCAGGTACAGGCCCAGGGCGCCCGCCCAGTAGGCGGCGAGGAGGTTGACCACCCAGGCCGCCACGGCCGGCAGCACGACGAAGGCCAGGGTTCCCGGGTAGAGGGAGCCGGCGTTGAGCCCGCCGAGCAGAGGGCTGCCCGACCAGACGAACTGGTTCCACAGGGGGAGGTGCCCGTGCCGGATCAGGTCGCCGCTGAGGGCCCGGAGCGGGAAATTCTGGATCAGGTTGTCCCCGGCGATGGCGGGATGGCCGAACAGGGCCGGTACGACGAAGGCGACCAGCGGGATCCCGACCAGCAGCGCGACAGCGCGTCTGTCGGAGGATCGGAGCACGGCTGGCGAACCTACTCGGTGCCCGCCTCTTCTCGGGCGTTCAGGCCGAGGGCGTCGGGGTCGAAGTCGTCGGGGTCGAAGGGACCGACCGCGGCCAGCACCCTCGGCGCGGCGGCCAGTCGCCCGGCGACTCGGAGAACGTCGTCGAGCCCCACCGCCTCGATGCGCCCGAGCTGGTCCTCCACGGTGGGCACCTCGCCCTGCAGGAGCAGCGACGTTCCCACCCTGCTCATCCGGGCCCCCGAGTCCTCGCAGGCGAGGAGGGCGTCGGACCGGAGGTTTCCCTTGGCGATCGCCAGCTCCCGCTCGGTGATCCCGTGCGCCGCGAGCAGCCCCAGCTCGTCGGTCACGATTCGCAGCACTTCGGCCACGTTGTCCGGAGCAGTGCCCGCCGACACCGCCACCGACCCGGTGTCGTGGTAGGCGACCCGGTCCGACCACACCGAGTACGCCAGGCCCCGCTCCTCACGGATCTTCTGGAAGAGCCGGCTCGACAACCCCCCGCCGAGCACGTGGTTGAGGACGGCGAGCGCCCACCGGTCCTCGTCGAAACGCGATACCGACCTCGCGCCGAGCACCAGGTGGGCCTGCTCGGTCGGACGCCGGACCACCACGAGCGGATCGACCGGGGCTTCGGGGGGTCGGCGGGACGGCGCCTCCCCACCGCTCAAGCCGCCGAAACGGCTCTCCACGGCCTCGGCCAGGTGTTCGTGGCGGCAGTCCCCCGCTACCGACACGACCATGTTCCCGGGCCGGTAGTGGTGTCCGAAGAACCGGCGGATCTCGTCTGCCCCGATGGCCTTCACGCTCGACGCCGAGCCCAGGGTGTCCTGCCCGAGGGCATGGGAAGGGAAGAGGGCCGCCTGCCACCGCTCCCACACGAGGTCGGAGGGCTCGTCCGCGTGCATGAGGATCTCGTCGAGGATGACCCTGCGCTCGGCGTCGACGTCGCCCGGACGCAGGGCCGGGTCGCGCATGATCTCGCTCAGGATGTCGAGCCCGAGGGGCAGGTGCTCGGCGAGAAGGCGGATGTAGAAGGCCGTGTACTCCTTGGTGGTGAAGGCGTTGCAGTCCCCGCCCACGGCATCGAGCTCCTCGGCGATCGCCGCCGCCGAGCGCTCGGCCGTTCCCTTGAAGAGCAGGTGCTCGAGGAAGTGCGACGCTCCGGCGAGCTCGGGCACCTCGTCCCGCGATCCCGTCCCGACCCAGAAGCCGACGGCCACCGAGTGGACGTCGGCCATGGGCTCGCTGACCAGGCGGATCCCGCTCGGGAGCGCCTCCGTCCGTATCGAGGCCCCGACCGTCAACGGCGCCGCTGGCGCGGGCGGGAACGGCGCCGGTCGCCTTCGCCCCGATCGGGGGTACCGGCAGCGGCCCCGGGACCGAGGTCCCCGAGGTCGGCCACCAACTCGGCTTCGAAGGCATCCTCGAACGAGACGCTCGATCCCGGGCGCTGGGCGGAGCGGTCGTCGTCACCGCGCGCCGACCGGTCGGGCTCGCCGCCGCCGCCGTTGCCCTCGTTGCCCGAGGCCTTGGTAGCAGCCTCCTCGGGCACGTTGGCCAGGGACAGGGACACCTTTCCCTGCGGGTCGATGTCGTCCACCCGCACCTCCACCGACTGGCCCAGGGTGAGGACGTCCTCCACCTGACCGACCCGCTTCCCTCCGGCCAGCGGCGAGAGCTTCGAGATGTGGAGCAGGCCGTCGCGCCCGGGCAGCACGTTCACGAACGCCCCGAACTTGGTCAGGTTGACCACCCTCCCGGCGTACACGGCACCGACGTCGGCGGTGGGCGGGTCGAGGATCAGCGAGATCCGTCGCCGGGCCTCCTCGACGGCATTGCCGTCCTTGGCCCCGATGGTGACGGTGCCCACCATGCCGTCGTCGTCGACGGCGATGTCGGCCCCGGTCTCCTGCTGGAGCGTGTTGATGACCTTCCCCTTGGGACCGATCACCTCACCGATCTTGTCGATGGGGATCTCCATCGACACGATCTTGGGCGCGCTGTCCGCCACCTCGGGACGCGGCTCGGCGATGGCGGCGTTCATGACCTCGAGGATCTTGAGCCGGGCCTCCTTGGCCTGCAGCAGGGCCTGGGCGAGCACGTCGGCCGGGAGCCCGTCGATCTTCGTGTCGAGCTGAAGGGCGGTCACCGCGTCCGCCGTCCCTGCGACCTTGAAGTCCATGTCGCCGAAGGCGTCCTCGGAGCCCAGGATGTCGGTCAGGGTGACGTACTTCCCCTCGTCGTACACCAGGCCCATGGCGATGCCGGCCACCGCAGCCCTTATGGGCACTCCCGCGGCCATCAGCGACAGCGACGATCCGCACACCGACGCCATGGAGGTCGAGCCGTTTGACGCCAGGACGTCCGAGACCAGCCTCAGGGTGTAGGGGAAGTCCTCCTGGCCGGGCACCACGGGCAGGAGCGCCCGCTCGGCCAGGAGCCCGTGCCCGATCTCGCGGCGCTTCGGGCCGCGCATGAACCCGGTCTCCCCGGTCGAGAAGGGCGGGAAGTTGTAGTGGTGCATGTACCGCTTGTGCTCGTCCGGACTGATGGTGTCGAGCAGCTGGTTCATCCGGGGCATGCCCAGGGTGGTGACGTTGAGCACCTGGGTCTCCCCGCGGGTGAACAGCGCCGACCCGTGAGCTGTCGGGAGCAGGTCGATCTCGGCGGTCAGTGGGCGGATGTCGGTCGTCCCGCGGCCGTCCATGCGGACGCCCTCCTCGACGATCCGCTTGCGCACCAGCTTCTTCGTGAGCGCCCGCACCGCGGCCTTCGTCTCCCGCTCGCGATCGGGGAGCTCGCCGGCCAGCGCCTCGAGCACCGAGGTCGTCGCCTCGTCGACGGCCGCATTGCGCTCCGCCTTGCCCGTCAGGGTGTTGGCCTTGGCCAGCAACTCGGCTCCCACCGCCTGCACGCGCTCCCAGACGTCGTCCTCGTAGTCGGCGAAGGTGGGGACCTCAATGGGTTGGATCGGTCCGGACGCGGCCACCACGGCGGCGATCAGGGCACGCTGGAGCTCGATCGACTCCCGGATCCATGTCTTGGCCGACTCGAGTCCTTCGGCCAGCACCTCCTCGGTCACCTTGGGGGCGCCGGCGTCGTAGAGGTCCCACGACTTCTCGGTGCCACCGGCCTCCACCATCATGATGGCCACGTCCGCCCCCGCCCCCTCGCCCAGGGAGCGGCCGGCCACCACCAGCTCGAAGGTGGACTCGTCCCCCTCCTGGTAGCTGGGGTGGGGGATCCAGGCGCCGTCGGCGGTGTAGGCGATCCTGACCGCACCGATGGGCCCGTCGAACGGGATGCCCGACACCATCAGGGCGGCCGAGGCCGCGTTGATGGCCAGCACGTCGTGGGGATTGACCTGGTCGGCTCCGAAGATGGTGCCGACGACGTGCACCTCGTTGCGGAAGCCCTTGGGGAAGGACGGGCGCAGGGGGCGGTCGATCAGCCGGCAGGTCAGGATGGCCTGGTCGGAGGCCTTGCCCTCACGGCGGAAGAACGACCCGGGGATCCTCCCGGCGGCGTAGGTGCGCTCCTCGATGTCGACGGTCAGGGGGAAGAAATCGGCGCCCTCACGGGCCGAGCGGGCCGCGGTCGCCGTCGCCAGGAGGACCGTGTCCCCGATGCGAGCGAGCACGGCGCCGTCGGCCAGGTTGGCCAACTTGCCGGTCTGTAGGGTCAGGGTTCGGTCGGTGCCACTGATCGGGCCCGATACGGAGATGGCCTCGGCCATGTTGCTCCTTGGGTTCGGGGGCGCCCCCTGCCGGTTCCCAGTGGTCGACCACCCCGCCCAGCCCTGGACCGCCGTCCCTTGCGGGGCGGTCCCGATCCCTGGTGGGTGACCGGCGACTGGCAGCCGACTCCTGTGGCGCCCGTCTGTGCCTATACGAATGTCTTCATACGACCGCCCGGCCGATGGGCCGGGCGGAAGGTGCTGCTTTGCTCAGCGGCGGATGCCGAGACGACCGATGATCGTCCGGTACCGCTCCACGTCGTTGTCGCGCACGTAATCGAGCAGGCGACGACGCCGACCGATCAACCGCATGAGGCCCCGACGGGTGTGATGGTCGCCCTTGTGCATCTTGAGGTGCTCGGTGAGGTGCGAGATGCGCTCGGTGAGGAGGGCGATCTGCACCTCGGGCGAACCGGTGTCCGACTCGTGGAGCCGGTGCTCGGTGATGGTTGCCTGCTTGTCGGGCATGTACGAAGAGACCTCTGGGAACTGTCGGTTCGTGCTCGGGTGGGAAGCGGTGCCACACCGACGCCAGGACCGCCGCTGCGCGTCGTCCCGAGCGCCCACCTGGGCGGACCAGGGGGGTCCCCGGTCACGAAGATCGTAGCAGCCCGGCGATGCCCGGGGGATCCGGTGTGCTCAGGGACCCGAGAGACCCGGTGCGCTCAGGGGACCCGGCGCCCGGCCAGGACCCGCCGGGTCTGCTCGACATCGCGCTCCATCTGAAAGACGAGCGCCTCCACCGAATCGAACCGGAGGTCCCCCCTCAGGCGTTCGAGGAACGAGATCCGGGCCTCCTCGCCGTAGAGGTCGCCGGCGAAGTCGAGCACGAAGGCCTCCAGGATGGGCGGGGCCGACTCGTAAAAGGTGAGCCGGCGGCCGATGGAGATGGCCGCCGGGTGCACGGACCCGTCCGGTCGCTCGTAGTGGCCCGCGTAGATCCCGTCTCCGGGCACCGCGATCTCGCCCCGCAGCTCGATGTTGGCAGTGGGGAAACCCAGAACAGGACCTCCACGGCCGTCCCCGTGCACGACCGTCCCTCGGACCTGGTGCGGGCGCCCGAGGAGGGCGGCCGCCTGACCGACGTCGCCCTCCTTGACCAGCAGGCGGATACGCGTTGAGGAGACGGGTTCGCCGGTCGCCCCGTGCAGGCCCACCCCCACCACCTCGAACCCGCTCTCCCTGCCGAGCTCGCGCAGGACCGCCACGTTCCCCTTGCGCCCGTGGCCGAAGTGGAAATCCTCACCGACCACCACCAACCGGGACCCGAGATCTCCGACGAGCACCTCGCTCACGAAGTCATCGGCGGTCTCGTCGGCCCGGTCGGCGTCGAAGGGGACCACCAGCGTCCGATCGATCCCGCATGCCTCCAGCAGCTCGAGCTTCTGGTTGAGATCGGTCAGGAGCAGCGGGGCGGAGGCGGGGCGGACGACGGTCGCCGGGTGGCGGTCGAAGGTCACGACCGCCGTGTGCAGACCCATCCGGCCGGCCCGGGACTTCAGTTCGTTCAGCAGCGCGCGGTGACCGAGGTGGATCCCGTCGTAGGCGCCGATGGTCACGGCCGAGCCCCCCGGAGGCGGCCTGCACTCATCGGGTCCGACGACCTCCATGGTCGGGAGCGTAGCCCCCGGACCCGACGTCCCCGCCGTCGACGGGCCTGGCGAGCGCCCGGGTGCCGACCGGTCCTCCGGGCTCCCGTGAGGACGGTCCGGTGGCGACAAGCCGATCAGCCGGCGGCGAGCACCACGGCGGGCCGGACCCGGTCCGTCTCGGTGGCTTCGTAAACGGCGAGGAGCTGTCCACCCTCACCCACCAGGGCCCATGGCCCCGAGCCGCTCGCTCCGAGCGACACGCGGTCGAGGGGGAGGCCCCGGCCCACCAGCTGCTCGATCTCCGCTCCGACCCTGACCCCGGCGAGGTCCCTCAGGGCCTCGGCCGGGGAGAGCACGGCGGACTCGTCGAGCGCGTCGATCGGACTGGCGTCGGCCTCGGTGAACGAGCCGATCGCCGTCCTGCGGAGGTTGCGCACGTGGGCTCCCCCGCCCAGCGCCGCGCCCAGATCGGCGGCGAGCACCCGCACGTAGGTTCCCGAGGAGCAGTCGACCTCCACCCGCAGCACGCCCGGCTCCACCCAGGGACCGACGTCAAAACGGTGGACCTCGACGGTACGGGCCGGTCGATCCACCTCCACCCCCTGCCGGGCCAGGCGATGAAGGGGGCGGCCACCCACCTTCACCGCCGAGACCATGGGCGGGACCTGCTCGATGCGGCCGGTGAGGCCGGCAGCGGCCTGGCGCGCCTGATCGACGGTCACCTCCCCCATGTCCCACCGGCCCACTTCGTCGCCCGAGGCGTCGAGGGTGAAGGTGGCCACACCCAGCACGACCTCGGCCGTGTAGGTCTTCTGCAACATGGTGAGGAACCGCAGCAGCCGGGTGGCCCGCCCCAGGCCGACCAGAAGGATCCCCGTGGCGTCGGGGTCGAGCGTGCCCGCGTGCCCGACCCGGCGCTGCCCGAAGATCCGTCGGCACCTGGCGACGACGTCGTGCGACGTCCACCCCGGTTCCTTGTCGACGACCACCAGCCCGAGCCGTTCGGCGTGCGCCGCCGGGCCGTTGGACGTGTGGTGGGCCGGGTCGCTCACTGCTCGAGCGGTGCGTCGTCGATGACCAGGCGGCGCAGCACCTCTTCCACCCGCGCTCCGGCCGAGACGGCCGGATCGGCTGCGAAGCGCAGTTTCGGGGTCCGCTTCATCCGAACCTCACGCCCGAGGTGCCGTTGGAGATGGGGCCGGCGTTCCTCGAGCGCGTCGGCGGCGTCCGAGCCCAGCGTCCCGACGAAGACGGTCGCGTTCCGCAGGTCCGCCGACGTGTCGACCGACGTGATGGTCAAGAGCCGAAGGCGCTCGTCCGCGTCGGCCAGCCGCTCGATCTCCTCGGCCAGCACCTGCCGGAGGACCTGGTTGACCCTCAGCGCTCGGGGATACGGCACCGGTACGCCGGCGCGTGAACCCTTCTGGCGACCCGTCGACATGCCGGCGCCTCAGCTCCTCGGGATCTCGCGCTCCATGAAGGTCTCGATGACGTCCCCCGGCCGCAGGTCCTGGTAGTCCGACAGGCCGATGCCACACTCGAACCCCGCCTGCACCTCGCGGGCGTCCTCCTTGAACCTCCGCAACGAGGTGATCGTCCCCTTCCAGATGATGACGCCCTCGCGGAGGAACCGGACCTTCGATCCCCGGGTGATCGTGCCCACGCGGACCATGCAACCGGCGATGGCTCCGACACGCGGGATGCGGAAGATCTGGCGCACCTCCGCCTCGCCGGTGACGACCTCCTCGAACTCGGGTGCGAGCATCCCGAGCATCGCCGCCTCGATATCCTCGAGCAGCTTGTAGATGATCTCGTAGGTCCTGACCTCGACGTCGCCGGCCTCGCCCATCTCCCGGGCGCGGCGGTCCGGGCGGACGTTGAACCCGATGATGGTGGCGTTGGAGGCCTGGGCCAGCTGGACGTCGTTCTCCGTGATGCCGCCGACACCGCGCCGGACGAAGCTCAACTTCACGTCTTCGCGCTCGAGCTTGCGAAGGCTCTCGGTGACCGCCTCCAACGAACCCTGTACGTCCGCCTTCAACACGAGGTTGAGGGTCGCCGTCTCGCCGCGCTGGATCTGCTCGAAGAGGTCCTCCAGCTTGGCCCCGGTCGCGGCCGACGCCACGGGGAGATGACCTGACAGGCGGAACCGCTGCTCGCGGGCCTCGCCCAGGGTGCGGGCGGTCGAGAGGTCCTTTGCCCCTCGCAGCTCGTCCCCGGCCTGGGGCGGCTCGGAGAACCCGAGCACCTGCACCGGCATCGACGGCAGCGCCTCCTTCACGTGGTCGCCGTGGTCGTCGATGAGCGCCTTCACCTTGCCCCAGGCGGCACCGGCCACGACGGGGTCGCCGACCCGCAACGTCCCGTGCTGCACGATCACCGTCGCCACCGGACCCCGGCCGGCCTCGAGGTTCGCCTCGAGCACGACCCCCCTGGCTCGGCCCTCGGGGCTGGCCCGCAGCTCCTCCACTTCGCTGACGAGGGCGATCTGCTCGAGCAGGTCCTCCACCCCATCGCCGGTCAGGGCCGACACTTGCACCGCGATCGTGTCGCCGCCCCACGCCTCGGGCACCAGGCCGCGCTCGGAGAGCTGCTGGAGCACCCGGTCGGGGTTGGCGTCGGGCCGGTCCATCTTGTTGACGGCCACGATGATCGGCACGTCTGCCGCCTTGGCGTGGTCGATGGCCTCCACCGTCTGGGGCATCACCCCGTCGTCGGCCGCGACCACCAGCACCACGATGTCGGTCACCCTCGCCCCGCGGGCGCGCATGGCGGTGAACGCCTCGTGGCCGGGGGTGTCGATGAACGTGATGAGGCCATCTCGCCAGGCGACCTGGTAGGCGCCGATGTGCTGGGTGATGCCCCCGGCCTCCCCGGCGACCACGTCGGTCGAGCGGATGCGGTCGAGCAGCAACGTCTTGCCATGGTCCACGTGACCCATGACCGTCACGACCGGCGGGCGCGGCCGCAGGTCGGCCTCGTCCTCTTCCTCCTCGTCGACGTCCTCGAAGAACCGAGCCAGCAGCTCGGCTTCCTTCTCCTCGCCCGGATCGACCAGGCGCACCCGGGCGCCAAGCTCCGCGGCGAAGAGATCGACCATGTCGTCGGTCAGGGACTGCGTGGCGGTGACCATCTCCCCCTGCAACAGGAGGAACCTGATCACGTCACCCGCCGAACGGTTCAGCTTGGGGCCGAGATCGCGAGCGGTCGAACCCCGCTCCACGATGATCTCGCCCTCGGGCACCGGGGCCGTCGACGGGGTGTACGTGGTCATCTGCGTCGGCTCGAGCTCCTCGAGGTTGCGACGCCGGCGCCGCGAGCGACGCTGCGGGGGACGCCTGCCGGGAACGCCGCCACGCCCCGGAGCGCCTGCGCCCACGGGTCCGCCGCCACCGGGACGGCCGCCGAAGCCACCGCCGCCACCGGGACGGCCGCCGAAGCCACCGCCGCCACTGGGACGGCCGGGACCCGGTCCGCCCGACGGCGCCGGGCGCCCACCGGTCCGCTGCGGGTAGGCACCACCGCCGCCGGGACGACCCGGCGGGGGCGATGGCCGCCGCCCTCCCATGCCCGGAGGCGGAGGGATCGGTCGTCCGCTCGGGCCGACCGGAGGCCGGACGGGCGGGGGCGGGACCGGACGACCGCTCGGGCTGAGCGGGGGGCGGGGCGGGCGGGGGGCCGTGGTCGGAGGGCCACCGCGGGTCGGGGGGGCCGACGGGACGGCCGACGGCGAGGCCGCAGGCGACAGACCTTCGGCCGCGGAGCTCGGCGGGGGAACCACTGGCGCGGCTGGCGCTGCTGGCGCTGCGGCGGGCGGCGCTGCTGGCGCTGCGGCGGGCGGCGCTGCTGGCGCTGCGGCGGACGGCGCGGCTGGCGCTGCGGCGGCCGGCGCTGCGGCGGGCGGCGCGGCTGGCGCTGCGGCGGGCGGCGCTGCGGCCCTTGCCGGGACCGGGGCCGGGGCCGGGGCCGAAGGGCCGACGGGCGCTCCCGCCGGCGCCGGGGCGGCGGGTGCGGGACGCTCGGCGTGGGCCGGTGCTGAACCCGGGATCGGGGCCGCGGTCGGCTGCGGTGCGGTCGGGGCCGCGGTCGGGGCCGCGGTCGGCTGCGGTGCGGTCGGGGTGGGGGCCGCGGTCGGGGTGGGGGCTGCGGCTGCCCTCGGCTGCGGTGGGGTCGGGGCCGCGGTCGGGGCCGCGGTCGGGGCCGGGGTGGGGGTTACGGCCGGTGGAGCCGGGGCCGCGGGAGCAGATACCGGCGGGCGGGTCGGAGCCGACGGGGGAGTTGCCCGGGTGCTGCTGACGAGACGCCTGGGTGCCGCCGTGAGATCCCCGGACCCGTCGGTGCCGCGCTGTCCCCCTTCGTCGGGCGTCGGACGGGGACGCTCGCCGGGGGTCCCGGCGGTGGTGGCGGTCGCCTTCTTCGCGGGGACGGGCTCTTCGGGCTGAACGGGTCGACGAAGCCCTTCGGCGTCGGCCTTCCGGCGAACCCGGTCGGCCTGCGCGTCCTCTATCGACGACGAATGGCTCTTGACCCCGATTCCCAGGGCCAGACAGAGGTCCAACCCCTCCTTGTTGGAGAGGCCAAGCTCACGGGCCAGTTCGTAGACGCGGATCTTCTTCGCCAAGACTTCCTCAATCGTTCGTTACTGCCCCGGGGTGCCAGGGACTCCCGGACCCCCTATCCTCGCACATCGGCGGAACCGATCTCCCACGGGCCGGCCGGCTGCTTCGCCGGTCGACCACCCGATGCATCACCGCTTTCCCTTCATCTCCTCTTCATCCACCTGCTCGCCCGCCGGGCGGGCCCTCCCGACCCAGTTCCGTGACGAGCTGCTCGATGGCCGACGGGCTCACTGGCCTGCGTAATGCCCGTTCCAATACCCCTCGCCGGATCGCCCGTCGGAGGCACTCATCCCTTTCGGCGCAGAGCCAGGCGCCACGACCGGGCGTCGCCGGCCCGACCACAAATATGCCCTCGGGCCCGAGCGCGACCCTGACCAACTCCTTGGTCAGTGCCTTCCGGCGGCACCCGATGCAGGTCCTCAGCGGCGTTATGCCTCGACCTCCGCTTCCTCGGAGCTCGGGCTGTGCCCCACGTCGCCGTCTCCGCCGGCTGTGGCTGCGTCCCCGGCCGCGCCGGCTGTGGCTGCGTCGCCGGCTGTGGCTGCGTCGCCGTCTCCGCCGGCTGTGGCTGCGTCCCCGGCCGCGCCGGCTGTGGCTGCGTCGCCGGCTGTGGCTGCGTCGCCGTCTCCGCCGGCTGTGGCTGCGTCCCCGGCCGCGCC
>Ga0307374_10008392_pt1 | contig 15450 bp, 19 predicted proteins | sample OX3MG_FD_202532 | JGI IMG/M metagenome (GOLD analysis project Ga0307374, IMG submission 202532) | Soil microbial communities from Risofladan, Vaasa, Finland - OX-3 | ecosystem: Environmental > Terrestrial > Soil > Coastal area > Acid sulfate soil | place: Finland: Risofladan, Vaasa | collected... | reverse complement strand
TCGTCCGGCACAGAGTCGGCGTCGCGATAAGCCAGGAGTCACTCAGATATGTGAGACCGACGCAACTGCGCTTCTGGCTCCCGCCCGAGCTCCAGGACAAGAAGAATGAGGTGAAATCAATCGTCGAGCAAATCGAGCAGAACTACCGGGACCTCGAAGGAGCGTATGGATGGGACAAGTTAAACTTCGACGTGAAGAAACGAATCACCTCTGCCCTGCGGAGAATCATGCCTGACGGGATGGCTACATCCGTAGTCTGGAGCGCGAATCACAGGACCATCCGCCATGTGATAACTATGCGGACCGCAGAGTCCGCCGAGGTAGAGATACGGTCCGTGTTCGATAAGGTAGCGAGGATGATGAAGGAGCGATTCCCGCTGATTTACCAAGACTTCGAGTATACCGAACTGGACGACAAGACGAGAAGCTGGCGCCCGAAGTACAACAAGGTTTGAGCGCCGGGGGTGGGATTTCCACACGCGGGGAGTCCCGCAGCGTTTCTTCCCCACGCGATTTGAACCCACATGACCGTTAGGTCACGGGCTGTCAAGTCGGATGATCTCGAGATGCGGATTCGTCCACTCCTTCGAGCGGAACGAATTGCCCGCGCGTTAACCAGACTCCGCCACCCCGGCGGCGCCCACTGGGCTTGCAACCCAATATAGGTTTGGAGTATTCCTGCCTTACTCTGTCTTGAAAGATTCGCCGCAGCCGCAGGTGGAGACTGCGTTCGGATTCTTCACCACGAACCCCCCACCCATCAACTTGTCAGACTGAAAATCGATGACAGACCCCGCGATGAACGGCATGCTCGACTTGTCGACGATTAGTTTGGCGCCATGCTGCACTATGACGTAGTCGTCTTCTCCCGATTTCTCCTCCGGGACCATCCCATAGGAGAGGCCTGAGCACCCACCTGCCGAGACGAACACCCTCAACCCCGCCGTCGGTTTGCCCTGTTTGGCTAGGTACCCTACCAGCTCCGAGGCGGCGTTCTCGGTGATGTCCACCACCGGCTTGATCATCTTAGTCGCCTCGGACGACATTCTGTTTGTTCCGACGGCGAACTCCTATAAAAAGAAGCTGAGGACGCCTCCTCAGAGCTTGCTGAGAGCCGACAAGAGCTCGTCATAGGGCGGCTCGTTCGAGGGTGCATCGGTGACCCACTTGTACCTGAGGATGCCTTTGCCGTCTAGGACGAAGGCAGCCCTCTTGGAGACCCCTTTGTACCCGAACGCTACCCATGTCTCATGAAGGACGCCATAAACCTTCGAGACTTTCTTGTTGAAGTCGCTCAATAGAGGGAACTGCAGGTTGTAGGTCTGCGCGAAGACCTTCAGGGTGAAGAGGCTGTCGACGCTTATGCCCACTATCTGCGCGCCGATGGAATTGAACTTCGTAGCGCCATCCCTGAAGACGCACATCTCCTTGTCGCAGACGCCTGAGAAGGCAAACGGGAAGAAGAGTAAGACCGTCTTGCCCTTTTGCGTGAACTCTGAGAGCTTCCTTTCCTGCTTGTTGGCGTCAGGGAGGGAAAACTCCGGCACTCTCTGGCCTATTCTAAGGACCATAGAACACGGAGCGGGCACTTTACTGATTTAAGCTCTTTGACCCGGCTCCAACTTCCGAAGCAACTCGACATATCTCGTCATGAGGGAGACTAACCTGTCAAGCTTCTCGTAATCCTTCTCGTTCTCCAATAGGGACATGGACTCCTTGAGCTTGACCAAGAGCAGGTTCTTCAAGTCCTCTGCCACATCCGGAAACAGAATCTCCTTGGCCTGCAGCGCGACCGCGAGGTCGTCGTGATTCGTACAGTAGACCCTGCCTTTGTATCTCAGTTGGACGCCGTTGCAGACGGGGCACGGCTCCTTAATCATCACCGCTCCCCTTCTCATCAACTCGACCGTGCTCTTCGTCTTAGCTGCTGCCTCGCTCAACTATATTCAACCTTGACCCCTGTCCGGAGTTATAAACCATCTAGCCAGCTATAGAAAGCCAAATATGCAAGGGTGGAAGGCACAGGGAACTCCGCGCTTACCCACCGGATAGTAATCATGAGCACCAAGGCAAACAGGGAGAGGAAGCAGCAAGAGAACGACGGCAAGCTAGCGAAAGCCAACGCGAGCCTCCAACAGATAGCCGATTCCAACATCACCCCGCGCAACATAAGGAAGATTGTGAAGGACTCAATAATCGCTCTTCAAGACCAGAAGGTCAGCCTTGCGGTCAGGGCGGCGAACGCGATCAGCATGCTCGACGAAGTCGCCCAGGACCCCAACATGTCGTCCTTCGCCAGGGTCATCCTCTGGTCTGCGGTTTCTGAACTGGAGTCAATCCGCGAGTAGCAAAGATTTAACGTTACGAATCTCCATGCTGACGCTAGCGCTTGCCTTCGTGTCCCAACTGCGGAACTGCAATAGCCACCCCTGCCAAAATCTTTACCGTGATAGTCGAGCCCAAGGAGGGCGAGCGCGGCCTGACGCAAAGGAAGGTAGGGATGTACAGCTGCGACAAATGCGGTACGAAGTTCCCCACAGTCGTGAGCAGACAGCACTATCTCGTCGTCCCCGACGACCAGATGAACAAGATCCAGACGGACATCAAGAACCTGAAGAAGACGAACCAGGACCTCGAGAAACACATCCAACTAATGGACAAGGAGTACGCGGATTTGCAGAAGAACCTCGAGCGGAGCAAGAAGGACACAGATACCAGGGTACTCCAAGCAAAACTGGATGCCCTGGAGAAGCACGTCGCCTATCTAAGAAAAGAGAAGGGAGAGCTAGAAGAGAAGGCGACGAAGTTTCGCTAGTTACAGGACGTAACTAGCTAGACTTGGTAGCTCTCGGTCAGCGCTATCGGGCTGGAGTATGTAGCGACCTTCTCTTCCAATACTGCCTTCTCGGTCCTCAAGGCCTCGACCTCATTGGAGAGGGAGGTGGCATGTCTCTCTAGTTCCAGGGTCGCAAGCTTCTCTTTTAGGCTTGCAATCTCGGTCAGGAGAGTCGTCTGCTCAGACTCCAGCGAACGAATCCGCTCTTCTAGCTCGGCTCGGTGATCCACGTACTCGGTTATTACTTCCATAAAGACCAAACACGTAACAGCGTAATCCCTTTTCTCCGGTCAGACGAAAAACAGTTGATTCAATCGTGAAACGGATTCAATCACACGCTACCTTTTATCGAGGCCGTGAAGCGGCTGGGCCAATGAAGGGCATCTGGGCATGGCCGTCCGAACCCAAGGACCAGGACAAGACTCTCCAAAAGATCATGGAAGAAGACGAACTCGTCACGATTCTCGTCGCGCTGGTAAAAAATCTCGAAGGCCTCTCCAACGCCGAGCTCGATAGGCTCCTCTCAAACAACTCCCAGTGGAGGACCCTGTCACACATGAAGGAACTCACTGCGCTTGGGTTCGTCCAGTATCGCGTCCAGTTCTTCGGGGAAGCAGGGAAGTATGAGATAACCGACTTGGGGAAGACCGCGACCTCTAGGATGCAAGCCAGCGGTTAGAGGGCGGCGCGTATCACTGTTCGAGGATCTGTCTCTTCTTGGGTCTGAGCTGCCCGTCGACCCAAGATATGTTAGCATCCAACATCGCCCTCGTCTCCTTGAGCAACGCCTGTCGCTGGGGTTGGGGAATCTGAGAAATCTTCTCCTGGAAGACGTCGAATATCTCTCTCCCACGGTTCACGAATGCAGATGCCCACACCTCTGCGGGCAGCAGGTCCGCGAAAAGACGAATCATCACTCGTTCCCGCTTTCCCGCTGAAGCCAGCGTCCGCTGCATCTCCTCTAGCTCCTGCTTCCCCTTCTTCGTCACAGAGTACTTCACCGTGACACCGGTCCCTGCAGAACTGGCCTTGTCCAGGAGCCCTTCTTTGAGAAGGCTCCTGAGTAATGGATAGACGGTGCCGGGACCCGGCCTCCACGCACCCTCCGTCTTGTCTTCGATTATCCGCATTATCGAATAGCCTGTCTCTTGATTTTTCGATAACATCGACAGGATGTAGAGCCGAAGGATTCCTCGAGGTACGGCCTGCGGGTGTATCCACTTCTTCCCTTCCGACACTTGCATGTTTCCGAAGGTTGTTAGGATTCGAGTCTATTAAAGCAATCGAAATACTACTGTGCAACGTGACTGCTACCAATATCGTATTAGATATGCTTATAAAACCTCTTTGAGCGCGTCTTGCCGAGGCCCGATGCCAGACATAATCGCCGTCGACGACCTCGTCGAGGTCTACGCAGACGGGACAAAAGCGGTCGACGGCGTCTCCTTCAAGGTTAGCGAAGGAGAGTTCTTCGGATTCTTGGGGCCGAACGGCGCCGGGAAGAGCACCACGATCAAGATTCTCACGACACTGTTGAGGAAGACCTCGGGGACTGTCTCCGTCGCCGGCTACGACTTGGACAAGAATCCGAAGGAGATCAGGAAGCTCATCGGCGTCCAGAGCCAGGAGACCTCTGTAGACCCCGAGTTGACCGGAAGGGAGAACATGATCCTGCAGGGGCACCTGCAACAGATGCGCGGGAAGGAGCTCGATGACCGGGTCAACTACCTGCTCGAGGTGGTCGGGTTGAAGGACGCGGCTGACAAGCGGGCAGGGCGCTACTCCGGCGGGATGAAGAAGAGGCTAGACCTAGCTTCCACCTTGGTTCACAAGCCGAAAGTGCTCTTCCTTGACGAGCCTACGACCGGCCTCGACCCACAGTCGCGGGCGACCATGTGGGGCTACCTGGAAGAGCTCAACAAGAGAGAAGGAATCACGATTTTCCTGACGACCCAGTATCTCGAGGAAGCAGACAGGCTCTGCCAGCGATTGTGCATCGTCGACGCTGGTAAGGTAGTCGCGGAGGGCTCGCCCATCGGCCTGAAGAAGGAGATCGGCGCAGACGCGATTACCATCGCAGTGCAGAACAAGACCGGTGCCGGCGACAGGGCCGCAACAAAGGCCGCAGCCAAGGAACTCCTCTCGAAGATACCCGAAGTCATGAACGTCGTGGACACCGAGGAAGGCCTCACCCTCTACGTGAAGAACGGCGGGCTTTTCGTCCCCGACCTCGTCAGATCATTCGACAAGACAGGCATCGAGCTCATTTCGATAAACATCTCCACGCCCAGCCTCGACGACGTCTTCCTCAAGCACACGGGCAAGAGAATCAGGACGGAAGAGCTGGTCAAGGAGGTCAGCACCGGAAGGTTCGGGAGCAGAAGGAGATAGAAGGAATGACAATCCTCTTTGACACGAGATACCTCTTTGTGAGAGCGCTGAAGAAGCTCGTCCGCAACCCCATACTCATATTCTTCTCTCTGTTCCAGCCGATTATTTTCCTGGTCCTCTTCACACAACTGTTCCACTCGCTCAACCTGCTCCCGGGTTTCCCCGCGGGCGTGAGCTACCTCGAGTACGCATCAGCAGGGATACTAATGCAGAACGCATTCAGTAGTTCGCTACAATCTGGGACCAGCATCGTCGAGGACCTTAACTCAGGATTCCTACAGAAGATGCTCGTCACCCAAGTGAGCCGGCCTGCCATACTGCTCGGGAGACTGGCTACTGACGCGTTTCGGGTGACGGTCCAGTCAGTCATCATACTCGGACTCGCTTACGCACTCGGATTCAGACTGGCTTCGGGAATCCCCGGCACACTACTCATCTTGTTCATCATCGCCTTCTTCGGGCTGGCGTGGTCGGGCATCTCCCTTGCGCTCGGCCTGAGGACGAAGAGCGCAGAGACAGTGTTCGGGATAGGAGCATTCCTGACATTCCCGCTGCTCTTCATGAGCACTGCGCTGGTCCCCCTGGGTTTCATGCCATCATGGATGCAGGACGTCTCTAGAGCAAACCCGATAAGCTACGCAGTCAACGCGGTCAGGGACCTTTCAATCCCGGGCTTCTTCTCGTTGAGCGCGGAGCTTAGCGCTCTGGCATTCATCGCGGGGATAGCCGTGGTGACGATAGGCATCACCCTCTACCTGTTTAGAAAGGTAGTTAGCTAAGGGGAATCGGAACCAAGCCGACCTTGACGAGCCCGTCGATTGAGGCAGTGAACCTGTCCAAGGTCTATGGGTCGTTCACAGCCCTCTCGAACCTCAACTTGAAGATCGAGGGGTCGAAGTGCGTAGGGTTCCTGGGCCCCAATGGCGCTGGCAAGACGACCACGCTCAAGATATTCACCGATCTCATCCGGGCCTCGTCTGGCGAGGCGCTAATTAACGGTGCCAACGTCCACACCCACAAGAAGGCGGCGCTGGCGTCTGTTGGCACGGTAATCGAGACTCCCGAAATCTACCCGTCGCTCACTCCCAGAGAAGCCCTCAGCATGGTCGCCGAAATCCGGGGCGTGCCACACGCCGAGCGAAAGAAAAGGGTGGAGGAGGTCATCGCCGAGGTAGCGATGGGGGAATGGATTGACAAGAGGGTGGGCAAGTTCTCGAAGGGGATGAAGCAGAGGATCTGCATCGCCTCTGCGCTCCTCAGCGACCCGAGGATTGTCCTCCTTGACGAGCCTACCACAGGCCTCGACCCAAGAGGGATGAGCGAGGTGAGAGGCATAGTGAAGTCCCTGAAGAACAAGGACCGGCTCATCTTCATGAGCTCCCACATACTCAGCGAGGTCTCGGACGTCTGCGACGAGGTCGCCATGATAGACCACGGGAAGCTGCTGGTCTACGACACACTCCGCAACGTGACCGCGAAGTTCTCTGGCGGGGATAACATCGTCGACGTAGGGCTCACCCGGCCACTGCAAGCCGGGGCTCTCGACGGGTCAATCACCAAACTCCCCGGGGTCGTCTCGGTGGAGAGGCTGGACGAGAAGCGCCTAAGGATACATTGCAATGGGGGCCTTGACGTGCAGGAGAAAATCCTTGCCGGGCTGGTCGGAATCAATGTCGGGGTGGTGAGCTTCCAGCCCACGTCCTCCGCCCTAGAGGAAGTGTATCTCAACCTGATTAAGGACACGCTGTGATAGCCATGACACAATCCAGCACTCAGAGAAACAGCGTCCCGAACAGCCTGACTCAGGTCGGGATCACCATGAGGTATACCTTCAGGGATTACCTCAGGTCTCGAAGATTCGCGATACTTTTAGGTATCATGCTCATCATAAGCATGGTCCTCACAGCCGTAGTCGGGTACTACAGGCCTGCGAGCTTCGTGAGCTCCGGTGTGCTCTCGTTCTACTCAGGGTGGTGGGGGATGTCTGTCACTTTCATAACAGTGCTTTCGGGACTCTTCTTCGGGGGCGACGCCATCTCCGGCGAGTTCCAGAACAAGACCGGATATTTCACGCTGCCAAACCCGATTCGAAGGTCTAGCGTCTACATCGGGAAGTGGCTCTCCGCGTTCATTGCGTCTTCCATAGTTCTCCTCATCTTCACGGCGATAACCATCACCAACGAGTCCTACTACTTCGGGCTGAACATCCCCTGGCAGTTCGCAGAGTCGGTCTTGTTCGCGTGGTTCTATCTCGTGGCCGTCCTCGGCTTCACGTTCTTCTTCAGCTCGCTCTTCAAGAGCACCTCGTACTCAATCCTAGTTACAGCAATCCTCTTCCTGTTCGCGTTCACCCTTATCCAGACTCTCGTCTCTGCGCTCGCGCAAGTCGAACCCTGGTTCATACTCACGTACGGTTCTGAGATAATAGGAAACGTGCTCCTTCCTACGTATCCTGAGCACATGACGACAACTCACGGCGTCTTTGGTGGTGGCAACGCCGCTACTCGCACCTTCACTACATTTAACGTCACCATCCCTGAAGGACTCGCGATTATCACAATCTACTTCGTGGTCACCGCCGTCTTGGGGCTAGTCCTCTTCGAAAGAAAAGAGTTCAACTGAGCTCTCGCTGACAAAGCTGAATGGTGCGGGAGGTGGGATTCGAACCCACGAACCCCTAAGAGACGAGGTCCTGAGCCTCGCGCCGTTGACCAGGCTGGGCGACTCCCGCGCAGAACGAAGCGGGTCGCAAACAACGACTTAAAGAATCTAATCGAAGCCAGCGCTCTAGTGTTCCTCACTCGTCAGAGACCCCAGCTCACAGCCTTAGTCGGCGTAACGCGGAAGATTGGGGACTCACCCTCCTCCCAAGGATTCTTCCTGTAGAACTCGAACCTACTCATCAGCAGCTCTAGCAGCCGCAGGTACTCAGCACCCTTCTCGTGCACCTCGCAAATCCCCTCCAAAGTCACTGCCTTTGTCGGACGGAGCCTGTCCACCACGAGCGCCACATTAGGGTTCTCCCTCACGTTCTTGAGCTTCTTAGTGCCGTAGTCGACCGCAATGACGAAGCTAGTCCCATCCAGCACGTACATGACCGGCGTGACCTGAGGCTTGGCATCCCTAGACGCGGTCGCAAGTCGGCATACCTGATTTGATTTGAGGAAAGCCGTCTCCTTCGAGGTGAACTTGACCATGACGTCTGGCAATGCGAACCGCCTACCCTTTACACATTTCCGGAGCGAGAAGAGCCGCCACAGGGAATATCCCCCGCACACGCAGGCCATTTTTCAGTCGACAAGTCCGTAGCAATAATCCAGCAAACTTGGTCTTCGAGCGTCAGAATAGATAAATCCCGTTAGCTAGGTGGCGCGCCTGCGCCGCGATAGCTCAGTCTGGTAGAGCGTTACCTTGGTAAGGTAAAGGTCTCGGGTTCAATTCCCGATCGCGGCTCCTAGCAAACCTCAGCGATTTTGGCATCGTGGTAATGCAATTCACATACAAGAATCGACCACGACTGGTTCGCTCTCCAGAAATACTCCACTCGCCCTCGGCTACGGCAATAAGAAAAAAGGTACCGGGGGCGGGATTCTCATGGCTTGCATTTTGAGCCCGCGACCTTCGGGGATATCTCTATCCTCTCCGGATTTCACATCTTGGCCGATTATGAGTCTCGCCCACGCATGGGCGTAGCCGGCGCAATGGGCCAAGCTATGCTACCCCGGCGACTTCCACGCACCGAAGTAACTATGTAATCTTTCCTTTTGGGCGCGTAAGGCCTCCCGTGAATCGGAAAGCCTGCATAGACGTGCTTCGCCCTGCCATCCAGAATGCTTTTCTAGACGAATATTGCCCGCCACCTTTGGACCATGCAGATCGGGGTATTGAGCGTCGGCGCGTACTACAATTTCCTAAGCGGGCTGATGATCACACTCTTCATAGTCAGCCTGATAGTCATATTCGTGTACGAATACGAAGTCCTCCGTCGTCCAAAGGCCTGAGTCGCCGCGGTAGCTACCGTCTTTCCTATGCCCGCTCTATCTTGGACGAGCGACCCAGCTCGAGCGTCTCGGCACCCATCCTCGACACCTGGATGGCGGCACCATGGACTCGGAGCTTCTCTCCCGCTTGGATTCCTCCGATCACCTTCGAAGCCTCGTCCCAAGCCACCGCGGTTATCTCTCCTGTGTCGTCCCCGAGGACCACTTCTCCCTTCTTGGCTGTGGACCCGTCTCTCAGGTTGACGTTGTGCACGCTCCCCTTTGAAAGCGCCATGACCTCCAAGTCGATGTTACCACTCACGACGTGTTTGGTGATGTCCACCACCTTGACGAGACGGGGAGCATGCACCGCTTCAGACCCCTTCGCCCGGTCGTCGGCTCCGAGCGTCTGTATCAAGGTCGCGCTGTCCCCGTGCAGCTCCCCCTCCCCTTGTCGTCCCTTCTTCGGCCTCAGGTTGGTGACCCTGACGGTGTTCCCTGACTTCACCTCAGGCAAGTCCACACCGTCCCAGATGACCACCCTGGTCGTCTTGTCGCTCGAGCCCTTGAGTTCGAACTGGGTGAGCGAGCCATTGGAACCATCGTCGCGGCGGACGAATGTGGAGCGCCTGCTTTCGGTCGCGGCCAAGCCGTCGACGGCGAGCACCATCTCTCCTTCTTGAACCTGGTCCACGTTCTTGCACAGAACCGAGAGCGGCGCCAGTTTCGACGAGATGGAAGCGTCCGTGATCACTTCAATCCTGCCCCTTTTGCCAAGGTTGAGGTTGGGCTTCCCGTCAAGGCCTTGCTTGACATACGCGCTGATCACCCTCACCGGCGCGTCGACGGTGATGCCCGAGAGTCTCATCGCCTCCTCGTTGTCCTCCCATATCGTGAGCCTACCGACGCCGTTGCGGTCGAACAGGTTCACCCGCCTATACCGTCCGACACCGCTACCATCCTTCTTCTTGAACTCGGCTATGGGGTATATCGCCAATACCCGCGCGACCACCGTGATGTCGTTCGCGCCTATGTGAAGGTCCTTGAGCGTCAAATCTGCGGTAATCATATGCTGGAGCTTGACGCCGAGCTCGCCTGCAATCAAGAAGAGCGCCCCCTGGTCGGTGAGGTACCCGGAACCCACAGTCCGCTTCTTCTCTTGGACCATCTCCATCAGAGAGTCTCGACTGATTTCAGGCTTGTTCCGAAGAACCTCGACCACGAGGGCGTCGAAGTCGTACATCTATTGGCACGCGCCTCCTATGCTGAATTCACTTTCGCTATCGCACCTTCCATCACGTCGAGACCCTCTTCGAGCTCCTCCCTTGCGATGTTCAGCGGCGGAACGACTCTCAAGGTGTTGCTTCCCGCGGTTATCAGGATCAACCCATCCTTGAAGCACGCCTCAGTGATCGCCTGCGCCCCACGCACTCCACGCTCCTTGCTCTTCTTGGTCTTGACAATCTCCACCCCTATGAAAAGCCCTTTTCCCCTGACGTCTCCGACGATCTCGTAGCGCTCCTTCATCTCCTCCAACCTCTTCATCGCGACCCTCCCCATCTTCACCGCGTTCTCCATTAGTTTCTCCGAACTAATTATCTCCAATGTGGCCAGCGCGGCCTCTACGGCCACCGGGTTCGCTCCGAATGTCGAAGCATGCTGCCCGGGCACCCACGAGCGCATTATCTCAGAGGCTGCGATTATCCCTCCCAACGGGAACCCCGAGGCCAGGCCCTTGGCGACGCTGATGATTTCGGGCTCAAGGTTGAAGTGCTCCACGGCGAAGAACTTGCCTGACCTCCCTATCCCGGTCTGCACTTCGTCCGCCACGAAGAGCACTCCTTCCTTCCGCAGGAAGCTCATCTTCTTGAAGTACTCAGGTGGCGGGAGGACGTAACCACCCTCTCCCTGGAACGGCTCGAAGAAATACGCGGCCACGTCACTCACGGGGACGAACTTCTCGAGGTATTGCTCCTTGAAGTAATCGACGCAGTAGTAGTCGCACTCGGGGAAAGTCTGCTTCCACGGACAGCGGTAACAGTATGGGAACGGAAAGTGCACGACCTCGGGGACAAGCGGGAACGCCCCCTTTCTCTGGATCGGCTTGCTCCCAGTCAGGCTCAGCGTCCCCATGGTCCTGCCGTGGAAAGCGCCGGAGTGAGCGAGAAACAGCGGCCTCTTTGTGTAGTTCCTCGCGAGCTTCATCGCAGCCTCGTTCGCCTCGGCCCCACTGTTGCCCCAATAGACCATCTTCTCTCCGTCGCCGGGGGCCAGTTCGCAGAGCTCCTCTGCCAGGGTCACGAGGTTTTCGTAGTAGAAGTCAGTGTAGGAGAAGTGGACGAACTTCTCGAGCTGCCTTTTGGCGGCGGCGACCACCTTGGGATGCGTCGAGCCGGTGCTCAACACCGCTATGCCTGAGGAGAAATCGATGAATCGGTTCCCGTCGACGTCTGTGACGATGGAGCCGTGGGCGGACTCCACCACGAGCGGGTCGTCTCTCGCGATCGACGGGGAGATCACCTTAGACGTCCTTCGGATGACGGCCCTCGCCCTAGGCCCCGGGACATCCCCTCTCACCATTCTTACACAGTTCTTGGATGGCAAGTCTTGAACCCCAGAAATCCCAGGCTTTGGCGGAAGGTCTGCTAGGCCGGGTTTGGCTTGGGCATCGACAGTTCGATCTCCAAGACCGGGAGGCTCAACTGCCTTCCGTCCCGAGAGACCACGTTCTCACCGTCTATCTGTATCTTGGAAATCTCGACCTCACTCATGAACCTCTTCTTGAGTAGCTGCACCACATCCACCGCCTTGTTGATGGCCTCACCTCTTGATCTGAGGATCACATGCTCGGCTCCACTGTTGAACATGGTTATGCAGGCGGTGATGTAGGCAAGAGGTTCCTTATACTGACCCACGATTACTGTTTTCGTCTCTCCGGACATGGTTTCGACCGTCGGGTTCCCGCCTTATAACGGCTCTGTAGGCCTGTTAAGTCCTGAGAAAAAGGAGGATAAGAGATGGAGTGATAGAATCGATAAAGAAAGGCTGAGATAGAATATAAGGCGAGACACCCGGGGGCAGTAATAGATATGGGGTCGTCGGCTAGGCCAATGTTGAACTCGATTCAACTTGGGGCTAGTCTGGTCTAGGCTTCAAATAATCAGAGAAGATGCCTCGGGAACGTCCCTAACACGGCGCGTTCGGGAACGCTTGAGACCCCCGGTTCAAATCCGGGCGACCCCACCATGTCGAATAACCAAACAAAGGCTATTAGAACAGCGGCAGACGGAAGAAAGGCATCCTCGCTTTGAGCCGCATAGTCGGTCACCTTGACCTCGATTACTTCTACGCGCAGGTCGAGGAAGTGGAGACGCCGTCCCTGAAGGACTCGCCCATCCTGGTCTGCGTCTTCTCCGGGCGGACGAAGGAGAGCGGCGTGGTGAGCACCTCGAACTACAAGGCCAGGGAATACGGAGTCAAGTCCGGGATGCCCATCGCCCTCGCGAAACGCCGCCTGAATGGGGTCGAGGCAGCATACATCCCCCGGAATCAGGGGAAATACGATGTGTACTCCGACCGCATAATGGAAATCCTCAGAGGCCAGGTAGACGTCATGGAGCAGGCCGGGATAGACGAGGCGTTCTTTGACGTCACGAAGAAGACGGGAGGCGACTACGATGCCGCCACTACCCTTGCGCTAGAACTGAAGGACAAGATTCTCAGAGAGGAGAAGCTCACTTGCTCCGTCGGGATAGGGCCGAACAAGGTCGTCGCGAAGATAGCTTCTGATTTCAAGAAGCCGAACGGGCTGACGGTTGTGAGAGAAGACAAGGTCAACACCTTCCTCTCTCCTCTTTCTGTAGACAGAATCTATGGCGTCGGCCCCAAGACTGCGAAGCTTCTCGAGCAGAAAGACGTCTCCACAATCCCTGAGCTCGCTCGCACGCCGACGGAGACGCTCGTAGAGCTGTTCGGCAAGAAGTTGGCCGTCTACCTTCACAACGCCTCCAACGGGATTGATGATGAGCCGGTTCTCGACAGCGGTGGGATAACACAATTGAGCAGGATAATCACCTTGAAGCACGACACTCACAACGTCGACGAGGTCATGGCCGAGCTCCTTCCTGCACTTCGCGACCTCCACGAGCGATTCGTCTCAAAGGACCTCTTCTTCAGGAACCTCTCGGCGATGGGGATACTCAAGAACCTCTCCCTCCACACAAGAAGCAGGACACTCGAGACACCGACCAACGACTACGCGGTCATAGAGAAGGAGGTCAGGGAGCTCTTCACAGTCCTGCTGCACGAGGTCGGAGACCTTCGCAGGGCCGGGGTCAGGATGAGCAGCCTCCAAGACATGGTCGACCAGCACACGCTCACCGAGTTCACACGTTGAAGGGATGGCGAGAGTAGAATGTCGAAGACCGAGTCCAAGGAGGAGCTCGCGTCGCGTTTCGCGCGCTACTCCAATGACCAGAGCCAGTTCGAGAGAGCGCTCGACGCAGCCTTTAGCGGCTCCGTCAAGAGGCACGCCTTCCTTCCGAGCGGAAGACACGTCTACACCGTCGTCGGGAGCAACGCGGACGAGTTCATAGAGCCGGAAAAGTCCTTCTGCTCCTGCGAGTCCTACTTCTACAGCGTCCTGAGCGGGAAGGCCAAGTATTGCTATCACATCCTGAGTTACAAGATTGCAGATGAGGGCGGTCTAATCCGAGAGGTTCGGTTTGACGACGAGGAGTACGACACGTTCATGAGGCTCCTCGCGTCAGACGTGCTGCGGTCACGAGAGCTTGGCAAAAGTTAGGAGCCGCGGGGCAGGCGCGGCTTTCGAAAGCTCTCTCATGATCGTCCCAAGACTTATCGCGTTCGAAATCCACCGCACTGGACGGTAATGAAAGGTCCACTTGTCACTGCCCTGGTCGTACTCCTGCTCGCGGGGGCTGGAGGCGCCTATCTGTTTCTGCACTCACCCCCAACTTCCAGCAGGTCCAGTGATACCGGAACCAGCGCATCCACGAGTTCCACAAGCCTAGTAGTAGCTCATACTCCCGCAAATGTCACGGCGAGCTTTGTGGCGTGTATCGCCAATAAGGGAACATGCACCATAACACTGGTGAATTCGGGAGGGACCGCAATAGGAGCAACCGGCTGCACTCTGAATGGGTTACCCGGAGTCTTCACGCCTGGGCCCGGCAGCGTCCCGCCCGGCGGCTTGGTGAACGTCTCGTGCGCACCCTCGACTGGAGGTGCTATCCCTATCCCCGGATTCCACGTTGAAGGCTTCATTCAACTTAGCGACGGCTCGTCGGTGCACTACACAGGCAGTTGGACGTAACACTCTACGCTCAGAAGCATCGTAGCCGTGTACATCAAGACCAAACGAGAGAGACGGAACTTCGAGGACGGACAAAAGTAAAAAGCATTTGCTCCGGGCGAGCCGTCAATCCTATCCGAATCTTTACTGTTGGTGCACGTTTAACGTTCCTTCTGGCTTTCCCGATTCGAACGAATACCATCCGCCCAGGAACATGACGAGTGCTACTACCATCGCACCTATTCCTAGTGGGAGATCTGCGCCTGCCGCAACGAATTTGGCTAACCCTAACATAACCGCAATCCCAAAAACTCCTAACAGAACCGCCAACATACAGAGCCCTACACCACCGATGAAACTTGCAAAACCCATGACTATGCACCGCTATCTAGCTATTCACTCGCTTGACCGTTTACCTACTCGTGACTACTTAAGACTATACGATGATTTCCGACTCCGTTACAACCCAATGAACGCGCCCTCCGAGTTATTGCAGCTAGCCTAATTCGGGGGCTGGGCTTTAACTATGGAGTGGAGAGCCACGGGAGGGATTTGATCCCTCGACCTGCTGCTTACAAGGCAGCTGCTCTACCAGGCTGAGCTACCGTGGCACGAGTTTCCCTCCTACCGCGTCGGTTTATCTCCTTTGTTTCCAAGTGGCACTCGTCAGGATTCAATTACCCATACGCGAGCAGATGACGGCCAACAGAGTCACGACTTACACATAATACCGACCCGCTCTTCACGGGGCGCTGGGCGTCACCCTTTGGAGAACCGCGAGCTCGGCAGGACCAGGGAGAAAGTGTCCGTGGTCGGGATGGGGACTTGGGAAATCGGAGACGCCCAGAACGAAGGGCGCGCCCTCGAGATTCAGGCTCTCCGCAGAGGGGTGGAACTCGGCATGACCATGATAGACACGGCGGAGATTT
>Ga0307374_10008391_pt1 | contig 15454 bp, 18 predicted proteins | sample OX3MG_FD_202532 | JGI IMG/M metagenome (GOLD analysis project Ga0307374, IMG submission 202532) | Soil microbial communities from Risofladan, Vaasa, Finland - OX-3 | ecosystem: Environmental > Terrestrial > Soil > Coastal area > Acid sulfate soil | place: Finland: Risofladan, Vaasa | collected... | reverse complement strand
CCGCCAAATTTTCTGCCTTCGCCCAGTTCTATCCCCGACAGGCTCCTAGGAGCGCAGCCCCCGTCGGGTCGCGGGCAGCAGCAGCAGCACCAGTTGCGCCAGCAGCACCGGCAGCGCCCAACCGGCCCCCCACGAGCTCAGCACCACCAGAATCGCCATCGCCTTCCACGCCGCGCTGCGGTTTTGGAACAGATAGAGGTTGCCGACCAGCATCCAGGCCGCGCCCAGCAGCGCCGCCGTCGCGCCCCAGGCCGCCCAGGGGCCGGCGTGGCCGGCAATCAAAACGGCATGGCCGGTGATCACCACCTGCAGGCCCTCCACTAGCGTCCAGCTTCCCAGCAGGAAGCCGAGCACGATGGCGGCTTGCGCCGGCGCCGGAGGCAGAGTCGAGGCAAATGGGGATTCGGCGGCAGGTGGCATCAACCGGATGCTCCAAAAATAAAAGGGCGCGGGGAGGTCTAACCGCGCCCTTTCAGGGATTCAACTGCCCGAAGTTGAAAAGATTTTAATCTGAAAATTGGATACAATTCAAGCCTTTTTTTTGGCGATGCCAATGCCCGAGAGCATCCGCCCCACGTCCCCCCGACGATGCGAGTAGAACAGCTCCGGGTGGCAGGCGGTGCAGTAGGGCAAGACTTCTATAGCATTGCTAGGCAACCCGGCCTGCAGCAGTTGGCGGCGGTTGGCTGCGGCGAGATCGAGCCGGAGCTGGGTCTCGGGGTTCCAGCGGGGGTCGTAGGGGTGCCCCGGGGGGGCGCCGGTGAGGAACAGCATGGGGTAGCGGGTGCGCAGCGGGTCCTCCTCGGCCTCCAGGAACAGCTCGTCGGCGTAGTCGAATCGCGCCCGGAAGGCCCGTTGCACCTCGGCGCCGACCTCGTAGCAACAGCCGCGGATGCTGGGCCCGAGGGCGGCGCGCACATCTTGCGGCCGGCTGCCCCAAGCGGCCCGCATCTCCCCCACCGCCTTCTCGGCGATGCCCGCCACCGTGCCGCGCCAGCCGGCGTGCACCGCCGCCACCGCGCGCCGGCGCGCATCCACCAGCAAGATCGGGCAACAGTCGGCGGTGCGCAACGTCAGCCAGCGCCCGGGCTGGCGGGTCAGCAGTCCGTCGCCGGCGGCGCCGGGAGCGGGGTCAAGCCAAATCAAGTCGCTGTGCACCTGACGCAGCGTCACCAGCGGCGAGTCGGCCCTCGCCCGCGGGCCGCCGGGGCGGGGCTGGCGCAGCCCGCAGGCGCGCGTGCCAAAGCCGTGCCGCAGCCACGGCAGCTCGCCCAGCAGGCGCGAGCGGAGCAGCGGCGGAGCCGGAGGCGACATGCCCTATTCTACGTTGACGCCCTTCGCAATTTTTCGTACCGTGAAGTATGCGTCCCCGCCGCCGCCCCGCCTGTTGTCGCCATCTACCTCTGCGCTAGGCGGGCCGGGTGTCCCAGATGGATCGTTCCGATTCCAGCCCACCCCGCGGTGGGCTTTTCATTTTGGAGACGAAAGGAAACCAATGAGCAGCGAAACCAACCACTCCTTGCCCCGCATCAACGAACCCGCCCCCGACTTCGAGGTCAAGTCCACCCATGGCATGATCCGTCTCAGCGACTACAAGGGCAAATGGGTGATGCTGTTCTCCCACCCCGCCGACTTCACCCCGGTCTGCAGCACCGAGTTCATGGCCTTTGCCCACCGCTTCCCCGAGTTCCAGGCGCTCAACGTACAGCCCATCGGCGTCAGCATTGACAGCGTCTTCAGCCACATCGCCTGGGTGCGGAGCATGGAAGAGACCGGCAATGTCAAGATCCCGTTCCCCATCATTGCCGATCTCGACATGAAGGTGGCGCAAAGCTTTGGCATGATCCACCCCGGCACCAGCGACACCGCGCCCGTCCGCGCCGTCTTTTTCATTGATCCCAAGCAGGTGATCCGCGCCATCCTCTATTATCCGCAGTCCACCGGCCGCAGCGTGGACGAGCTGCTGCGCGTCTTCGACGCGCTGCAGACTACCGACGCCAATGGCGTCTCCACCCCGGCCGACTGGAAACGCGGCGGCGCGGTGGTGATGCCGCCCCCGCAAACCCAGGCCGACGCCGAGAAGCGCGTCGCCGATCGCTCGCTGCACGTCAAGCAGTGGTACTTGGCGGAAAAGACGCTGGAGAAGTGACCAGTGGACAGTGAACCGTGCACCATGGGGCCGGGGCGGCTGCTGCGCAGGGCGGCGGCGCTAGGGTTGCTGGTGGCGCTGGGGTTGGCCGCCCAGGCCCCGGCGCCCGCTCGCTACCGCGTCAGGCTCGACACCAGCAAGGGCGCGATCGTGATTCAGGTGACCCGCGCCTGGGCGCCGCGCGGCGCCGACCGCTTCTATGAACTGGTCCGCGCCGGCTACTACGACCAAGCGCGCTTCTTCCGCGTGGTCGCCGGGCGCTGGGCGCAATTTGGCATCGCCGGCGACCCGGCGCTGGCGGCGCGCTGGCGCCACCGCGCCTTCCCCGACGATCCCCCGCGCCAGCCCGACCGCCGCGGCGCCGTCGCCTTCGCCTTCGCCGTCCCCAACGGCCGCACCACGCAGGTCTTTATCAACCTGCGCGACAACTCGAGCACGCTGGACCGCGAAGGCTTCGCCCCTTCCGGCGTGGTGGTCAAAGGCATGCGAGTGGCCGAAGCCCTCGACGCCGAGTATGGCGAGCACGCCGGCGGCGGCATCCGCGCCGGCCATCAGGCCCCGCTTTTCGCCAACGGCAACGCCTATTTGGAAAAACACTTCCCCCGGCTGGATTTCGTCCGCCGCGCGCGCATCGTGCCCCGCGGGAGTCGCTAGGACGACCATTGCCCCGCAAAGCCTTTGCGGGTCGAGATATCGCGCGGGCCGCCTTGGAACGCTCCCGTCTGCCCCAGGAAGGCGTCGCCGCCCTTTGGCGGGCGAGTCCCCGCTGCGCGGTGCGGGTGGCGGGCTCGGCTGCCCTCTAGTGCCCTATCAGCGGCGGGCAGGCACAGCAGCCGCGACCCGGGCGGCCGCGGGCGGCGCCGCCGCGGCGGTGGCCGCCGGCGGCTCGGCGGCCACCGCGGGCTCGCGCACCAGGCCGAGCGCCTTGCGCATCTCCGTGTCCAGCTTCTTCAGCAGCTCGGGATGCTCCGCCAGGTACTGCTTGGCGTTCTCCCGTCCCTGGCCAATGCGCTCGCCCTTGTAGGCGTACCAGGAGCCGGATTTCTCCACCACGTTCTTCTCTGTCGCCAGGTCAATCAAGTCGCCGGTGATGGAGATACCCTCGCCGTACATGATGTCGAACTCGGCCTCGCGGAACGGCGCCGCCACCTTGTTCTTCACCACCTTGGCGCGGGTGCGGTTGCCGATCACCACGTCGCCGTCCTTGATGGCGGCGATGCGGCGGATGTCAATCCGCACCGAGGAGTAGAACTTGAGCGCGCGCCCGCCGGTGGTCGTCTCCGGGCTGCCAAACATCACCCCGATCTTCTCGCGGATCTGGTTGATGAAGATCAGCGAGGTGCGCGACTTGGAAACCAGCCCGGTGAGCTTGCGCAGCGCCTGCGACATCAGCCGCGCCTGCAAACCCACGTGCGAGTCGCCCATCTCGCCGTCCAACTCCGCCTTGGGCACCAGCGCCGCCACCGAGTCCACCACCAGCACGTCCACCGCCCCCGAGCGCACCAGCGCCTCGGCGATCTCCAGCGCCTGCTCCCCGTAGTCGGGCTGCGAGACCAGCAGGTTGTCAATGTCCACCCCCAGCTTGCGGGCGTAGGCGGGGTCGAGGGCGTGCTCGGCGTCCACAAAGGCGGCCATGCCGCCCGCCTTCTGTGCCTGCGCGATCACCTGCAGCGCCAGGGTGGTCTTGCCCGACGACTCCGGCCCGAAGATCTCGATCACGCGGCCGCGCGGCACCCCACCCACCCCCAACGCCGCGTCCAGCGAGAGCGCACCGGTGGGGATCACCGCGATGGGCACAATGGCGTCTTTCGAGCCCAGGCGCATGATCGAACCTTTGCCAAATTGCTTTTCGATCTGCGAGAGCGCGGCATCAATGGCGCGGGTGCGTTCGTCGGACATTTTCGGGGCCTCTTTCTGCTAAAAATCGGATCATACCACGCCCCGGCGCGCAGCGAACAAAAAACGAAGGCCCCCCAAACGCGGGGAGGCTGCCGGAGGGTGGGGGCCGGCCCGCGACCGGCTCGTGCCGTTTCACGATGGTCCTAGCCGGTTCGGGTCGCAATCCTGCGGCTTTTCACCAAGAAAAGCCGCTCGCACGTCGCGCGGGAGCGGGATGCCGCTATCGGGAAACGGCTCTAGAATGCGCCGCGGAAGCCGATGGTTTGGAATTGGATGCGCCACAGCAGGGCGCCGTTGTTGCGCGCCCGCGCTGCCAGCTTGCCGTTGGACTCCCAGAACACCACCGCGGTCTGCGAAATGGTGGCCAGCGTTCCCTCGTGGCGCTGCACATGCCAGCGCTGCTGGCCGGTCGAGGCATCCAGCAGGCGGATATCCTGGTCCGACTGCAGCAGCAACGCCTCGCCCAGCGAACTCACCACCGGATATCTGCCCGCTAGAAGCTGCGTGTAGGCGAGTTCGCCGGTGGCCAGGTTCCAGCCGCGCAACTGGCTGGCGTGGTGGGGAGCGGGCTCGAGCATCACCGCCGTGGTGGCCGAGATCGCCAGCTTGGGGTCGGGAGAGTCCGCCCGCGGCGCCTGCCACAGCTCGCCCTGGTAGGTGCCGCCGCGCACCACCGGGGTTTGGCCCTGCCAATCGGTGAAGAAGAACCCGTGGCGGTCGAGACTGGCGCGCGGAAACGGGTTGAGGCGCGGTCCGGCGTGCGCGCCCAGCAACAGCTTGAGCGGCGCCGCCAGGAAGAACTCGCCCTTTTCGCGGGCGTAAAGCAGCAACCCGTGGCCATCCCCGCGGAAAGGATAGAGCGCGGGCGGCACCTCCTCGGCGCTCAGCGCCGCCGCCCCGGGATGGTAGCTCAGCGCCTCCTGCACCTGGCCGTGATGCCGCTCCAGCAACAGCACCCCCTGCGTCGGCAGCGGCAGCAACGCCAGATCGCGGTCGTCGTGCAGGGTGAACCCGCGGTCGGATTGCCCGTCGGCGGCGTGGAGCACCTCCAGCCGCCCGCGCGTGTGCACGTACCAGTAGCGGCCGCTGGTGTCCACCGTCCAGTGCTCGACCTCGGCCCAGTCCCGGCACCAGAGCTGCTTGCCGTCGCTGGTGCGCAGCCGACAGAAGCGCGTCACCTTGCGGTGCAGGTCGGGCAGGATGGTCGAAACCCAGGAGATGATCAGCAGGCCGCGGCCGTCCGTCGCCGTCTGCCCGGTGAAGCGCGGAAAGCGCCACGCCACCCGCCCGGTGTGGGCGTTCAGCGCCACCCCGTCCTGCGGCAGAAACAGCACCTCGCGGTCCACGCGGTACAGCGGCTGCACCGCGGCGGCGGCGACCGCAAGTAGGAAGCAAAGCAAGAGCGCGCGCACGGCTGCGGACATAGGGCCTCGTTAGCGAGGAGTGTGCACCAGCCTCTCGGAAATTTGCAATAGGGAACACCCCGGAGCCCACTTGCGCCCCCCCTGGCAGTGGCTTCGCTTGGCACCGGTTCTGCCTTTCGTCCCCGCGGCCCTGTTGGTACGGCTGCTGATCGGCGCCCAGCCGGCAGCTAACCTGCGCCTCCGACCCGGGACCTCCCCGGGCTCGGGTAGGTTATGGCGCATCCGGTCTGGATCTCGTTGAGGTCTTCCGCGAATTGGAGCGCGCGGCATTCCAGATCCGTGTCGTGATTGATCAGCGTAAACCAGCGTACGCGCGGCACACGCCCCTTCTTTCCTGGCACCGAAACGCAGGTCCGCAGGGTGAGTATTCGCCCTCCGGATGCTTCCCCAAGCCGCCCGTGTAGGGTTTGTACCTGCTCGTCGTGGTTCACGCGCGCCGGAAAAACAATCAAACAGACCGCCTTGCCCCCACGACAGAAGCCTGCGATCTCGTCGAGGGTGGCGTGCCGCTTGGAGAGCCGGCCCGAAGGCGGGACCAGTCCTGTATCGGGATCCAGCAAGACGACGTTGGACGCCGCCAGCGCGGTTTCCATTCGGCGGCTCCAATCGTTGCGCCCCGATATCAACGGCACCTCCTCGGAAAAAACTCTGCGTCCTTGAGGAACGGCAGATTTTGCAGGTCTGCAACGCTGGTGGGATCGAGTTCCCGCAGTTGGGAGAACACCTCCGGCTCCAAGCCCTGCCAGCGATCTGCTTCGTCGCGCCACTCGCGGTGGCGGCCGTCCCGCCGCTGGTCATGCTCCGCCACCCGGTACCAGCCAATGCCCAGGCGGAGGCCATTGCCCAGGCGGCGCAGGCATGCGAATTTCAGGAGGTCGCTGATGTCGCCGGCGTATTGGTCCCGCATGGCACTCCCGCGGCGTGCGCGTTCAGTACTGGTAGAAGCCGCGCCCGCTCTTGCGCCCCAGCCAGCCCGCCGCCACCATGTTGCGCAGCAGCGGGCAGGGCCGGTACTTGTCGTCGCCCAGCCCCTGGTGCAGCACCTCCATAATGTGCAGGCAGACGTCGAGGCCGATGAAGTCGGCCAGCGTCAGCGGCCCCATCGGGTGCGCCATGCCCAGCTTCATGATCTCGTCAATCGCCTCCGGCTTCGCCACCCCCTCCATCACGCAGTAGATGGCCTCGTTGATCATCGGCAGTAGCACCCGGTTCGAGATAAAGCCGGGATAGTCGCGCACCTCCACCGGCGTCTTCTCCAGCCGCAGCGCCAACTGCTGCACCGCCACGGCGGTCGCGTCGGAGGTCTGCAGTCCGCGGATCACCTCCACCAGCTTCATCACCGGCACCGGGTTCATGAAGTGCATGCCGATAAAGCGGTCAGGTCTGCTGGTCGCCGCCGCCAGCTCGGTGATCGAGATCGAGCTGGTGTTCGAGGCCAGCAGCGCCTCCGGCCCCAGCAGCGCATCCAGTTGCCGGAAGAGCGGAATCTTCAGCTCGCGCTGCTCGGGGATCGCCTCGATCGCCAACTGCGCCCCGCGCGCCGCCTCCAGCGCTTCGGCGAAGGTGATCCGTTCCAGCGCCAGCCGCGCCCCCGCCTCGTCCAGCTTGCCCTTCGACACCTCGCGCGCCAGGTTCTTCTCGATGGTCGAACGGGCGCGCTGCAGCGCCTCGCGGTTGGCCTCGCACAATACCACCTCGACCCCAAACTTGGCCAGCACATGGGCAATGCCGTTGCCCATGGTGCCGCCGCCGACGACTGCAACTTTCTGAATTTCCATGGTTGATTCCCGACGCGGCTACAGCCGCTCGATCGCCATCCCCACCGCGTTGCCGCCGCCCAGGCACAGCGCCGCCATGCCGCGCCGCACTTGCCGGCGCTCCATCTCGTACATCAGCGTCACCAAAACGCGCGCCCCGCTGGCGCCGATGGGATGGCCCAACGCCACCGCCCCGCCGTTGACGTTGACCCGGTCCGCCGGCAGCTTCAGTTCCTTCACCACCGCCACCGCCTGCACCGCGAAGGCCTCGTTCAGCTCGTACAGATCCACCTGGTCCACGCCCCAGCCCGTCTTCTGCCAGAGCTTGCGGATGGCCTCGACCGGCGCCATCATCACCCATTTGGGCTCCAGCCCGCTCACCGCCTGGGCCACGATGCGGAAGCGCGGCTTCAGCCCCAGTTCGCGCGCCTTGCGGTCGCTGGTCACCACCACCGCCGCGGCGCCATCGTTCACCCCGGGCGCGTTGCCCGCCGTCACCGTGCCGTCTTTCTTGAACGCCGGCTTGAGCTTGCTCAGCGCCTCTAGCGTGGCGTCCGGGCGCGGGCCCTCGTCCTTCGTGATCAGGAGGGGCTCGCCCTTCTTCTGCGGTATCGGGACTGCGACGATCTGCGCATCGAAACGCCCCTCGTTCATCGCCGCCACTGCCTTGCGGTGGCTCTCCAGCGAGTAGGCGTCCTGCTCGGCGCGGCTGACCTGGTACTTCTCCGACACCAACTCGCCGGTGTTGCCCATGTGGAAGTTCTCGTACACGTCCCACAGCCCGTCGTGGATCATCGAGTCTTCCGCCACCGCATTGCCCATGCGGAAGCCCTGGCGCGCCCCCGGCAGCAGATAGGGGCAGTTGGACATGGACTCCATGCCGCCCGCCACCACGATTTCGCTCTCGCCCAGCAACACCGCCTGCGCCGCCAAGCCCACCGCCTTCAGCCCCGAGCCGCAGACTTTGTTGATGGTCATGGCCGCCACGTGCGGCGCCAGGCCGCCAAACAGCGCCGCCTGCCGCGCCGGGTTCTGCCCCAGCCCGGCCTGCACCACGTTGCCCATGATGCACTCGTCCACTTGTTCCAGCTTGACCCCGGCGCGCTGCACCACCTCGCGCACCACCACCGCCCCCAACTGCGGCGCCGACAACGGCGCCAGGCCACCCTGAAATCGTCCCACCGGAGTGCGGACGCCTGCAACAATTACGGCTTCGCTCATGCATTCAGTATAAGCAAATGGGAGCAGGGCATAGGGGCCAGGGGACAGGGCAGAAAAAAAAGGGCGCCGAGAAGGCTCGGCGCCCGAAAGCAAAGGAGTGGAGTGACTCTACTGGCTGGCTACGAACCCAAACTGTTTTTCAGGATCTTGATCTGCACCGTGCCACCCACCGTGCGGCGGTTTCGCGGGGCGCTGCCCATCTGCGCCGCCGTCGGCGCGGCATTGCCCATGCCCCCCATGCCCATCGTATAGATGCGATACAGCGGCAGGTTGTGCTGCAGCACCATGTAGCGCACCACCGCGTCGGCGAGTTGCTGGCTGGCCGCCACCCCCGCCTGCCCCTTGCGGGTGGAGTAGGCGGTGACCTCGACCACATAGCCCTTCTGCGTGTCGAGCCCCTGCAGGAACCCGTCAAGCTGCTGCTGCGTGCTGGCGCTCAGCGTGGCCGGCCCCGGCTTGAAATCCAGCTCGGCCGTCTGCGCCAGTTGGTACTGGTCCACGCCCTGCAGCTTGGTGTTGACCGAACCGACGCGGTCGTTGAGCTGCGAGGCTTGGGTGGAGTCCTGCTGCACCTGCTGCTGGGCGGCGTCGGCCGTCTCGCCCGCTTGGCGGGCGGTGTCGCCGACGGCGGCGATGCCCGCTTTCGAGCGCGCATCCACATCTGCAATGGATTTGGAGTTGTCAGTGGTGAGCCCGTCCAACTCGTTCACCCGGTCGCGAATGGGCGCGACCTGGCCCTGTACGTATTTCTTGCGGGCAAAGGGGTTCAGCCGCCCCCAAAAGCCCTGTTTCACCGGCGCCGCCAGCGGCGGCGGGGCCTGCACGTCGGCGTTGGGGGCGGTGGCGCTCGGCGCCGCCTGGCTGGCCACCGGCGCCGTCGCCGGCGTCTGCGGCGCCGCACTCGACTGCGCCGCCAGCGGCAAGGACGAAACTGCCAAGGCCGCCGCCAAGGCTGCCGTTGTCATCCATGAAGAGAAATTGTGCTTGCGCATGTGGGAATCCTCCGGGGGTCGCGCTGCCGTTCACCCTCCATCCCTACACGTTGCGTGCCAAACGCAAAGCCCATGAAAACAAAGGCGGACATCGGCCCGCCCAGCCCGAAAACCGGCCACAATCGCCTTGGCAGCGCGTAAAAACAGCGATATGCTTGAGGCCGTAGCTGCGGGAGGAGACCAAGGGCATGCTGATCATTCTGTTTGTGCTGGGCGCGGTGGGGATGCGGTTTTTGCCGCACGCGTGGAACTTCACCCCGGTGATCGCCATGCTGCTGCTGGCCGGTTGCTACATGAAGGCGCGCCAGCTCTGGCTGCCGATCGCCGCCCTGGTGGCCAGCGATTTCGTCCTCAACCTCTTCGTCTACCACGCTCCCGGCGGCTTGGACCAGTTCTTCACCTGGGCGGCCTATCTGGTGGTGCTGGCGCTGGCGCTGGTGGCGCTCAAAGGCAAGGTGCGCGTCCCGGCGCTGCTCGGCACCACGGTCGCTTCCTCCACCCTGTTCTTCCTGATCAGCAACTTCGGTGTCTGGATCGGCAGCCAGCTCTACCCCCACACCTGGTCGGGCTTGGCCACCTGCTACCTCATGGGCGTGCCCTTCTTCCGCAACGCTGCCCTCGGCGACATGCTCTATGTCGGCGCCTTCTTTAGCCTCTACGCCTGGCTGCAGCACCGGCAATGGGCCCGCGCCAGCGCCGTCTAGCCCCAAATGACGTCCGCGACGCGGGCGCTCCTGATTTTCAACCCCGCCGCTGGCCGCAATCCGGCCCGGCGCGTCGCCCATGTTCAAGAGTTGGCGCGCCGCCTGCGCCACGGCGGCTGGACTGTGGATATCGCCGCCACTGACCCCGAGTGCGGCGCGGCACCCGCGGCCGAGCGCGGCCTGCGCGAAGGCCACACCGTCCTGGTGGGCTGCGGCGGCGACGGCACCCTCAACCAGATCGCCCACGCCATCGCGACCTACGCCGGCAGCAGTCCGCGCCCGGCCCTGGCCGTGGCGCCCCCGTTCGGCACCGCCAACGTCTACGCCCGCGCCATCGGCTGCCCCGGCCGTCCGGCGGCGGCGGCGCGCTGGCTGCTCGCCGCCCAGCCCCAGCCGCGGCCGCTGGGCATGGCGGTCACCTCCGCCAGTACGCGCCACTTCTTGGCGGTCGCCAGCGTCGGCTATGATGCCGCCGTGGTGCGCGATATGGACCCCGCCACCAAGCGCCTCTGGGGCAAGCTGGCGTTCGTCGCCAGCGTCGCGGTCGCCTGGCAGCGCTACTTCCCCGCCCCGCTCGACTACGAAGCCGGCAACCTCACCGGCCGCGCCGACGGAATCATGCTGGGCCTTACCCCCTTCTACGCCGGCCGCCTCCACCTCGGCCACCCCGGCCCCGACGGCGCCATCGCCTTGGCGCTGCGCGGCGCCCCCCGCCTGCTGCTCTTGCAAGCCCTCTTTCTCCTCACCGCCGGCCTCGAACACGCCCCCGGCGTCGAGCGCCTGCCCCCCGGCCCCATCAGTATCCCCACTCCCGGCCGCCCACTCGAACTCGACGGCGAATTCGCCGGCACCACCCCGGCCACACTGTCCGCAGTGTCGGGCGGCCTTAAGTTCCTCTCCCACTCGCTTCCCCCTCCCGATCCTGTATCCTGACCCTCATGCAGCCGACCCAAGGTACGGCGATCGAGTCCCGTCACGGCTTGGTGCGGGCCATGGGGCTGTGGGACGTTATCCTCTTCAACATCGCCGCCGTGCTGGGCCCGCGCTGGGTGGCCACCGCCGCCCACACCGGCCCCAGTTCGATCGCCCTCTGGCTCTCGGCGGCGCTGTTGTTCTTTCTGCCCATGGCGCTGGTGATCACCGAGTTGGCCACCCGCTACCCCCACGTCGGCGGCATCTACGCCTGGACCCACGAGGCCTTCGGCCCTTTCCACGGCTTTGTCGCCGGCTGGACCTACTGGACCTATAGCATCGTCTACTTCCCCGCCCTGCTCAACGCCAGCGTGGCCATGTCGGCATACATGGGCGGCCCCCGTTTTGCCGCGCTCGCCCTCAACAAAACCTTCGTCATGGGTGGCTCGCTCCTCATCCTCGGCCTGGCCATCTGGATGAACATCGTCGGCGTGCGCATCGGCAAGTGGCTGGAGAACGCCGGCGCCATCGGCACTTACATCCCGCTGCTGTTGCTGGTCTTGTTCGGCGCCTTCTTCGCCGTGCGCTTCGGTTCGACCACCCACTTCACCGCCGCCAACATGAGCCTGCACTTCAGTTGGGGCACCATCAACTACTGGTCGCAGATCGCCTTCGCCTTTTCCGGCCTGGAGGTGGTGTGCTTCATGAGCGAAGAGGTGCGCGACCCGCAGCGCACGCTCAAGTACGGCATCCTGGTGGCGGCGCTGGCCATCGCCGCCATGTACGTCCTGGGCACGGTGGGCACGCTCGCCATCCTGCAGCCCGGCCAGGTGGACCTGCGCGCCGGCGCCATCCAAGCGCTGACCACCGCCGCCGGCCAGTTTGGCTTGGCCTGGATCGCCATCATCGTGGCCATGCTGCTGGCGGTGGGCAACGTCGGCGGCGTCGGCACCACCGTCGCCGGGGTGGCGCGGGTGCCCTTCGCCGCTGGCATTGACCGCTACCTGCCGCGCGCCTTTGGCAAGATCCACCCCACTTGGCGCACTCCCTACGTCGCCATGCTGGTGCAGGGCGTGGCCTCCGCCACCCTGCTCATCGTCAGCCAGATCGGCGGCACCGACGCCACCAGCGCCTACCAAATCCTGGTGGACGCCACCGACGTCATGTACTTCATCTCCTTTGTCTATATGTTCTTGGCCCTGATCGCCCTCCGCCGCCGCCCCGACCGCGGCACCCAGCCCGGACAATCCCTGGTCCCGCTCGGCCAGCTCGGCGTCTGGCTCTGCGGCCTGCTCGGCCTCGCCATCACCCTGCTCGCCATCATCGTCTCCCTCATCCCCCCCAGCGACCTCCAGGGCTCGCGCACCATGTTCGAGGTCAAGGTGGTCGGCATCTGCAGCGCCCTCGTCCTCAGCGGCCTCGTCCTCTACTGGCGCCGAGGCAAGCGCGGACCGGTTGGCGTCAACGGCCCAATGGCGCTCTGAGTAGAGCCAGCGCCCCGGCCATTGCCGCGGCCCCAAGCGACCAACGGGAGCAGCACCGGAGACCCCCACCCGCAAGCCCGCCCGCCACCGCAGTGGCTGCCACCGCCCCAAGCGACCAACGGGAGCAGCACCGGAGACCCCCACCCGCAAGCCTGCCCGCCACGGCAGTGGCACGGCAGCGGCCGGCGCTAATATAGAGGCATGCCCTTGGTGGCCGCATCGGCCTGCGATTTGGAGAACTACCTCCGCTACCCCGACCATGCCCTCGACGGCCGGCTGGCGGAGTTGCGGGCGCAGTTGGGTCCCCGGGTGCTGATCCTCGGCCACCACTACCAGCGCGACGAGGTCATCCGCTACGCCGACTACCGCGGCGACTCGCTCCGCCTCGCCCAGCGCTCGCTCGAGCACCCCGAGGCCGAGTTCATCGTCTTCTGCGGCGTCCACTTCATGGCCGAGAGCGCCGACATCTTGCGCGCCGAGCACCAGCAGGTCATCCTGCCCGACCTCAACGCCGGCTGCTCCATGGCCGACATGGCCGAGTACCCGCAAGTGCTCGACGCCTGGGAGCAACTCGAAGAGCTCGATCTCGCCGAACAGTTCCTGCCGCTCACCTACATGAACTCCACCGCCGCCATCAAGGCCTTCTGCGGGCGCCAGGGCGGCATGGTCTGCACCTCCTCCAACGCCCCCGGCGCCTTCCGCTGGGCCTTCGCCCAGCGCCCCAAGATCCTCTTCCTGCCCGACCAGCACCTCGGCCGCAACACCGGCGTCAAGCTCGGCTTGGCGCTTGACGAAATGCTGGTCTGGGACCCGCGCCAGCCCCTCGGCGGCAATACCCCCGCGGCCCTCGCCCATGCCAAGGTCCTGCTCTGGAAGGGCCACTGCTCGGTGCACCAACGCTTCCGCCCCGAGCATGTGGACCAATGGCGCGCCAAGGCGCCCGACATCCAAATCCTGGTCCACCCCGAATGCAGCCACGCGGTCGTGCAAAAGGCCGATCTGGTCGGCTCGACCGACTTCATCATCCGCCAAGTCACCCAAGCCACGCCCGGCACCCGCTGGGCCATCGGCACCGAACTGCACCTGGTCCACCGCCTCGCCCAGCAGTTCCCCGATCAGTGGATCTCGCCGCTCGACAACGATGGCTGCCCGGTGTGCTCGACCATGTTCCGCATCTCGCCCCAGCACTTGGCCTGGGTGCTCGACAACCTGATCCATGGCCAGGTGGTGAACCGCATCCGGGTGAAGGATGACGTCAAGCACTGGGCGCGGGTGGCGCTCGACCGCATGCTGGCGCTCAGCCTCAGCCCCGCCGCCGCGCCGCAGACCGTCGGAGTAGGCGCGTGAGCGTCGAGCGCACCTTCACCCTGAGCGAGGCGCAGGCGCTGCTGCCACTGCTCAACAGCCTGCTGCAAAACGCCATGCGCGCCCACGAACGGGTCGAGGAGATTGACCAGCAGTTCCAAACCCTGGTCAGCCACATCCTGCTCTCCGGCGGCGTGCAGGTGGACCCCATCCACACCAGCCGCATGAAGTCGGAGCGTGAGCGCCAAGCCCAGAAGCTGGAAGACGCCGTGCGCGAGATCGCCGCCAGCGGCGTGCAGCTCAAAGACCTCGACGAGGGCCTGCTCGACTTCCCCTGCCTGATGAACGGCACCGTGGTGCTGCTGTGCTGGAAGCACGGCGAAACCGCCATCGAGCACTGGCACGGCATTGAGGAAGGCTTCGCCAACCGCAAGCCCCTTGATCCCTCGATGTACCCCGAAGGTCCGCAAAGAGTGCATTAGGCGGGGCGATCGCAGGAGGCCGGATGCTTGAATACAAAGTGACCGCCACGCGGCGGGACGTGCACGCCAGCACGGCTCGCTGCAAGAACGCTGCCATCGTTCTCGATACCGACGTCAACGGACGGCCAGACGCCTTCAATCCCGCGGAGTTGTTTTTAGCCGCCGTCGCGGCGTGCATGATCAAAGGCATCGAGCGGGCGGCGCCGATGCTACAGTTCCATTTTTCGGGCGTCGAGGTGAAGCTCCACGGGGTGCGGCAAGACAGCCCGCCGAAGATGGTCTCCATCGACTACGAACTCATCGTCGCTACCGACGAGAGCGACCACCGCCTCGAACTGTTGCACGCCAATGTCCGCAAATTCGGCACCATCTCGAACACCGTCGCCGCCGCCACGCGCCTGGAAGGCCGGGTCAAACGCGCCGGCACAAACGCCATCTGAGGCCCTGAGGACGCAATACACTAGCTGAGGCTGAGTGCCGTTTTATGACTTGCGTTCTTCAGTGCGTCAGCCGCGCATCCGTCCGTGTCGGCGGCGAAGTGGTCGGCGCCATCGGCCCTGGATACCTGGCCCTGATCGGGGTTGCGCGCGGCGACGGCCCCTCCGATGTGGACTACCTCTGCCGCAAGATCCAGGATCTGCGGCTATGGCCTGACGCCAAAGGCAAGATGAACCTGTCGCTGGCAGAAGCCCACGGACCCGCCGGTGCCATCTTGGCCATCTCGCAGTTCACCCTCCTTGGCGATACCCGCCGCGGCATGCGCCCCAGCTTCGACAACGCCGCCCCTCCCGACCAAGCCCGTCCGCTCTATCAAGCCGTGGTGGACCAACTCCGCTCGCAAGGCCTCCGCGTCGAGACCGGCATCTTCCAGGTTGACATGCAGGTCGAGCTGGTCAACGAAGGCCCCGTCACCCTCCAACTCAACTCCCGCCCCCCAACCCCCGACTCCTAACTCCTCGCGCCACCCCAACCCCAGAGGGCCACTCCTCTGCCCTGTCCCCTGTCCCCTGCCCTGCGCTGCCGTCCGTGTCTTTTCACCCACAATCGGCCCCCACAGTGTTGCCTCTAAGTCACTGCAACAAAAAGATTTAAACCAAGCATCGGGGCTATGGCAGCATAAAAACT
>Ga0307374_10008390_pt1 | contig 15454 bp, 13 predicted proteins | sample OX3MG_FD_202532 | JGI IMG/M metagenome (GOLD analysis project Ga0307374, IMG submission 202532) | Soil microbial communities from Risofladan, Vaasa, Finland - OX-3 | ecosystem: Environmental > Terrestrial > Soil > Coastal area > Acid sulfate soil | place: Finland: Risofladan, Vaasa | collected... | reverse complement strand
CCAAGATCACGGGACAGGTCACCGCCGTTTACGCCGAGGAAGGCATGCACGTGAAAGCAAGCCAGGTCCTGGCCCGGTTGGATGATTCTGATGCGCGGGTGCGGCTGCAGTCGGCCAAAGCCGAACGCGACGCCAGCGCGGCCTCCATCGCCGACCTGGAAGTGAATCTGGCCAATGCCCGCCGCGAGCTCGCGCGCAGCAAAGGATTGCAGGCTGCGGGCGTGCGAAGCGTGGAGGCCCTGGACCAGTCACAAACCGCCGTCGAAAGCCTGCAGGCGCGCCTGGCGCTGGCCCGCAAGCAGGTGGACGCCACGGAAGCGCGAATCCGCGTGGCGGAGCAGGACCTGGACAATTGCACGGTGCGCGCGCCTTTCGAAGGGCTGGTGGTTTCAAAGGACGCGCAGGTTGGTGAAATGGTCTCGCCCATCAGCGCCGGGGGCGGCTTTACCCGCACCGGCATTGCCACCATCGTGGACATGCAATCGCTTGAGATCGAAGTGGACGTGAACGAGTCCAACATCGCGCTGGTCAAGCCCGGACAGAGTGTGTCTGCAACCCTGGACGCCTATCCCAGTTGGAACATCCCGGCGCGCGTCCGCACCATCATCCCCACCGCCGACCGCCAGAAAGCCACCGTGAAGGTGCGCATTTCATTCCTCAAGCTCGATCCCAGAATTCTGCCGGACATGGGCGTCAAAGTGGCCTTCTTGGCTGACCGCGCGGCGCAGGGCCAATCGCCTGTACAGGCGCTGATTCCCAGTGAAGCGGTCCGGCAGGAGAGCGGCAAGCCGGTCGTGTTCCTGGTGCGGGAAGGGCGGGTGGAAAAGCGCGTGGTCAGCCTGGGCGCCAGGCGGGGAAGCGATGTCGAAGTTCTGGCGGGGCTCACCCAGGGTGAGCGCGTGGTGGTAGGTGGCCCGGAAGACCTGCGTCCCGGGCAGGCGGTGGAGATCAAGCCGTGAGGAGTGGCTCCCATGGTTCGAATCGACGGCTCAGGAAACGGCGACAGCCTGATCTGTGCGCGCGACCTCGATAAGAAATACCTGCGCGGCAGCGAGGAAATTCACGTCCTTCAGGGGCTCAACCTGGAAGTGGGGCAGGGTGAGTTTGTGGCCTTTATGGGCCCCAGCGGGTCCGGCAAATCAACCCTGCTGAACCTTCTGGGCGGGTTGGACGTGCCCAGCGCCGGCACCATCACCGTGGCGGGCGAGTCCATCGCCAGCATGTCCGCGCAAAAATTGACGGCGTGGCGGGCGCGCCACGTGGGCTTTGTTTTTCAGATGTACAACCTGATTCCCGTGCTCAACGCCTTTGAGAACGTCGAGCTGCCCCTGCTGCTGACAAACCTTTCGAAAGCCGAGCGCCGCCGGCACGTTGAAACCGCTCTGGCCATCGTCGGCCTCACCGGGCGCCTGCGCCACTATCCGCGGCAACTCTCGGGCGGCGAAGAGCAGCGGGTCGGCATCGCGCGCGCCATCGTTTCCGATCCCACCTTTCTGCTGTGCGACGAACCTACCGGCGACCTGGACCGCAAGAGCGCCGATGAAGTGATGGCCATCATCAGCAGCCTGGTGCACGACTACGGCAAGACGGTGCTGCTGGTCACGCACGATCCGATGGTGGCCGAGTGCGCGCAGGTTGTCCTGCACCTCGAAAAAGGCGCACTGATTGAAGCCGTGCGGGTGGGGAGCAAGCCATGAAATTCCGGCGGCTGGTCTTCGCCAACCTGTTTCGGAAGAAGGTGCGCACCCTGCTGACGCTGGGATCGTTTGCGGTGGCGCTCTTTCTGTTCGGGCTCCTGTTTGTGGTTCGCGGGGCCTTCAGCCAGGGCATCGAAGTTGCCGGAGCGGACCGGCTGGTGATCATCAACCGCGTTTCCATCATTCAGCCGCTGCCGCTCGCTTACAAGGAACGCCTGCTGCGGATGCCGGGCGTGAAAGTCGTCGCCTTCTCTTCGTGGTTTGGCGGCGTCTATCAGGATGAGCGAAACTTCTTTCCGCAGATCGCCATCGACCCCGAAAACCAGCGCGCCGCGTATCCGGAATTTCTGATCCCGGAGGAGCAATGGCAGGCTTTTCTCACCGACCGCGAGGCCTGCATTGCGGGCGCGTCACTGGCCGAAAGGTTCCATTGGAAGATCGGTGACCGCATCCCCATCAGGGGCACGATCTACGGCGGCACGTGGGAATTCAACCTGCGGGGAATCTACCGCGGCCAGCGCCCGCAGGATGACACCACCCAGTTCTGGTTCCACTGGAAGCTTCTGGATGAGCGTGCCCGGTTCAACAAGGGCTTTGTCGGATGGTACGTTCTGCGGATTCAAAATCCGGACGACGCCGCCGGTCTGGTCAAAACCATCGACGCGCAGTTCGCCAATTCGCCCTGGGAAACCAAGACGGAGACCGAAAAGGCCTTTGCGGCCTCGTGGATCAAGCAGATGGGCAACATCGAGTTTCTGATTCTGGTGATCGGAGGCGTGGTGTTCTTTACGCTGCTGCTGGTGACCGGCAACACCATGGCCATTTCCGTCCGGGAGCGGACCAGTGAATTCGCGGTCCTCAAGGCGCTGGGATTTTCGGACAGGTTTGTTCTGGGCCTGGTGATGGTGGAGTCGCTGGTGATTGCGTTGATCGGGGGCGGCCTGGGCCTGGGCCTGGCCAAGCTCTACACGTTCGGCGGCGACCCCACGGGCGGCATGCTGCCTTATTTCTACCTGGCGCCGGTGGCGATCCTCTACGGGCTGGGAATCGCGGCGCTGGTGGGCGTGGTTTCCGGAATTCTGCCCGCCTATTCCGCCATGCGCCTGCGCGTGGTGGACGCGCTACGGAGGGTGTAACGATGGCCATTCCGCTGGCCTACAATCTGCGGAGCATCCGGGTGCGCTGGACTTCCACGCTGGTGGCCGTGCTGGGCATTGCCGGCACCGTCGGCGTGTTTGTGGCCATGCTTTCGCTGGCGCGCGGATTCAAGGTGACGGTGGCCTCCTCCGGCTCGCCGGGCAACGCGATTATCCGCCGCGCCGGCTCCACCGCCGAAGTTGACGGGGCGCTCTCGCTGGACCAGGTGCGGGTGATTGAAGTTGCGCCGGGCGTGGCAAAAACCAGCCTGGGGCCGCTGGTCAGCCCGGAAGTGGTGGTGGTCTCTCCGTTTGCGCTCAAATCGACCGGCACCGACGCGAACGTGCAGGTGCGGGGCGTTTCGCCCCGGGTGCTGGAGGTTCGCAGGAACGTTAAGATCGTCGCGGGACGCTTTTTCCAGCCCGCGCTTACCGAACTGGTGGTGGGCAGGAACGCCGCGCTTGCCTATGCCGGGTTTAGTGTGGGCAACACGGTGCGCTTCGGCGGCGGCAACTGGAAGGTGGTCGGAATCTTCGACGCCGGCGGCAGCGCTTTTGATTCCGAGGTGTGGGGAGACGCCGACGTGATCAACCAGGTTTATAAGCGGCCGCGGAATATCTTTCAGTCGGTCACCGTGCACCTCACCTCGCCCGCCGCCTTCGACCGGTTCAAGGAAGCGCTGATGAGCGACCGGCGGCTCACCGTCCAGGTGGACCGCGAGATCGATTATTACGAAAAGCAATCGCGCATGGTGACCACGATGATCCTGGTTCTGGGCTCGCTCATTGCCGCGGTGATGGGCGTGGGCGCGGTGTTTTGCGCCCTCAACACCATGTATTCCGCCGTTTCCGAGCGCTCGCGCGAGATTGCCACCATGCGGGCGCTGGGCTTCAGCACGCTGAGCGTGGTCTCATCGTTCCTGATTGAGGCTATTCTGGTTTCGCTTGTGGGCGGCGCGCTGGGCTGTCTGGCGGTGCTGCCGGTCAACGGCCTGACCACGGGCACGGTCAACTGGCAAACCTTTTCGCACCTGGCATTTGCCTTCCGCATCACGCCGCTGCTGCTGGGCGCGGGACTGCTTTTTGCGGCGCTCATGGGAATTTTCGGCGGCGTGCCGCCCGCCATCCGCGCCGCGCGCCGCCCCGTCGCCCAGGCCCTGCGAGAGTTGTAGGCGTGTCGCGGCCGCATGCCGGATTTCTTCGCCCGCCTGATTCGTGATATAACTCCGGGCATGCGAACTCAACATCGTCTTCTTTCGATTGCCGTATCGGCAAAAAACATAATCTTTTCTCAGCCGCGCGCCCACCGGGTTTTGGCCGTCCTGTCGCTTTTGCTCCTGATCGTGATCGCCGGCTTTATGCTGCCCGTGCAATCGGGGGCGCAGAATTTTGTGGACCTCAAGCCCAGCCCGCAGCAGGTGGAATGGCAGGACCTTGAGTTTGGCGTCATCGTCCATTTTGGCCTGAACACTTTTACCGACAAGGAATGGGGCAGCGGCAAAGTCAGCCCGTCGGTTTTTAATCCCACAAAATTTGATCCCAACCAGTGGGTGGAGGCGGCGCAGGCAGCCGGCGCCAGATACCTGGTTTTTGTGGCCAAGCACCATGACGGCTTCTGCCTGTTTCCCACGCCGCTGACCAAGTACAGCGTGGCCGGCAGCCCCTGGAAAGACGGCCATGGCGACGTGGTGCGCGCGGTCGAGGAAGCGTGCCGCCGCCACGGGATGAAGTTTGGCATTTACCTCTCGCCCTGGGACCGCCACGAGCCTTCCTACAGCTCGAACCAGGAATACGACAAATTTTACGAAGGGCTGATGCAGGAACTGACGACGCGCTATGGGCCGCTGGTTGAGTTCTGGCTGGACGGCGCGGGCAGCGCGGGCCACCTCTATGATTTTCAGTCCTATCTCCACCAGTTGCGGTCTATCAGCCCAACGCGCTGGTCTTTGCCGACGTGGGATTCATGAAGGTGGGCGATATCCGCTGGGTGGGCAACGAGGCCGGTTACGCACCCGAGGAAAACTGGGACGTGATTGACCGCGCCGGTTACCTGCGCTGGCGGCCCGCCGAGTGCGACACGCCGCTCCACCAGCGCCACTGGTTCTGGCATCCGAATGACGCGCAAACGCTCAAAACCGTTCCCGAGCTGCTCAAGATTTATGACAATTCCGTGGGCCACGGAGCGCAACTGATGCTGGGCATCTCGCCCGACGAGCAGGGGCTTCTGCCGGCGCTCGATGCCGCGCGGCTGCGCGAGTTCGGCCAGAAGCTGCATCAGATCTACGCTCACAACCTGGCCCCGGAGGGCATTCGTTCCTCCAGCGCAGGCGGCGACGCGCGTGCGGCTCTTGACAACAATCCGGATACTTTCTGGACTGCGCCTCCGCACACCTACCACGCCGCGCTGGAAGTCCAGTTCGCCAAGCCCGTCACCTTCGACCGCACCGTTACCATGGAATGGCTCAACCGCGGCCAACACGTTGAAGCTTACGAGGTCCAGGCCTGGGTCGGGAACAAGTGGCGGACGTTGCACCGCGGCACCTCCATCGGCCACAAGGTGATCGATATTTTCCCCAGCACCACCACCACTCGCGTCCGGCTGAATATCCTGAGTGCTTCCCACTCGCCGGCCATCCGCGAGTTTCAGATTTATGACGGCCACGGCGCCCCCTGAGCCCGGCCGCGCTGCCCTCGCTGCCTGCTTCGGCCAGAATGAGGTTGTTTTCCCGCCGCGTCGGTGGTATACAAGCGGAGAATTCATAAGGTTGGTCCAGAGAAATAAGAGTTCAGGCGGTACCCGGTTGATGACAAGCCCGCCGGTTTCCGTGATCGTTCAGAAAAGCTATGGGTACATCGGGGAGTCGTTCCGCCTGGTGCCGGCGGAAACTACGGCTTCATAACCCTATCTGCTGAGGCAGACTCAACAAGCATTCAGGAGGAGTAGACATGTCTCATGAATCACAAAAGCCGGAAGTGAGCCGGCGCGAGTTTCTCAAGACCGGCGCCATGGCCGGCGCCGTGGGCCTATCGGCGTTTAGCGGAATCACCTTCATCACCAACCCCGAGCGCGTGTTTGGCGCGAATGACCGCGTCCGGGTGGCGGTGTGCGGACTCCGCGGCCGGGGCAATGATCACATCCATGCTTTCGCGAACCTGCCCAACGCAACCCTCGGCGCGCTTTGCGACGTGGATGAGAACATCCTGGACCAGAGGCTGGCGGAAGTCGAAAAAATGGGGAAGCCGCGCCCCACGCGCTTTATCGATTGCCGCAAGGTGATGGAAGACAAATCCATTGACGCCGTCTCCGTTGCCACCCCCGATCATTGGCACTCCTTAATCGGCATCTACGCGTGCCAGGCCGGGAAGGATGTTTATGTGGAAAAGCCCGTCTCGCATTCCTGGTTTGACGGCCATCAACTGGTGAAGGCGGCGGAAAAATATGACCGCGTCGTCCAGATGGGCGCGCAAAGCCGCTCCAACAGCGCCATCCAGGAAGCCATCAAGCATCTGAACGACGGACTCATTGGCGAGGTCTATCTGTCTCGCGGGCTTTGCTACAAGTGGCGGCCGACCATCGGCCACACACCCGTTTCACCCGTGCCTTCGGGCGTGCACTACGACCTGTGGCAGGGTCCGGCGCCCGAGCACCCCTTCACCAAAAACCGCTTCCACTACAACTGGCACTGGTTCTGGGATTACGGAAGCGGCGACCTCGGCAACCAGGGCATCCATGAAGTGGACATCTGCCGCTGGGGTCTGGGCGTCGATTACCCGTCGAAGATTACGGCCATCGGCGCGAAGTTCATGTTCAAGGACGATCAGCAGACGCCCAACGTTTTGAACTGCGCTTACGAATTCAAGCTGCCCGACGGCTCAACCCGCATGATGGAGTTTGAAGTGCGCGGCTGGGAGACCAATCACGAGGCCGGAATCGGCACCGGGCTCTTTAAGAGCGGCGGCGTTCCCGCAGCCGGCCTGGCAGCCAGGGCTCGGCGGCCTGGCCCTGCTCGAGCCAAAACGCTGGGCCCGGATAGCCATGCGCCTTCGACGATTGGCAACATCTTCTACGGCTCCAAGGGCTATCTCGCCATCGAAGGCTACGATTCCTACCGCACTTGGCTCGGTGAAGATCAGCATCCGGGACCCCAGGCCAACGGCAAGGGTGACCACTTTGCCAACTTCATTGACGCGGTGGCCGCCCACAAGAAGCAGATGCTGACCGCTCCCGTCGAAGAGGGCCACAAGTCCACGCTGCTGGTGAACCTGGCGAACGTTTCCTATCGCCTCGGCCGCACCATCAACTTTGACGGCAAGACGGAAAGCATCGTCGGCGACGAAGAAGCCAGCCGCATGCTCCACGGAACCTTCCGGGCCCCGTTCACCGTGCCGGAAAACGTGTAACCGTGTGTTGAAAAAGGCTTGGGTCCCGATGCCGCTTTTCGGGACTCAAACCTTCGCTTGTCATCCTGAGCGCAGCAAGGATCTCCGCAGTTCAGGTTCGTCCGCTTGTCATCCTGAGCGAAGCGAAGGACCTCGGCAGTTCCGGTTCGTCAAAAGCAAAAGCCCACGGTCAGAAAAACGCCGGCCGTGGCTGCCCGCTGATCCATGGTTTGTAGTGCAACGTTCGTTTTTTAACGTTGCGGCCCGCGCCCGGCTTGCAAGCAGGAACCGCAGGGTCGAAAGGCGGATTCTGCGCACAAGCGCCCGTTCGAGGCCGCTCGCACTCGGTCGGGTAGCGCTGTTTCCCATCACGATGGAGGGCTCATCATGTCCAACCGCGTCAATCGAAGGGATTTTCTCAAGGGTTCGGCGGCAGGCGCTTCGGCGCTCGCGGCAGGATTGGGGGGCGCGGCTGGTCTGGCCGCAGACCCGCTGCAGGCCGGAAACATCGAGATGAAGCCCCCGGCAAACACCATCGGCCGGCCGGTGCGCGTGTCCAGTATTGGTTTTCACGCCGGGCGGCCTCTGGAGCAGATTGTGCAACTGGTGGACGAGCAGGGAGCGCAGGGAGCCGACATCATCGTGATCCCGGAAACCTGCCGCGGCCTGAACAAAACTACCCGGGAGCCGCTCGACGGCCCCACCGTCAGCGCCATGGCGCGTCTGGCCCGCAAACATCGCACCTACATTGTCTGCCCCATCGACCGCCAGCACGGAAAGCAGCACTTCAACTCCGCTGTGCTCCTCGACCGGGCAGGGAAGGTGGCGTGCATTTACGACAAGATGTTCCCCGTTTGGCAACAGGAGTGCGTGCCGCTTGGCGTGGTTCCCGGCAAAGAGGTCAAGGTTTACGACGCGGATTTCGGGCGGATCGGTTTCGCCATCTGTTTTGACGTGAACTGGGCGCCCGTCTGGAAGCGCCTCTCGGACCATGGCGCGGAACTGGTGATCTGGCCAAGCGCCTACTCCGCCGGCCGCTCGCTTCAGGCTCAGGCCATCGCTTACAACTACTACGTCGTCAGCGCCACATGGTGGCCCGATTGCCACGTCTTTGACCTCGACGGCGAGAAACTGGTTCACGACGAGCATAACCGGGATGCGGGCACGAATGTGACCCGTGTTACGCTGGACCTTGATCGCTGTATCTTCCACCAGGACTTAAACTACCCGGACAAACTTAATAAACTGCTTGAGGCTCGTGGCGAGGATATCGAGAAGGAGAAGTGGTTGCCACTTGAGGGATGGTTTGTGCTCCGGGCAAAACGGCCGGGAATCAGTTGCCGTGAAGTGGCCCGCCAATACGGCCTGGAAGAGTTGAGGCATTACATCAATCGAAGCCAGTGCGAGATCGATAAGTGCCGGGGCTGGGAATATTCCTAAGAGGCCTGCGCGCGCCCGAGACAGGAGGGCGATGACATATCATGTGTGAGATTTGCAAATCAATGCTGGCAGCCGAGCACACGGAGCAGCCAGGGGCGGAACTTTGCCCGGTGTGCCGCCGGTTCCCGCTTGACGCGGACGCGCCTCTGGACCTGAGCCAGTGGGATTATGTCGATCCGGATTTTCAGGATGCGGTCGAGTCCAACGCGCTGGAAACAGCGCCCATCCTGGATTCGATGCCTGAGGAAGCGCTGGAAAGCTCCGAAAGTCTGCTCCCGGAAGAAACCTGCGACGAAGCGGAGGAACGGGTCCGGACCTGCTATCACTGTTACCAGGCCGATTCGGAACTGGCCGAACTTTGCCCGGTGTGCGGTGATTCCTACCTGCCGCCGTCCCTGCGCCAACCGTACAGGGCCTGAATCACCTTCCAGGCCAATGTTGCTATCCGCCACCTCCCCGTCCCGTCATTCCGAGCCCCGGTCGCTGTGTCATTCCGAGCCCCGAGCAAGTGTCATTCCGAGCAAAGCGAGGAATCTCGCCCGGCTCGGGGTAAACTCCGCGAGGAATCTCGCCCTGCTCCCGGCGTAAACTCCGCGGGGAATCTGCTTTGTTCGTTTTTCCAGAATAAGCGACTGGTACGGAAAAGCAGATTCTTCGGCCAAAAACCAGCCTCAGAATGACGTGCGCGGCGACTGGCGAAAAGCATCTTGACTTCCGGGGCGGCCCAGTGTAGACTAGGCATGTAACTTTTCGGCCGGAGGGGCCCCACCCAATAGCCGGTCGAGAGGAGGAAACGCTGCCCGCCAACATTCCAGCCTTTTCCGGTTGTAATCAGCACGTTTATATCATTATATTCAAATACTTAACAACACTCATCGAAAGTAACGCTTAAATCGATGGGACAAAGAAAATGTGTTTTTTCAAAAACGAACCGTAGAAGTTATTGAAAACAAAGGATCGTGCCTAAAAACGAACCGGAAACGAACCGAAAAACGAAGCGGAGAAGTTGTTGAAAACGCTGGAGCCCGAAAAAAACGAACCGGAACGAACCGGAAAACGAACCGGAGCCTTAGAGGGGCTAGATCGGGCAATGTCGACGCGCCGACATCAATCGGGCGGGGAATTGATGGCAGCGTTTTGATAGCTTTCGAGCGTTACCCGGATGGCCTCGGCAATCGGCGTTTCCTTAAAATCCGGCAGCGTTCGCCGCAGCTTCGAACCCTCCAGAATTACGCTTTGATCAAACAGGTAACGCAGTTCCATCAGTTCACGAACCGTAGCGTCAAACATGGCCGCCAGCTTCAGTGCCGACCACGGCAGCACCCGGACGGCCAGTCCTGCGTGGCCGGACTGTTCGGCAATCTGCTCCAGGAAATCCCTCTCGGGGCTGGCGACGTAACCGGCGAAATTAAACACCTCATAGGGCTCCAGACCTTCCTGGATGGCCAGCAGTTCCAGCGCCGCGCGCGCCAGATCCGGCACAAACGCCCACTCATGCGCGACGTCCAGATTGCCAAGCGCCCGCATGGGTTTGCCCTCGGCGGCGTTGCCAAAGATGGGATCAACCAGACCGTTGCGTACCGTGGGGCCAAAATAGTCGCCGGCCCGCAGCACGATCACGCGAACCGATCCTTCCTCGGTGGCGTGCAGAAGGGAATCCTCCAGCGTGACGCGCAACGCGCCCTTGTGGCCCGCCGGCTGATTCGGTGCCTCCTCGGTCAGGGGAGCGGAGCATTGAGGTCCCAGACCGTACACGTTGCCCGGAAACAGGATGGTGGCGCCCGCGGCGCGCGCCGCACTAATCACATGAGCGGTGGCCCGTGCCATGTTGGGCACCCACTTGGGATAAGGGTAGTTGATGGCGTGAACGATCGCGTGGCAACCCTCGGCTGCCCGGACCACGGAGTTCGAATCCTGCACGTCGCCCCGGATCACTTCCAGGTTGGGATCTTCTCCGAGAAGCGTCGAGGCTTTTTCGAGGTCGCGTACCAGGCAGCGTGCCGGCTGGCCGCGCCGCAGCAATTCCTGCGCCACGGCCCGGCCAAAGCCGCCGGTCCCGCCAAGGATAAGAGTGGGAGCGCTCAATAGGATGCCCTTTCGGTCAATTCACCTGCCGCTGACCAGCTCCGCTTCGAGCGAATTCCACTTTATACTACCGAAAGGAGTTGAAGTCATTCCCCTTAGTGCAGAATTCGGCCTGGTCGCTGTGGCGCGCGTGGCGGGCAGTTCTGCCCAGACTGCCGGAAGATGCCCGCACAAAACGCTGCGCGCCGAATGACAAGAGGAACTGAGACTACTTCCGGCGTGCCGGCGGCAGGCCCGGCTCCGTCATGCGGTGCGGATCTAGTATCTGCTTTAGTTCCTTTTCAGTAAGAACGTTGTCTTCAAGGCATACTTCCGGTATTGTCTTGCCGGTTTTGAGCGACTTTTTCACCACTTCGGCCGCCCGCGTATAGCCGATCACCGGATTCAGTGCCGTGGCAATGGAGGGAGACAGGTAGGCATAGCGCTCGCACACCTCGCGATTGGCTCGAATGCCTTCGATGCAACGACTGGCCACAACCCTGCAGGTGTTCTTGAGGATTTCCGTCGCATGCAGCACATTCCAGATCATCGCCGGCATCATCACGTTCAGCTCCAGTTGCCCCGCCTGGACCGCCAGAGCCACCACCGTGTCGCACCCAACCACCTGGAAGGCCACCATGTCCAGCAACTCGCCCATTACCGGGTTCACCTTGCCGGGCATGATGCTGGAGCCCGGCTGCAGGGCGGGCAGCATGATTTCATTAAATCCCGTCAGCGGGCCGCTGGTCAGCAGCCGCAGGTCGTTCCCAATGCGGATCAGCTCCAGGGCCAGGTTGCGCAAGCCTCCGGACACCGCGGCCAGCGGGAATTGCGACTGCATGGCGGCGCGCAGGTCCGGGGCCGAATGAAGGCGCAATCCGGTCAACGCCGAAAGGCGCTTGGCCACCAGGCGCGGGAACTTCGGATGCGCGTTCAAACTGGTTCCCACGGCGCTGCCGCCGATGCCCAGATCGGTCAGGGGCTCGGAATTGCGCCGGATGTGCTCGCGAAGCTGTTCGAGCGTCACAGCGTAAGCGGTAAATTCCTGGCCCAGGCGTATGGGAACGGCGTCCTGCAGATGGGTGCGCCCGCTCTTGATGATCTTGTCAAACTCGCGGCCTTTCTTGCGGAAGGCGGATTCCAGCTCTTCAAGGGCGGGATAAAATTCTTCCAGCAGCAGGAGGGAAGCCAGGCGCATCGCGGTCGGAAAGGTGTCATTGGTGGACTGGCCGAAGTTGACGTGGTCGTTCGGGTGAACGATGGAATAGTTGCCCAGCTTGTCCAGATGCTTGCCGGTCAGGTACCAGATGGCTCGGTTGGCGATTACCTCGTTGACGTTCATGTGGAAGCTGACGCCGGCGCCGGCCTGGTAAACATCGACTACAAACTGGTCATCCAGCCTGTTGTTGGCCACATCCTGGGCGGCCCGCACCACGGCGCGCCCCACCCGCTGGGGGATCATCTTGAGTTGGAGGTTGGTCTCCGCACAGGCCTGCTTGAGCAGGCCGTAGGCTTTGATAAGGACACGGTGGGCCCGAATGCCGCTGATCGGATAATTCGCGACCGCGCGGGCCGTCTGGGCCCCGTAATAGGCATTTGATGGAACAGTAACGTCACCAAGAGAATCGTGTTCGGTTCGTGTTTGCATGAAACGATTCTACCTGAAAATGGCGGCGATGGACCCTCTTGGATTTGAAAAAACGAAGGGATTGAAAAACTCGGAAAGCTGTTGCTGCGGTCTGGCCATGCGAACGGAAGAGCTGGTGTGCTTGCGGCGCCTGTCCAGGCGGTGGCACGGAAATCGGGCGCCTGAGCAGGTCCCAGGCGCTCAGGGAAGAGGCCGCCGGGCTTGCCGCGCCGGCGGGTCCAGAGGCGGGTTTTGCCCTATTTCAAGTGTCTGATAAGGTATGTTATGTTAACTTACAAATAAGTCGCGCCTGGCGCCACCGTTCTGGACGCCGCCGGTTTTCCCCGGCCCCATGGAGGTCTCGACATCGGTACCGCCGGCGGCTTCCATCATTGGAAACAGTGCTTATCGTTCTTGCCAAGTGGTGATGCTTGTTCTGCGGGAGCGGCATTGAGAAGCGCCATCCGAAGCCACGCACTCGATCCAGGCGCTTCGAAGCACCGGAACCGATGGCATCAAACGTCCGGTTCAGCGCCTGCGGCATGGGGATTGGAGCAGCGTTGTATTACGCTATTTCTTACCTTCCCACGTGCCCTGTTTTTGGCCGCCACGGGACCACTCGCCCTCCAGCTTGCCACCGGCGAGGGTTGCGGTCAGCGCGTAGCTTTCTTCCTGGGTATCGATCTCAATATTCAGATGGTTGTCCTTGAAGGTTACGGTGGTCAGGTCGGTTTCTCCCTGGGGAGCGGATACCGTTCCCGTAAAACCTTGCGCGGACTGTTCCAGATAAAGGGTGAACGCAATGTCGCCGTTTTGGCTGCCGTGGGCAATGCAATTCCAGGTGCCGGCCAGAGGGCTGCTGCCGGCTTTCTCCTTGGCTTGCAGCGCAAGGCCGAAAGCCATGACGACCAGAACGGACATAACCGCTAAACGTCTCATTGGACCTCCTTGGTGGGCGAAAGGAATCTCACGCCCCTGTGCAGCCTAGGATACTACAAAAGGCTCAGGAAATCGCCGGGATGAATGGCCTCAGAACCAGAAATGCCAGACCGTATCCACCAGGGCGTGGGTAAAGGCTGAGGCGGACGTCCTTTTCCGCACCCGCCAGGCGTTTCCATAAAAGAGTCCCGCCAGGGTTGCCAGGACGGCGTACCTCCAATTGGGTACGGGCGGGTGATGGAGGTGTGACAACCCGAAGATGACCGAGGCCAGCAGCAGACCGTATTGCCCGCCCCGAGGCCCCTGGAAGGTTTTGACCAGCAGGTTTTGAAGCACTCCCCGAAACAGGAATTCTTCCGGGATGGCGACGGTCAGGTAAATCCCCACAAAATCCGCGGCGAAGGCGGGCAAATTCAGATGGTGCGCATGCGGATGAATGAAGTGTAACCCCAGCCCCAGCGGCAGCGCGAGGATGAAGAAGGCAATGAAATTGACGCCACCTTCGGTCACGTCGGCTTTCTTGAAGAGCAGTTTGTAGCCGGCGTCTTTCAGGTTCCGGATCACGAGGAAAGCGTAGGCTCCCGTGCACACGCAGAAGATGGGACGGAAGATGTAGATGTCCTGCGGCCAGACCCAGATGCCCGTCAACCATCCGGCGCTGACGGGCAGTCCCAGGCTGAGCATGGCCGCGAAATCGCGCCAACTGGCGCGTTCGGCCGGGTGCAGGCGGTCAGGAAGAAGCAGGAGCGTGGGAACGGCGATGTAAGCGATAAGTTTGGCCAGCGCCAGGAATGCGAAAGTGCCTGTGCCGAACGCCAGGATAAGATAAGGCGCCAAAAGGACAAACGGCATCAGGATGGCCCATCGCAGCGAGGCCAGGGCCCACTTCCTCAGCCGGTGGATGAAGTCCGTGTAAGTGAAGGCCACAAACGCGCCCAGCAGCAGCGCAAGCGATTCAAACAGCGCGGCCAGCCGCCAGGGATTGAGATGGATTTGCGAGAGGAGGATGAATTCGGCCAACGCCGCGATCAGGGTGAGGCCCGCGAGCGCGAGGAGAATCTTCTTCATCCGGCTATTTTCCGGGACGGTCCGCAGTTCCCTTCTGCGGTTCAGGGAACGCACGGCTCACGTCAGCCATGGGGATGACCCGCACCGGCCCCAGTTTCTTGAGGCCGTTTCGGAACGCTGTAACATTGCCGACCAGCACGACCACATCATTGTCGGGATCAAGATACTTTCGGGTTGCGGCCAGAACGTCGTCCGCTGTGAGGGAGCGGACCTTTTGTGGAAACTGGTTCCAATAATCAGCCGGCAGATGGTAAAGCATCATTTCCAGGACCTGATTGGCAACCTGGCTGCCCGACTCAAATTGCAGGGCCTCATGGCCGACCAGGTAATCCCGGGCGTTTTGCAACTCCCAAGGGCGGACGGGCCGGTCGCGAAGACGGGTGATTTCATCCAGAACCATTTGGGTCGCCTTGATGGTTTCAGCCGAGCGCGTTGACGTCTTGGCTACCCACGCGCCCAGGGAGGAATAGCAATCCAGGTCGCTCGAGGCTCCATAAACCAGCCCGTGTTCCGTGCGCAAGATGTCAAAAAGCCGGTTCGCCGCCGGCCCGCCCAGAACCTGGTTGGCAATGGTCAGCGCGAGGTAGTCCGGATTGGAGCGCGGGATGCCGAGGTTGGCCACGCGAATTTCCGTTTGCACGGCGTCCGGCTTGTTGATGACAACGACTTCCCGCGAAGGCAAAGGATGCGGCGCCATGCGAGGCTGCGAAGGCTCGCTGGAGGGGTTCTTCCAGTCGCCCAGAAACTTGCCGGCCAGGCTGAGGCACTCGGGTTCCGTGATATCTCCGACCACGGCAACAATGGTCCGCGACGGAACATAGTAGCGCGCGTGAAAGGCGACCAGGTCCTTGCGGGTCATGCGTTCAATGGACTCGCGCGTGCCGTCCTCGGAGTGAGCATAGGGCGTTCCTGCAAACAGGAGCCGGCGCAGGACCAGGTCGGCCACGTAGCTGGAATCCTGGCCCACAACGTCGAGAGCCGAAAGCGTCTGCTTCCGGATTCGCTCGACCTCGGCGGGCGCAAAGTCCGGATGGACCAGAAGATCGGCCAGCAGATCAAATGCGAGCACCTTGTTGTCCGAAAGGACGCTCACGTTGGCGTAG
>Ga0307374_10008388_pt1 | contig 15457 bp, 16 predicted proteins | sample OX3MG_FD_202532 | JGI IMG/M metagenome (GOLD analysis project Ga0307374, IMG submission 202532) | Soil microbial communities from Risofladan, Vaasa, Finland - OX-3 | ecosystem: Environmental > Terrestrial > Soil > Coastal area > Acid sulfate soil | place: Finland: Risofladan, Vaasa | collected... | reverse complement strand
CGATGTCGTGGAACACGCTCGACAGCGGGCTCAAGCTGTTCTTCAGCCGCGAGGTCAAGGGCAAGGTGGGCGAGGATCTCGTGGAGAAGCAGAACGCCGAGATGGGGCTCATGCCGGTGGTGGCCAACGAGGCGGCCACGTACGGCTACGAGGCCGAGGACCGCCACATGGTGCAATGCTTCCGACGGGGGACGAAGCCGTCGCTCACCTTCACCGACGGCGTGGAGACGGTGAAGTTGCTGATGACGGCGTACCAGAGCGCCGAACAGGGGCGCACCCTGCCCTTCCCGGCGCGCGGCCTCGACACGTTCGTGCCCAAGGTGGCCAGAGGAACTTGGAAGCCGTAGCGCGCCGAGTGCCCGCGGAATGATGGGATCGGACCTCGGCGCGATCGTCGATCGCGCCGCGACGACGATTCGACACGCGCGTCCCGGAGTCGGTGGAATCGTCGCCGCGATCTCCGGCGCGGACGTGTGCCTGCGCCCGTTCGGCACCCTCGGCACCTTCGATCGCCGGGCCGTGTGCGAGACCACCGTGTTCGAGATCGGCTCGGTGACCAAGCTGTTCACCGCCGCGCTCCTTGCCGCAACCGTTCTCGACGGGCGCGCAGCGTTGAACGAGCCGGTCGCCGAGTTGCTCCCCGAACTGCGCGGCCTGGCGGACGACATCACGCTCGTGAGATTGGCCACGCACACGGCCGGGTTGCCACGCCTGCCGCGAAACCTGATCGGGCGGTCGTGGATCCGGCACCCGTTGAACCCCTACGCGGGATACACGGAGCGCGCGCTCGTCGATGCGCTCCGCCGGCATCGCCCGGCGCGCCGCCTCCCGCCCATCCACCGGACCCCCGTGCGCTATTCGAATCTCGGCGCCGGGCTGCTCGGGGCCGCCCTCGCCCGGCGGCTGAACCTCTCGTACGAGGCGGCCGTGGTCGCGTACGTCTGCGCGCCGCTCGGCATGAACGACACGCGCATCGCGCTCACCCGGGATCAGGGCGAGCGGTTCGCCGCGCCGCACGGGGTGTTCGGGCTGCCCGCGGCGCGCTGGGAATTCGGCGCCCTCCAAGGCGCCGGCGCCTTGCGGTCAACGCCCGCCGATCTGATTCGCTTCGCGCGGGCCAGCGCCGGCGCCGCGCCGGAACCGCTGCGGAGCGCGCTGCTCGACGCGCAGCACCTCCGGGTGGAGACCCGCGACGCGGACGGCCGCCTGTCGGCGGGCCTCGGCCTCGCGTGGCACGCCTTCGAGACCGTCGGCGCCAGACGGCTCGTGCTCTGGCACAACGGGTCCACAGGTGGCTATCGGAGCTTCCTGGCCCTCGTGCCCGCGTTGCGACTGGGCGTCGTCGCGCTCGCCAACCGCGCACCGGGCCTGGAGGATCGCCTCCGCCCGGCAACGGCCCTGGACCGGATCGCGCTGACCGCCCTCCGCGATCTGCTCCGGCTCGACGCGAGCGATTCGCGGCCCGCCTAGCCCAACCGGAGCAGCACCGCCGCGTTGCCGCCCATGATCGCGGCGCGCTCGGCGTCGGACACGGGCAACGCCCGCAGGCTCTCGAGCATCTTCGGGATGCTGCCGATCTGGTGCGGGTAATCGCTGCCGGCTAGCAGGTGCGCGGGCCCGGCGAACGCCAGCGCGAGCTTCATGGCGTCGGGATCGAAGTTCACCGTGTCGTAGTAGAACCGGCGCAGGTACTCGCTGGGCGGCCGGTCGATGTGGGCCCGGCAATCGGGGAACGCGTGGAACCCGCGGTCCAACCGCTCGGCCAGATAGGGAATGGCACCCCCCATGTGCGTGAGCACCCAGCGGATGTTCGGGAACCGCTCCACCACGCCGCTGAATACGAGCTTCGCGGCCGCCAGCGTGGTATCGAACGGGAACCCGACGAGCGGCATCAGCCAGTAGTCCGTCATCGCTTCCACGCCCACCGGATCGGTGGGGTGGATGTAGAGCACGGCGTTGAGCCGGTTGGCCTCTTCGTACAGGGGCCAGAACCGCTCGTCGGCCAGGGCCACGCCGTTCACGTTGCTGAACAGCATCGCGCCCGGCAAGTGCAGTTGGGTCATCGCCCGGCGCAACTCGGCCACCGACGCCGAGGGATCGTTGAGCGGCAGCGTGGCCAGCGCCGTGAAGTGCGCGCCGCGCTCCTGGATGACGCGCGCGAAGGCGTCGTTCACCAGGCGCGCGAACTTCACGGCCGTGGCCGGCGTCTCCACGTGCGTGCCCGGCGTGGTGAGCGTGATCACCTGCTTGCTCACCCCCGCCGCGTCGAGCACGTCCTGGCGATAGGCGATGTCGCGGTGCCCGCGCACCGCCACGTTGAAGTCGCCGGGATAGTGGATGCAGGGGTTCCCGTCGGCGTCGTCGGTCACGCGCACGGCACTGTCGCCGGTGCGCAGGGCGTCGAGGTATTCGGGCGGGTAGAAGTGATTGTGGAAGTCGATGATCATGACGGTGCCAGGCGGCGGTCAGGCCGCGGCCGTGGGTGGCGGCGCCACGCGCGGCCGGAAGAGGACGGCGAACACGATGCCGATGGCGAGGGCGCCCACCGACGGCACGAGCCAGATGCGGTGCCAGTCGTGCACCACCGCCGTGCACTGCTGCGCGGCGGCGGCCGCGGCCGTGCAGGCCGGATTCACGGTGGCGTAGCGATTGGTCACCGCGCCCGAGACGAAGGCGCCGATGAAGTACCCCACGCCGTTGGTCACGAAGTTGATGAAGCCCTGCGCGGCGGCGCGGATCTTCGGCCCCGCCTTCTCGTCGGTGTAGATCTGGCCGGCCACGAAGAAGAAATCGTAGCACACGCCGTGGATCACGATGCCCAGATAGATCAGCCACATCCCCGAGCCCGCGTTGCCGTTGGCGAACGCGAAGTAGCGCAGCGCCCAGGCGAGCATGCCGCCCACCATGATCGCCTTGATGCCGAACCGGCGCAGCACGAACGGGAGCATGAGCAGGAACGGCACCTCGAAGAACTGGCCGAACGTCTGGATGAACGCCGGCTCGGGCGCGCGGATCTCGTTGAGGAAGGGATTGGCGAACGTGTAGTAGAACTGCAGCGGAATGCAGAGCAGGAACGAGCCGAGCACGAAGATCAGGAAGTCGCGGTCCCTGAGCAGCTCCAGCGCGTCGAGCCCGAGCGCATCGCGCGCGCTGAACGGCGCGCCGGCGGCCCGCGGCGGCGTGTGCGGCAGCGTCAGCGAGAACAGGCCCATCACCACCGATGCCCCCGCCGCCACGCGCATCGGCAGGGCCAGCGCGTCGGCGTGCAACCACTTGCCGATCACGATGCCGGCGGCGATCCACCCCACCGTGCCCAGCACGCGGATGTACGGAAAGTCGCGCGCCGGATCCTGCACGTGGTGGAACGAGATCGAGTTGGTGAGCGAGAGCGTCGGCATGAAGCACAACGCGTAGACGATCAGCAGCGGATAGAAATGGCCGAACGTGGTCTGGGTCGAGACCTCCCACATGACCACGGCACCCACTAGGTGCAGAACGGCCAACAGCTTCTCGGTGGCGAAGAACCGGTCGGCCACCATTCCCACGAAGAACGGGGACACGATGGCCGCGATGGCCGTGGCCCCGTAGGCCAGCCCGATTTGCGAATCGGTGAACTTGAGCGTCGTACCGAGGTAGGTCCCCATGGTGACGAACCAGGCTCCCCAGATGAAATACTGGAGGAACATCATCACCGAGAGCTTCGTGCGGGCGGTGTTCACGGGATTTGCTTCCTCCGGACGGGGCGGGGCGCGGGTGGCCCCATGCTCGGGGCCGCATGCACGACGTCGGACTGGCGGGCCGGGCTAAATTAAGGCGCGGTTGGAGTTTCGCTACCCATACCTTGCGTTAACGCGATCAAAGAGGAAGTCTTAGGTCCGTGTCCGTCACCCCCATCTCGAACCCGACCATAGCCTCCGGCGTGCTGGTGGAAGCCTGCGTGGACTCGGTGGAGTCCGCCCTCGCGGCGGAAGCCGGGGGCGCGTCGCGCATCGAGCTCAGCGAGAACCTGTACGAAGGCGGCACCACCCCGAGCGCCGGGCTCATCGCCCTCGCCCGCGAACGCGTGCGGATTCCGATCCACGTGCTCATTCGCCCGCGCGGCGGCGATTTCCTCTATGACGAGGACGAGGTGCGGGTGATGCTGGGCGACATCGCGCTCGCCAAGGAGATCGGCGTCGACGGGATCGTGCTCGGCGCGCTCTTCCCCGACGGATCGGTGGACGATCGATGCACGCGCCTGCTCGTCGAGGCCTCGCGCCCGCTGTCCACCACGTTCCACCGCGCCTTCGACCTCGTGCGCGACCCGTTCGAGGCGCTCGACACCCTCGTCGCGCTGGGCGTGGACCGCGTGCTCACCTCCGGCGGCGCCCCCACGGCGGCCGAAGGGCTGGAGACGCTGGCCGCCCTCGCCTGGCGCTCCGAGGGCCGGGGCACGATCACCGCCGCCGGCGGGATCAGCGACCACAACGTGGCCCGCATCGTGACCGAGGCCGGCGTGTCCGAGGTGCACGTGCGCGCCAGCCGGCGCCGCGACAGCCTGATGCGCTTCCGCCGCGAGAGCGTCACGCTGGGCAAGCCGTACGTGCCCGACGAGTACGCGCGCGTCGTGACCACGGCCGACCTCGTCCGGCAGGTGGTGTCGGCCTGCGCCGAAGCGAGCGCGCCGCCCACCACCGAGACCGCCGCCGACTGACGCGCCGGGCGCGCGCCACGCCGCCCCGAGTCAGAAGGTCAGCCGGTCCAGATACGCGAAGCTCGCCCGCGCCGACGCCATGGGTTGCGGCGCGTCGTCGCGCTCCACGAAGCAGTGCGTGAGCCCGGCGCGCTCGAACGCGCCGAGGATCTTCGGGAAGTCGATCAGCCCCGCGCCCACGTCCGCCATCTTGCCGTCGGCGGTGCGGTCCTTGGCGTGCACCATCGGGAACCGGCTCGGATCCCGCGCCAGATACGCGAGCGGATCCTGTCCGCCGTTCACCATCCAGTAGATGTCGATCTCCATCTTCACCAGCGAACGGTCGCACTCGGCCAGCAGCAGGTCGTAGGGCAACCGGCCGTCCACGGGCGTGAACTCGAAATCGTGGTTGTGGTACGCGAACTGGAGACCGGCCTGCTTGGCCGCCGCGCCCGCGGCGTTGAACCGCGCCGCCACGCGCTTGAGGCCGTCGGTCGTGCGGTCCTTCTCGTCGATCCACGGGCACACGATGTACGACTGGCCGAGCACCAGCGCGTCGTCGAGGTCGCGCTTCCACTCGTCCATCGCCGCCGGCACGGCCACGTGCGACGACGGAGCTACGAGCCCATGGCGGCCGAGCATCGCGCGCACGTCCCTGGGCGACCGGCCGAAGAGGCCGGCGAACTCCACTTCGCGATAGCCGATCGCCGCCACGGCGGCGAGGGTGCCCTCGACGTCCGCGGCCATCGCGGTGCGCACCGTGTAGAGCTGGAGCCCGATCGCGCGCAGCCTGTCCGCGCGCCCGCGCCACTCCGCCGCCGCCAACCCCGGCAGCAGCGCGCCGCCGGCCACCGCGCCCAGCGCGGTGCGAATGAAATCCCGCCGTTCCATGCGATCTACCCCTTGTTGCCGGTGAGCCATCCCTGGCGGATTCTGAGCTGCTCCGGCGTCGGATCGGGCACGAGCTCGATCGTCCACCGCGCGCCCGCGCGATCCAGCCTGAGCCCGGCGCCGGCCAGCACGCTGTCGAAATCGACGTCGTCGGTGCCGCCCACGTGCCGGTCGAACCAGTCGTGCATGTTCACGCCGGCGGCCTCGCTCACGGCGCGCTCCACGTCGTCCTCGGTGTACCCGCGTCCCTGCAGGTAGTACGACGCGTTGGGCTGGTCCCAGGAACGCTTGCGCAGGTTGTCGAACGCGTCGCCGAGCGTGCGCCGATCGTGGGTCCGCTCGCGGATGAACAGGTCCAGGTAGAGCGCGCGGCCCGCGCCCTGGGTGTAGTACGTGAGGAACACCTGCTGGCGATTGTTCGGCTGCGTGGTGGCCGCGCCGTCCCAGAACGGCGCCTCGAACGACGCCATGCGCGGCGACACTTCCTTGCGGCCGGGCGCCGTGAGGTTCTGCTGGATGATGCCCGCCGCCGCGTCGAGCATCTCCGCCTGATCGGTGATGCCGGCGCGGTGCAGCGCCATCTGCCCGTAGTACTGCGTCCACCCCTCGGCCACCCAGAGGCTCGGTTCGTAGCGCTCGCGCGTGTAGTCGAACGGCCCGAGCAGCATCGGCCGCACCCGCTTCACGTTCCACACGTGGAAATACTCGTGCGCCGCCGTGCCCACGCCGGACAGCACCGTGGCCGTGTCCACCCAGGGACGGCGGTCGGCGATCTGCGTGGAGAAGAGATGCTCCATGCCGTCGCCGCCCGGGAAGCCAATGTGGAACAGGAACGTGTACATGCGGATGGGCGGCGGGCCGAACACCGAGTTCTCATAGGTCACGATCTTCTTCACGTCGCCCACGAACCGCGCCCGCTCGTCGGGCGTGGTGGGGCCGTTGTGATGGACCATCGTGCGGTACAGCACGCCGTCCACCCGGAAGCTGTCCACCATGAACGTGGGCGACACCTCGGTGGGCGTGTCGACCAGCCGGTCGTAGTTCTCGAACCGGTAGTCCACCTGATCGTTCACCGCCGCGTCGCCGTTGATGATGTGCCAGCCGGCGGGCAGCACCACGTGCAGCGACACGGGGTCGGGCTTGTGGTGCTCCACGTACATGAACAGCGACGGGCCGTTCCAGGTGGCGTGGATGGTGTCGAGCACGCTGAACGTGCCCGACATGGGCGCGTCGGCGTACGAGCGGTAGCGCACGCGCACGGCGGACAGCCCCTTCACGGACAGGCGCCAGCGCGAGCCATCGGTGCGTTCCCACCGCACGGGCTGCCCCGACGGCGTCGTGACGGTGAAGTCCTGCACGTTCTTGGCAAAGAACATCGGCGCGTACCGGCCGGGCGACCACACGGGCATCTGCAGCGCGAGCGTGTCGGCGGCCAGCCCGCCAACGTCGATCTGGATGTCGAACAAATGCGACGCCGGAACGGGCATCGCGATCCGGTAGGCGATGGAATAGGCGCCGGGCCGCTGCGCCGCGGCGCGGGACGCGACGGCGGCAACCAGCAGGGCGGCGAGCGCGGCCAAGCCGCGCGCGGGACGGAACAGTGACACGAGACGATCTCCGATCGGGGTAGGGCCGACCAAGCATGTCGCGGCGCCCGCCCCGGGTCAATCGCCGCCTACAGGTGCTGCCGGCCCCGCGGATCGGATCGCCGCTCCACCACGCGCACCGCCAGCAGCCGGTGATCGGCGCGGTCGATCATGCGCGTGAGCGATTCATTGGGCCGGCGCGCCGCCCAGCCCAGCGAGAACGGCACCGGCGCCGACCGCTCTCCCGACTGCCGCAGCCGCTCCACCACGCCGTCGGCCTGGCTCTCGTCGGCGTCCACCAGAATGACCACGAATTCATCGCCGCCCACGCGCACCACGGCCTCCTCGGCCCGCACGTGCCGCATGAGGAACCGCGCCATGCGCACCAGGATCCGGTCCCCCGCCTGATGGCCGAACTCGTCGTTGTACTGCTTGAAATGGTCGATGTCCACGAAGATGCAGCCCCACCGTCCCGCGGGATCGCGCTTGAACTGGTCGTCCAGTTGGTCGAGGTACCGGCGGTTGAGCGCCCCGGTGAGGGCGTCGTGCGTGCTCATCTCCACCAGCTCGGCTTCGAGTTGCTTGCGCGCCGTGATGTCGATGAGCACGCCGTGGTAGTACATCTGCCCCGATTCCGGATCCCGCACCACGTAGCTCGTGTCGAGCACGGTGCGCACCTGGCCGTCGGGCCGGCGGAGGTCGAACTCGAAGTTCCTTACCATGCCGTCGCGGGCCAACATCTCGCGCTGCATCTCGCGCCGCCTCGGGTCCACCAGAAGGTCGGCCGCGCGATACGGCGCCAATTCGTCCAGCGATTGGACGCCGAGCATCGACAGGAAGGCCGGATTCGCGTCCAGGATCTGCCCGTCCATGGACGTGATGTAGAGCCCTTCGCCAAGGTTGCGGGCGAACTGGAGCAGGGCCTCCGGATCGGACAGCGAGCTGTACCGCATGCCAAGGAACTTCCCTACGGCATGGTTGGGGCGCTACTTCGGAATTTGTTCGGTTGGCAGCGGTGGCCGGCGTCACCGACTTCGTGCTGGCGAATCCCCCATCCTGGCGCGAAGTTGGGTCCTCCACCCGCACCCTCCAACCCCATGAGCCTCTTTCAGAAGCGCCACGGGCCGACCAGCGAACCGGCGGCCACCGGCTACTCGATCTTCGACGCCCAGATGCGAGTCCGGGGCGACGTGGAGACCGACGGCACGCTGCGCGTGGACGGCCGCCTCGAGGGGAACATCCGGGGCGCCGACGTGGTGGTGGTGGCCACCGGAGCGTCGATCGTGGGCGATGTGTCGGCGCGCGAGGTGATCATCGGCGGGACGGTCACGGGCAACGTGACCGCCGTCCAGCGCGTGGAATTGCAGGCGAGCGGCGCCGTGGCCGGCGATGTCGAGGCCGCGGCGATCATGATCCAGGAGGGAGGCCGCGTGGAGGGACGGATGTCCATCCATCCCGTGGCGGCCAACGGACGCCAGGGAGCCAGCGCGTCGCCGGCTCCCGCCCCGCACCTCCGGACCGCCTACAACGGCGACGCCGGCTGACCCGTTCCCGTGGCCACCCACTCCACCCCCGACAGCCGCGGCCGCGGCTGGACGATCATTCTCGTCCCTCCCCATCCCACGGGGAAGACGCGGAGCGTGCGCGTGCACATGCGGCAGGTGCGCACGCTGGTGGCCACCGCGATGCTGGCGTTCGTGGGCTACGCCGGGTGGTCCATGATCGAGGCCCTGCAGGTGAACGCCACCGCGGAGCAGTTGGCCCAGGTGCAGCGGCTGGCCGTCACGCTGAGCGACAGCCTGCAGGCGTCGCAGTCGCGCGCCGACTCGGCGTTGCGGCTGGCGGCCGTGACGGCCAACGTGGCCCACGGCCCCAAGCTGGTGACGCGCCTGGTGAACCGCGTCGGGCGCGCCAACACGGCGTCGGTGGGCGAACCGGCGGCGGGCGTGATCCTGCCGGTGATCGGACGGATCACGAGCAAGTTCGCGGAGTCACGCTGGCATCCGATTCTCAATCTGTTCCGCCCGCACGAGGGGGTGGACATCTCGGCGCCACGGGGCACGAACATCACGGCGCCTGCCGACGGGCGGGTGACGTTCGTGGGGCACCGGCTGGGCGATGGGCTCCTGGTGGAACTCGACCACGGCGGCGGCGTGATCACCCTGTACGCCCACTGCCAGCGGGTGCTGGTGGGGGAAGGCGAGTACGTGGCCGCCGGCGCGGTGATCGCCACGGTGGGTTCCAGCGGGCTGGCCACCGGCCCCCACGTACACTTCGAGGTGATGGTCAACGGCCGGCACGTGGATCCGCTCAAGTACCTGCTGGAGCCGCGTGACTCGACCCCCGCCTTTGCCGCCGGCGACCACCCGGACGAGCAGCAACCGCGCTAACCGGCTGTTTAGCTGAAGAATCCGCTAAGTCCGCCCACGGCGCACCGTGCACGCCGTTCGCTGGTCTGATATGTTACAGCACGCGGCGAGCACTGAGCGTCCCGGCGAAGCGATGCCGGGCCTGCGTCGCCCCATTCGCGCGCACGCGCGGCGGAGGAGAGATGTTCGAAGGTTTTGGGCCAGAAAAACTGATCATGGTTCTGCTGATCGTGCTCGTGCTGTTCGGCGGCAAGCGCATTCCCGAGATCGGCGCGTCGCTGGGCAAGGGCATTCGCGAGTTCAAGCGCGGAATCAAGGAAGTGGGCGACTCGGTCAACGCCGACGAGGTGTCGCCGGTGCACCCCGCGACGTCGCTGCCAGCAGGCACGGCGCCGGCTACTTCGGTGGTGTACGACGACAACCGCGGCGCCCCCAAGCGCCTGCTCGACAGCTGACCCGCAGCGCCCGGCGCTAACGACCGCCGGGTACGATGCCATCGGGACCGAACCGGGCGCGCACCTGATCCACGGCGCGCGCCACGGCGCGGTCCCGATCCGTCTCCATGGCCGGTTCCCGCTGCCGGTCGAACAGGGTGAGCTGATCGCTGGCGTCGTCCTCGGCCAGCGACGACAGCGCCACCCCCAGCAGCCGCGCCGGCACCCGCCGCGCCGAGCTTAGCCGCGACAGCAGCGGCCGGGCCAACGCCAGGATCACGCGGTCGCTCATGACGCCCAGCTCCACCGTGCGGCTGGCCGAGCGCGTGCGGAAATCGTGGTCCCGGATCTTCACCGTGATCGTGCGCGCGAGCAGTCCCTCGGCGCGCAGATCGGCGGCGGCGCGAGTGACGAGCGCCAGCAACTCGCGACCCAGGGCCGTCTCGTCGGTGAGGTCGCCCGGGAAGGTCTCGTCGCGACTGATGCTCTTGGCGCCGAGCCGCGGCGCCACGTCGCGCTGGTCGATGCCCCGCACACGGTCGAACAGCCACTGCCCTTCACGATCGCCCAGCCAGCCGGCCAGCGTCTGCACGTCGTACGGCAGCACGTCGGGCACGGTGCGCATGCCGAACCTGGCCAGCCGCTCCTGGAATCGCGGGCCGATCATCGGGATCTCGGCCAGCGCCACGTGGCGGAGGAAGTCTGCTTCGCCGCCGGGCGCCACGACGTGGACGCCGGTGGCTTGGTTGTGCGGCTTGGGCTTGGCGTGCTCCACCGCCAGCTTGGCCACGAGCTTGGACGTGCCGCCGCCGAACGACACGCCGAGCCCGGTCTCGCGGAGGATCGTGTCGCGCATGCGCTGCGCCGTCGTGGCCAACGGCTCGTGGCGGTACAGCCCCTCGGTGCCGGCGAGGTCCAGATACCACTCGTCGATGCTCGCCGCTTCGACCACGGGCGCGAAGCGGTCGAGCACCTGGCGGATCTCTCGGCTCTTCTCGGCGCACGCCGCGCGCGGCACCGGCACGCACACGGCGTCGGGGCACAGACGGAGCGCGCGGGCGATCGGCATGGCCGACCGCACGCCGAACGCGCGCGTCTCGTACGACGCCGAGCACACCACGCCGCGGCTGGCGCGGGTGCCGCCCACGATGAGCAGCGGTTCCCTGCCCGCGCCCTCCGGATCGACCATGCGCGCCACGGCGACGAAGAACGCGTCGGCGTCGGCCAGGAGGATCCGGCGCGGCGGCGCGTTCACCCCACGTACACGTAGCTGAGGCCGCGCTCCTGGGCGCGGTTCACGGCGATCACGCCGGCCACCACTTCCACGGCGCCCGGCACCAGATTGGCCCGGAAATCGGCCAGCACCGTGGCGGCGTCGGCCCCTGCCCTGCGCGCCGCTTCCCCGGAGAAGAACCCCATCGCCATGCCGCACACGGTGAACACGGCGCCGCGGGAATGGAGCGCGGCCAGGCTGGCGCTGTTCTTGCGCGTGTCATCGGCCGAACCGGACGACGTGTTGCGCACCGCCGGCGCCTTGGTGTTCGGATCGTCGTAGCCCACGACCGCGCCCAGCGCGTACTTGTTCCACATGGCGTCGTTGAGCCCCATGGCGAATGCTCGGTGCCGGAATGAGACCACCACGTTGACGTCGGCGTCGGCCAGTCCGTAGCCGTCGTTGTTGGCGTTGAGAAAGTTGCGGGCGAACGCGGCGCCGTCTCCCGCCTTCTCCGGCGAGAGGACGTCGTAGATCTGGCGGTGCTTGCCCTTGAGCGCATCGAGCCAGGCGTCGGGGTCGGCGGACGGCGCGCGGAGGAGTCGCTCGGCCCGAGCCACCGAGGGCAGCGCGGCGCTGGTGAGCAGGGCGGCGGCGGCGCCCAGGCGCCCCAGGAAGCCGCGGCGCGGGATGTTGGTGGATGGCGTCATCGCTTGTCCTCGCGTGGTGGGAGAGTATCGGCAACGGCCACGGCGGTCACGTGCCGCGCGTTGCCCTGGCGTTCGATGCGCACGGCGTGCGCCGTGACCGTGGCTTGCGCGCTGTCGGCGCGATCGAGCGGCGTGATGCGCAGCTCGACCCCCGAATCGGCGGCGGTGATCACGGCCGAGCCGTTGCCGGTGTTGACCACGAGATCGGCCGGGGCCGCCAGCACGAGCGAGCTGTCGGGCCGCATCCCCACGATCATCGAACGGATGCCGAGCTGCAGCGAACCCTTGATGGCGACGAAGAACTTGGCGCGCGTGGAATCGTTGGCGGCGTTGGCCACATGGACACCGACCTCCGCGGGCGGCGGCGGCGGTTGGCGCCGGCAGCCCGCTGAGCAGGCGGCACAGGCGAGGGCCAGGGCGAGACGACGAGCGTGAGGTTTGGGCATCGACGGAAAATGCGCGCGCCGGCCCGTCTCTGCCACTACGGGGGCACCGCGCACCCGCGCCGGGAACCATGCGTCGGCGGTAATTTGCATACAATTGTGCCCAAGCTTTCGTTTTCGAAACGGAGGGCACGGGGTCGGAGTTTGGCTTCGATTCGCCTATATTGGCGGCACCCCCTCAGCCGCACCCTGTTGCCCATGCCACCACGCAGGCCTCCTTCTCGTTCCTCGCGCGCCAAGAGCCCCGGCGGTTCCGTGCGCGCCGGATCCGTCGCGCACGGCTCGCGGCCCGAGCAGGTGTACACCCGTCTGCGCGACCTGATCGTGCAGGGGCTGGTGGCGCCGGGCAGCCGGATCGTCGAGACGGAGATTGCCAGCCGGCTGGGGGTGAGCCGCACCCCCGTGCGCGAGGCCCTGCAGCGGTTGCAGCAGGAGGGCTACGTGATGGGCGCGCCGGGCGCGCAGCAATCGCGGCTCACCGTGGCCCCGCTCACACGCGACGACGTCCGCGAACTGCTCGACATCGTGGGTTCCCTCGAGGGACTGGGCGCGCGGCGCGCCGCCGAGCTCGGCGTGGAGGAGCGGAAGCCGCTGGTGAAGGACCTCCGGGCGCTCAACGCCGAATTTCTCAGGGCGGGGCGCTCGACCCCCGTGGACCACAGCCGTCTATACGACGCGGATGAACGTTTTCACCGCCGCGTGGTAGAAGCAGGGGTAGGTCCTCGGCTCATTGCGCTGCACGACGCGGCCAAGCCGCAGGCCGAACGCTACATCAGGATGTACATCAGCATGCTGACCGGAGACATCCGGTCGTCGGTGGAGGAGCACGACGCCATCACCGACGCGATCGACGACGGACGATCCGAGGCCGCGCAATACGCCGTGGAGGTCAACTGGCGGCACGCGGCCGAGCGACTGGCCAAGGTCATCGAAGAGGTCGGCGAACGCGGCAGCTGGTAGTGGCCAACACCCCCATGGAGGCAAGACCAGTGAAGAGACTCGCATTGTTGCTACTCGTTCCGGCGTTGTTCGCCTGCGATACGCAGGCCAAGCAGCAGCTCGGCGTGCTCGCCAAGGCGGACTCGCTGCGCCAGGACTCGTTGCTCAACGTCAAGAACCAGCTGCTCAACGACATGCTGGTGTCCACGCAGTTCATCAATGACATCGACGCCGAGATCGCCAAGGCGCGGAGCCTGCCCAAGCCCAAGACCAGGACCGCGCTGGCCACGCCCGCCGAGGCCGCGACGATCAAGCAGGACCGCGACGAGGTGCTGGGCAAGATCCGCATGCTCGTCCAGCGGCTCGACGCCACCGACGTCCGGCTGCGCGAGGTGCGGGCCAGCGCCGCGTCGCTGTCGCAGCACGACTCCACGCTCACCCGGCAGATCGCCCAGTACGAGCAGAACATCGCGGACTTCCGGGCCACAGTGGAGCGCCAGAAGACCGAGTTCCAGGCGATCATCGATTCGCAGAACGTCCAGATCGCGTCGCTCAAGGGCAAGGTGGACACGCTCAACACGGTCAAGGCCGCGCTCAGCGATACCGTCACCGACCTCACGCGCGTGAAGAACACGGGCTACTACGTGGCCGGCACCCGCGACGAACTGGTGCACGAGGGCGTGCTGTCGGAGGAAGGACACAAGCAGTTCCTGCTGTTCGGCAATCGCCCGGTGGAGCCGGCGCGCACGCTCGATCCGTCGGCGTTCACGCGCATCGACATCACCAGGGATACGAGCATCGCGCTGCCCGACGGGGAGTATTCGATCTTCTCGCGGCAGGACCCGCAGTATGCGCAGGGCTTCGCCGTGAAGGACGGCAAGATCACGGGCGGGCTGCACATCACCTCGCCCACGCAGTTCTGGGCGTCGTCCAAGTTCCTGATCCTGATGAAGCACTAGGCCGCCAGCCCTGCCGGAGGCAGCACGCGGGGCGCGCGCTCAGTCGAGCGCGCGCCCCGTGTGCGTTGTGGCCCGGCGCGCTACCAGGACGGCTTCTCGCTGGCCAGCTCCTCCGACAGCTTGAGGTAGCTCTCGTAGCGGCTCACGGCCACCTCGCCGCGCTCCAGGGCCGCGCGCACCGCGCAGTCGGGCTCCACGCTGTGCAGGCAGTCGGCGAACCGGCACTGCTCCCGATGCACGCGGATCTCGGGAAAGCAGAGATCGAGCCGCTCCACGGGCAACTCCCACATGCCCACTTCGCGCAGCCCCGGCGTGTCCATCACGTAGCCGCCACCGGCGCCGGGCAGCGGGTGCAGCGACGCGCCGACCGTGGTGTGGCGACCCTTGTTGACCGACGCGCTCACCTCGCCCACCCGCAGGTCGAGGCCCGGGAACATGGCGTTGAGCAGCGACGATTTTCCGGCGCCGCTGGGTCCGGTGAGCACCGAGGCGCGGCTGGCGAGCGCCCGCGACAGCACCTCGAGCCCGTCGCCGCGTTTGACGCTGGTGAAGTGCACCGGATATCCGGCGCGCGGGTAGTCGGTGAAGCGGGCGTGCGCCACCTCGGGGCCCACGAGGTCGACCTTGTTGACGACGAGACGCGCCGGCAGTCCGTTGGCCTCGGCGATCACGAGAAACCGGTCGACCATGCGCAGATGCGGTTCGGGGTTCGCCGCCGCGAACACGATCACCACCTGATCCACGTTGGCGGCGATGATGCGTTCGCCGCGCGCGCCGCCGGGTGCCCGCCGCGCCAGGCGGGAGGTGCGGGGCAGGATCTCGGCGATGGCCAGCGACTGGCCGCGGGCGTCGCGCTCCAGCCGCACGCGGTCGCCCACCGCGAGCTTCACGGCCTCACGGCCCGCGGTCTCGGTGTCGCGCCGGATGGATCCGCCGGCCCGGCGGCCGACGTCGGCTTTCTTCAGGCGGCCGCGCATCGACGCCTCGTGCACCGTGCCGTCGGGCAGGAGCACGTGCCACACGCCGCCCGTGCCCTGGGAGACGGTGCCCACCAACTCCTCGGCGCCGGTCACGTCTCGCCGTCGTCGGCGCGCATCGCGTCCCACCACCGGCGGCCGGGCGCGGCGCCGTCGCGGGCCGCGATCAGGCCGTCGAGGGCGCGCTTGACGTCGGCCAGCGGCATCGCGCCCACCAGGGCGCGCGCCGCGTCGGGCGTCGCGGCATGAATCAGATAGTCGGTC
>Ga0307374_10008387_pt1 | contig 15457 bp, 16 predicted proteins | sample OX3MG_FD_202532 | JGI IMG/M metagenome (GOLD analysis project Ga0307374, IMG submission 202532) | Soil microbial communities from Risofladan, Vaasa, Finland - OX-3 | ecosystem: Environmental > Terrestrial > Soil > Coastal area > Acid sulfate soil | place: Finland: Risofladan, Vaasa | collected... | reverse complement strand
GATACGGTCCGCGCGGATCGGACCAAGCGGTGGCCAACATCCGAGCCGCGATCACACCGGGGGTTCCGGCGGTGTTGTTGGCGAACCACGGCGTGCTGGTGTTCCACCGAACGCCTGAGTTGGCTATCCAGATTGGCGGAATCGTAGAAGAGGCCGCACAGGCGGGGCTCAACTCCGCTGGCCTCGGTGGCCCCGTTGAGATCCCAAAGGAACTCCGTGAAGCAGCCCTCCAGCGCGCCATGCTCTTTGAGCACCATGGAACAACACACGCCTAGTCCCTGTTTCGAGGCCAGGGCTTAGCCTCCTCGTTCAATCGCCAAGCCCTGGAGCCGCAACCTTTCGACAAAGTGAATCGGAGCAGGGATTCATGTCACCTTCGGGGACCCGACGTGACAGGAATGCCACCATTCACTGGCGACTTACACCGGGACGGCCCTGATTGGTGTCGGAGAGCCGACGATCACAACCTCCGACTGGAGAATAACCGCCTGGTCCACTTAATCCAATTAGCAGCGCCCATATTCGGTTCTTAACCCCAACCTCTCTGCTGGGACAAGCCATCTCGTCAGTCGTATCTGCAGAGGTGCTAAATTCATGAAGAAGCAACGTGCAAGCGGATGACCAGACGCTCACGGCGCGCGGTGATTACTTCTCTCCAAGAGCATTGCCACTGTGTACCCATGCCGGAATTTCACTTAGAGGCAACGTACTGTCAACGATGTCCTGGGCAACGTTGGTGAGTTGTTTATTGTTGTTTCGCGAATAAGAGCGGATCGTAGCGAACGCGGCTTGCATATCACAGTTTCGGAACTGTGCGATCATGCCCTTGGCTTGTTCGATGATTATGCGGCTTTGCAAGGCCGTCGAGAGCTGCTCATTGACTCTTACCGCGTCGTTTGCCGCTTCACTGGTTAGCACCGTGATTGCCGCCACGTCGGCGAGTCCCCGCGCCATGGCGAATTCATTGTTGTCCATGTGTCCTGGCTCCATGCGCATGATGCTCAACACGCCGATTACGCGACTACGAAGTCGCATAGGTAAAGAGTGACCCGAGTGAAACCCTGCCGCGATGGCGTGTCTAGCAAAGTCGGGCCACAGGGCTTGCGCCTCGCCAATCTCCCAAGAAACCGTACGCTTCTCTTCGAGGCTGACGCGGGCCGGTCCTTCGGAAACCTCGCCTTGGAACAGGTCCCACTCTTGCGTGGAGTGTCGCGAGGACGCCAAATAGGTGAGTTTGTCATCGGGTGACACCAAAAGAACAGCCGCTGCGCTCACGCCAAGTAGTTCGGCGCAACGCCCACTCAACATCGTCAAGACGTCGACAACGTCGAAATTGTCAACGAGCGTGTCCGCTACTGACACCATTGTTTCTACAAAGAATGCCTGTTTTGCCATATGTTTCCCTTTCCACAGAACTGGTCAGTGCCAAGCAAAGGCCGGTCAGGGGTCTGGAACCAGCAATCAAATTCGCTTCGAATATAACTCAATGGAACCGACCTTTCCAAAAACTTTATGGACAGGCTTGGGAGACATCGGTCAAGTGGAGGATCTCGTCGATTCGGTCTTCATCTGCCCCGACCAAATCACGGTGCAGGAAACGTGGGTCTCGCTGTTGGTCATCGCCCTTCACGAGGTTAGGCCCACGAAACGTTACAAACCTGTGGTGTCGGAGACCCGACGTAACAGGAATGCAATCTTGCGTTGGCGGCTAGAGGCTCCGAAGATTTGACTCTAGATCGGATTACGCGCTCTTAATCGTCGTTCGGGGGAACCCTCGCCACCCGCTTTCGGCACGTCTAGTAAGAATCAAAGTGAGTCCTCAGCCAGCGAGTAAGACCTCGTCGGTGACCGCGGCGGAAAGATGAAGCTGCACAAAGTGCCATTGGTCGCCATCGCGTTTGGCAACGGCAGTGAGGCGTAGCGGAATCGTCACCTGCGGAAATTTCAGGATGACCCGGTCCGCTACCCACGCTACGGTACCCTCGACCCAAGCCTCGGGGCTCCCGGGCTCGAATGGTAATCCGCCATACTCCTCGACCGCTTCACGAAAGTGTGTCAAGAATGCTTCACCCTTGTACCAGTCGTTCGGTCCAGTGCCGACCAGGAGAGCACGGGAATCTGCCGACACCAGCGCCCCCGAATCACCACCGCTCCGCAGTCGATCAAGCAACTCCACCGTCAGTGCTTCGACTGCCACACAGCGCTCCATTCGACTCCTCTTCGACGTTTGCAGTCCCCGACCATAGCCTCTGAGGGTTCAACTGTCCCCGAAAATCTGTTAGATCACAACGGCGTCGGAGACCCAACGCCAGAGTTCTGCATTCCTCCGCAAGCGTCTTGACTCGGCCTTTTCACTGAGGCCCTACGTCGTGCAATCACTCACATGAGAAACGTGACGTCGCTGATCTTCGAGTTCTTCACGCGGTAGACAACTGCGGCGTGCAGATTCTGAGGGTAGCCCTTCAAGTTCAGGCCACCGATGATCTCCTCGTCAATGACGTAATCGCCGAATTCGATGCGCCTCGGGATCTCCAGACGCAGGTCGGGACTGTCACGAAACAGGGGTTCGTAGAATTCACGGATCGCCAGTTTTCCGTTCATCAGGACGTTGCCGTCGGCATCTCTGATCACCGCGTCCTCCGAGAAGTAGGAGAGGTATTCGTCTAAGTTCCGGGCTCGGTACGCGGCAACCTCGCCGTCAATGAGATCGGTCGTCGTCGACATTTTGCTCCTACGGTCGTGGTGGTTTTGCGACCAGTTTGGTGACACTATGTTGAACCATACCGCGGACTATGGCTTAGGGCGCCTGCGACTAGTTCGGGGAAAATTCGAAACCATATTTTCTTGCACCAAAACGAGTTTCGTTCACGCAGAGGTCGTTGGGGTCGGAGACCCATTAGGAATGCCACTTTGCACTGGCGCTTGAGGTAAGCCGTGTTGAAGTTGAAGCGTGAGGCGACTGGCAACATATCGGACTTGCGGCGTCTAGGTTGGGGCAACCAATTCTTGGGCGTGCGTTCTCGAATTGTGGCAGACATGAACGGGTCCACCCATTTCGAAGTCGCCGAATGAAATTGAGACCAATTCGGTTGCTCCTCTTCGACCAAAATATCTGAACCCCGGTCTCCAGTGGCCAATTTCAGGTACCACGTAAACTGCCATCCGTGAGTTCACCCGAGTTCGTGGTTCTTTACCGATGGCGCCTGAAACCAGGCAGCGAAGAAACCTTCGTTCGTGCCTGGTCCGATCGCACCAAAGCGCTTCTTGAACTTGGCTCCCTTGGTTCCCGACTTCATCGTGGTGACGATGGCATCTGGTACTCATACGCTCGATGGCCAAGCGCCGCAGTTCGAACGGCCGCTTTCGAGACGCCACTGGATGAGGAGGGGGCGAGCAGAACACAGCGAGCACGACAAGAAATGAGCGACGCGATCCTTGAAGAGTTTCCCGACATTGTCATGTTTTCCATCGCAGACTTCCTGAAGTAACTAAAAGTCGGGGTTATGTTTTCGGAGACTCGACGTGACAAAGTTGCCATCTCATATTGGTGATTTACCTAATGAGCCAAAACCGTGACCACGAGGTAACGTCTTCAATCCTCAGTCAGCGAGTAAGGCCCTTGGCGCTGCGAACGTTTGAGGAGTCGGGTCCGCAATCCAAAAGAAGATACCGATGTCGTTTTAGCGGTGATCTCGTCGGCTAGTTCAGTAGCAACGCTGGGCGCTCAAGGAGGAATCGCTCCGCCTCCTCGCTTACCAGTCGGACAACCTCCGCCGCTGGCCGTATGACGTCCACGAAACGCGCAGACTGCCCAATATAGAGAGGCTGCCCTGGCGCAGCGGCGTCGCGACGCTGACGAAGCTCCCCTTCGTGCTCGGCCCATTCGTCGGTGAAGGCGTCACGCCGGACACGTGCACCGATGCCCGACGGCCACGGTAGCCCCGACGCGATGTCGTAGGTACGGGTGAACACCGTGTCTTCACCATCGCTCGCCACAACCGCCGCCTTGTAGTCGTCGTCAACCTCAATAGCTTCGGGCGTCGCGAGGAATGCGGTGCCGAGCCAGGCGCCGTCCGCACCAGCTAGCAGCGCCGCCGCGAGCGCACGTCCGCTGGACATGCCTCCTGCCGCGAGCAGTACCACTTCCGGATATCTCTCGGCAATCCCGATGAGGAGTGGGAGCAGGCCCATCGTTCCCGTATGCCCTCCAGCTTCCGTACCCTGCGCGACAAGGACATCAGCGCCCGCCTCAATCGCGGCGTCAGCGTCAGCGAATCCCTGAACCTGACAAATTGTCCGCAAGCCGGCGTCTTTTGCCCGGTGAACCCACTCGCCCGGATCAGAGAACGACAACGCAATGGCGGCGGGGCGCGCGTCGAGCGCCGCCTGGAATTGACTTTCGGCGAAGGACAGGAATGGCGTGATAAACCCAATGGAGAATGGGCGATCAGTTCGGTCGCGCACGCGCGCAACTTCCGCGCGTACCCACTCCGCCTTACCGCTCACGTGGATGCCCCCAAACGAACCCATGCCACCCGCCGCGGAAACCGCGGCGGCCAACGTCCCCCCACTGTGCATCGCCATTGGAGCGCACATGACCGGATGTTGGAGACCAAACATTTCGGTGAAACGAGTTCGAAGCATCCCCCGATATTATAAGTGCGAAGCGCGTGAGGCTGAGCCAAACGTTGTTCACGCGTAGTCATCTTTAGGTAACGACAGTGCCTCTTGCACGCTGATCCACATTAGAAAGTACGAAGATTTTTGGCAATCCTGGGTAAACATCCAGGTACGTGAAGTCAACTACTTCAGACATAAGCGAGCGATCACGCGCAGCCACAAAGGAACAACGTGGCGTGCAACAGATTCAAGCCTGAAAACCCAGCGAACACGCGTGCTCTCCTAGAAATGCGCAATAACCCCGTCAATGTGACACGACCGGCACCTGAAAGCCTTTCGTGACCTAGTGCTCATGCCGCCCACGATGGAAATCGTTATCACTTCGCTGGGTCTACCGAGGTATTTTCAAGCCCGTTGCGGTACCAGTTTCGAACTAGGGTCACGTTTGAGCAGCGGTCTCGAGTAACTTGCCATTTCATCGACTTCCGCCGAGGAGAAAAATGGAAAACCGTCTGGATGACAAGATCGTGGTGGTGACCGGTGCGGCGAGCGGTCTTGGTCTCGCGACGGCGCGTGCACTGGCCACAAAGGGAGCGACTGTTGCACTAATTGACAACAACGCGGCGGGAGTCGCGGAGGCCGCCGCGGCGATTGGCGGTAACGCGATCGGCATCGTCGCCGATATCTCGAACGCCGATGAAATTCGTACGGCAATCGATCGAGTTGCCGCCCAATTTGGTGCCATCCACATCGTGATGGCTGGTGCCGCAATCACTGGCTGGGGGCCGGTTTTGTTGATCGATCCGGTCCTGTGGGAGCGCACGGTGGAGATCAACGTACTGGGAACTTGGCGAACTGTGCACGCCGCGCTCCCTCATCTCGTCAAATCAAAGGGGTACTTACTTATCATCTCGTCTGGCTTCGCTGCGGCGCCCGGACCTGCTCTCTCGGCCTACGCACTCAGCAAGGCCGCGATTGAATCTCTCGCGAGCTCCCTTCGTATTGAAGTTGCCCATCATGGAGTTGACGTCGGGGTCGCGTACTACACCTTCCTCGACACACCGATGGTTCAAGCAATGGAAGGCAATCGTGCCGCTACCCGAGGTCGTGCCGCAATGCCCGCGCTGATTCGGCGTACTTACCCCTTGGCAAATGCAGTTGCCGCGACGGTCGACGGCATTGAACGTCGTCAACGACGAATCATGTACCCGAAATTCTTACGATGGACTCTTCTTTTACGTGGTGCCTTTGGGGCTCGTAGCGAACAAGCATCGCGCAAGGCCATGCCTGAAGTTGAGCGTTTGGCGCGAGAGCTGTAGCTCATTCGTCATCGTCAGGTGAAACTGACTGGTGTCGGAGACCCGACGTAACAGGTCTGCAACCTCGTAGCATTGTTTGAAGTTAAGTCCATCAGTTATCCCGATCGAAAATTCGGCAACTGACTGCGTACTTGAAAGTTACATCAGGAATCCAATGGCAGACGCTCAATGTTCCTAGTCGTGAACGAATTCAAGATGAAGCCGACGCTCGTGGCGGGGACCCTGCTTCGAACCTGAACCCCAACAACGTCGTCAGCGGTGCCTTAATTAGGAAGAGATGAAGGTTCTCACAGCGTGACCCTCGGAAATATCTCGGGTACGGCGCTCTCTAAGGTCATCACGTTGTATGTCGATCCGTGTTGACCAGCCGCTCCACCGTGTCGTCCATCCGGGGTGAGACAGAGCGTGCGAAGTTCCGCGACAAAGGCATCCGGAAGTGTCGCCGCCTCGGCGAGCATCAAACGACAGGCCTGAAACGGCTCTTCACCGCGAGCCAACGCATCGATGACCATTCGAGCGCCGGTAACCCTCATGCTCATCTCGCCACGGCCGGTGCAGGCGGCTCCGCCATAGCGCAGGTCACAGTAAATGCCCGAACCGGGCAGCGCAGAGTCCCCGACGCGACCTGGAAACTTCCAAGGGTAGCCACTCGTCGACACGCCAACGACCATCTCGCCACTCTCGTCAAGCGCCATCACGTTGATAGTGCCCCACGGTCCATCGTGAGGACGAAAGCGCTGCACCAACTGAGTCGCGGTCGCGCGATAGAGATCATCGCCTCGAGCGGCGGCCGTCTTTTCCCCTTCAACCGACTCATCTGAGGGCGCCAGTGATTCTCGGAATAGACGCATGGCCTCGTCGGTCAACAGTTCTGCGCGCTCGAATCCCTGTTCATCGGCGAAGAGTTCCGCACCCTCACCAACCAGCAGACAGTGCTGGGGAAGTTTTTCGATCACGGCTCGCGCGATAGAGATTGGATGAGGAAAACCGCGCACCGCTCCGACGCCGCCGAAGGCCCGGCTCGAGCCAATCATCACCGACGCGTCGAGTTCGACCTCGCCCCGCGCGTTTGGAAGTCCACCGGTGCCAACGTAATGATCTTCTAGATTGTCTTCACAGAGCCTCAGCGCGGCCTCGACTGCGTCGAGAGCTGAGGCACCTTGGCGCAGCAAATTTATTCCAGCGCTCAGCCCGGCTTCGCTGCGTTCGCTCCCGATGATGATTGGCTTCGTCGTCACCTCTGGACTCCTTCATGTCTTGGTCCTACGGGGCAGTCGAATACACGCTAGGCAACTTCGCTCGGGAAATCACTGTCTTACGTTGCCTGACAAAGAGTGCCCTTTCAGTCGCTGAGGCGAAACGATGAAGCGTCACGTCGCTCCCGCGGTGAACAGAGGAGGAGCCGGTGCCCGGTACGGGCGCTCATGCATTGGAATACTCACACGTCGCGCAACTTGGAATTCTATTTCCTTCAGCATCGAGCGCTGAAGAAGCGAGCCCCCTGAGTATGTTGGTGCCGGAGACCCGACGCGACACGAGCGTCACCTTGCGTTGGAAACTGAAATCGCACCGGTGAACTCCTCCCATCAAGTACTTACCAACGAACGGGCGCTCCTCCGGAGCGTTAGGAATCGGTCGTCGTGAAGTCCACCTTCGCGACTTCTCGCGAAGTCATGAAGAAACCTAGGGCGCCAACACCAAGCCCGAGTGTGGCCAACCCGACCTGATCGATGTATGAAAACTTGAAGATGTCAGATCCGGCTTGAATGAGCTGGGCGATGCACGAGGCCGAGAACCCCAAACCTAAGGCGAAGTACGCCTTCGCGAGAAGGGACGCCTGCACGGAGTCCTTGGCTTGCCATTGGCTCAGGAACCACCAGCCACCCGCCGAGAATATCGGTCCCAGCATTTCCAAGAACACTTGGGCGCGCCAGCGGTAGCCCGGTTCGAAATAAAACCCCTGGTTCAACACCCTAGAAAAGTCGATTACGTTCGACAGCGCGACCAGGGCGAAACCAAGGAATATCAATCGCCGCGGCAACTGACGTTGCAATGTCGTCACGCTCGAAGCATACGAGTTCAGCCGAATGTTTAATCCATTCTCGCCAACTTAACTTCGAAGGATCAAGAGACCCGGCAGGCTGGGGAGGTCACCTTTAATCGCAATCGTTGCGCTCTTCAATCTCTGCGTGATGCGCGTTGGAATCTTCGAGCGGAAGGCGACTCTTACATCTCGGGGCAAAAGACATTCTCGTGAGCTGGCTTCCCGTTGAATACGGTGATTTCTCGCTGCGCCATGCACTTGTACTTACCACTTCCGAACTGGGGCGAGGAGCCGGTCAGCGCGTACGTTCCCGCTGGCAGGTGCAGCGTGAACATCCCGGTCGCCGGGGCGGAGGCGGTGAATGACTGACCGCTTGAGTTCGTTGCCGTGACTTCACCCACGGACGGTCTGGGCTTCCCCGGAGCCGGCCCACCAGAAATGAGAAGTTGGCCACTCACCGACGCGTGGTAGTGGGGAGTTCTCGCCCAAAGGGCCACGACCGCCGTCAATGCTCCAACGACAACAAGGGCGAGCGCAATCGCGATGAGGCGGGTTCGCATACTCAGTTGTATCGCAGATATCGCCCGAGGACAGGTCGCCGATTTGGCCAAGAGCGAGAATCTGCATCACGCGACCGAACACCGTGTTGCAGCACGGCATTTCTTCAACGTGACCGAAATTCAAATGGTCTGGGACTGTCTAATCCGTAGATCCACTTAACAGTTTTGTGACCATTCGTCAACGTCTCACCAACTCGAAGTGGCTCACGACTCAAGATCAAACTTCGTCACGCCACTGGACTCGGATCGATGCTCTTTAGACGAGGAACGTGACTCGTTCGTCTTCGAGGCCAGGTCCGAGCGCTGGGATGGGACGTTGCCCGGCCAGTGACTCTCGCGCCATTTCGACATAACGTCGGAAAAATCTTTCGGTGACGCTTCGATGTATATTGATGCTGGATTCAAACTTGAGTGGAGGGTGTCGCCCTGACTTTCAGAAACGCACCCGGTCGCGGTCCGTCGGTGGCCGCCAACGCCATGATTGCCACGAGCCAACTCTCAGCGTCGCTCGCTGGATTAGAGATCATGAAAGCAGGTGGCAACGCCGTGGACGCGGCGGTGGCCGCCGCGGCGGTGCTTTGCGTCTCAGAGCCCATGTCGACGGGGATTGGTGGTGACGCCTTCGCGATCGTTCGAAACGACACGGGCGTCTTCGGCATGGACGCCGGGGGCCCCGCTCCCGCGTCGGCACCCCGGCTCCCGGTGCCGGGCAGCGGTCCCGCCTCGTGCGTCGTGCCCGGCGCCGTCGCTGGATGGGACGCCTTGATCAGCAGGTTCGGTCGTTTAGGACTCGACGTGGTCCTGGGGCCAGCGATTGACTTGGCACGAAACGGCGTCGCCGCGGGATATCACTGCGCCAGCTCGTGGGCGCGATCAGTTCGTGCCCCCATCGAATTCGGACCGGCACCGCGAGTCGGCCAGACCTTCACGTTCCCGGATCTGGCCGAGTCGCTTCAAGAAATTGCCGAAGGTGGGTCCCAGGCTTTCTACCAAGGAAGAATCGCCCGCGCCATCGCCAGCGCGACGTGGTTGGACGAAGAGGACCTCGCGTCCTACCCGGGAGCTCGCTGGGTGGAGCCGCTCTCCATCTCGTATCGCGGAGTCGACGTCTATGAACTGCCACCGCCAACGCAGGGGGTCGCGGCGCTGGAAGGACTCGCGCTGTTGCAAGAACTTGAACCTACCTTGATCAATCAGGTTCGCGCCGTCGGCCTCGCGCTCGAGGACGCTTTTGAGTCGGTGCGCGACGGGAACGACGTCAGGCACTTGCTGAGTCCCGAGCACCTGCAGCGAAGACTTGGTCACGATGCCGCACTCGCCCCCGAGCTTCGCGGCGGAACCGTCTACCTCTCGTGCGTCGATGACGACGGAATGGCCGTCTCCTTCATTCAAAGTCTCTTCGAAGGCTTTGGCTCGGGCGTCGTGGCACCGGGGACGGGGATCGTCTTGAACAATCGGGCGGCCTGTTTTGAGGTGGGCGGCGAAGTAGTACCCGGTCGTCGTCCCTACCACACCATCATTCCGGGAATGCTCGACGGAGCAGATGGTCTGCGCGGGCCCTTTGGCGTCATGGGTGGATTCATCCAGGCGCAGGCGCACGTTCAATTGGTCTCGGCCATCGTCGACGACGGATGTGATCCTCAAGAGGGCCTCGATCGACCACGCTTTCGCGTCGACCAGAACTCGATCCATCTAGAAGAAGGGCTCTGGCATCGGGCCGATGAGCTCGAAGGTCTCGGACACACCATCGTCATGGACCAAGACGATCGCGGCTTCGGGGGAGGACAGGCGATCCTCATCAAAGAGGACCACCTGCAGGGCGGCTCGGATCCGAGAAAAGACGGCGTGGCGGTGGGCTACTAGGGCCCGAAGGCGTCGCGCGGCGGACTTGTCTGCGCGAAGTGGAATCTGTTCGTTTGTCTAGCGTTGAGAGACCGCCCGCATCTTGGTTCGCCACTAATCTTCGATGATGAATCAATCAGTCGGGTTGCTGGCGTCTCTGCTTGAAGTCAAGTCCGCGTTGCTCGTCGACGTGGGTCGCCGCGACGAGGGATCCGACGTCCTTCTCGTGCGCAGCAACCTGACCGGTACGATGCAGCTCTACGAGTTCGACGCCAGTAACGAACTACGTCAGGTGACAAGCCTGCCCGAGCCGGTCGCGACGGCTTCGTACGTGGGGAATGCTCGCCGCGTCGTGATCGAGGTCGACACGGGCGGCGACGAGCGCCACCAGCTCTACCTGGGCGACCTGGACGCTTCGCGCGACGCGCCGCTCGGTTTCGCCGACATGGCGGCCGTGACGAAGGACCCGCGTTACGGGCATCACTTGGCCGGGGTGAGTCCGGACGCCAGCACCGTCGCGTACCTGTCCAACAAGCGAAACGGCGTCGATTTCGACCTTTGGCTGTACGACGTGGCGTCAGATGACCATCGATGCGTCTTCCAAGAAGGTGGATGGTGCATGCCGGGTTCAGGGTTTTCGCCCACCGGGCGTTGGGTGTCTGTTCTGCGTCCCGGACCTCGTCCCCTCGACACTGACCTCCTGCTCATCGATGTCGTGACCGGTGAGGCGCGCGTCGTCGCTGCCCACGACGACGCGCCAGCGTTGGTCGGTGCCCCGGCGTGGATTGACGCGACGACGTTTTACGTCTCTTCCAATGTCGGGCGCGACTTCGCGGCCGTCGTTCGCTATGACGCGACGACCCTGCAAGCGACGCCACTGGCCGGGACCGGCGACGCCTCGGACGCCGAGCCGGTCGCCGGGGCGAGCGGCGCCCTGGTCGTTATTGAGAATTTCAACGGCGCGAGTCGGTTGCGGCTCTTTGACTCTGGCGACACATCAAAGGGGATCGAGGTTCCTCTGGACGAGCCGGGTGTGGTGATCACGCACGTCATACGAGCACCGAAGTTCTCCCTCGATGGCTCGCGCCTCTACTACACGTTGAGCACACCGCGACGAGCGAGTGACGTCTGGGTCTACGAGGTTGATTCCGCCCAGACCCGTCGCCTCACGCAGAGCCCCTCAGCGCTCAGCCCCGAACAGATGGTGCGCGCTGAGATGGACGAAGTCGTCAGTTTCGACGGCGAACGCGTGCCGATGTTCATCTATCGACCGACTGCTGTCGGCGACCATTCTTCGGTCGTCGTGCTCGTGCACGGTGGGCCCGAGTCACAGTCGACGCTCGCTTTTGATCCCGTGGTGCAGGGTCTGGTCGCGGCGGGTCACGCCGTCGTGGTGCCGAACGTGCGCGGTTCAACGGGCTACGGCAAGCGCTACGCGAGTCTCGATGACACGACACGGCGTCTCGACTCGGTGCGTGACTTGGCGGCCGTGCACGCGGCGCTGGCGTCGCGGGGCTTCGATGAGGGCCGCGCCGCGCTCTGGGGCGGCTCGTACGGCGGGTACATGGTGCTCGCGGGGCTCGCCTTTCAGCCCGATCTCTGGGCGGCCGGGGTCGACATCGTGGGAATCTCGGACTTGGTGACGTTTTTGGAGAACACGTCGGACTACCGGCGAGGGCATCGCGAGCTCGAGTACGGCTCACTCGCGCGAGACCGCGACTTTCTCGCGGCGGCCTCGCCGCTGCGCCACAGCGACGACATTCGTGCGCCGCTGTTCGTGATCCACGGGCGCAATGATCCACGAGTTCCCGTCAGCGAGGCCGAACAGCTGGCCGCCAGCCTGCACGCGCGGGGCCTTCGATGTGAAGTGATGATCTACGACGACGAGGGGCACGGCCTGGCCCGGCTCGCGAATCGATTGGACGCCTATCCGCGCGCGGTCTCGTTTTTGAACGACGTGCTGCAGCGCTGAGTGCTTGGAACCGGCCCCGTCGCTTGGCGCCGACTCTGGTGGCACAGCAAGAGCTTGGGCGGCGCCATCACTCATAGGCGATGTGAAGACGCGAGTTCGTGACTGGTTCGCACGTGTCGGCGAAGTGAACGTCGTGGACTAGTTTGGGCGAAGCGCGTAGTCCTCTCTAGGTGCAGGGTGGCAGCGGCAGCGCACAACATTTTCGACAAGGCGGCCCTGTGAGATTGAGCGTCAAATTCGCGCTTAGCGCATTCCTGATCAGCGTCGGCTTGATCGCCCTCGCCTCACTGCTCATGGGGGGTAACGCCGCGTCCGCCGCGCAAATTCAAACGAGTGTCTTCAACGGCCCAACGGGCATAGCGATGTGCGGACCGCACGTGTGGGTCACGAACGCATCGAACAACTCGGTTACCGAGTTGAACGCCGCGGATGGTAAGAGCATCGAGGTGATGAACGGTCCTTCAAGTGGGTTCTCCGAGCCGATGGGCATCACGGCCAATGGAACCAATCTGTGGGTGGCGAATCTTTCGAGTAACTCAGTCAGCGAAATTACGTGTGATGCTGGAACGTCAGTCCGCACCATTAGTTCAGGGAGTTTGAACGCGCCGGTGGCCATTGCGGTGGGCGGGACAAAGGTGTGGGTCGCGAGTCAAGCTCACCAGAACGATCCCAAGGGAGACATCATCCCCAACAGCAGCTCGGTGAACGCCTTCAGCGCTAAATCGGGTTCCCTCGACGAGGCCATCGCCGGTACGAACGCGAACGGCTTCAACGGAAGTAGCGGCGTCTCCGTCAGCGGCGGGAAGGTATGGGTGACCAACGCCAACGGCAATTCAGTTTCCGAACTCGACGCCAAGACCGGACACGTGATTCGAGTCGTTGGACAAAGCGCCGGTGCGTTCAACTGGCCGATGGGCGTTGCCTCCAACGGTGCGTACGTCTGGGTGGAGAATCTGGAAGGGAACTCGCTCACCGAGATTGATGAATCGACGGGGACCGTGTTAAGGGTGGTCACCGGCGATGGCCTCGACGGTCCCGACTCGATTTGCTTCCTCGGGAGCGATATTTGGGTGACCAATCTTTATGGGAATTCCGTCACCGAATTGAGCGCTCGAAGTGGAGCCCTCGTCCGCGTTATCAATTCAAAGTTGGATGGATTCAGCGCACCGACGGGCATCACCGGTCGAGGCGCGTCGATCTGGGTGACGAACCAATGGAGCAACACCGTCACCGAACTCGTGGCTTCGAGTGGTTCGCTCGAACGAGTCCTGCACTAACCACTGAGCCGCTCGAGCGAAGTGGTGCTGCCGGGGTGAATCGTGGTGCACTCGTCCGAGCCGCCCCAGGGATCGGCCCCCCACGAATGAATTTACCGCGCCGCGCCGGCGACAGCGAACGAGCCCGGTCACGTTCGTTTCGGAGCTCGTCTAGGTGCGTGGGTCGGAATCCACCATTGACGTGAAGCCCCATGTGAGAATTGTCCATGACTTCCTTGCGTGCAGACGATCGGCTTTTCGAGGTGGGAATTACAGAATCTCCTGAGCGTGAGGCTCTCCAACCAGCGGGCCGGGACAAGACCTTTCGCCCCTACGACCAACACCAGACTTTCCTCTTGCCGCCCTCGCTCGACGACTGGTTGCCCATCCGGCACACCGCCCGGTTCATCTCCGAGACGGTCGAATCGGCACTCGACCTCTCGCTCGTCTACGACTCCTACGCCAACGCCACCGGGGCCCCGCCCTTTGATCCGGCGATGATGACCAAGCTCCTCCTCTACGGCTACTCGATCGGGGTGACCAGTTCGCGAGAGATGGAGCGGCGCTGTTCAACCGACGTCGCCTTTCGTTGGCTGGGCGCGAACGCCGCCCCGGACTACCGCTCGATCTCGCGCTTTCGACGTCGCCACCTGGGCGCACTCGAGGACCTGTTCACCCAGGTGCTCGTGCTCTGCCAGCGCGCCGGTCTGGTGGGGCTCGGACGAGTCGCCCTCGACGGGACCAAGGTGCGCGCCGCAGCGAGTAGACACAAGGCCATGAGTTACGACCGCATGGGCAGGCGAGTCGAGGAACTTCGCGCCGAGGTCCAGGCAATGCTCGCCGCGGCCGAGGCGACCGACCTCGAAGAGGACGAGGAGTTCGGCGAAGACCGCCGCGGTGACGAACTGCCCCCCGAACTCGCGACCAAAGAGGGCCGCTTGCGGGCACTGCTCGCGGCCAAAGAGGCCATCGAGGCCGAGGCGAGAGAGAAGGTCGCGCGCGAGGCCACCAAGAAGGCCATCGCCAAGGGCGCGAGCCCCGAAGCGGCCAAGCGAGCCGGCGAGGAAGCCCAGAATACCGCTGCAGTGAACCCGCGGGCCCAGCGCAACTTCACCGACCCCGACGCGCGCATCATGAAGACCGCCGACGGATCCTTTCACTACTGCTACAGCGCCCAGGCCGTCGTCGACGAGCACGCCCAGGTGATCCTTTCGACCACCATCGTCCAAGACGCCACCGACGTGCACCAACTCACCCCGATGATCCAAGCCACCACCGAACAACTGAAGCGCGCCGGTGTCACTGAGTCTCCCCGAGTGCTCCTCGCCGACGCTGGTTACTGCTCCACCGACAACATCGACGCCACCGCCGACGGCCCCTCAGACGTGCTCATCGCCACCGGCCGTCAACAACACGGCGAGCGCGTCACCGACTCGCCGAGGGGTCGCATACCTAACAACGCCACGTCGCGCGAGCGCATGGCCCGACGACTACGCACCAAGTCCGGACGAGCCGACTACGCCCGACGCAAGGCCATTGTCGAGCCGGTGTTCGGTCAGATGAAGACCCGACAGCACGCCGGTCAGTTTCGACTACGGGGACTCGAGGGAACCCAGGGTGAGTGGACCCTGCACGCGCTGTGCCATAACTTGCGAAAGTTGGCTAACGCGAACTCACTTGAGGTGCTGGCCACCTCATAAAGAGCGGATAGCACCGTCACATCACCGAAATCTGTCTCGCCACAAGATTCCGGAAGTCATTTCGCCGGACGGTAACCATTTTCACGTCCGCTCAGCTCTCAGGACCGAACTGAAAACCGATTCTGACCCGCGCACCTAGACGAG
>Ga0307374_10008386_pt1 | contig 15459 bp, 16 predicted proteins | sample OX3MG_FD_202532 | JGI IMG/M metagenome (GOLD analysis project Ga0307374, IMG submission 202532) | Soil microbial communities from Risofladan, Vaasa, Finland - OX-3 | ecosystem: Environmental > Terrestrial > Soil > Coastal area > Acid sulfate soil | place: Finland: Risofladan, Vaasa | collected... | reverse complement strand
CCCCGGAAGGGCAGAGCGGGGGGTCGTCCCCGCGAGCCAGCACCGCAGGTGTTCGACGAGTCCATGCGCATCGGCGAGGACGTCGACCTCGTGTGGCGGCTGCACGAGGCGGGCTGGCGGATCCGTTATGACCCGGCCGTCCAGGTCGCCCATCACGAGCCCGCCACCTGGCCAGCGCTGCTCGCCCGGCGGTACCGGTACGGAACGTCAGCCGCGCCGCTCGCGCTCCGGCATCCCGGTGCGGTGACCCACCTGGTGCTGCATCCGTGGTCGGCCGCGACAGTGACGGCGCTGCTGGCGCGGCGTCCGGCTGCCGCCGCAGCCTGGTTCGGCGGCTCGGTCCTGGCCACCTACCGGATCCTGCACCGCGCCAACGTCCCGCGCCAGGGAACAGTCCGGGCGATGCTCGGCGCGGCACGGCAGACCTGGCTGGGTATCGGCCGGTACGGCACGCAGTTCGCAGCCCCCCTCCTGGTCGCCGTGATCGCCGCACCAGGGGGCAGTTCTCCGGGCCGGCGCTGGGGTCGCCGCGCGGCGGCCGCTTCGCTGCTGCTCGGGCCGCCAGTGACCGCCTGGGCGGCCGGCCCCCGGACGCTGGACCCGGCCCGGTTCACGCTGGGCAGGATCGCCGATGACATCGCCTACGGCCTCGGCGTCTGGTCCGGCTGCATGTCCGAGCGCACCACCGCGCCGATGCGTCCGGCGATCGGCTGGCGCCGGCTCAGATATGACAAGGACGGCACCCCCCGATGAGCGTCGTGCTGGAGGCGCGCAGATGAACACCGTGCTGGAGGCGCGCAGATGAGTACTTCCTGGTTCGAGACTGTCGCCGAAGCCCAGCGCCGGGCACGCAGACGGCTGCCCGGGTCCGTGTACAGCGCCCTGCTGGCCGGAAGCGAGAAGGGGCTCACGGTCAGCGACAACGTGGCGGCCTTCGACGAGCTGGGCTTCGCGCCGCACGTCGCCGGGCTGTCCGCTCAGCGCGACCTCGCTACCACGGTGATGGGTCAGCCGGTCTCGCTGCCGGTGATCATCTCCCCCACCGGCGTTCAGGCGGTCCACCCCGACGGCGAGGTGGCGGTCGCGCGCGCCGCCGCCGCCCGGGGCACGATCATGGGGCTGAGCTCGTTTGCCAGCAAGCCCATCGAGGAGGTCGTCGGCGCCAATCCGCAGACGCTCTTCCAGATGTACTGGATCGGCGATCGCGACCAGATGACCGCGCGGATGGAACGGGCGCGCAAGGCCGGAGCGGTCGGGCTGATCGCCACCCTCGACTGGTCCTTTTCCCACAGCCGGGACCGGGGCAGCCCGCACATCCCGGAGCAGATGACGGTGCGGGAAATGGTGCGGCTGGCGCCGGAGGGCCTCTCCCGCCCCCGCTGGCTCCTCGGCTTCGCCAGGACAGGCCGGCTTCCAGGCCTGACTGTGCCCAACATGGCCGCCGGCGAGCAGGAAGCGCCTACCTTCTTCTCCGCCTACGGGCAGTGGATGCAGTCCCCGTTGCCGACCTGGGACGATGTCGCCTGGATGCGCGAGCAGTGGGGCGGGCCGTTCATGCTCAAGGGCGTGTCGCGGATCGACGACGCCAGGCGAGCCGTCGACGCTGGCGTGACGGCGATCTCTGTCTCCAACCACGGCGGCAACAACGTCGACGGCACGCCCGCCACCATCCGCGTCCTGCCGGGAATCGCCGAGGCCGTCCGCGACCAGGTGGAGGTGCTGCTCGACGGCGGCATCCGCCGGGGCGGCGACGTGGTCAAGGCGCTCGCGCTCGGCGCCCGGGCCGTCATGATCGGCCGGGCCTACCTGTGGGGGCTCGCCGCAGCCGGCCAGCCAGGCGTGGAGAACGTACTCGACCTGCTGCGCAACGGCATCGACTCGGCGCTGCTCGGTCTCGGCTGCTCCTGCCTCGCCGACCTGAGCGCGGACAACCTCGTGATCCCTCCTGGCTTCACCCGCAGGCTCGGGGACGTTGCCTAACGCGTTGCCATCCGGACGGAGCCGTTTAACCGCGGCTCGCCGCGGCGAGCGCGCTGAACGGGGCGTACTGCTGGCCGAACGTCCCGGCTGCAAGTCCTCGCTGTCGTATTGTCCATCTCGGCTGATCCGGTTCGTCGTCACGGTGAGAACCAGGAGGCGAGCAATGAAGTACATGCTGCTGACCTGCAGGGACATCCACGAGGGTGGAGCTTGCCAACCGAGCGGCCGTGGCGCTCGCCGAGCAGCTAGGTACGACCGTGGTCGACTTCCCCGGCGACCACGGCGGATTCGTGTCCCTCGCGGAGCAGTGCGGCCGCCTGCTGGACCAGGTGCTCACCGGAACGACCTGAGCGTTGAAAGGAATCAGCATGGACCTTGCCGGCCAGGCCGTGATTGTCACCGGGGCGTCAAGCGGCATCGGCGCGGCAGTCGCCCGCCGCCTTTCTGGCCTCGGTGCCGGGATCGTCGTCAACTCGGCGTCGTCAGCGGAGGCAGGCAAGCGCATCGCCGCTGAGCTGGGCGATGCGGTGTATGTCCAAGGCGATATCGGCGACCCGGCCACCGCCGCCGCGCTCGTCGCAGCGGCCGAGCAGCGGTGGGGAGGTCTCGACGGCCTGGTCAACAATGCCGGAGTCACCGTCGACGTGCCGTTGCCGGACATCGACGCCGTCACGGTCGATCACTGGGAGAAGGTTCTGCGCACCAACGTCGTCGGGACGTTTCTGGTCAGCCAGGCTGCTCTCCCGCTGCTGCGCCGCGCCGACGACGGGTGGATCATCAACATCACCTCGCTCGCCGGAGTCCGGCAGACGGGCAGCTCCCTGCCCTATGCCGTGTCCAAGGCCGCTCTCAATCACCTGACCGCGATCCTGGCTAAGCACGCCGGGCACGGCGTGCGCGTCAACGCCGTCGCGCCGGGGCTGGTCGCGACTCCGTGGACCGAGGACTGGCAGGAGCGCAAAGCAGGCGTGGAGCTGGTCGCGCCGCTGCACAGGGTCGCCACCCCCGAGGACATCGCCGAGGCGTGCCTGGCGCTGGTCACCACGCGCTATGCCACCGGTCAGACGCTCGTTGTCGACGGCGGCCTCGGGCTGATGATCTGATGGCGCAGCTGGGTGTCATCGGGCATGACTGTCCGGGCGTAAGTGTGCGAGTGTTCTGGCAAGGCACTCAATCTCGCTATGTTGCTCGATGTCCGGCAATACGTTGCCTTCGATCTTGACTCTTCCGGTCGGGTGCTCGCGGGCAGCGACGACAGCGGCTCGATACAGCTCATCGAGATCCTGCCCGACGGCAGCGTAACGCGGCTCACTGCGCTGCCCGGTGCGTGCACAGGCCGCTACCTGCCGCGCCAGCGGGCCGTGATCGTGTCGCACGACGTGGGCGGGAACGAGTTGCACCAGCTCTCTGTGCTCCCCGTCCCGTCGCCCGCCGGTCGTCCGGCTGAGCTCGATTCCCTTGAGCCGCTGGTGCGTGATCCGCGGTACATCCACCTCCTCGCCGACGTGACGCACAGCCAGATCTGCTACTTCACCAACCGCAGGAACGGAGTCGCCTTCGACCCGGTCATCCGCGACCTGGCCGACGGCGCCGAGCGGACGCTGCGGCTCGGCGACCACATGTTTGGCGAGGCGGCGATCTCTCCCGATGGCCTGTTGCTGGCGCTGACCGTTTTTTCCGCCGTGACGGCCAGCGCCGCGCACGTGGTGCTGGTCGACCTGACCGTGCCCGCTGGCGAGGAAGACCCGGCAGAGGTTACTCCGGCCGACGCGCCAGCGATGAACAACGCGCTGGCGTGGTCGCCTGAGAGCGATGCGCTGTTCTTCAGTTCCAACAACGACCGGGAGTTCGTCGCCGTGACCCGCCATGACCTCGCCACGGGGCAGCGAACGTGGCTGATAGGTGACGAGGAGGCCGACCTGACCGGCTGGCCAGCCCCTGACGGCTCGGTAATCCTGATCGAGCGCAACGATAACGGCGCGTCTGTGCTGGCCCTGCACGACGCGGGCACGGGCGAGCGGTTGTGCGACCTGCCGCTACCCGCCCGGGGCAGCGTTGGCCGCGCCAGGCTGGTCTGGGCGCCGGACTCCTCTGCCATCGCCGTGACGGTCAGCGGCGCCGATATACCGAGTGACATCCTGCTCGCCGCCTGGCAGCGCGGTGAGTCCGCCGGCCGCCTTCCAGAGGACCAGCGCCGCGGCTTCTTCGGCGGGCCGGCCTTGCTGACCCGCTCGGCGGCCGGCCTTAATGGCGAACCTACCGCCAGCCCGGAACGTCACCGGGTGCCGACCGAGGACGGCGAGCAGATCCCGTGCCCTGGTGTACCGGCCGGTAGCGGAAGTCGCCGGAAACGATCTCATCAGGTCCGCTGTCGTGCACGTGCACGGCGGGCCAGAGAGCCAGGCGCGGGAGGACTTCCGCGTAGAGGTGCAGGCGCTGGCAGCGGCCGGGCACACCGTGCTCGTGCCGAACGTCCGAGGTTCGACTGGCTACGGCAAGCGGTGGTACACAGCCGACGACGGGCGCCGGAGACTTGACTCGGTGGCCGATCTCGCCGCGCTCCACGCCTATCTGCCCGAACTCGGCCTTGACCAGGCTCGCGCTGCGCTGATGGGCGGCTCGTGCGGCGGCTACATGGTGCTGGCCGGCCTGGCGTTCCAGCCCGGGCTCTGGGCCGCAGGCGTGGACATCGTCGGGATCGCGTCGCTCGTCACGTTCCTGGAGAACACCTCGGCCTACCGGCGGGCCTACCGCGAGCGCGAGTACGGCACGCTAGCCGACGACCGAGAGTTCCTGCACGCGGCGTCGCCGCTGACCAGGATCGGTGACATCACGGCGCCGCTCTTCATCATCCATGGCGCCAACGACCCGCGCGTCCCGCTGAGCAAGGCCGAGCAGATCCACGCCGGATTGCTCAGCCGCGGCCTGGAGTGCGAGCTCGTGGTCTATGGGGACGAGGGGCATGGCCTGGCTAAGCGTGCGAACCGAACCGACGCGCTGCAGAAGGCGCTCGCCTTCCTGGCCCGGCATCTGGCAGCCCGCTAACTCGGCCCGGCCCGGCAGGCTCCGTGAAATGCGGTGTCGTCGGGAACGTGACCTGGCTCTGGATTCCTGCCAGTGAGAGGATGCGACCGTGAGCCAGGACAGGGACACCGATCTCGCCGACAAGCTCGCAGAGGTCGGCCGCAGAGTCGGGCAGGCGATAACTGACGCACTTGAGCGCATCAGGCCGGGCATCGATGCGCTCGCGGAGGTGGCGAACCGTCCCGAAGTCCGGGCGGTGGTCGAGCGCGCTGAGAAGGTCGTGGCGCGCAGGCCCTGCCTGTGCTTCTGCCCGAGAGCTCATCCGGCTGACCGCGGCATCTGCGAGCCGTTCGATGCGGTGATCACCGGCCAGGTCAGCTCGGAGCTGCTGGGCGATCTTGATGTGGCCTTGTGCGCTCCATGCGCCGCAGCCCGGGCCGCGGCCAAGTTCGCTAAGTGAGCGGCCTCGCTCGCTGCAGTCAGGCTCGCTGCTGTCCAGGCTCGCGGCTGACGCGACGTTGGTCAGCCGAGCCGATCCCGGCCGGAGGGCGCATCCCAGTCAGCGAGGAACGGCTCGACCTCGATCCGCCACGACCCGTCGTGCAGGAATGACGGCTTAGGCCCGTGGACCAGGCCGCCGAACGCGGAGAAGGCGGTGGTGTCGCGGAAGGCAGGATGCTGGTAGACGTCGCGGGCGTAGGGCCACAGATTCGCAAAGTCGGTCACCCGGCGCTCGCTCACCCCTGCGAGCGGGTTGTAGCCGGTATCGAAGCGGGCGAGGGTCGGCCATAGCCGGACGTCGGCCTCGGTGATCTGGCTTCCGAACAGGAACCTGCTGGCCGCGAGCCGCTCGTCAAGCTCTGTCAGGGTCGCGATCATGCGGTGCCGGAGGGTTTCGTAGTCATCCCGGGAGGTAGCGCCGGCCACGAGGTAAGGGCCATTGTTGACGCGGGCGTAAACCTGCTCGTTCAGGGCGTGGCCTGCGCAAGCAAGGTGAAGCCGTTAACCGGATCCGGACCGCGCCGCTCACGGAATGCCCAGCCGCGCCCATCGCGGGTGTCATCTACGTACGACAGCGACACCACGCATGGCCGTCCCTCCGGTTGTGCTCCCTGCCCAGGGTAACCCGACAGGTCCGAGCTCGACGGTGGCCAGAACGCCACGGTGATCGGTGCCCGGTATGTGAATGGTCCGGGACTCTCGCACGACAAAGTCAGCCCGTGAGGCCAGCACATGGTCGAGGCGCATGATGGGCAGGCCTCGTCGCGTTGATGGCCACGTAAAAGCCGGCCAGCGTCGCCGCTGGGCCGCATCCGCGCAGTCGAGGAAGCCAGCGGCGAGGAGCTGCCGAAAAGGGCGATGGTCCCTGGTGGCGTTGAAGTCGCCGGCCACCAGCTGGGCTCCCCTGGCCTCCGCCAGGGCTGACCGAAGCAGATCGTGCTCGTGCTGCCACCGGCACTCCCGGTGGTGGATGGGAGCCAGCACGTGCACCGCCGTTATCGTTACCGGCTGCCCGGAGACGCTGACAATGCCGCGCGGTGCCGCGGAGATGAGCCCGGGAACGGGCGGCAGGGGCTGTACCGGCGAGCGCGACCAGATCCCCGTTCCGGCGTATCCAGGCCGAGCGTCCACCTCGCTGAACGGCAGCAGGCCACTGATTCCGGCCACGTCCAGCTGCCGAGCCATGCCCGGCGTCAGTTCCTGAGCGGCGAGCACATCGACGACGTACTCGCGCAGGCAGTGCACAACGGCTTCGGCGCTAGCTTTACCGCCCTCAACATTGAGCGTCAGCATCCGCAGGCTAGGTGGCCCGGGTCGGTCACCGCGGCTGCGCCGGAGGAGGGATGTGGCGGCCGCTCCCGACCGCCTCGGCGGAGGCAATTGCCAGATCACCAGAGTCACAGCGGGAACGGCGAGCAGCAATGCAAGCCACCAGGCATACGTCGCGGCGACGGCTACCGCGGCGACCGATGGCAACGTCGCCGCCGGCGCTAGCGCGGCCAGCTTTGGCACCGGGTTCGGCGGCTGGCCGCCCAGTGCCCGGCAGGCCATTGGCGGCAATGCCACGGCACCCAGAACCAGGGCCAGCACCGCGTTCATGATCGTCATCATCTCAGGGCGGGCACCCGGGCCGGCCGTCCCGCCACCGTGCACGGCGTCATGCGCTTCTCTAGGCCGGATCGTCGTTCAGCGCCGAATCGTCGCTCAGCGGCTGCGGCTTCGTTATCCATGCGATGACCTGCGCGTGCTATCTCTGAGGAATGGCCGACAGCGTGTGCCGGAATGGACCCGCCTGCCTATGTAACCGGATTCCGGTGCCGCTGGGAGCCCCCCCGAGCGCGTCGTCATCGTGATGGCGTTGGTGGCTCTGTGCTCTGTGGCCGTCCATATCGGCATCGCCCGTGCGCTCGACGTGCCGCCAGGGCAGACGCCGAACGGTCAGGGCTTTGGCCTGTTTCGTTTACGGCCCCGTCCTTGCGGCCATTGCCGCCGTGGTGCTTCTCGCCGTGGTGAGGGTCGGCCGGGCCTGGGCGGTCTGGCTGCCCGGTGCCCCGCTCGGGCTGGTCTTCCTGGGCCTGACCGCTTACCTCCTCGCCCAGGCGGGCGCCGGTTCCTGGGCGCGCGGAGTCGGTGTTCCCTCGCTCACGCCGTTCGTGATCGGCAACAGTCTGGCCGCCGCGCTTGCCCTTCGGCCTGGCGTCACTGCCGTCCGACCCCCGCTTGCCGCGGTGGCTGCGATTCGGCGTTCCCGCCACCGTGGTCGGCGTGACCCGGTGCTGCCTGGGGGCTGATCTACCTGGCCCTCCCTTTAGCGAGCCTCAGCTCGATCTTGAGTCTGACCTTCTCCCCAGGGACGCGCGCGCGTCCACCAGAGCCGGAGTGCGTAGAACGGCCGTACTGGCCGCCCGAGGATCCATTCCTGCTCGAGGCGCACGTCTTCGGCCGCCTGCTCACGGGCGACGACCCTGTCGAAACCGTCGAAGTCGTCCTCATGCTGAACCTGACACCAGAGGAAGTCACCTGGGGATCAAGCCCGACGGGCACCCTGTGGCTCGCCGACGCGCTACGACTGAGCAAGGGCGGCTTTACCTACTTGGTAGCGGTCCCACCTCGATCCGCCCTGGAATCATCATGTCCGCGAGGCGGTGCGGTTCTGGTCGAACGGCGACGGCCCGGACCAAGCCGCCCTACGCGCCCACGCCGAGCGCCGGCTCCACGACCTGCCGCGGCAGAAGCCGTCCCAGCAGGCTCAGCACAATCGGCTACCTGGGCCTCGTCTGCGCGGCGGGGCTAGGCTGGCGGCGGACTGGATCCACCGGGCTCGATTATTGCCACTGCCGCCGGGTTGGCGTGGCGGGCAACTCAGGCATGCGGGCCGACTGTCACGGTGCCGATGGTCAGCTGCGGGCTGCCTTCGAGGACTACCGCGCACCTCCACACGTGGAAGAAGGACATCAAGAAAGCCGGAACGAGCTGCTGCGCGGCGGCCTGGTGCCGGTCGCGTCCGGCATGGCCAGGCGCGCCGGCCAGTCCGCGATCCGGATCAAGAACAAATACGCTGCCTTGCATGCCGCCCGGCTGCAGCCGGGCGAGTCAGTGGAGCTCCCCGACGCGCCGTTCCAGCATCTGTTCATCCCGCGGGGAGCGGTGACGCTTGAGGGTTCCGGTGCCCTGGCCCAGGGGGACGCGGTGCGTTTCACCGCTACCGGCGGCCAGAAAGTCACCGCGTCCGAACCCGCTGAGATTCTGTTGCGGGAAATGCACGCAACCCTCGCCGAGGGCTAGAGCGCGATGCCTCGGTAACTGCGTTGTCGGCCGGCACCGCAGCAAGATCCCGGCGCGGCCGCCGACGACTTTGCTCCTTCAGCCCGCGACGATCTCTGACGCGGCCTAGCTGGCCGCGGTGGCCAGGGACTGGACGAAGTCGGCGATCTGCCGCAGCGTGCGGCACTCTCTGACCTGCCCGCACCAGGGGGCGTACTTGCCGATCACCGAGTCGCCGTCGTTCCAGTACCGGCGCGGCTCCGGGTTCAGCCAGTACACCTGGCCGGCCCAGTCGGCGATCTCGGCGAGCGCGGACTCGGCCGGGTCGCCGTAGTTCGTCCGCGCGTCGCCGACCACCAGGACGACCGAGCGCCTGGACAGCTGGTGCGCACGAGTGGCGGCGAACTCGCGCAGCACCCAGCCGTAGTCCGAGCTGCCGTTCAGCCGGATCGCGCCCCCGGCCGCCTCCCGCGGGTCGATCCGGCGGCCCTCGGCCCGGGCGTCGCGCACCATGGTCGTGATGTCCGCCAGCCCGTCGACGAACGAGAACACGCGCAGTCTGCTGAGCCGGCTGTCCAGGGCGACGAGCAGGTCGAGCGTGAACCGCGAGAAGGCCGCCACCGAGCCTGACATGTCACAGAGCACGACGATCTCGGGCCTCGGGGGCCTGGCGGGCTCGGTGGCCAGCCGGAACGGCACCCCGCCCGTGCCCATGGACCGCTGCAACGTCCGGCGGATGCTGAGCTTGCGCTTCCTGTGCACGGCGAGCTGCGCCAGGACGTGGGTGAGCCGCTGAACCAGCGGCCCGATCGCCTCGGTCATCGCCGTCACCTCGGCGGCGGACGCGGTGACGATGTCGATGTCCTCGGCCAGCCGCACCCACATCGTGGCCCGCACGGCGCGTGCACCGCGGTCGGCGACAAGTGCGCGCCGGACAGCTGCCCGCAGATCGGCGCGGATCGCCTCGATCGCCCGGTCGGCGCGATCGTCCCTCAGTCGGCCGGCCAGCGCGCCGGAGCCGCCGGACCCGCCGCCGCTGCTCCCCCCGCCCCCACCGCCGCCCAGGCCGCTCCCGTCAGCCAGGGCCACAAGGTCCGCGAGGAGCTCGGCGCGGATGCTGTCCAGGCCAGCGGCCGCTTCCGCGTAGATCAAGGCGAAGACGCCGGCAACCGGCCGGCCGGGCTCCAGGCCGCCGAACCTGCGCACGTACTCGTCCGCCAGAAGCCGCCTGACCTGGGCGTCGTCGGAGCCGACCACCGCGCGCAGGGTGTCACGCAGTTCCGCGTCGCTCATCGCGGAGACCAGCTCCGCGCCAACCTGCGCAGTCCCCGCGGTATAAAGGTCGAAGATCAGATCGAAGGCCTCGAGTTCCTCGGCGTTCTTGACCAGAAGGCACTGCAGCGCGCCCCCGACAACCTCCTTGTCCTGCAGCGACATCACTGACAGCGCCCGCGCCGCGTCCAGGTGCTCGCCCACCGAGACGGCGATGCCCACGCTCCGCAGCTCGTCGACGAGGCCGGCCAGCATGCCCTGCACGGTCAGATCCGCAGCTCGGCGACTGCCGTGTCGATGTCGCGCTCGTACTTCAGCAGCACGGACAGGGTCTGCCTGATCAGGTCATCGGTCAGGTCGGTGGCGCCCAGCGTGAGCAGGGTCCGCGCCCAGTCAAGCGACTCGGCGATCGACGGCGGTTTCTTGAGGTCAGCTTTGCGTAGCAGCGCGACCAGTCCGGCGATCTCGCTGGCGAGATGGCCGGCCAGTTCAGGGACGTGCAGTCGGACGATCTCGGCCTCCCGCTGCTGACTCGGGTAGCCCAGGTGCAGGAACAGGCAGCGACGCTTGAGCGCCTCGGACAGGTCCCTGCTGTTGTTCGAGGTGAGGAAGACCTGCGGGATGTGCGTTGCCGTCACGGTGCCGAGCTCGGGGATCGACACCTGGTACTCGGACAGGACCTCAAGCAGCAGCGCCTCGCTCTCGATGTCCAGCCGGTCGACCTCGTCGATCAGCAGCACGACCGGATCGGCGGACCGGATCGCGGCCAGCAGCGGCCGGCTGAGCAGGAACTCCTCACCGAACACGCCCGCCGCATCCAGATTCGTCGTCGACGTGCCCTGGTGCAGCTGGAGCTGGAGCAGCTGCCGGCGGTAGTCCCACTCGTAGATAGCCTTCGACTCGTCGAGGCCCTCGTAGCACTGCAGCCGGATCAGCCGCTTGCCCGCCGCGAGCGCGGCGCTCTTGGCCAGCTGCGTCTTACCGGTTCCGGCGGGCCCCTCGACGAGGACGGGCTTGCGCAGCTCAGTCGCCAGGTGCACAACCGTACCCGTTGTCGCGTCGGCGAGGTACCCGGCCCCGCGCAGGCCAGCCAGGACATGGTCAATCGGGGCGGAAGGCTCGGTCACCGGCTAAGTATTCCAATCCTGGCCAGACGCCGGCCAAGTGGGCGGGTGGGGATCGAGCCCATGACCGGCGGATGATGAGCCCGACTCATTCCCTCGCTGGATCCCCCACCTGCGCTGACGTCGCTGCAGTCGCATCCGCGCTGCCCTGGCTCGCTGTCGCTTGCCGGATCGGCCTGGTCAGCAAGTTGCTCGCGCGCGGCGAGGTGCTCGAGGAGGCGCTCCGGATCGCAGACAACCTCGCATCCGGCTCGCAGCTGGCGATCAGGCTGACCAAGCGTGCGCTCAACAGCTGGCTACCACCACGTTTCGTGCTATTGACGACTAATGGACGCGCGACCGTACAGCAAAGCACCGTATCCCGCTACTCAACCGTCATTGAATCTCCTTGACATGCTAATCCGGAGATGGGACTGTTTCGAACAGTCGAATGTGGCTGGTTCTCCATGGGCATTAGGGGGAGAGCAAGATGCATATGAGGGTTTTTCGAGTGATTCCCGCAGCGGTCGGCGCGGTCGTGGTGCTTACCGCGGCCGGGATCGGTATGGCTGCGGGGGTTACAACGAATCCCTCCGGAGCGGGCACCTCCGGCACGTCCCGCTCTTCGGGCACGCGGCATCCTGGTCTGTTGCATGTGCAGCCTTTCCAGCCGAACTTCCGCGCTGCCGACAAGGCAACCGCATCCCATGCGCTGACTGCGGGCGTGTCACATGTCCCGGCCCACTCGAGCTCGCGCGTGACCGGCAAGCTGCGACCCAGTCCGTTCCAGCCTAGATTCGCCGTTCCAGGTGTCACTGCACCGACTGTGCCGTACTACGCAGCCAGCTTCAGTCATGGCGGGAAGACCTATCCGTATACCAGCATTGGCACCGATCCGAGGACGTCCACTGCCACGACCCATGTCCCAGTGACATTCGTGCCGGTGCGGATTAACATGTCAGACGGCGCCTATAGTTACCCGACTGGCGCCATTGGTCAAACCACCGGATCCCTCCTCTTCAATAACCGCGCTATCCCGATCAATGGTCCCTCGGTGACCAGGCAGATCGCTGGCAGCGAGGAATACGCTCAGTATGGCGATGCGACGCTCCGGAGCAGCTACTGGAAGTACGTTAGTGCTAACGGCGCGAAGTGGAATGTACTGCTCGACCAGCCCACGACCACCAGTCTGCGGACCATATCGGTACCTAGCGGGCAGGGAAGCTGGTACGGACCGGATAGCAATGGATATTACGTCATGGTCGTCAATAACACGTGGTATGAAAAGAAGCTGAACAGCGTCGTCGCTTCCATGTCGGCGAAGAGCCTCGTGGTCTTCCTCACCTACGACGTGGTCGGCTGCTCTGACTACACCAACCTCAGCACGTGCGGCACCGGCGGCTTTCACAGTATGATGGTGAACACGTCAGGCACGCACACATACGCCTGGGGATCGTGGCTGGACTCGTCTGTAGCCGGCACCGGTTTCGCGGATACTGCGCCGATGAGCCATGAAGTGGCTGAGTGGCTCAACGACCCATTCCTGAATGACGTCGTACCCAGCTGGAATATTCCGAGTGAACCTCAGTATGGGTGCTCGAAACTCTTTGAGGTCGGCGATCCTCTGGTAAACACGATCTTCACCATCGACGGCCTGGACTATCAGGACGAGGCTGACTTCTCGTGGTTCGCCCGCCAGAACCCGTCGATCGGGTATCACGGAAGCTACTCCGACCTAGGGACCCTCACGACGTACTCGCCGTCCTGCTAGCCCTGTGGCGTGCGGGATGACGCCCGCTCGCCGATGAGCCTGGTTAGTTCCTGCTCGTGGTCCTTCGGCGAGGGCATGGGGCGCATCGGGCTGAGCGATCATCGCCAGCGCGTGCGGCGGCTGTTCCAGCGACCAGCCCGCTGCCTGCCCCTGGGCCAGCGCCGCAATTCGCGAGGGCCGCCGCTCTCGCATGGCAAGGTCATGGGCCGCGGGCTGGTCACCGACGGGCTCAGCTGGCGGGCTTCATAGGCGGGAGACAGACGCGGACGCCGGTGTCGCTGATCAGCGGCGCGCAGACGTCGGCCCCGCGTGTGACGGGCGACTTGGAATCTGGCAGCTCGCCCGTTTTCGCCGTCGCAGTGGCTGATCCAACCGTTGGGATCTACTCGGATTTCAAGAGCGAGGCGTATGTAACGGACGCTATTCGCTTTGGCTGGACCAGCATCTCGAATGTCGCTGGCGTGAGCCAGCCGCACGGCGTGACAACTGCGCAAGCCTGCCAGTCACCGTGGACCCGCCCGGCGGGGTCGGATCAGTACGTCGAGGAACGGCTCAGTGCATCGGGGCATACGGCATGGTCGGTCGCGTACTGGACAGTTGCGGCGCCCCCGGTGGCGGATTCGGCGATGAAGAGTGCCGGAGAGACAGCCGGCGAGGAGGCTGCGCGCGAGGTCCAGTCCGTCATCAAGACTGATCACGCGCCGGGCCAGCGCGGTGTCGCGCCTGTCTACGTCGCATTCGATCCGGAAGGGCTGCCCTGCCCCTTCAAGGTCGAAAAAGACGGGATAACCATAGACGGCAGAGGCTGGGCGAACACCTTCCCGACCCCGAAGAAAATGTACAAGGTCGCTAGGACAATGACCGCGGCTGAGTGGAAGCTGTTCGCACAGGGCTGGGCCGCTGGCGTCGGAGCCACTATCGGCGGGCATGGGCAATCGCATCGCAGGCAGCGTGACAAGCGAAACCCCACCAGCGGCATGCTGAACTGGCCGGCCTCGCACCGGGCCCGCGCCACTCCGGCCAGCCTTCAGCGCCCCCCTTGGCCTGCCGGTGCGGGCCACCAGCCCGGCCAAGCCCGTCATCACGATCGAGACGACCCAGCGATCCCCTAGTAGTTCCAGACACGTCGGCAGAGCCTCCTCAAGCGCACCGCGCGCCCCGCGGATGTCGCCCAGCTCAGCGCGGGAATGGCCGAGCAGCTGCAACAACGTGCGCCCGCCGACCTGAAGCCGGCGTCCCGCCACAGGTCAACCGACCGCCCGTACCTGGCGCACGTTCCCGGCGGCCAGACCACGTAACCGGGAAAGGCAAAAGGAGCACGACTTCCTTCTTTGCGAGGTATCACGCGGAAGGCTCGCCGCGCCCACTATGGTATGAAGGTTCAGTGCTTGGCCTCCCAGATATGATTCAAGCGTGCCTTTTCGACCTTGACGGCGTCCTGACCAAGACCGCTGCGGTCCACGCCGCGGCCTGGCGGGAGATGTTCGATGGTTTCTTGCGGAAGCGGGCCGAGTCCGAAGCCAGCGAGTTCCGCCCGTTCGACGTTCATGCTGACTATGACCAGTACGTGGACGGCAAGCCACGCGGGGCCGGCGTGCGGGACTTCCTGCGGTCTCGCGGCATCTCCCTCCCCGAGGGCACGCCCGGCGATGCGCCTGATGCCGAGACCATCTGCGGCCTCGGCAACCGCAAGAATGAGCTTCTGCTTAAGCGCATTCAGGACGACGGCGTCGAAGTGTTCGGTGGCTCGGTGCGCTTCCTCCGCGCCGTCCAGCAGGCAGGATTGCGCCGGGCCGTGGTGTCCTCTAGCGCCAACACCGCTCAGGTGCTCGAATTGACCGGCCTGGCCCACTACTTTGATGTCCGCGTCGATGGCACGACCATCGCCGAACGGCATCTGCGCGGCAAGCCGGCTCCCGACACCTTCCTCGACGCTGCCCGCCAGCTAGGCGTCCCGGCGGTCCATGCCGCCGTGTTCGAGGACGCGCTGTCGGGCGTGGCCGCAGGGCACGCGGGGCACTTCGGCTTCGTGGTAGGTGTCGACCGCGTCGGGCGGGCCAGCGCCCTCACCGAGCACGGCGCCGACAGGGTGGTGCGGGATCTCGCCGAGCTGCTCGACGAGGAACCGGCGCCGTGATCCCCGACCCGGCGTTTCCAGCCAGCGAATGGAGCCTCCGCGAGACCCAGCTGGACCTGGACCGGCTCGCCCAGGCTGAGTCAGTTTTCGCGCTAGGCAACGGGCACATCGGCGTGCGAGGAAACCTCGACGAAGGCGAGCCGCACGGGCTGCCTGGCACCTACCTCAACGGGTTCTACGAATGCCGGCCGCTGCCGTACGCAGAGGCCGGATACGGTTACCCCGAAGCCGGGCAGACCGTCGTGAACGTAACCAACGGCAAGGTTATCCGGCTGCTGGTCGACGATGAGCTATTTGACCTGCGCTACGGGCGCCTGCTGCACCATGAGCGGACCCTGGACTTCCGGGCCGGGCTGCTGCGCCGCGAGGTGGAGTGGCGTTCGCCCGGCCACCGCGGTATCCGGGTC